>Ga0315287_10007564_pt1 | contig 10899 bp, 9 predicted proteins | sample YL17G11_0_MG_FD_205037 | JGI IMG/M metagenome (GOLD analysis project Ga0315287, IMG submission 205037) | Sediment microbial communities from Yellowstone Lake, YNP, Wyoming, USA - YL17G11_0 | ecosystem: Environmental > Aquatic > Freshwater > Lake > Sediment | place: USA: Wyoming | collected...
CGCGGCCATGCCTTTGCTTTCGTCTTTTTCATACGGCCAGGTGACATGATAGGCGATAAGTATCCTGCCCTCATCCTCGCCCATCCGGTAATAGATATGAGTTACCTCCGGCTCAATGCCCTTGTCCTGGACGATGACCGGGCAGTATTTTTGGGCCAGGGCGTCGTCATGCAGATGCTTGATCGCGACCTTCTCCGGAGGCCACTGCGCCGGCGCCATCAGACTGACGGCCAGCACAAACAAAACAGCGGTCAGCCCGAGGCCGGCCGCTCTTGATTTTTGAGATCCACCCATTTCACGGTCCTCCTTTCGAAACTCACCAATCGATTAAATCCCAGCTTCCCGGCCAGCGCAACCGCCTGGCTGACGCCGCTGCCCAGCTCCTGCGCGCTGTGCGCGTCCGAGCCGATCGTGATCATGCGCCCGCCCAGCTCGCGATAAAGCCTGAGCAAATCCCGCTCCGGATAGGGCCGGCATACGGTCTGCCGGAAACCCGAGGTGTTGATCTCCAGCGCCATGTCCCGCTTGATCATGCCTTCGAAAATCTTACGGAGCACCCCGTAATGCGGGCGCCACTCCCAGTCCGGGTAATAATTGACGCCGTAGCGGTTGATTATGTCCAGGTGCGCCAGCGCATCGAACAGGCCGCTCCTAACCGAGGCCAGGGTCAGGTCGAAAAATTCCTGAAAGCATTCATCCGCGGTCTTGCGCGAAAAATATTCGCGGCACGGGTCTTCCTCGCTGACCGAGATTGCGCCGTCTTCAACCAAATGGACCGCGGCCATGACGAAGTCGTATTGCTTGCCCTCAAGAAATTCAGAGATCTTGTTCTGGATTGAAGGCAAATAGGTCACCTCAACCCCCATCCGGATTGCCAGGTCTGGAAATTCCTTGCGCGCCTCTTTGACCTGCGCCAGATATTTTTGGTAATCGTGGAGCCCGTAATGGGGGTCAATCCCGCACAGGTCCAGGTGCTCGGAGAACCCGATCTCAAGCAGTCCCAGTTCTTGCGCCTTCAGGCAGTAGTCGCGGATGCTTGAGCTTGCATCATGGCTGATTGTGCTGTGGACATGGAGGTCGATCATTCCAGGCTCTCCATTTTCACCGGGACCGGTAATAATATTTTCGCGGCGGATGCCGGACCCTGCGGAGAAAAATGTAGAGCAGGCCGAAGGCAAACCCGCCCACATGCGCGCCGTATGCCACGCCGCCCCCGGCCGGGCCCGCGGCCATTCCGGCCAGGAGCTGGAACACGAACCAGATCACGATCATCAGTCCCGCGGGGACCGCGGCGGTGGTGATGAAGAAAAAGATCGGGATCAGGACATGCACCCTCGCCCAGGGGTATAAGATCAGGTAAGCCGCGAGTATCCCGCTGATGGCGCCGGATGCGCCCACGGTCGGGATTTTGGACCCGGGATTGACCATCAGGTGCGCGGCCGCGGCGGCCAATCCGCAGACCAGGTAAAAAACCGTGAACCGGATGTGGCCCAGATAGTCCTCAATATTGTTCCCGAAAATCCAAAGATAAAGCATGTTGCCCAAGAGGTGCGCGAGCCCGCCGTGCATGAACATTGAGGTCAACACGGTCAGGTATGGAGAAATGGAATGAGGGTACGCGGGTACCTGGCCGGTGTATTGGAAATACTGGTTGAGGAAATTTTTAAAGGGCAGGTTGACCCCGTTCCATAATTCATAGGGGATCATCCCGAACTCGAACACCGCGCGCTCGTAAACCAAATCTCCCTGCATCCGGTAAAAAATCCAGATGCCGGTGTTGAGCAGGATCAGGGATATGGTCATGAAAGGAAAACTTCTGGTGGGGTTGTCATCCTTGTAGGGAATCATTACATGATTTCCTCTAAGCCCAGGGCGATAAATTTCTCGCCGACCGGGACCGTCCACTCCTTTCCCGAATGCTTCACCCTGCCGATTCCGGAAAGCAGCACCATTTCAACCCTGCCGGATTTCGCTTTTTTATCCCTGGCAAGAATGATGAAAAATTTTGAGCGGCCTGATTTGGATTTGAGCAGCACGGCAAGCCGGGCCGGGAGCCGGGAGGGAAACCCGAGTTTTTTAAGGAGCCGGTTTTGCCGGTCCAAGTCGGACTTTTTGAGAAAGCCGGCTTCCACGGCAATGCGGCCCGCGGCGCGCATTCCGAAAGCAATTGCAAACCCGTGCAGGAGCCGGTAGTTGCTCAGGGTTTCCAGGCCGTGGCCCATGGTATGGCCGTAGTTCAGGATTTTGCGAAGCCCCAAAGTTTCATGCGCGTCTTTTTCAACCACCGTGGCTTTGACCTTGACCGAGCGCGCCAAGGTTTTTGCGATTGCATCGCCTTTAAGTTTTACAATCTCTTTGCCTTTTTTTTCAAGGAGAAAAAAAAGCGCCGCGTCTTTGATCAGGCTGGATTTGACGACCTCGGCCATGCCGTTCAGCAGGTGCGCCCTGGGCAGGGTCTTCAGGCAATCGATGTCCGCGTAAACAGCCTTGGGCTGATGAAACGCGCCGAGCAGGTTTTTGCCCAGGGGCAGGTCGATCCCGACCTTGCCGCCCACGCTCGCGTCAGCCATGGCCAGAAGCGTGGTCGGGACCTGGACCCAGGGTATGCCGCGCATGTAGGTTGACGCCAGAAAACCCGCAACATCCCCCACAACCCCGCCGCCCAGCGCGATAATAAAGCTGTCCCGGCCGTACCCGAGCCGGAGCATCTCATGGGCCAACCCGAGCCAGGTCTTTGGATTCTTGCTCGCCTCTCCCGCGGAAAAATAAAGAGCGCAGGCATCGATCCCGGCGTCGCAGAGCGCGGAAAGAATTTTTTCGCCGTAAAGGTCAATGACCATGGAGTCCGTGATCACGACGCATTTTTTGCCCGGGGGGTTTTCGGCAAGGTCCTTTGCGATCGCGGCCCATAAATTCCTGCCGATCATCACCTGATAGGAATCATCAACCTTGCCTTGCAGGTTCAATTTTATTTTTATCATCATTCCGATTTTATCACAGGATCGAAATTTTCAAACATTAAGCTTGAACGGTTCTTGACAGAAAAAATTAATCATTAAAAATAGTCTGTATGAAGGGGCTGAACATTCTCGCGTTCGATCTGGGCGCGAGCAGCGGGCGGGCGGTGCTCGGCAGGTTCAACGGCAAAAAGCTGAGCATTGAAGAGGTGCACCGGTTCCCCAACCAGCCGGTCAAGCTCGGGGACACGCTCTACTGGGACTTCCCGCGCTTGTTTTTCGAGCTCAAGCAGGGCATCCGCAAGGCCAAACAAATCGCGCCGGAATTGACCAGCGTGGGGATCGACACCTGGGGGGTTGACTTCGGTCTGCTCGATAAAAAAGGACGGCTGCTTAACAACCCGGTCCACTACCGCGACAGCCGCAACATCGGCGTGATGGAAAAGGCGTTCGAGGTCGTGCCCAAAAGAGAAATATTCAACCTCACCGGGCTCCAGTTCCTGCCCTTCAACACCGCTTATCAGCTTTACGCGCTCAAGCTTGCGGGCGGGCACGAGCTGGACTCGGCGGGGCAAATGCTGATGCTGCCCGACCTTTTCGTTTATTTTTTCTCAGGAGCGCGGACCGGCGAGTTCACGGATTGCTCGACCTCTCAGTTGCTCTCTCCGAAGACCGGGGACTGGAACAAAGAACTGATCAGGAAGCTCGGGCTCCCGCAAAGGATTTTCCCGGAGATCATCCCGGCCGGGACCGTGCTGGGCGGGTTTCGGAAAGAGCTCCAGGATGAATTGGGCCTGAAGGGGACCAGGCTGATCGCGGTAGCGGAGCATGATACCGCGTCCGCGGTGGCGAGCGTGCCGGCAAAAGGAAAGGGCTGGGCGTATATCAGCGCGGGCACCTGGTTTCTTTTGGGCGCCGAGGTAGGCAGTCCGGTCATCACCGACCAATCTTACGCTCATCATTTCGCCAACGAGGGCGGCGCGGAGGGGAGATGGCGTCTGCTCAAGAACATACCAGGGTTCTGGTTTTTGGAGCAGTGCAAACTCTGTTTCGAGCTAAAGCTGGGCAGGGAGGTCAGTTATCCGGAACTGATGAAAGAAACCGAGAAGGCCAGACCCGGTCTGGCGCTCATAGATGTGGACGCGCCTGATTTCCTCAACCCCCCGAACATGGTGACCGCCATCCAAAACTATTGCCGGGAACGCGGCCTGAAAATCCCGCAGACCCGGGGCGAGATACTCAGGGTGGCGTTTGAAAGCATCATCCACCGCTGCAAGACCGTGCTGTCGCAGTTGGAGGAAGTGATGGGGAAAGACGTTGACCGGGTGCACATGGTCGGGGGAGGTGCGCGCAACCGGCTTTTCTGCAAGTGGCTGGCCAAGGCGCTCAAACGGGAGGTGATCACGGGTCCTGAGGAAGCCACTTCTTTGGGCAACCTGGCCATGCAGTTGATCGCGCTTGAGGAGTTGGGTTCGCTGGAAGAGGCCCGGGAGCTGATCCGCAATTCCGTCAAGCTTTGCCGCCTTTTTCCATGATGGGCGGCCCGGCAATTGACGACCATCGGCAAATCCGACTACAATATATATAAAGGAGCGGAAATGAAGATAAGAACCTTGGTTGTTCTTTTTGCGGCGCTGGCGCTTTTTTCGTGCAAGAGCCGGACCGCAAAAAACCAGGAGATGATGCAGGATGAGATAAACCGGCTTCAAACCCAGATCAACGAGCTCGAGCAGAGCCACAACCAGATCCGCGGGCAGATGGACCAGATTTCCAAGGAACTGGAAACCGACCGCACCCGCATCCAGCTCTCCAAGTCATCGCTCGCGCTGATGGGCAAGGCCAACGAGAAGTCGCCCAGGAACTGGTCCGATTTCTGGCAGAACTTCGGCGTGTTCGCGCAGATCGGGCTGCTCGCGTTCATCCTATGGATGATCTACTGGATGCGCGAACAGGGCAGGAACCAGATCTCGGCGCGGGACTTGGAGTCCATCATTTCCAAACTGGTCGAAAAGCCCGAGGCTCCGAAAGAAAAGCCCAAAAAATAAAAGACGAGATCAACCGGGCCGGGAGCGGCTGCAACAAACAAACCCCGGCGAAAGACAGGACAGGCAAGGATAAATGGCGGATAGAAAAAAGCTGGGCGAAATCCTGCTTCAGGCAAAGGTCATCACACCGGAGCAATTGAAGGAGGCGCTCGAGGACCAGAAGAAATACGGCAGCAGGCTCGGGGCGATCCTGCTCGACCGAAGGCACATCGATGAAAAAGCTTTTCTCTACGCGCTCTCCCAGCAGCTTAAAATACCGGCCATCGATTTTTCAAAAAGCAGCATCTCGGAAGCTGTCATCCACATAGTCTCCCAGGAAGTCCAGGAAAAGAACATGGTATTCCCGGTCGCGATCAAGCGCACGCCGAGCGGGAATGTTTTGATCCTGGCCATGAGTGATCCCACCAATGTGGAAATCCAGGACCATATCCGGTTTTCCACCGGGTACCGCGTGGAGCCGGTGCTTGCTTTGGAGAGCGTGATCCGGCAGTCGATCCGCGACTATTGGTACTCGCAAGACGGCAAAGGTTCTTACCGGTACAAGCCCGATTCTGAACTGGGTTCCATGCCAATCGCGGAAGGAGAATCCAGCCAGAGCGAGTGGATCCGCGGGGATAGGATGATCGACTTTGACGCCCGGGGCCAGGCGGTCAGGGAGGAGCAGCCGGCCAAGGAGGAAAAGGCCCCCAAAGATAACAAAGCGGAGTTCGGCGATAGCCAGACAAAAGCCAAGCCCACTCGCGAGCTTCTGGCCCTGCTCAGGCTGCTTGCCCGCAAGGGGATGATCACCGAAAAGGAATATATGGAAGAGTTGAAGAAGACCAAGTAGCCCGGCGCGCGCGCAGAGCTTTCCAATCCAGCGCCAATAATAAATATATTATATTCAAAGCGGCCCGATCTTTCCGGCAATTTATGGAGGCTGATTTTGTTGAAAGTAAAAATATTTGAACGGTTTTTTTCAAGGTTCGTGCTGTCGGCAATGGCGCTGCTCGGCAGCCACGCTTGGGCGCAGGCCGGGAGTGTCGGCGCTGGAAATGATTATTTTCGTTCCGGCGATTTCAAGACCCCCATGCTCAGCGTTGAGATGCAGTACTTCCGCATACCGCGCGACAAATGGGACCTGATGCTCTCCCGGATGGCGCAATACAACGCCAACACCATTTCCACCTACGTCTGCTGGTCCTGGCACGAGTACGAGGAGGACAAATTTGATTTCACGGGCGCGACCATTGCGGAGCGGGACCTGGTCGGGTTCATCGCGCTCGTCCAAAAGCACGGCATGAAGCTGGTGATCAAGCCCGGGCCGTTCATAGATGCCGAGCTTAACGCTGGCGGAGTCCCGCCCTGGCTCTGGGAGCATTACCCGGAGACCAAGGCCGTGACCATGAAAGGCAGGGAATTCATCCACGGCGATTCCCGGATGCCGCGCTTGTCATACCTCCATCCCAAATACCTGGAGCGCGTGAACATATATTACCGGGCGCTGGCGGGCGCGGTTGCCGGATACCAGTATCCGGCCGGGCCGGTCATCGCGGTTCAGGTGGACAACGAAACTCCGGGAGACGGCATGCTCGTGGATTCCTGGTATTTCACCTGGAACCTGAAGGCGGACTACAACCCCTACTATGAAAAAACCCTATGGCCGGAATGGCTGGAGCAGCGATACGGCTCCATCGAAAAATTGAACGCCGCTTACGGGGCCTCGTACAAATCTTTTTCAGAACCGGCCATGCCCTCAAAATGGAATGAGGCCGGGAACCAGAAAGAATTCCAGGTCTGGATGGACCTGGACAAATTCGCGGACTACCAGTCGGTTGAAGGCTTGCGGCGGTTTACCGGGATGCTCCGTCAATCGGGCATATATGTCCCGGCCTATCAGGACTTGCTGTGCATGCCCTGGGACCTGGCCGGGTTGCGCGCGGACATCGGGGGCATGGCGGAAGCGGTCGGGGGCTGGATCGGCACCAACAACTACGCTGAAATCTACCGGCCGGGCAGCCGGTTCGTGGGCAACCTCATCCAGGGTCTTAACTGGGAGGAGTATGTCCATCTCGGGGCCTGGCGCGTGAAGCTGACCGACTCTTTAAGCCGGCCTTATCCCGCGTTCGTGCCCGAGATCACGGTTGCGGGAAACCGCTTTTACTTCCAGAACCCGATCGCCTGGGGAGCGGACGCCGTGAACATTTATATCGGCTCGCAGATCAACCCCGACAACAAGCTGGTGTCACCGAGCAAGATGTGGGGCATGGAGGCGTGCGTGACGCCGGAGGGCGGAATCCGCGACTGCCTTTTCAACGGCAAGTTGACCTATATTTTCATGGAGCATTCCGGAGCCTTCACGCCCGACCGGCAAAGACCGGAGATCGCGATCGGATACTCCCACCAGCCGGAGCACGCCTGGAACTGGGAATACAAATGGAACTTCCAGAGGCCGCATGAAAAAGCCAAGCTTCAAAATTTGCAAAGCCTGGTCAAAGGCTCCAACACCGGGGAACGCACGCAAATGATGGCGTGGGACCTGATCCGGCAGAAAGTGGATTTTGATGTTATTGAACTAGACCACCTCAAGCCCGGACAGATCGAGCAGTATAAAGTGGTGCTCATTCCCTCAACGCCCTTCGGCCCGATCCCCGGTTCCGGGGATTCGCTGGCGAAAGTCGGGGACAGCTACGCGCTCTATCTTTCACCGGGAAACAAGGACTACCGCCTCAAGTTTTTTGAGCAAAAAGGAGTGAAGCTCAAGCAGGCCTGGGCCGAGGACCCGGAGGTCGATGTTGTGCAGCGTCATGGCGGCCCGGAAGATGCCATTGCTCTTTCAATAATCAACCGCGCGGGCGACGAGTTTAAAAGCCAGGTATTTTTTAACGCCGGCAAGTTGAGGCTGGACGCCGTGGTCGGCCCGAAAGTGATTGGCTTTGTGAGCGTGAAAGGCGGCGGCCTGAGCGGGGCGTTGATCGAGCATGGACAGGGCAGGGGAGAATTTCGTTTCGGGAGCGACCGTCTCGCCTTCACCGGGAGCTTAGGCGTGATCGCGATTGAAGAGGGATATGCCATTGTCAGCGCCCTGGACCGGGGCAGGGTTTATATCAGGTCAAAAAATTTTTCCGGGCCGGCAAGGCTGGTGCGCCTTGGTTTTGACGGCAGGATTGAGGACGCGGCTTTTGATTTCAAGGTCGGCGCGCTCAGCTTCGAATACAACCCCGGCGATAAATCCAGCCGGACGGACATGTATGTCGCGCTCGGGAAGGGGATGACTCTGGAGCATGCGATCGGAGATTACTTGCAGCGCGCGGCGGTTGTGAAATAATTATATCGATAGGGTAAAATTCAGGAATGGGATTATCCTTGGTCACAGGCGGGAGCGGTCTTTTGGGAAGAGCGCTGGTCGCGAAACTTCTTGCCCAGGGCAAGCAGGTGCGGGTCTATGACATGAAGGCGCCTCCGGAGGAACTCCGCAGCCGCGTGGAATTCCAGCAGGGCGACATCAAAAACCGCGAGGCGGTGGTCAAGGCGTGCGAGGGCGCGGAACTGGTCTTCCATCTCGCCGCGAACATGCCCCAGGCAAAACTGCCGCCCGAGGGTTTCTGGGAAATCAATGTGGGCGGCACGCTGAACGCCCTGGAGGGCGCGCTCAAATACAAGGCGCGGAGGCTGGTGTACGCGTCGACCATCGAGATTTACGGGGTGCACACCAGGTTCCCGGTCATGGAGGAATCGGAAAAATTTTTCACCGGCCATTACAGCCGGAACAAGTGGGAGTGCGAGGAAAAACTCCGGGAGGCCAAGGCCAAGCACGGCATCGAAGTGGCCTTTTTGCGCATGCCCATGATCTTCGGCCCGGGGTTCTGGCACGAGAAGAGCATGCTCCTCATGTTCTGGCTGCTCCACAAGGGGCTGCGCGTGCCGGTGCCGGCATTGACCCAGGCCCCTTGGGCCGCGGTAAGCGCGGAAGACGCGGCTCAGGCGTTTTATCTGGCGGGCGAGGTCAAGGACGCTGACGGCGAGGCGTTCAATGTCCAGGCCGAACAGGCGCCGCCCTATCTGGAGGTTTTGGGCCAGGTGATCAATCTGATCGGCTCCAAGTCCAAGCCGTTGATCATCCCGGCCTGGCTGGTGGAGCGCTTCATCAGGTTTGTGGAAAAATACGACCCGCTTCCCACCCCGGGCGAACTGGTCCGGTTCGCGCTGGTGGGCGGAGATTATTCAATTGAGAAGGCGAAAAGGATTCTGGGGTATAAACCGAAATACACGGCCGCGGAAGCGATTGTTTCCGCATACCGCTTTCTCTACCCGGACCAAATTTAAGCTTAAGAAGATTTTAAAATAGCCGGTTTATTTCCCGAATTGGGAATATTTCCCGAACTCCCTTGCCGCCTTGACCAGCGCGATATAGTTCTCGGGCTTCACTCCCGGGTGGATGGTGTTTGAAGAACTGATGATATATCCGCCGCCGGGTGCGACCGAAGCGATGGTCTCCTTGACCTTCCGCCGAACCTCTTCGGGTTCGCCGAAGACCAGTAAATAGACGCAGTCGATGTTGCCCATCACGCAGACCTGGTGTCCGTATTTTATTTTCGCCTCGGCAATATCAATGCACTGGGGCTGGAAAGGATGTATGCCGTCAAAGCCTTCCTCAATAAAGCCCGGGATCATGGACTGGATTTTGCCGTCAGTGTGCTTGACGATCTTGAGTCCGAGCTGGTGGGCGCGCTCAACAATTTCCTTATGATAAGGGTGGATGAACTGATGATAATGAGCCGGACTCATCATGGGCCCGTTGTTAAAAGCCATGTCACAGTCGTTGACCACGAAGTCCGCGCCTTTTTTTGCGATGATCTCGAGCGCGGCCAGGTTGTAATCCGTGGTCATGCGCGCCAGGTCCCTGGCCAGGCCCGGGTCCTCAACATAGTCGATCAGCAGGTTTTCCAAAGTCCCGCGCAGGCACCTGCTCATGAAGAAAGGCCCGTTCAGGACGTAAGCTATCGCGCAGGCCGGCATATTGGCGCGCATCAAGTCGATCATGATAAAGTCCAGTTCCCGGGGCGGGCGCATCTTGTATTTTTTCAAGTCCGCGCCGTCCTTGATCGGCCCCTCAACCGGATAGGGTTCGCCGTTGGGGCTGGCGTGATGGACCACGCCGAACTCGTCCTTGAAATGCTCCGGGCCGATCCGCTTCATGGGCGCGGCGGTGGTCGCGGAGACCCCGTCCAACCCGAGTTCAGTGGCCATCACCCTGAAGCCGTTCACTAGTTTCAGAACCTCCACATCCGTCATGTCGTTGACATTCTTTGGTTCCGGGAGCGACTCGAAAGGCAGGAAATTGCCCGCAATCCTGATGATGCTGCCCTCGTTAAACGCCAACTCCCATATCGGCACCGCGTCCGGCTGACCCCGCGAAAGCGCGGTCATTATCCTTTCTTTGCCATTCATCATCGCGTCCTCCCCTGAATCGCTTTCCATGTCCAAAATAACATTTGCGCTCCATGTTTTCAACAATCAAATTCCGCGGCTCGGTTATAATAAAAATTGGACCTTTAAACGCCAAGGCCATGCTCCGCCTTCAAGTACTCTGAAAAGATTTGACTTTTTATGCTGGCATGGGCTAATATTTGTAGAGCGAAAATAAGGGAGGGGCGAGTAATGAAACTCATGGCAAGAAATTTATTTGTGATTTGTCTGCTGACGGCAATATTTGTGTGCTGCGGCACTCCTAAAAGCAAGGGCCATGGCAGCAGCGGCGGTAGCACAGGCGGAGGAGGCGGGGAAGGCCCGGTGAAATGGCTTCCAACCTCCACAACCAACGCCGCTTCCGGGAGAGTAAATCACACTGCGGTCTGGGCCGGGAATGCGATGATTGTGTGGGGCGGGCTTAATAGCACGGTCCTTAACACCGGCGG
>Ga0315287_10007565_pt1 | contig 10897 bp, 10 predicted proteins | sample YL17G11_0_MG_FD_205037 | JGI IMG/M metagenome (GOLD analysis project Ga0315287, IMG submission 205037) | Sediment microbial communities from Yellowstone Lake, YNP, Wyoming, USA - YL17G11_0 | ecosystem: Environmental > Aquatic > Freshwater > Lake > Sediment | place: USA: Wyoming | collected...
ACTTCGGTGCGGGGGGAAAACACATGTCCATCATTCGTTCGTTCGCCGCTGTAACGGCTTTGATCGGGTCCGTCGTGTTGCTGGCGGCGACGCCCGTCGGCGCTCAGACCGGGACGCAGAGCGGAACCGACGCCGAGAAGGGCGGCCGCGAGGGCGAGGCCGGAATCGGCGTCGCGGCCGGCTTGATCTCGGTGTTCTACGCGCCGGCGAAGGTTCTGTACGCAGCGGGGGGCGGGTTGGTTTCGGGTCTTGCTTACGTGGTTTCGGCGGGCGACAGGAAGGTCGTCGACCCGATCCTCACCCCGGCGCTGCGCGGGGACTACCTGGTCACGCCTGCGCATCTGCGGGGCGAGCGGCAGCTCGAGTTCGTCGGGCGTCAACCCGAAGACAGTGCGTTGCGCGACGCGGCGAAGCAGCCCGCATCCGACAAGTCGGCCGATGGGCTCGACGGCGCACCGCCCGTGTCGAGCGACGCGACCGAAGCCACCGAACCCGCGAGCGAGCCGCAGTAGCCGCAGGCCGAGGACACCGTGAACGCATCGAGTTCGCTGCTGACCGCTTTCGCCGCGGGTCTACTTTCGGTGCTCTCGCCTTGCGTGCTTCCGCTGCTGCCTGCCTACCTTTCACTCGTCTCGGGGATCTCGGTCGAAGAACTGCGCTCCGAGGGCTCCGCGAAGGCCGTGCGGAGTCGCGTGATGCTCGCGTCGCTCTGCTTCGTGCTCGGCTTCTCGACGGTGTTCGTGTTGCTCGGCGCGTCGGCGACGCTGCTCGGGCGTGTGCTGCGCAGCTTCCGCCTGGAAGTCTTCGGGCTCGACATCGGCGTCGCGCAGATCGCGGGCGTGCTGATCATCGTGATGGGGTTGCACCTGACAGGCCTGATCCAGATTCCATTGCTGTACCGCGAGAAGCGCTTCGAGGGGCCGAAGGGAACCACGAGTTTGCTCGGCGCCGGGCTGGTGGGCGCCGCCTTCGCGTTCGGCTGGACGCCCTGCGTCGGGCCGATCCTCGGCGGGATCCTGACGCTCGCCGGTGCGCGCGAGACGGTGCTCGAAGGCATGGGGCTGCTCACGGTCTATTCGGCCGGACTCGGGGTGCCGTTCCTGCTCGCGGCGTGGAGCGTCGAGCGCTTCCTCGGCGCGCTGCGGCGCCTGAAGAACCACTTTCGCACCATCGAACTCGTCTCGGGCGGACTGCTGGTCGCGGTCGGGCTGCTGGTCGTCACCGATCAACTCACACGGCTCAACTCGCACTTCCTCTTCCTGGAGGAGATCGTCGTGAAACTCGAAGAGGCTTTGCTCTGAAGGCGTGGCGCCTGGGGCTCGCCGTGGCGCTGTTGGTGGCGTGTGGCGACGGCATCGTCGCGCGGCCGCCGCGACCGGCTCCGCCGTTCCAGCTGCAGGACTTGCAGGGCAAGACTGTTCGCCTCTCCGACTTCGCGGGACGCACCGTCGTGATCGACTTCTGGGCGACCTGGTGCATCCCGTGCGAGAAGCAGATCCCGGTGCTCAACGCGTTCCACAAGTCTCCGGCCGGGCAGGACGTCGCGCTGCTCGGCATAGCCGTCGATGTCGGCGGGCGCGAGGTGGTCGCGCCCTTCGCGGCTGAGCACGGCGTCCAGTATCCCGTTCTACTGGGCGAGGAGACGCTCGCCTTCGACTACGGCGCGCCTGGCTTTCCGGCGCTCGCGGTGGTCGATCCGCAGGGTCGCATCGACTCCTTGCATCTCGGTGTGATCGACCGCCAGGCGCTCGAAGCGGCCGTCGAAGACGCGAGCCGACGCCAGCCCTGATTGGAACCCATCTCAAGCGTCTTCCGAGGCCTGTCGAAACGACCCTCGTGGACCCCGCGCTCTCGGTACCGCAAAGTTCGGAACTCGGTGAAACGGCGCTCGGCGTGCGTCGCGACTTCGAGCGCACCGCGTCGGCGGGCGAAGCGATCTTCGAACGCGGCGAGCCGGCCGACGCGTTCTACGTCGTACTGGCAGGCGAAGTCGTGCTGCTCGACACGAGCCACGGTGCTGGCTCGCGGCTGGTCGCGCGCCTCGGCCCTGGCGATTCCGTCGGCGAGACCGATGCATTGCTGGGACGGGTCCGCAGCGCCCGCGCGGTGGCCGCGAGCGACGTGCGTCTGCTGCGGCTCGACCGGGCCACATTCCGGTCGATGTGTCTCGAGCGACCCGACATCACCGTGCAGGTGATGGAGCGACTCGCGCTGCGCGCGGCGGATCTCGAACGGCGCCTCGCGGCGCTCGGGATGAACGATCTCGTCCGGCCGATCGCGCGTGGCCTGCTGCGCTGCGCGGCAACCGTCGAGGGCGAGGGCGGATCCGCCGGGACGGGCGTGACCACGTCGCTGCGCGGACTGGCGGCAGCAGCGGGCCTGTCGCTGCGCGAAACGCATCGCGGGTTGCAGGAACTCTTCGACCGCAAGCTCGTGCGCCTCGTCGACGACGCGCTCGTGGTCCCCGATCGCGGCGCGCTCGAGGCCGGTCTCGAGGACGACAGCGGGGCGGAAGCGACCAACTCGGGTCTGCCTTCCTGATCCAAGTTCGTTGACCCGTTCGGAACGCGTGCGGTAGCTTGGCCTCGCTCTGACCGGGGGGCCGGGCCATTCGAAACCTTTGGGAGACGTGTTGCGCGCCGTGGCGCCGTGCATTCGTGCACGTCGCAGCGTTGGGGATGGCGTCGCTGCTCGGTGGCGCGGCGTTCGCCCAGCAGCCGGACGGGCCCCTCAACGTGACCGCGGACGAGGTCGAGTACCAGACCGATCGCGACATCTATGTCGGTCGCGGCCACGTCGTGATCGATCAGCAGGGCAAGACGCTGACCGCCGATCACGTGATGTTCAGCAACAAGACGCGCCAGGGCGTCGCCACCGGGAACGTGGTGGTGAAGGACGGCACCGACGTGCTGCGCGCGCCGTTCTTGCAGTTCAACATCGATACCGTCGAAGGTGTCGTGTACGACGGCGAACTGGACTCGCCGGGCGGCGGCTACCGGATGCAGGGTCGCGAGGTGCGCAAGACCGGACCGAACTCGTACTCGTTCGAAGGCGGCCGTTTCACGACCTGCCGCTGCCCGAAGGACACCGATCGCGATCCGTGGGCCATTCGCGCACAGAAGGCCGAGCTCGATCTCGATGGCTATGGCCGCGCACGGAACTCCACGCTGGAGATTCTCGGCGTTCCGGTGCTCTGGTTGCCGTACGCGATGTACCCGCTGAAGCGCGAGCGCCAGACCGGCTTCCTGTTTCCGCAAGGCGGCACTTCGAGTCAGAGCGGCGGCAACATCAACCTCCCGTTCTTCTGGGCCGCGCGCGACGACCTGAACGTGATGCTGGAGGCCGACTACCAGTTCGACCGCGGCTTCAAGCCGTCCGCCCAATTCGACTACGTATTCGGCGAGCGCGGCCAAAGCACGCTGTACGGCACTTTCATCCACGACAACAGCATCGACACGGGCTCTCCAACCTCCACGTTCGGCGACAACCGATGGGGCACGACCTGGACGCACAAGCAGGATCTTCCGCTGGGCTCGTGGATGGCGGCCAACGTCGCGGCGGTTTCCGACAACCAGTTCCCGTTCGACTTCAATGATTTCCGCGCCTATCGCCGCGACCGCTTCCTGCAGTCGAACGCTTTCATCGGCACCAGCTTCCTCGGGCCGAGTGAGCGCGTTGCCGCGACGCTTGCCGTGCAGTCGACCGACGACATCCAGAACCCCGACGATCAGGACCGCGACAACGTGCTGCTGCAGCGGCTGCCGAAACTCGCATTGGCTGCGATGCCCGATTCCACACCGATCGTACGGGGGCTCGTCACGAGCGGCGACCTCGAGTTCGTGAACTATCAGGCCTACGGCGATCCTGCGGACGACTTCGCGCGCAGCTATCGCATCGACAAGCAGTTCTACGACACCGGCTTCGACGGGATTCCCGACGGCCAGGAGCGCAACAGCGAAGGCATCAAGGTGCCGACCGACGCGCACCGCGACAACAACATTCCGGGCGTGCAATCCGGACCTGAGGGCGACGGCGTGTTCCAGGAAGGCGAGGCGCTCGCGGACCACGGGCAGCGCGTCATCGCGCGCCCGCGCATCTCCTACCCGCTCCAGCTCGGCAACGTGGTCGAGCTGATTCCAGAGGCCGGCTACTACGGCACGTACTACGACGCGAGTCTCGGCGGCGGCGACCAGCGCAGTCTGTTCACCGGCCGCGTCGATCTGCGGGCGAAGGTACGCGGATCGCTGTCGCTACCGTTCGGAATGGGCAATGCCACGCATACCGCCCAGCCGTTCGTCAGCTGGGTAGGCATCTCGAATGCCCAGCAGAATGACAACCCGCTCTTCGTGCCGCAGACGGCGGTTCCGCAGCTTCGGCTGCGGCTGCTCGAACTCGACAACCTCACCCTCGACCCTTCCGATCGCATTCCGGAGGTGAACAATGTGGTGGTCGGGGTCAACAACCGCTTCTGGAGCGACGCCGCGGGCGACCTGCTCGGCGAGTTCACGATCTCGACGCAGTACCAGATTGCCGACAGCCGCTGGGGTCCCGCGGTGGCACAGGGGGAGGTGGCGTTGCCGCGGGGTTTCGTGCTGCGCGCCCACGCGGTTCTCGATCTTGCTCCCGCCGAGTTTGCGGACGGCCTCGTCGACTTCGGTTGGTCCCGCTGGGGTCATGAGCTGAGCCTGCGTTACCGCTACGTTCGCGACATCCCGCGGGTGTTCGAGAACTTCGAGCAGAACGACCGCTTTACGGACTTCACGACCGACTTCACCAGCATCAACCAGATCAGTGGCGTCGCGCGATGGCAGGCGACCGAACACTGGGCTGCGACCTACGCCGGCTCGTTCAGCTTCGAAAACTCGATCTCGCTGGTCAACCAGTTCGGCATCGAGTATCTCTCGCAATGCAAGTGCTGGGCGGTTCGCCTCGAAGTGGACCAGGATCGAACGCGTGGCTTCGACTGGACGCTACGCTACCGGCTGGTCGGGCTCGGCGACCAGAAGCAGCAACTCTTCACGCGTTGACGCCCCGGCGGGCCTGGGCTTTGATCTCGTCCCATTCCCGCCATTTTCCACGGAATCTGCGTGTCCCCCCGCATCCTCGTCGTCGACAACTACGACTCCTTCACCTTCAACCTGGTGCAATTGCTGGAAGGGATCGGATCCGACGTCGAGGTGGTGCGCAATGACGCCCTGTCGGGCGAGGCGCTCGCCGCGCGGCGCCCCGATGGCGTCGTGCTTTCGCCCGGTCCTGGTACACCCGAGCGCGCCGGCTCGATGCTCGATGCGCTGCGCCGATTCGCCGGATTCGGCACGCCGGTGCTCGGCGTCTGTTTGGGCCATCAGGCGCTCGGCGTTGCCTTCGGTGGCCGCGTCGTGCGCGCGCGTGTTCCGCGACACGGCAAGGCCGTCGCGATCCGCCACGACGGCGCGGGCGTGTTCCGCGGCCTGGCCGATCCGTTTGAAGCCGCGCTCTATCACTCGCTGGTGATCGACGAGGAGCGGTTCCCGGCTGCGCTCAGCGTCTCGGCGCGCAGTCCGCAAGGCGAGGTGATGGGAGTACGCCATCGCGAGCTGCCGCTCGAAGGCGTGCAGTTCCATCCGGAGTCGGTGCTCACGTCCGGCGGGCGCGCCCTCGTCGCGAATTTCGTGGCCCGCTGCGGCGGAGCGAGCGCATGAGTCTGCGCGAATCGCTCGAAGTGGCCGTGCGGCGCGAGTCGGTGCCGCCCGCGCTGCTCGAAGCCGCCTTCGGCGAGATCATGGACGGCAAAGCGAGCGCGGTTGCGATCGCGGCGCTGCTGGTCGCGCTGCGCGCGAAGGGCGAGACGGTCGACGAGATCGTCGCCGCGGCGCGCGCGCTACGCAGCCGCACCGAAGGCGCGCCGGCGCCGGACCCGCGCGCGATCGACACCTGCGGCACCGGCGGCGATTCTGCGGGCACCTTCAACGTCTCGACGGCCGCGGCCTTCGTGGTCGCCGGTGCAGGCGTACCGGTCGCGAAGCACGGCAATCGCGCAGCGACGGGCCGCGCCGGCAGCGCCGACGTGCTCGAGGCGCTCGGCGTGCGCGCCGACCTGCCGATCGCGCGCGCCGCCGAGATCGTGCGCGAGATCGGGATCGGTTTCCTGTTCGCGCGGCGCGCCCATCCCGCGATGCGCCATGTCGCCGCGGTGCGCGAAGAACTCGGCATCCGCACGCTGATGAACTGCCTCGGGCCGCTGCTGAACCCGTGCGGCGTACGGCGCCAACTGGTCGGTGTCTACGCCCGCGAGTTGGTGGAGCCGCTCGCCCACGCGCTCGCCCGGCTCGGCGCCGAGTCGGCGCTGGTCGTGCACGGGAGCGATGGCCTCGACGAGATCACCACCACCGGACCGACCTTCGCGGCGCGCTTCGCGGGTGGCCTCGTCGAGACACTCACGATGGACGCCGCAGAGCTCGGGATCGCGCGCGCGCGCAGCGAGCAGCTCGCGGGCGGCGACGCCGGCGAGAATGCGCGGATCGTGACCGCCGTGCTGGGCGGTGAATCGGGTCCGCCGCGCGACCTGGTGCTGGTGAATGCAGCCGCCGCGCTCTGGGTCGCCGGCGCCGCGCCCGACTGGGCCGGCGGGCTCGGGCTCGCGGTGCAGAGCGTCGACAGCGGCGCGGCGCGTGCGAAGCTCGCAGCCCTGGTGGAACGAAGTCAGCGATGACGATCCTCGACGAGATCCTCGCGACGAAGCGCGACGAGGTCGAAGCGGCCAAGCGGCGGGAAGCGCCGGCCGCGTTGCGCGCGCGCGCCGACGCGTGTCGCGACGCACTGCGGGGCTTCCGCGCCGTGCTGGCGAGCGGGCCGCGCCCGCGTGTGGTGGCCGAGTTGAAGCGTCGCTCCCCGAGCAAGGGCGAGATCCGGCCGGACTTCGACCCGGTCGGCTGCGCGAAGGCGTACGCCGACGCGGGCGCCGCCGCGATCTCGGTGCTGACGGACGCCCACTACTTCGGCGGCGAGCTGTCCCTACTCGCGACCGTGCGCCGCGAGGTCGCGCTGCCGCTGCTGCGCAAGGACTTCCTGGTCGATGCGTATCAGGTCGACGAAGCGCGCGTCGCCGGCGCCGATGCGGTGCTGCTGATCGCGCGCGCGCTCGACGTTGCACAGCTCCGCGTGCTGCGCGAACGCGCCGCCGCGCTCGGACTCGACGCGCTCGTCGAAGTGCACGACGAAGCGGAGGTCGACGCGGCGCTCGCCGCGGGCGCCGATCTGGTCGGAATCAACAATCGCGACCTCGCCACGTTCGCGACCGATCTGGCGACGACCGAGCGCCTTGCGAAACGCCTCGTCGCGGCCGGTGTGGTGGTGGTCGCCGAGAGCGGCATCCTCACACACGGTGACGTTCGTCGGCTCGAGGCGGCGGGCGCCGATGCGGTGCTGGTTGGCGAAGCGCTGATGCGGGAGCCCGATGTGGGTCGGGCGCTCGCGCGCTTGCGGGGGACATTGTGAAGGTTCGCGTGAAGATCTGTGGCGTCTGCACGCCCGACGACGCGCAGGCTGCCGTCGACGCGGGCGCGGACCTGATTGGGCTCAACTTCGTGCCCGCTTCGCCGCGCTACCTGCAGATCGGCGACGCCGAGCGCATCGCGGCGCGCGTGGCCGGGCAGGTCGAGCGCGTCGCGCTGTTCCGCGACGCCGATCCGTACGACATCGAGCGGATCCTGCGCCGGATCGAGGTCGAGCGCGTGCAGCTCCACGGCGACGAGACCGAGGAAGACGCCGAGGCGATCGAGCTGCCCACCATCAAGGCGCTGCGTGGCGCCGACGAGGAAGCGGCCGCGCGCTATCCGGGATCGATCCTGCTGCTCGATCATCCGACCGAGGGCGGCGGTCGCGGTCAGGCCTGGAACTGGGCCGACGCGGGCGTGCTGATCGCGGCGGGCTACGACGTGATCCTCGCGGGCGGCCTCGATCCGACCACCGTGCAACAGGCGATCGATGATGTGGGCGACCTGCTGCCGTGGGGCGTGGACGTTGCGACCGGCGTCGAGAGCGAAGCGCGGCGCAAGGACGCCGCGAAGATGAGTGCGTTCGTCGCCGCGGTGCGGCGCGCGGAGGCAGGCGGATGAGCGAAGGTGCGGCGACCCCGGCGCGACCGGGACGCTTCGGTCCCTATGGAGGCCGCTACGCATCCGAGACGCTGATGGCCGCGCTCGTCGAGTTGGAGGAGGCCTACCCGCGGATCACCGCGCTGCCGGCCTTCCAGGCCGAGCTGCATTCGCTTCTCGAGCATTACGCGGGTCGCCCGACGCCGCTCTTCTTCGCCAGGCGGACCACCGAGGACCTCGGCGGCGCGAAGGTCTACTTGAAACGCGAAGACCTCGCGCACACCGGCGCGCACAAGATCAACAACGTGCTCGGTCAGTGTCTGCTCGCGAAGCACATGGGCAAGCCGCGCGTGATCGCGGAAACCGGCGCGGGGCAACATGGCGTCGCCGCTGCCACCGCGTGTGCACTGCTCGGCCTCTGTTGCGAGGTCTACATGGGCGCCGAGGACGTCGAGCGCCAGGCGCCGAACGTGTTCCGGATGGAGCTGCTCGGCGCGCGCGTGAATCCGGTGACGTCCGGCTCGAAGACGCTCAAGGACGCCATCAACGAGGCGATGCGCGACTGGGTCACCAACGTCGAGAACACCTACTACTGCATCGGCTCGGTGATGGGCCCGCACCCGTACCCGACGATCGTGCGCGACTTCCAGCGCGTGATCGGCGTCGAAGCGCGCCGTCAGATCCTCGAGATGGAGCGCAAGCTGCCCGACGTGCTGGTCGCGTGCGTCGGCGGCGGCTCGAATGCGATGGGTCTCTTCCATCCGTTCCTCGACGACGCCTCGGTGAAAATGCTCGGTGTCGAGCCGGGCGGGGAGGGGATCGGCAGCGGTCGTCACGGCGCGACGCTGGTCGCCGGTGTGCCCGGCGTGCTGCACGGCCAGAAGACGATCGTGCTCGCCGACGATGACGGCCAGATCTTCCCGGCGCATTCGATCTCGGCGGGTCTCGACTATCCCGGCGTCGGTCCGGAGCACGCCTGGTTCCGCGACAGCGGCCGCGCGCAATATGTCGCGATCACCGATGAAGAGGCGCTCGACGCGTTTCTGTATTTGACGCGGATGGAAGGCATCATCCCGGCGCTCGAATCGGCCCACGCGATCGCGCAGGTGCGCAAGCTCGCACCGACCCTGCCGAAGGACGCGATCATCCTGGTGAACCTCTCCGGCCGCGGCGACAAGGATGTGCCGACGGTTCGCAGCATCCTCGCCGAGCGGAAGAAGGCGGCGACCTGATGGGTCGCATCGGCGATCGGCTGGCGGCGCTGCGCGCGCGCGGCGAGTGCGCGCTGGTTCCGTTCATCACCGCGGGCGATCCGGATCTGGGCGTGACCGAGGCGCTGATCCCAGCGCTCGCGGAAGCCGGCGCCGACGTGATCGAACTCGGCGTCCCGTTCTCCGATCCGACGGCCGAAGGCCCTACGATCCAGCGCTCGAGCGAACGCGCGCTCGCCTCCGGCACGACGCTGCGGCGCGTGCTCGGGATGGTGAAGGCACTGCGTCCCAAGCTCGACGTTCCGCTGGTGTTGATGGGCTACACGAACTCGTTCCTGACGATGGGCGAGCGCAACTTCCCGGAAGCTGCGCGCGAAGCGGGCGTGGACGGCGTCATCACCGTCGACTGTCCGCCCGAGGAAGAGCCCGCCTACTACGAGAACCTGGCCAGCTGTGGCGTCGACGCGATCCTACTCGCTGCGCCGACCACCACCGAAGCGCGCCTTGCGATGCTGGCGAAACGCACGCACGGCTTCCTCTACTACGTGTCGCTGACGGGCGTCACCGGCGCGCGCACGGGCCTGCCGCCGCGCCTCGTCGAGAACCTCGCCCGCATCCGCGCGATCTCCGACGTGCCGGTGTGCGTGGGCTTCGGCGTCTCGACGCCCGAGCAGGCCGGCTACATCGGCCAGCACGCGGACGGCGTCGTGGTGGGCAGCGCGCTGGTCGATTGCATCGAGCGCGCGGCGAGTCGCGAGTCGGCGATCGACGACGCGGCGGCGTTCGTCGCCGCGCTGAAGGCTCCGTTGAGGCGGCCGCGCTGAGCGCGACGGTTCGCGTGCTCGTTCCGGGCGATGAGCCGGCGCTCGAACGCTTCTTTGTGACGCACCCCCACACGACGCTCTTCTTCCAGAACAACGTGCGCAAGGCCGGGCTCGTCGATCGCGGCGCCGTCTATCAGGCCACGTATGTCGCGGCGATCGAGGACGGCGCCGTCACCGCGCTCGCGAATCACGGCTGGAACGGCAACGTGTTGCTCGAAGCGCCGCGCCATCTGCCGCGCGTGGTGGGTGAAGCGGTGCGCGCCAGCGGTCGCGCCGTCAGCGGAATCCTCGGACCCCGCGCGCAGGTCGTCGCGGCGCGCGGCGCGCTCGGCCTCGAAGGCGCTGCCGCGTACCTGGACGCGACCGAGGATCTGTTCGCGCTGGAGCTCGCACAGCTGCGCGTCCCGGCCGCGCTCGAACGCGGGGAGGTGCGTTGTCGGGCTCCGCACGAGCACGAAGTGCCGATCGTGATCGGCTGGAGACACGAGTTCCGGCACCTGCACCTCGGAGAAGTGGCGTCTGACGCGTTGCTCGCGAAGTGCCGCGAGGAGATCGCGCGCTACCAGGGCGAGGGCAGTCACTTCGTGCTCGATCGCGACGGCGAGCCGGTGGCGTATGCGGCTTACAATGCCGCGGTGCCGGCCTGCGTGCAGATCGGAGGCGTCTTTACACCCGCGCCGCTGCGTTCGCACGGCTTCGGCCGCGCGGCCGTCGCGGGAGCGCTGCTCGCGGCGCGCGCGCGCGGCGTCACGTCGAGCGTGCTCTTCACCGAGGTGGACAACCATCC
>Ga0315287_10007566_pt1 | contig 10896 bp, 6 predicted proteins | sample YL17G11_0_MG_FD_205037 | JGI IMG/M metagenome (GOLD analysis project Ga0315287, IMG submission 205037) | Sediment microbial communities from Yellowstone Lake, YNP, Wyoming, USA - YL17G11_0 | ecosystem: Environmental > Aquatic > Freshwater > Lake > Sediment | place: USA: Wyoming | collected...
GCGCCGGCCACGGCGATGGCGTCGACCTTCTCCCGACCGCCGCGACGCTCCTCGCGGAAGCGCTCTACCACGAGAAGCGAGTAGTCGATGCCGACGGCCAGCCCGACCATCGTGATCATGTTCTCGACAATGGTATCCATCGCGAGCACGCGGCCGATCAAGGCCGTCGCGCCGAGCGCGACGACAATCGCGAACGCGGCGAGGACAAGCGGCACGCCGGCGGCGACGACCGCACCGAAGACGAGCACGAGGACAACCAAGGCGACCGGCACGCCGATCAACTCCGCCGTCCGGAGGTCCTTCTGCGCCACCGCATTCCATTCGTTGTTGAGGCTACCCTCGCCGCTCGTCAGCACCGTGAAGCCATCGCGCCCGTTGTACTCCTTCAAGAGCTTTACAAGGGGGACGACGCTGGTCGCGGATTCCTCGGCGGGGGCGTTTACAGTAACCGGCAAGACCGTGGTGTGACGGTCCGCCGAGACGAAAGCCGCGTTCCTTGCGTCATAGAAGCTGGCCACGGAGGCCACGGCGGAGCTCCCGTCCTTGTTCTTCAGGTCCCGGATGTCGGCCAAGAGCCCGCCGACGAAGGATTCGAAAGATGGGTCGTCGACCGTCTTGTCCGCGGACTGGACCATGACGACCTCGCCGGCGAGCTTGGGGCCGCGCAGACGGTCGTCGAGGAGGTTGCTCGCCCGGATCGACTCCGGGTTGAAGTACAGCCCCAAATTGGAGTTCACCACGTCGCCCAACCCGCGGGCGAAAAGACCGCCGAGGACGAGGAGCAGCAACCAGGCGGCAACGACAAACCAGGGTCTGCGCGCGCAGGCCCTGGCAAGCCGTCCTGTAAACGTAAACAAGGGCGTTGGACCTCTCTTCAGTCCACCTCAGACACGAATTTGTGGGGCATCCCCCGATCAGTCGTACCCTACCCGATGATACAGCCTGACGGCGGGAGGTCGCAAGGGCAGCGCATCCGGGAACGGCGGGCAGGCTAGCGGGCCATCGATCCTCCATAGGAGCGAAAAGGGGCGGCCAGCGCTGATTTGCGCTGACCGCCTTTCCGATGGCCCTCGGCGCATAACGCCGGAGGGATGGGGTTTGTATCTACGCTAGCTAGCTGCCGCTGACGCCGGTCAGGACGCGCTTGTCCCCCACCGCTTCCTTGGCCTCCTCAGCCACAGCCACCGCCGCCGGCGCCGCCACGGCGCGCTCCAGCAGCTCCACCAGGTCGAGGGTCTCCGGCGGCTGCTCCAGGCCGAAGTCGGCCAAGGCGTCCTTGAACATCTGCAGGCAGAAGGGGCAGGCGGTGATGACCATGTCGGCCCCAGCGGCGAGGGCGTCCTTGGCGCGCAGCCGGTTGACCCGCTGCTCCGGCTCCTCCTCGATCCACATCCGGCCACCGCCAGCGCCGCAGCAGAGGCTGCCGGCGCGGCAGCCGGTCATCTCCACCACCTTGACGCCCGGGATCGCCGCCAGGATCTTCCGGGGGGCTTCGTAGATGCCGTGGTAGCGGCCGAGGTAGCAGGGGTCCTGATAGGCTACCGTCTTGTTGATCTCCGTGTTGAACTTCAGCTTGCCTTCTTCGATCAGTTGGAGGATGAACTCGGTGTGGTGAACGACCTCAAACTCTCCTCCGAACTGCGGGTACTCGTACTTGAGGGTGTGATAGCAGTGGGGGCAGGCGGTGATTATCTTCTTGACGTTGTGGCGGTTCAGGGTCTCTATGTTCGCCTTCGCCTGGCACTGGAAGAGATACTCATCACCGATGCGGCGGGCGAAGTGGCCGCAGCAGGACTCCTCGTGGCCGAGGAAGCTTATCTCCACACCGGCGCTCTTCAGTATCTTCGTCAGGGCGATGGGTATGCCCATCGCGCTCTCCTGGACACCCTCGGTGCAGCCCACCCAGAACAGGAGGCCGGAGTCGCCGTTGCTGGAGATGTTCTCCACGTCCAGGCCCGCGGCCCAGTCGGTCCGGGAGGCCGAGGCGCCCTTCCAGGGGTGACCGCGGTCCTGGCACGACCGGAGGCTCGCCATAACAGTGCCTTCGATGCTGCCCTGCTCGAGCACGAGGTTGCGGCGCATGGCGACGATCTTGCTTATCGGCTCGATAAAGACGGGGCATACCTCCTCGCAGGCGCCACAGGTGGTGCACGCCCACAGCTCCTCCTCGGTTACGACGCCGCCGATCATCGCCGGCGCGGCCTCATCGGCCTTCTGCTCGCCATTCCGCTTGCTGCGGAGCAGAGCGGGCCCTCTCTCCACCAGATGACCCTTGAGGTTCTGGATAAGCCTCTTCGGCGAGAGCGGCTTCCCTGTCCGGGCGGCGGGACACACCTCCTCGCACCTCCCGCAGCGGGTGCAGGCGTCGAGGTCGAGGAGGTCTTTCCAGGTCAGATCTTCGATCTTCGCCGCCCCCAGGGTGCCGATCGTCTCCGCCTCGAGGTCGATCGGCTGGAGGACGCCCTTGGGGCCCTGGGTCCTCAGGAGCATGTTGACCGGCGAGGTGATAACGTGGGCCAGTCTGGTGAAGCTGACGAAGATGTAGGCCATCGTCCCCATGGATATCAGCATGTGCCCCCACCACAGCTCTTGGTGCAGAGTGAGATTCACATTCTCTCCCAGGGGATGGAACGCCTGGGCAAAGACGAATCCGACAGGTGACCATACTGCCCAGCCGGGATGGGCGTCCAACTCCGTGGTAGCGATCCGCAGCCCCTCCACCATAAAGCCGGTGACGACGATCACGGCTAGAAGTGTGAGGGCCACACCATCGTCCAGCATGTTGTTCAGCTTGGCCGGCTTCATGACGTATCTTCGGTAGGCGGCCATGCCGAGCCCGCCCAGAACGAGCAGCCCGCCCACGTCCGTCGCCAAGGAAAAGACCAGATATATGTTGCCCTCCAGGAAATGGTAGACATGGGTGTGTACAGCATCCAGAGAGGTGCCTACGAGCAACAGACCGAAGCCTCCAAAGATCAGGGCGTGCATCATCCCCGCGTACGGGGAGCGCACAACGCGCCTGTGCCACAGGCCGTCGGCGCCGGTCTTGACGACAAGGTTCCAGACTCTGCTAGGCAGGTTGCTCAGCCTCTCGTCGGGACCGCCCAGTCGCCAAAGCCGGAGGCGTCGGTACAGCCCGTAGGCGGCTGCCACCATCACTATGAACCCAATCAGGTAGACAAGCTCACCAAACTGTATGTTCCAGAGATCTTCTCTCGATGGCATTGGAGTCTCCTTTGCGCTTCACGACCCGCCTCTCTCTGCTCTGCAGCCATCCTCCCTAAGCCCCTTCTCGCTCCTGCGCTCAGGTGTGTCTAACTCCTGGCCGGCGCCGCCTCGACCGCGGCTGCGTCGAGCTGGGCGTAGACCGGGTTCTCCTTGCGGCGGTACCACCACCTCATGTACTGAGCGAGGGGCTCCCACGACCAGGTGGCGGGCACACAGGTGATGTTGTGCTCCTCCAGGAGCGCCAGCAGGAAGTCCAGGTCCTCTTTCTTGCACGTTAGACGGTCGGTCCTGTCGATCACCAGGACATCGAAATCGAGGTGGGCAAGCAGGGAGACCAGGCCCGGCCGGCTGAGGCAGTCGCCCGCCCAGCCGACGTCATCGTGGACGCTGACGAGGTGCCAGCCGTGGGTGTCGGCGCAGGCGGCTATCCGCCCCTTCTGGCCCTCCGGTCTGGTCCACTTCTTGCCCATCTCATCGAAGTCTTGTCTCACATAACCTACCGCCCTGGCTCGTGCCGGCCACCCCGCTGGGGTGCCGTCGCGGCCAGTCCTCTCGACCTTGGTGGTTACTTCTGTTGGGAAACCTGTCATCATTGCCATCTTTCTCGCCCCCAATCTCTTGTCTGGTTTGCCTTCCTTTTTTTCTTCCACCCATAACTTAACGGATAGCCTCGATGCCTGTCGTCCGCCGCTGAACCCGTTGTTGCTAGGCATTTTGCCCCCGGAACCGACGCCGGTTGGGGAAGGGAGGGACAGGTGGGGCAGCACATCAGCCGCTGCTCTCTGCCGATCTCTCGCAGCGATCGCCGAGCCGGTTAGGTGTTTTCCGCAGCCATGCTGCGTATGTTTGGCGGATGACCCTCGGCAGTATGACCACTAGCGGCCCGGTTCGTTTGCTAGTAACCTATAACTAAGGGGTCAAGAAGGGGGGATGTCTCCCTCTTCGCAGGTGGAGGCAGTTGCGCAGACGGCGCAGGGAGAGGCTGAGATGGAGAAGATCCGTATCCTTATCGCCGACGACCACACGCTCGTGAGGGAGGGCACGCGGGAACGCCTGGAGCGCGAGGAGGACTTCGAGGTGGTCGGGGAGGCGGCCGACGGCGAGGAGGCGGTGAGGCTGGCGAACCAGCTGAAGCCCAACGTCGCGATCATGGACATCGCCATGCCGAACCTCAACGGCATCGAGGCCACCAAACGGATCAAGGCGAGTCAGCCCGCCACCGCGGTGCTCGTCCTCAGCGCCTACGACAACGACCAGTACATCTACGCCGTCCTGGAGGCGGGCGCGAACGGCTACCTGCTGAAGAACGTGCGGGGACACCAGCTAGTCGACGCCATCCGCGACGTGCGGGCCGGCGAGGTGGTGCTGGACCCCCACGTGGCCCGCAAGGTGGTGCAGTGGTTCTCGTCCCTCAGCCGCGGCGAGCGCGTCGAGGGCCTGCCGGAGCACTTCAGCGAAAGGGAGCTCGAGGTGCTCAAGCTGGCGGCCAAGGGTATGAGCAACAAGGAGATCGCCGCCGAGCTGTCTCTCAGCGTGCGGACGGTTCAGTCGCACCTGGGGAACATCTTCGCCAAGCTGGGGGTCAGCTCACGCACCGAGGCTGTGTTGCGTGCGCTGAAGGAAGGCTGGATCTCCCTGGAGAACGTCTCTCTAGGCGATAAGTAAGACGAGGCAGATGTTGGAGAAGGCAGGGGGCGCCCAGCAGCCGAATTCGTGGAGCAATCGCCTGCCGCGGCTCCTGAAGGATCGGCACTTCTGGGTCATCGTCACCATTATTACCTGCGGGACGATCCTCTACCATGCCAACTCCATTCCCGTCATCAACTCCGTAGAGTCCAGCCTCCGGATTGACTTCGCCCGCCGCTCCGTGCACCGGATACTCTCCATCCTGCCGGTGGCCTACGCCGCCTTCGTGTTCGGGCTGCCGGGAGGGCTTATTGCCACCGCCGTAATCTCCGTGCTCCTGCTGCCGCGCGTCTTTCTAATATCATCCGAGGCTCAGGAGGCGCTCATCGAGGTGGCCGCATTCGCCTTCATCGGCACCTTCGTGAGCTGGCTGATCGAACTCCAGAACCGGGAGAAGGCGCAACACAGGCAGACGATCGCGTCTCTGGAGTGGACGCAGGGGGAGCTCCGCGCCCACATCCAGGCCGTAGAGAATGAGGAGCGGCGGCTCTCCGCGATCAATGCCGTGCTGGGCGCTGTCGCCGAGTCTCTGGAGCTGCCGGAGACCTTGAGCCTGGCGATGAGCAAGGTCAGGAGTGTGATAGGTGTGGAGAAATCCCTGCTCTTCCTCCTCGATGAGGAGACGGGCGAGCTCACCCTCGAGGCCCATCACGGGGTATCGGCGGAGTTCGCGGCGGAAGTAAAGACGATGAAGGTGGGCGAGGGCTTTAACGGGCGGGTGGCGCAAACCGGCGAACCTTTGGTGACGACGGACAGCTCCGCGAGCCCGGCACTGCAGACAGACGCTGGAGTCAAGGAGAACATTCAGGCGCAACTCATCGTACCCTTGAAGTCGAAGGGTAGGGTCCTGGGCACCCTCTGCGCGGCCACAAGCGAGCCGCGGGACTTCGCCGCCGAGGAGATAGGGCTGGCAAGCGCCATCGGCAACGCCATCGGCGTCGCCATCGAGAACGCCCGCCTCTACCAAAAGGAGCGGGAGACCTCCGAGGAGCTCCGCCAATCGGAAGAGAACTACCGCGGTCTTTTCGAGAACGCCACGGAGGCGATCTTCGTCCACGCCCTCCACGGGAAGATCATCGCCGCCAACCGGGCCTGCGAGGAGCTTGCCGGCTATTCGCGCGAGGAGCTGGCCAGCATGGATATCACCGACTTCCTGGTCGGGGAAGACCTGGAGACGGCGAGGGAGATAGCGAGGAAGCTACGGGCCGGCAAGGCGACGGGGGGGGCCTATGAGTTCCGCATAACGAGGCGCGATGGGACAGAGGCGGTCGTGGAGCTCATGCCGAGCCTCATTGTCCGGGGTGGCGAGGCTGTAGGGGTGCAGGTGATCGTGAGAGACGTGACGGAGCAGAGGCAGATGCAGGAGAACCTCCGCTTCTACGTCTCGCAGGTTCTCAAGGCCCAGGAAAGCGAGCGGCTGCGCATCGCCCGCGAGCTCCATGACGACACCGCGCAGGCCCTCACCGGCATTTCCCGCCGTCTCGACATGCTCGCCTCCGGCGGCGCCGAGATGCCGCCGGAGACAGCGGAGCGCCTCGACGAGCTGCGCGAGCAGACGGACAGCGTCCTGGACGGCGTCCGGCGCTTCAGTCAGGACCTGCGTCCGCCCGTCCTCGACGACCTGGGGCTGCTGCCGGCGCTGAAATGGCTGGTCATCGCCCTCGAAGAGCAGGACGGCATAGCGGCGAACATCAGGATGTTGGGCGACCCGCGCCGCCTGCCCCGTGACACCGAGCTGGCGCTGTTCCGCATCGCCCAGGAGGCCCTGAGCAACGTCAGGAAGCATTCCCATGCGTCGGCGGTTGAGCTTGTGGTGGACTTCCGGGACGGCCACGTCAAGCTGGTGGTGGCCGACAACGGCAGCGGCTTTGATACGCAGCGGAGCGCGAGCAATGTGACTGCGGGCAAGCTCGGCCTGATCGGGATGCAGGAGAGGGCGCGGCTGCTGGGCGGAACCATCGACATACAAGCAGCACCGGGCGAGGGCACGAGCGTCGTAGTGACAGTGCCGGGATAGGCAGGGCCGGCGCCGGAACGGCAGAACCCCGATAGACCTCCTTACACCACCTGAGAATCCCCCGGGGTCAGAAACCAGTTCCTGAGGTTGTAGGCCACGTTCGCCTCTTCGGCGTGAGCGCGCACGACGAGGTGGTAGGGGCGAGGCTCGAGGAACTTGGGGAGCACCCAGAAGCCCCGCGAGCGGAAGATGCGGTACTCGTCGGTGTGGCGCAGAGCGATGGTGGCGAGCATGTCCGGGTCGCGCTCTCGCAGAAAGGCGCCGGCGTGGTCGACGAGGTGCCGGCCGGCGGCGCGCCCCTCGCCGCTGGCCTCCACTACTAGGTCAACGATAAGACCCACCGAGAACCGGCCAAGCTGCGTTACCCGAACGACGACGTAGCCACGGATCTTCCCCTCCGACCGGGCGGCGAAGGCTGTGTACTGCCGGCCGGGCGCCTCCCGGAAGCGCCAGTTCAGATAGGCGGGGTCCCTGACCACCATGATGGGGAACCGCTGGTGAACCCGGTGCCAGAAGAGCGCGAACGGCTCATCGAAAACGTCCACCTGGGCAATCTCCAGGCCCGGCAGATCCTCTCTTTGCACGCGGGGCGCGGGCGTGCGCCAGACGCTCCTGGCGATCGGTGTCGTTCTCCCGGGGACGCGAGTGTCCGACGTCTTCATGGCGAGCCGCTCCGGGTTCAACGGCCTGATAAGGAGGGGGAGCGTCCCGAGATCCCGAAACTCGCCCTGCTCTAGGAAGGGAGAAAGGGTGGCTTGATAGGGGGCGCCGCAGGTGAAGACGATATCCTCCCCCGCGGACAGGCCGACGGCCTCCCGCAGCAGCTCTCCGGGGAGGACGCGGCCCTGATAGTTAGGGTCGACCACGGGGTCCAGCGCCAGGCCGGCGGTGCGCACCCTGCCGGAGAGCATCACGCTGACGGGAACCGTCGCCGCCTGCCCGATGAGGCGGCCCGTCGCCGCCTCCCGCGCGAGCAGGCCGACGGCAGCACCCGCGGGGCTCCGCTGAAGCTGCCAGTCCGCGAAAGCCGGGGTGGCAAGCTCGCTGTCGCCGAAGACTTTGCGCATCAGTTGCAGAGAATCCGGCGCGTCCTCAGGCGAGTACCTATCCAGTTTCCAGCCCTCGTCCTTCGTCATGCTTAACCCCCCGTGAGAAGAGCGGCAACCGTGTCGATCGGCGGTAATTATAACATTGGGACGCCTGACTAGATCAGGGCTTCGCCTCTATTTCCGCCCCGCCCGTCAATGCTGCGCCCAGCCCTTCGCCCGTTCGAGGGCGCGCTTCCAGCCGCCATAGAGTTCCTCGCGTTGTCCTTCCTTCATTCGAGGCTCGAAGGTGCGGTCGGCGCGCCAGAGTCGGGCCAGCTCATCCGTGCCCGACCAGAGGCCGACGCCCAGCCCAGCCAGGTAGGCCGCACCGAGAGCGGTCGTCTCTAGGACGGCGGCGCGCACCACCGGCCGACCGAGGATGTCGGCCTGGATCTGCATGAGGAGGTCGTTGCGGGCGGCGCCGCCGTCGACGCGCAACTCGGGCATCGCCACGCCCGACTCCCGCTCCATCGCCTCCACCACGTCCCGCGCCTGGAACGCGATGGAATCCAGGGTCGCCCGCGCGATGTGCGCCCGCGTCGTCCCGCGGGTGATGCCGAGGATGGCGCCCCGGGCGTACTGGTCCCAATGAGGCGCGCCGAGACCGACGAAGGCGGGCACTAGGTAGACGCCATCGCTGGAATCGACGCTGGCGGCGAGGGACTCGCTCTGCGCCGCGCTATCGATGATGCCGAGACCGTCGCGGAGCCACTGAACGGCGGCGCCGGTAACGAAGATGCTTCCCTCAAGGGCGTAGTTGACCGTCTCCCCAATCTGGGAGGCGACGGTGGCCAGCAGGCTCTGGGAGAGGGCGGGCTGCCCGCCGGTGTGAAGAAGGATGAAGGAGCCGGTGCCGTAGGTGTTCTTGGCCATGCCGGGACGGAAGCAGCTCTGGCCGAAGAGGGCCGCCTGCTGGTCGCCGGCCATCCCCGCGATGGGCGCCTCCGCCCCCAATAGCGATCGCTCCGCCGCCCCGACGACGCCGCTGGAGGGACATACGCGGGGCAGCATCGCCTCCGGAATGTCGAACTCGCGCAGAAGGTCGGGGTCCCAGCGTCCTTCGCGCAGGTTGTAGAGCATGGTGCGGGAGGCGTTTGTGGCGTCGGTGACGTGGACGGCGCCGCCGCTGAGCCGGTACACCAGCCAGCTATCCACGGTGCCGAAGGCGAGATCGCCGCGCTCCGCCCGTTCGCGCGCCTTGGGGACGTTGTCCAGTATCCAGCGCAGCTTGCTGGCGGAGAAGTAGGCATCGATGACGAGGCCGGTCTTCTCGCGTATCCAGGGTTCGAGTCCCCGCCGGCGCATCTCGTCGCACTGGGGGGCGGTGCGACGGCACTGCCAGACGATGGCGTTGTATACGGGACGCCCGCTCGCCCGCTCCCACACGATGGTGGTCTCGCGCTGGTTGGTGATGCCGACGGCGGCGATCTGGGAGGTGTCCACGCCCGCCTTCGTCAGGGCATCGCGCGCCGCCGCCAACTGGGAGTCCCATATCTGCTCCGGGTCGTGCTCCACCCAGCCAGCATGAGGGTAGATCTGGGGGAAAACGTGGCTGGCCTCGGCCACCGGCGCACCCGCGCCGTCGAAGAGGACGGCACGCGAGCTGGACGTTCCCTGGTCGAGGGAAAGGATGTAATGCGACATCGCTCTCTCGGAGGAGCAGGTTTGCACCATTATAAAGGGAGAGGGCAGCTATGGTCACGCCGGTGGTGTTGGACCCTGCCTGCCGGCTTGCCCGCCGTAGGAGGGTAGGCAGGGGTATCCCCCAAACCTTCCTAGGGCGGGCGGGTGGGAAGAATGGCGTTCATGTTGCGGCGAGAACGCCGACGCCACCCATCGCGCACAACGCCTCCCAACGACACCCGGCCATGAAACGCAGACCGCGAAGCGCGCGCCGCCGGTTTGACACCCCGCGCCCTCGGCGTCTAGAATCGCACCGGCGGCGCTTCCCAAGACGCAGGTCGGGCCAATTCATCTCAGTTGGGGGTAATCATGAGGAAAACGCGGCTCTGTGAGCTCCTCGACATCGAGTATCCCATCATCCAAGGGGCGATGCACTGGATCGCCAACGGCGAGCTGGCGGCGGCGGTGTCGGAGGCGGGCGGTCTGGGGATCGTCGCCCCCGGCGCGGGCTGGGATGGCCAGGGCGAGCGCAGGGATAACCTCCGGCGCCAGATCCGCACGGCGAAGGAGCGCACGAAAAGGCCTTTCGGCGTCAACATCACGGTGGGCGACCCGAACGCCCGGGAGCTTATCGAGGTGATAACGGCGGAGGGAGTCCCCGTCGTTACGACCTCGGCGGGGAACCCGGCTACCCTGACGCCGGTGCTGAAAGAGAAGGGGATCAAGGTATTGCACGTGGTCGCCTCCTGCCGCCACGCCGCGGGCGCGGAGAGGGCAGGGGTCGACGCCGTCATCGCCGAGGGCTTCGAGGCGGGCGGCCATAACGGAATGGACGAGTTGACCACCTTCACGCTCGTCCCTCAGGTTGTCGACGCAGTGAAGATACCGGTCGTGGCCGCCGGGGGCATCGCCGATGCCCGCGGTTTCGTGGCGGCTCTGGCCCTGGGCGCGGAGGGCGTCCAGATGGGCACCCGATTTGTCGCCACGACCGAATGCTGCGCCCACCCATCCTTCAAGCAGGCGGTGGTAGAGGCGCTGGACACGAGCACCATCATAACGGGACGCAAGATCGGGCCGACGCGGGGGATCAAGAACGCCTTCACGGCCAGGATGATGGAGCTGGAGGCGGCCGGCGCGGACGCGGACCAGCTTGAGGAGTTCATTGGTCTGGGGCGGTCGCCCGCCGGCCAGCTGCGAGGCGACCTGGAGCAGGGAGAGCTATACTGCGGCTCCATCGCCGGGCTGGTCACGGAG
>Ga0315287_10007567_pt1 | contig 10896 bp, 10 predicted proteins | sample YL17G11_0_MG_FD_205037 | JGI IMG/M metagenome (GOLD analysis project Ga0315287, IMG submission 205037) | Sediment microbial communities from Yellowstone Lake, YNP, Wyoming, USA - YL17G11_0 | ecosystem: Environmental > Aquatic > Freshwater > Lake > Sediment | place: USA: Wyoming | collected...
GTGGCCGATCTTGAACCTGCGAAGTCTCGCGATGCGGCGGACCGCTTCGGCGTGGAGCGGGATCAGGTCGGGATGTCTGACCTTGTACTCGCCCCTGATCTGCTTGACCACGAGCTCGGAGTCGGCGAGGAGCTCGACGTCCTCGGCCTCGCGCGCCGAGGCAATGGCCAGGGCCTCGAGGAGGGCGGTGTATTCGGCGACGTTGTTGGTGGCCCGTCCGATCGCGCCGGCGAATCCTTCGACCGCGCGGCCTTCGGGATCCAGGACGACCACCCCCCAGGCGGCGGGACCGGGATTCCCTCGAGAGCCGCCGTCGAAGCCGGCCCTAAACCGCTCCGCCATTCACCGCCTCGGCCTCGGTCGCGGACCCATTCAGCGCAGCGGACGTCGAGACGGGGGCGGTCGTGAACAAAGACTCGGTGTAGAGATAGCGGCGGCAGCTGCCGCACACGTGGATCTTCGAGGCCTGTCGAATCTCTTGGTAGACCTGTGGGCGCAGTCGCACGTGGCAAGCCGAGCAGCTCTCCCGCTCGACCCGGACGAGGAAGAGCCCCTTGCGGCCTTCCTCGACGCGGCGGACGTTGGCCACGAGCGCGGGAGGAAGCGTGCTTTCGATTTGGGCGCGTTCGGCGGCGTGGTGCTCGATGCGCGCCTGGGCCTCCGCGACCGCGGCCTCGATGTCGGCTCGTTCCTTCTCGACGATCGAGCGCTCGGACTCGATGTGCGCCGCGCGCGCCTCGAGATCGGTCTTCAACGTCTCGACCTCGTCCATGCTGGCCAGAATCGCCGATTCGTGATCGCCGATGCTGGCCTTGGCCGCGTCGATCTCCTTGAGTACCGCCGCGTACTCGCGCTGGTTCTTCACTTGCATCAGGCTGTCCTGATAGTGCTTTCGCGTCTCTTCGAGGGTTGAAAGCTCGAGCGAGCGCTCGCGGCGGTCGGCGTCGATGGCGTCGAAACGTTCCTTGAGCGCAACGTACTCGACGTTGCGCTCGCGGAATCGCCCCTCCGCTTCCTCGATCTTCGCGGGTGCGCCGTCCACGATGGCATGGGCGGCCTGGATCTCGAGGGCGAGCTCCTGCATCTTCACAAGTTTTTGAAGCTGGGTTCTCGCGTCCGGCATGCGTCCCCTCCGTCGTCTGGTTCCCTAAAACACGAAGGGCGCTCGTGAACCGAGCGCCCTCTCCGCGATCTTCGCCTGCGGACCCGCCCCCTTCAGTCGAGGCAGGCCCGTACGGGCGAGCTCACGCGTGTCCATTGGTTTCATTTCCTTCACGGCAACGAATGACTTTATCACCGTGCTCCGACCTCGTCAACGGGGCCGATGATGGGGACATCACTGGCCCCAAACGAGGTGGCAGATGAAAACGGCCGCGGAGATCCCCGCCGCGTCCGCCAGAAGGCCGGCCGGCACGGCATGGCGGGTCTTCTTGATGCCTACGGCCCCGAAGTAGACCGCGAGGATATAGAACGTCGTGTCGGTGGACCCCTGCATGGTGCTGACGAGGTAGCCAAGGTACGAATCGGGGCCGCGGGTGCTGAGGATTTCGCTCATGACGCCGAAGGCGCCCGATCCCGAGAGGGGGCGGAGCACCGCCATCGGGACCGCCTCAGCGGGAAGGCCCAGCGGAGCCGTCAGGGGCGACACCACGGCGACGAACAGGTCGAGGCATCCCGAAGCGCGAAACATGGCCACCGCGACGAGGATCGCGACCAGGTAAGGGATGATGCGCAGCGCGACCTGAAATCCCTCCTTCGCCCCTTCGACGACGGACTCGTAAACGCGGACGCCCCGCGCCCAGCCGAACAGGACGAGTCCGGCGATCAGAATGGGGATCATCCAGTACGAAGCCACCGCGCGCGCGACCTCACCCCACGGCCTCACCCCGACTTCGCGGCCGAAGTAGAGCATGAGGGCGACGCCGACGGCGGCGACGTAGCCTGCGGCGAGCCAGCCACCAAAACGCGGCGGGGTTCGCGCGGGCTCGTCGGGACAGGACGGCGGCGGCTCGGCCAAGCCAGCAGGGGTGAGGACTCCCTGTGGGTTCGTGGCCCGGTATCGGGGGAGCTTGGAGAGCAGGGTCGCCGCCAGGATCGCGACGAGGGTGGCGCAGGCCGAGGCGAACCAGGTGGTGAAGAAGATCCCAGCGGGATCCTTCGAACCGGCAGCAGAGCGCAACGCGACGACCCCGGTGGGGAGAATCGCCAATCCCGCGGTATTGATCGCGAGAAAAAGGACCATCGCATTGGTCGCGGTGCCCTTCACCGGGTTCAATCGATCCAGCTCTTGCATCGCGCGGATCCCGAACGGGGTCGCCGCGTTCCCGAGACCCAAGATGTTCGACGCAATGTTCAGGATCATCGCGCTCATCGCGGGATGGTCCGCGGGGACATCCGGGAAGAGCCGCCGCATGACCGGTGCCGAAGCCTTCGCGATCAGCCGAAGCAGGCCGCCGTCTTGCGCGACCTTCATGAGTCCCATGAACAGCGACATGACGCCGACGAGGCCCAGGGCCAACTCGACGGACTTCTTGGCGGCGTCTAGCGCCGAAGACGAAACCGCCTCCCTGTGACCCATGAAGGCGGCGACGAGGACGGAGACGAGGACGAGGACGACGAAGAAGGCGTTCAGCACTCGTCTTGCCGCAAGGCCCGCTTCAAGAGCGCATCTTCGTCGCGCTCGTGCTCGCGCATCATTGCGAGGAAGCGGTCCAACTCCGCTTTGAGGACCGGCACCTCGGCGGGGTCGCCCCGGCGGGAGATCGCGCGCGCCTTTTCGAGGGCCTCATCCAGCCGGGCGTGCTGCGCGCGGAGGCGGCGAACGTCGCTTTCGGCCTGGGGCAGGGCGTCCTGGATCCCCTGCAAGAGCCCCCCGTCCTCTTCCGTGCCGAAGTGCTCGGCGAGGCGCTCTTTGAAGCTGTCGATGCGCACGGCGACCGTGCGGAGCGTCTCGTCCGTGGCGCTTGCGGGATCGAGGTCCGACAGCGCGCGCTCGAGCTGGTCGAGGTGGAAGTGGATGACCCCGTGGTCTTCGACGGCCCGTTCGCTCAGCTTGGAGAAGATTTGGGAGCCGCTCATCCGACACCTCCTGTCTACGCGCAGACGTGACCGCGCTCACCAAGTTTGCCGCAGCCGGGCCATACGTCAAGTCGGAGGAGGGAGAGTCAGCGGAATATCTGCAGCCTCAACGGACGACAAGGATCCGTTCGAGCGGCTTGCGCACGAGGTTGGGGACTTCGCACCCCGGCGCGGGATAGCCGGCCGCCACGAGGAGAAACACGCGCTCTTCCTCGGGCCGCCCGAGAATGTCCCGCAGGAACCCCATCGGGCTCGGTGTATGGGTCAGGGTGGCCAGGCCGGCGTGGTGGAGCGCGGCCAGGAGAAACCCCGTGGCGATGCCGACCGACTCCTGGACGTAGTAATGCTTCGCCAGCCCGCGAGGCGTCGCGGCGTAGGTTTGGGCCATCACCACGATGAGCCATGGGCAGATCGTGAGGAACGGCTTTCGCCAGTCCGTGCCGAGAGGAGTCAGGTCGTCGAGCCACTCTTGCGGCATCCGCCGTTCGTAGCTCTCTTTCTCCTCGACCTCGGCGGCTTGCCGGATCCGCGCCTTCGTTTCGGGGTCGCCCACGAGGATGAAGGTCCACGGCTGCTTGTGCGCCCCTGAGGGGGCGGTTCCAGCCGTCCTGATCGCATTCGTCAAGAGCTCTTCGGCCACGGGGCGGTCCGCGAAGTCCCGGACGGTGCGCCGGAGCTCCATCTCCGCGTGGAACTCGCGCGATCGCACGAGCATCTCGTTTTCCGTGTACTCGTGGAAATCGAGCGGGATGAATTTCGGTTCCGCCGGCATGACTACTCCCCGAGGACCGCCTCGGCGCCCTTCAACGCCAGACGCCGGCAGACCGCTTCGATGTCCTCCGCCGCCCGGTCGATGTCGAGGTCGAGGGCGTCGAGCTCGACGACTTCGATACGCCGCTTTCGCAACACCGAGGCCACCTGCAGGTAGCCGTCTTGCAGCTTCCCGAGAAACGCCTCGTTTTCCCACGACAGGAGCGCGCGGCCCCGAGACCGGATGCGTTCCATCGCCGAACCCGCGTCGCGCGTCGTCAGCACGAGCACGTCGGGGGCCGGCGGCTGTGCTAAGTCGAAGACTCTGAGCAACCAGACCTCGGGAGCCTTTCGGATGAACCGGGCCCATTGGCTGAACGGGATCCGCCTCTGACCCGAGACGTAGAGGAGGAGTTGCTGCAGCCCTTTCTCGTCGAACGAGCCGCTGTAGAAATCCGCCTCCCCCCAGGCCAGGAGATCGACGAGCGGACTTCCCTCCCCGACGACGAACCGGGCGGTGCGTCCATCCTGGAGCGCTTCGTCCACACGCGCACGCCTAACCATCTGGGCGAACTTGTTTCCGCGGTACATTCCGCCGGTGCGCAGCACCCAGGCGAGCGCCTGCGGAACCTTGCCGCTGCGCACGAGCGGGACGCCGTTGGACTCTCGAAGCCCCGCTACGTCTGACTCGAGGATCGTGTCCGCGATGCCAATCGTCCGTCCGGACGCTCCGAGCTTCTCGGTGAGCGCGAGGAATAGGGCGTGGTTCGCCGCGCCGTCGATGCCGCAGCACGCCACGCGCACGGGAGGCGTGGGGCGCGGCCCCGGAACGGGAGGAGGCGCAGGAGCGAGTGCCAAGACATCGGCGCGAATCATCCCCGCGATGTCGCGCGCATCGAGAAGCGGCGAGTAGGTGCGGGGTTTCCCGATGTTCACGTCGAGGCCCAAGGGGAGCGGGAGCGACACACCGCGAGGGAGACTGCGCTCCGCGCCCGAGAGAAAGACGGGGACGACCAGCACCCCGGGAACGCTCTTGACGATCTTCCCGATCCCCGGCTTGAAGGATCCGATGACCCCGGGTGTCCCCCGGCTCCCCTCCGGGAAGAAGATCATCGTCTTGCCCGCCTCGAGCGCGTCGACGACGGGCTGAAGGACGTCCCGCCCCGGCGCCGCGGTTCGCTCGATCCCCATCGCGTTCATCCCCACCATCACCGTCGTGCGGCGCCAGGCGGTCTTGCCGAAGTAGTCCGCGGCGGCGACGGGGTGGATCTGCCCAATCCGTCCAATCGGAAACATCGTCATAAGCAAAGGCGCGTCGAGGTGGGAGTTGTGGTTCGCGACGACGATGCACGGACCCTTCGGAAGGGTGGCCCTGCGGCGGTAGTGCGCGCCCCAGTACCACTTCAACACCGGCCGCACGAAACCGAGCTGAAAGGCGTAGAAGAAGGCGAGGCGGAACACGCGCCTGAGTGTGTTCACGAGGCGACGGCTCGGAGGTAGTGATAGAAAAACGGCGCCGCATAGATCGCCGGCAGCGTGCGATCGAGGAAGGCGGCGCGCCCCATCATCGCGTCGGATTGCGTTCGCATGAGGTCCTGGGCCACGGCATCCGAAACGAGCGAGCCGCCCGCCATCGCGAGGGCAATGACTCCCCCAGCCACCGCGCCGTGAAGCGACGCGGTCGACGCGAACGGGGCAAGCGCCGCGCCGACGGCCGCCGCAACGACGACGCTCGCAAAAAGGCCGATCAACGGACGCACGCGTTCGCCGCCGGGACGGATGCGCCCGGTGAGCCGCTGCGGGAGGTCGGCAAGGAGCGCCGTGATCCCGAACAGCTCGAGGCTGCCTTCGGGGAGGCGGGTCATCAGCCCGAAGTGGGCGGCGCAGAACACGAAGACCAAAACGCCGAGCAGCACGCGCCCGAGGGCGTCGAGCAAACCGGGCTGCCGCGGGACGATCGAGAGCAGAACGGGGATCAACAGGAAAAGTCCGATGACGGTCGCCACGCTCAGAAGGCCGAACGAGCCAGCCCACGTCGGCCACAGCGCCAGCGGGATCGAGATGTACGCGACGAGCACCGCCCAGCGGTCTTGAGGCCGCAAGGGGGTCAAGGTGAAGTACTGCTTGAGCGCGACGAACATCACGAGGCCTAACAGCGTGAACGAAATCGTCGAGTCCAAACGCGAGAGGGCGAAGATGAGGACGGCGAACTGGGCCCACGCCGCGATCCACCCCGGCAGCGCCCGGTAGCGACCGCCTCGACGCCCAAGGAGTACGGCGAAGGGCGCCACGATCGCGAGCGTGGCGGCGAAGATCAGAACGAGCCTCGGAATCGCGGGCATGCCCCCTCCAGGCGTTCGGCGCTGCGGATTATAGGCGGCTGCCCTCAGCTTGCTTGGTCTTATCGGCCTCGCCGGGCGTCCGAAACGAGAGCGTTTCCGTCCTTCGCAGAGGTCCGATCATTTCGGCGTGTCTCGTTTCTTTCCCCCATCGGCACGCGAGGGCGGTTTGCCTCAGGGTTGCAGCCAGTCGGTGACCGGGCGCGACAGAAACTCTTCCACCGGAATGCCGTCGCCCCCCACGAGCAGGGCGCGTTTGGGCTTGAACGCCTCGCCGAACGCGGCGAGGCCAGAGTGCGCGAGCGGGGCGCGGCCACTCTTGACCTCGATGCCCACGACCGTACGCCCCTTGAGTAGCACGAAGTCCACCTCGCGGTTGCCCTCGCGCCAGTACAAGAGCTCGCACAGGCCGGAGGCGGCGGCGTTGGCCAGATGTGCCCCCACGGCGGATTCGGTCAGACGACCCCAGAACTCACCGTCGGCGCGGGCCTCGGCGGGCGAGAGCCCGGACTGGGCGGTGAGCAGCGCCGTGTTGAAGACCTGCAGCTTGGGGCTGGAACCGCGGCTGCGCACCGCCTTGCCCGAATACTTGGAGAGGCCCGTCAGCATCCCGGCGCCGGCCAGCAGCTCCAGATAGTGCGCCAGCGTCGTGGTGTTGCCGGCGTCGTGGAGCTGGCCGAGCATCTTGGTGTACGAAAGCACCTGGCCCGAGTAGCGGCATCCCAGCTCGAACAGTCGCCGCAGCAGCGCGGGCTTGTCCACGCGGGTGAGCAGCAGCACGTCGCGCGCGATGGTCGTCTCGACGAGCGCATCGAGCAGGTAGCGCCGCCAGCGCGCGTGGTCGCCCGCCAGCGGTGCGGCGCCGGGATAACCGCCGAAGTAGAGGTACTGCTCCAGCGTGAAGCCAAACGCTGCCTCCATCTCGGTCAGGGACCAGTGCGGCAAGTGCAAGAGCTCGAAGCGCCCGGCCAAGCTGTCGGACAGTCCCCGCTGCACCAGGAGCGGCGCCGAGCCGAGCAGCACCACGCGGAGCGCCAGGCGGTGGCGGGTATCCTCGTCCCAGAGACGCTTGACCGCCTCCGACCAGTCGGGAATCTTCTGCACTTCGTCGAGCGCGAGCACAGCGCCCGCCTTACCGGAGTCCTTCGCCAGCAGACGAGCGCGCTCCCACTCCGCAGCCAGCCAGGCCCGATCGCGCAACGCCGGTTCGTCGGCGGTGACGAAGACGCTGGGGCGGTCGAGTCGAGCCAAGACCTGCTGCACTAGCGTGGTCTTGCCGACCTGACGCGGTCCGGCCACCACGTGCAGAAAGCGCCGCGGCTCGGCCAAGCGGGTGGCCAGCACTGCGGCGTACTCACGCTCGAAGGTGGGGCTCATTGCTTTACTCATCGTGATGAGTATTTTTACTCAGCACGCCGCGTAAAGACAAGGCAATCGCTCTGGCCTCGGGACGGTCGATGGCAAGGTTGGCCCGTTATTCGGCGCCGATCAGGGCCTTCCGGGTCCAGATGAGGAACACGACCGAGCTGATCGCCGCCGCCGCCATCAGGCCGCCCACCAACCCGAGGACCTGCGACACGTGGAGCCTCGGAGCCAACCAGAGCCCGGCCAATGCCGCCGGCGCGGCCAGCACCACATAGCGCAGCAACGACATCGTGAGGCCGGGCCGCCCACGCCCCATCCCCTCGAATACGGGGCGGCAGAGGAAGAACGGCATGGCGAGGAGCGCGCCCAAGGGGACGACGCGGAGCGCCGGGACGAGATAGGCGATCGTGACCGGCGAATTGGCCAGATGCCGCGCCAGCGGAGGCGCCAAGAAGAACAGCACGGGCGCAGCCAGCGCGGCGTAGGCCGCCAGGGCCATGTGGGCCTCCCTCAAACCGCCGCGAACTCCCGCAATGTCGCGCTCGCCGATCCGGCGTGCGGCGAACGGGAGCATCGCCACCGAAGCGGCGATCGCCGGCATGACGACGAACTGGAAGACTCGGTAGTAGATCGCATACGCGGCCAGCGCTTCCTTGCCGTGCTCCAACCCCTTGAGCAGCCAGTTGACGACGCCCGTCTCCGAGGCCATCAGCACGTAGGAGAGCGCCGAGGGGATCGCGAGCACGAAGAGGGAGCGGTAGGGGCGAGGGTCGCGGCCCGGAACCGAAGGGAGGCCTTTGGCCTTTCGCGCGGCCTCGTGCCCTGCCGCCTTCCGCAGCGCGTACGCCAACCCTCCGAATCGCCCGATCACGGTCGAAAACGCGATCCCGAAGATGCCCCAGTGAAAAACGAACGTGAAGATCGTGTTGAGCACGACGTTGATGACGTTCGACCAGATCCCCGCCCACATCGTGGCCTTCGTGTCGCCGTGCGCCTTCACGATCGAATCCGGGAGGACCGACCAGAAGAGGGTCAGCGCCGAACCGCCGACGAGCACGGATCCGAAGATGGCAAACTGCCGAGCCACCTCGCGATCGGGCGAGAGCTTGTCCGCGAATACCCAGCACCCGGCGCCCAGGAGAAGGAAGACCGGGATGCACAGCAGCACGAGCGTCCACGTCGCCTTCAGATACTGCTGGAGCTTGGTCTCCTCCCCCGCCCCCATCGCGCGCGAGAAGTTCGACGTGAGGCCGGTCGACATGCCGACCCACACGGCGATCATCACGAACTCGAAGGGAAACGAAAGTCCGATCGCGGCGACCGCGGCGTCCGAGAGGTACGACGCGTAATACGTGTCGACGAAGGAAAACAGCGACCGCATCCAGAACGAGATGACCAGGGGGACGGTCATCATGAGGAGGGTCGGCCGCTTTTGCATGTCCGAGGTCACGAGGGCCGCCCGCCTAGCGCCGTCGAAGCCAGCATCCCGCAGGCGGCATGAATGTCGGGGCCACCCGAGTAACGCCGAATGAAGGCGATGTTCCGTGCGCGCAACGCGTCCAGGAACCGGGCACGTTCGGCGTCGTCGGGAGGACGGTGACGCCCCGACGGATCGTTGACGTCGATGAGGTGCACACGCACCGGTCCGCCCGCGAACTCGCGCGCGATCGCCTCGGCCTCGTCTTCGCCGCTGTTGATGCCGGACATCAAAACCCAACCCAGGTGCACGGGGCCGCCGTGGCGCACCGCATGCCGCCGCATCGCGGCGGCCAACGCGGCGACGGAGTACTTCTCCGCTAGGGGGACGAGTGTCTTGCGTTTGGTGTCGATAGCGGACGTGAGGGAGAGGATCAGGCGGAACACGTGCCCTTCGTCGGTGTACCGCTCGATCGCGGGCAGAAGCCCGACCGTCGATATCGTGATCGCCTCGCCTTTGATCTTGAGGCCCGACGGATCGCGCATGATCGTGGCCGCGCGAATCACCGAGTCATAGTTCTGGAGCGGCTCACCCTGTCCCTGGAAGACGACGCCGGTGATGGGGCGCTCGGGCGGGGCGTCGCGCTTGACCGCCAAGACCTGCTCGACGATCTCCCAGGGTTCCAGATTTCGCACGAGACCCAAACGTCCCGTTTCGCAAAAGACGCATCCCAAGCCGCATCCCGCCTGCGAGGACACGCAGACCGAAAACCGGGGCCGGTGGAGCGGGATGCGCACGGTCTCAATCAAAGAACCGTCTTCGGCGCGGAAGAGGTACTTGACGAAGGGGTCGAGCGCGCTCTCGCGCCGGTCGATTTCGACGAGGCGCTTCGTGCTTCCCCGTTTCTGGATCTCGGCGATGAGGGCGTGCGACAGGCCCCGGAGCCCGGCGAGATCGTCGCGGCCTTCACCGGTAACGCGGGCGACCACCCGGCGCGCGATCGACGGATCGAGCGGGAGATCGGGCCACAGCGTGGCCAGAGAGTCCGGGGTCTGACTGCGCAGGTGATCCGGCGGCATCACCCGAGCCACGCCTCGATCTTCGCCGTCACGGCTTCTACGGTGAACCCGAATTTCTCCGCGTTGACGGGGCCTGGGGCCGACGCGCCGTAGTGATCGATGCCGAGCGCCAAGCCCGAAGGACCCGTGAGGGCGCGCCACAGATCGGTGCGCCCCGCCTCGATCGTTGCGACCGGCACGCCGTCGGGGAACAGTTCGCGGCGGTAGGACGGGTCTTGCGCGTGGAAGATCTCGACGCACGGGATCGATACAACGTTGATCTTGATGCCGCGCTTGGCGAGTGCCTCTCTCGCGCCGATGGCGAGATGGAGCTCGGAGCCCGTCGCAGCGACGACGGCCCGCGGCGACTCGTCGCCGGCGACGAGGTAGCCGCCGCGCCGCAGCTCGCGCTCGCCGATGCGGCCGGGCCGCTCGATCGGCGGGAGCTTCTGCCGGCAAAGCACGATCGCCGAAGGTCCGTCCTTGCGCTCGAGCGCCATCCCCCACCCGAGAGCGGTTTCGATGCCGTCGGCGGGGCGCCACACATCGAGGTTGGGGATGAGGCGGAGCGACGCGGTCTGCTCGATCGGCTCGTGGGTGGGTCCGTCCTCTCCGACGAAGATCGAATCGTGCGTGAAGATGAAAACCACGGGGAGCTTCGACAACGCCGCGACGCGGATGGCGCCGCGCATGTAATCCGAGAACACGAGGAAGGTCGAGCCGTACGGACGGAAGGCGCCGTGATAGGCGATCCCGTTGACGATCGCCCCCATCGCGTGCTCCCGCACGCCGAAGTGGAGGTTGCGGCCGTCGAACGCGCCGGGGCCCACGTCGCCCCCGCCCTTGATGACGGTGAAGGTGGACGACGCGAGATCGGCGGAGCCGCCGG
>Ga0315287_10007568_pt1 | contig 10895 bp, 8 predicted proteins | sample YL17G11_0_MG_FD_205037 | JGI IMG/M metagenome (GOLD analysis project Ga0315287, IMG submission 205037) | Sediment microbial communities from Yellowstone Lake, YNP, Wyoming, USA - YL17G11_0 | ecosystem: Environmental > Aquatic > Freshwater > Lake > Sediment | place: USA: Wyoming | collected...
CCGCCGATGATGCTGTAGACCGGGGCGCCCCCGTCCACATCGGTCGCTGTCACGGTCGTGACAGCGGTTTGGTTCTCCGCCGCGTTCACCGTCGCCGTCGCACCCGCCCCGTTGCTGGTGATGACCGGCGCATCGTTCACCGCCGTGACGGTCAGTGTCACCGTCCGAGTCGCGCTCGTCGTGGTCCCGTCATCGGCCACGACGTCGATCGACCGGTTGCTCGTGGTCGGCGTGTCGCTCGTGTCGTTGTATACGATGCCCTGCAGGATCGTCTGATAGGTCGCCGTGGGGGCTACGCCCGTAATCGAAAGGACCCCCGTCCCGGCCGTGTAGCTCACCGTCAGCCCGGAGGCCGCCGTGGTTGCCGCCGCATTGAGCGAGAGCGACTCCACCGCATTACCATCGGGCCGCGCCGTCAACGTCACCGTCAACGAACTCTGGGTGGGCGAACTCGCGTCGGTCAGCGTTCCCACCGGGGCGATCAGCACCGGCGTCTGTTCCGTGAACGCGGTCGTCTCATTATTGCCCCCCCCGCCCCCATTCAGATCCAACTGAGGAGGGGCAAGAAGATGATCGAAATCGAGTTGCACCAGCTCACTGAAGACGACGCCGGTCTCGATCTGACCGATCGTCAACTCCAGCTTCCAGTCGCCTCCCAACTCTGCGGTGCCGGTCAGATCCTCCGATGCCGAGACATCAGCGCCAGTGAGAGAGGACAGGCGCGTCGCGGCTTCCAGGCCGGCGTCGCCTTTGCCAAAATCGCAACCGTAGACCAGGATGTCCCCATTTTCGGATAGGTGGCTTCCGATCTGGCTCAGCAGCGCGGCATACTGATCACGCATGGAGTCCATATCGAGTGTCGCCGTGCCGAGCTGCAGGGCACCCTCGCTACCGTGCGACACGATGTGGATCGCGTCCACGTTCTGGTGATTCGCCAGATAATCCGCGATCTGCTGGATGCCGTCGTGCGAGCTGTCCAGCAGCACGACTGTGGCGTTCGGATTGACGTCGGCCAGCAACACCTCGTAGTCCTCAATGGAAGTATCGACGAACACGATTTCGCTGCGCGCGGGTGCGTCGTTCGCGGGCATGTCGGAAACGCCCTCCAAGTCGATGCCGAGCCCGGCGTTCGACTGGATGGTGTTTCCGAGGATTTGCACCTCGAAGGAGTTTTGGGCGACCTGGATGCCGTCGTTCCCGTTGAAGGCAATGGTGTTCCCTTGCCCTGCTGTGGTGCCGCCGATCAGGATGTTGTTCGCGCTAGTGGGGGCAGTGCCGGCGCCTCGTATGTCGATCCCATACTGGCTGTTCCCGACATTGCCGGTGCTGGCGGCGACATCCGCACCAGTGAGAGTGGCCAACGTGTTCATGGCCAGTAGCCCGTCCGCGCCACGGCCAAAGTTACAGCCGTAGATCAGGAGGTCGGCATTTTGCGACAGGCTCTGGCCGATTTGCTGGAACTGTTCGGCGTAGGTCGTACTGATCGAATCTTGTGTCAGGAAGCTCGCGCCGAGATGCATCTCGGCTTCGGTGCCATCGCCGATCAGGTGGATCGCGTCGATGCCCGTACGACCGGCGAGGATCTCCGCCATCTGCTGAACGCCGTCGCGGCCAGGGTCGAGTATGTGCACTTCGACGTTGGGGCTGATGCCGTCGAGGAGCTTTTGATAGTCGAGGACGCTGGAGGACAGGAACACGATTTCCTGGCGGGCAGTCGAAGTATCGTACACCGCCAGGGCATCGAAGAGGGCCTGACCGCTGTCGGCGGCCGGTGCTTCACCCGTCGGTGCAGCGGGCGCGGTGTCAGCTGTCGAAGCGTCATCAGCCGAGACGGATGCATCAGCCTGGTCCTGCGCAACTTGCTCGGTGGTTACGGTGCTGGCCGTAGCCACAGCGGCCCCGTCGAACATGATGCGCGATTCGAGCGAAAGCAATGAGCCGCAGAACGTCGACAGGGTGACGCACGCGTCCGCGGAGGTGTGACGGCGCCCTTGCGCTGGCTTGACCGATGCTTTCTTCTGCCTACGTAGTATTCTCATGGCATGGCCGGAGACATGACACGTCCGTTATTATTCGCAATGGTAATGTAGCAAGGACAGTGCCATTCCTCGTACTAATTTCTTCTTTTGTGCAGCCGAGTTACAGCGCTCTTGAGAGGGAGATTCGTCGAGGGCTGCAAAATGGGCCGCGGGGCGACATTTTTTGGTCTGACGCTTTAGGGGGCAACTGCTCTTGCGCGTGAAGCGTCGTTCGTATCTCGTCCGAAGAAAAGAGCATATAGCGGAGGACGGGAGCTTATGGCTTATGGCGTATAGCACGGACAAAGACGATCTCGTACTGTTCTAGGGCAGGCTATCGGCCATAAGCCATACGCTCTCCTCTTCTGCTATACGAGCCATACGCTCTTATCCCCAACGAGATACGCTTCACGAGGAACGCGCGTTACGCACCGCTTTCGCGAATGAAGATGCGGGCGCTCTTTTCCCAGACTCGTTGGGCGAAGCTGATACGAGGGCCTTTCACCAGCACGGTCCCTCGCACGGCTTGGTTCCATCGGGGCGGCGACTCGACGAGGTGCAGCGTGACGCGATAGACAGAGGTTTCCGGTTTCAGTCTGTGATGGGCATCTTCACGGACCGGCACGTCGCCGCCGTAGACGGAGAGGAGGTAGGGCACCGTGAAGCTGCTTTCGTCGATGTCTCGAATCTCGGCCACCTGTGCCTCCAAGCTCGGCCGTTCCGGACCCTGGGGAATGAAGCGAGCTGATTGACCCGCGTGGAGATAGCCGACTTCCGTCTCGGGAGCCAGCGCATGCAGCTCTTCACCAGCCGGATCGATGACGTACGCAAGCGCCAGCTCCTTGTTGATCCACTGACCCACGTGCAGGGCCTCCGCCCGGTCGGTCACCACTCCCGCAATCGGCGCCGTGAGTGATAGATTCTGCTGCTGCTGCAGTAGCCCTTCGAGCTGTGAGAGGCGAGCCCTCAGGGTTTCCAACGTCACCTGGTGCTTCGCGAGCTGTTCGCGATCGACGAACTGGCGCTGAGCTCTCAATTGCTCGACCTCGATCCGCTTGCTCGTCAACGCCATATCATTTTCAAGCGCCGGCGATTCCAACATAACCAGCCTGTCCCCCACCCCCACCTGCCGCCCTTCTATCACCCCCAGTTCGACGATCCTTCCGGGCGCCGGCGCATAGATGGTGGCGTGCGGCGTCGATTCCAACACCGCAGGGAGGCTGATGCGATCGGACCAGGGCACGAACAGCAAGGCGATGACACAGGCCAGCACCCCGGCGGAGAGCCACCCCCTGCGACGCTCGACGATCTCTCCGCGCAAGGCCCACCAGGTCTTCAGTTCCCCCATGACCGGAAGCACGATGAACCACCCAATCTCAATGGCAAATAGGATTAGGCCCAGGAGTTTGAAAAAATAGTGGTACACCATCAGCGCGATGCCGAGAAACAGCGTGAAACGGTATGCCCACACCCCCCAGGCGAAACAGACCAAGAATCGGCGTTTGGCAGCAGCAACCGGCTCGGGCATCGGCCTATCCAGCCCGAGCAGGAGTCGCCGTAGTTGCCACCGTCCGAAGGCAAACGCTCGTTCGTGTAGATTGGGAATGCCGAGCCAGTCGGAGAGCACAAAGTAACCATCGAATCGCATGAACGGGCTCAGATTGATGGCAGCGCCTACCATCAGGCTCGTGGTCGCCACGATAAACACCAGACTCCGCGCCACGCCGTCGTCAAGAAAGTTCCACGCGAAGATCGCCAGGGCGGCCAACGCGCATTCGACGATCATACCGGCGGCGCCGATGGCGGCACGCTGGCGACGGGAGGTCAATTTCCACGCATCGGAGGTGTCCGAATACAGCATCGGCACCATCACCATCATGGCAATGCCCATGGTGGGGACCCGACAGCCATAGCGCGTCGCCGTATAGGCATGCCCCAGCTCGTGAAAGATTTTGACGACGGCCAGAGAGAGGGCATAGAGCGCGAGGCCGCGCGGCGTGAAAAAATGCACCATCGTCGCCGTGAACGCGTCCCACTGGCGCGAAACGAGATAGACACCCGCCAGCCCGATGAGCGCGACGATCCAGGCGACCGACTTTGAAAAGAGCCAGTCGACGAAGGGAAGAGTCGCACGAAGAAATCGATCCGGCTGGACCAACGGAATCTGGAAGAACAGGTAGTGGTGGACGAGCCACATCAGCCACTGTGGCCGTGCGGCTTCTGCTTGAGCCGCATAGGCTCGGTAGCCCCCCTGCGGCGGTTCCCGCATAAGATGGTTCCGATACAAGAACCGCAGAAGGTCGTCGATATCCTGCGCGGTGGCGCGACAGGTCGTGTCGGCATGGATCTGCGACAGGACAGCCTCTGCCGATCGGCCGCTCCAACGCGAAAGTATTTGATACGCGGCCCAACCGATCTGAAAATATTTGCCGCGGACCGGATCGGCGATGACCCATGTCGGCGAACCGTCGGCGGCCGGGGCACCCGCGATGAGCCGGAGATCTTCGCGCAACGGCGGCAGCACGGCTTCCTGCTTCGGGGGCATGGTCAGTTTCATAGGCCGATCCATGGCCGGATGGCGGAAATCGGGCGACGGAACAGATAGGTGAACAGCGTGACCTGCTCTCCGTACATTTTGGCGCTTCCTTGCCAGCCGATGCGGAATTCCGACGACCCCTGCTCAAGCTGTGCCGTCACGCGATAGGCCAGCGTATTATTCGGCAAGACCTCGGCATGATAGCTCGCATGATTGACCGTGGCAGGAACGCTGGAAAAGGGATTGGCATTCAGGAACAGCTTCACCGATGCGCCTTCACGCAACACAATGGCATCTTCCACCGGCAGATCGATGCGCACCTCCAGCTGTTGCGGGTTCGCCAGTTCCATGATGCGTTGGCCGACCACGACCGGCTTCCCGATCCAATCGGACTTGTCCGTGTAGAGCAACAGCCCGGCTTGCTCCGCCTTCACCTCGACCTTCGTCAATCGCTCATGGGCATAGTTCCGCTCGGTTTCTCGCAACTCGACTTCGGCTTTCAACAGCGGAACTTCGGCTTTTTGCGCGGCTTCCACGAATGAGCCTTGCGACGCGCGCCGGTACTGCGCCATCGCCACGTCGAGGTTCCGTTCCGCGGCCTCATACTCGCTTCTAAACGTGGTGTCTTCGTACTTGAACAACACTTGGCCTTCGGACACGACGGTATTGGGGAGGACGAGAATTTCGGCAATGACACCGTCGATCGGCGCGCTCACGATCAGAGGATCTTTAGCGATAATCTTCGCAGGCGCCAGCGTCGACATGGGGACAGGAATGGCCAGTGCGCCCAGCGTTGCGGCCGCGAGTATCCACGTCGTGGTCCGGCTCAGGCCCCATCGCCACCGACGACTGTTCGATGGACCGACGGCCCGCCAGGCATGGGCATAGGCTTCGCAGATACGTTGCAGGACCGTCACCTCGTGGTCCGGCCATGGCTGGTCCCGCGTCAGCCAGAGGCCGCCGAAAATCTGTCCCCCGGGGTGCTTGAGAGGGCACCACAATCCATAGCCTGGAGTAAATTCCTTCCAGTCTGGTCTGAGTTCTGAAGGGCACTCCGCTTCCGCGACGTGACGAATGTCCGGACCTGTCGAGGTCTTGCGCAGATCCCGAATCAATCGCTCGGTCCATTGCATCAAGGGCACGGTGCGATCCACCACCGGCACGCTCGATACGGCTCGCACCTGGTAACTCTGCGCAGACGGGGTCGGCGGGGTCAGTAAAATTGCTTGTCGATAGGGAGCCAACCGGCGCGTTTCATTGACGAAGAAAAATTCGAGTTCTTGCTGGGTCTGGGCGGCGCGAACCGTCCCTTCCAGCTGCAGCAGGACATAGAGTGCCGTGTTCTTTGGCGAGGTGGAGGGCTTGGGTTCTGCTGCGACCATAATCAGCGCGGGAGTTCAGCGAACGAGGCGGTCCCGCTCATCCCCGCCAGCACGTTGTCGGGCTGTGTGCGAAACAGGCCTTTCACCTTCACCGTCTGGCTGGCAGGATCGACACTCGCGCCGATGTCCTGAACCGCGGCGGGATACCGGAGTCCCGTTTCATCGACTGCGTACTCGAAGGGCGTGCCGACCTTCAGCCATGCGAGGGACTTCGACGGCAGAATGAGCTCGATCTCCAGCAGGCTATCGTCCAACAGGCTTATGAGCTGGTCGTTGGGAAATACATTCTCGTGTTCGTTCACGATCATTTTGACGACACGTCCGGGAAACGGTGCACGCACGGTGCAACCGTTCACATTGACTTGCGCGACCTTCACGGCGGCGGACGCTTTTTCGGCGTCGGCCTGAGAGATCTCGAGCTCGAGTTCACCCACGGCATTGTGTTCGGCGAGCTGGAGATTGTTCTCGTAGGACTTCTTCTTGCCGCGAGATTCCGCCCGGGCGCTCGCCAGTTCCGCCTCATACCTCGAACAGTCGAGGGCGACCAGGATGGCTCCTTTTTTAAACCGCTGTCCCTCCTTGAAGGGCAGCTGGCTGATCCGGCCCTGGACCTGGCTGGCTAAGGTGGCTTGTGCGGTCGCCTTCACCAGCCCGCGGATCGTGCTGAGTTCTGCCGCGCTGCTTGCGGGCTTGGGGTCCGACTTGGTGCCGGCCGTCGCGAGCAATATCGGCATCAGGAGCCACAGGCCCATGACAGCGCCACCGACCAGTGACCAGCCGGTACGGGTCACTTGAGCAACTCCCTGCTCTTCGCCCATCGGCTACGAATTTCGAGGGCCAGGTCGGACACGTTCTGTTCCTGCGTCAAATCGTTGGGCAGCACATCTTCTCCGACGGCAGCCAGGAGCGAGGCCCAGGAGGCTTGGACTTCCGCCTCCATGGCATCGTATCGCAGTTGCGCCGCCACCTGATTGACTCGCTCGCGCAGCACGGCCTGTTCGCTCTGCCGTCCGATCCGCCAACCCAGGCGAATCTGCTCGGAAATTTGGGACTGCGTGTCGTGATAGAGCTTCGCCGTCGAGATTTCTTTCTTCGCTAGTGCCACCTGCGCCACACTGACATGCACTTGCGACATGATGGCCATGGTCAGCGCGAGGTTCTGCGTGTGCAGAACCTTATCTTGCGCCTCAATGGTCTTCGCCCGGGCCGGATACCGGAATATGTTCAGCAAATTCCAGCTGGTCCGTGCGGCATAGGCGGCCCAATGCTGATGGAAGAGAAACGCGTTGCTGTTGTAGTCCCCGCCGGCTTGGAGATTCAGGCTGGGTAATATTTCGAGGATCGCCGCTTTTGTCTCGCGCGCGTTGATGCGACGACGGTAATCGATCTGCCTCAACTCCGGGCGTGCTTCAAGAGCCCGATCCTCCAGCACCGTCATATCGAGCGGAAGGTTCAGCGTTCCGGCCTCTCGCTCCGGAACCATGAGCATCATCTCTTGCTCTTGGCCGGGGGGAAGATTGATGAGCGCGGCCAATTGAAGCTTCGCCGTGTTGAGCTCCCGGAACAGCTGTTGAATGTAGCGCTGCGTATTGAGGAGATCCAGCCTGTACTGCAAGGGAACCAGCGGCGTACTGAGTTTCTCGTCCTGAACGGCCTGGGATTTTTCCAGCGCGCTCTTCACCCATTCATCCAGCATCTTGAGTGAGGGGAGAATTCGTTCCGCGCTGACCGCACGCCAATAGGCACTTCGCACATCTTGCATGACACGATTGGCCACACGCCGACGCTCTTCTTCGGCGATCAACACATCGTCGGATGCCTGTTTCGCCCGGATGTACGACAATCCGAAATCCAACACATTCCAACTGAGCGACAGATCGGCGGAGTAAACGTTCTTCTCGGAAGAGGTAAAAGGTGAGAGACTCGGTATCCCAGTAACCAAGGACTGCCCGACTCCTCCCGAGTAATTATCGCGGCCGTCGAATCCAGCGTTCGCCGCGAGACGAGGCAACATTGCATAGTGAGCCAGATCGAGTTGGGTCTGTGCCAACATCTTGTGCATCAGCTCGACGCGCGCGTCGAGGTTATACTTGAGCGCCCGGGCCATCGCTTCGTAGAGATCGATCGGGCCCGAGATTGGCTCTTGATCCTTTGTCAGAACGGCCCGGTCTTCTTTCACTCGTAATTGCACCTCGTCCTTCGTCAACGATATCGGTTTGATCGCACAACTGCTCAGACCGATAACGGCAACGATCAGCAGCACCATCGTCAAAGGACTGGCCATGCCGCGAGATCGTTCAGACGGAAAATTCGGACCGTTCACCACGTCACTCCCTCTTCAGGCACATTCGTTGAGCCAGACAACACAACTCTGCTGCCCGACCACCGATCGGCTCAATGCCTACGTAGATCGTTATCAGGGTACTCGACTGCCGTGGTTTGTCATTATTTTTCTGTTTTCTGCACATCTCTACATCAGTTTGTTCATGGCTAAAGCTCTGCGCATACCTCGCTTCGTGATCGCGATGCTCATTCTCGGCGGCACGGAAACGATCGCATAAACCGTGTTTTTCCTTTTTGCGCGTCACATTTCTTGGTAGCTTGCGTATGAGGTGTACGGAGTGTGTCCCTGTCGGTTGACAACAGTTCTATCCATCACAAAGGAGATCTTTATGAAAACGGCAGGATCAACAGCGAATGCACTAAGCCTGTCCCCGGCAAGCCCGTCACAGCCAAACCAGCCCACCAATACCGCTCCGACGGTCCAGTTTGATGTCTCCAACCTTCAGAGTTCCTACGCCAACGTGTGCAACGTGTCTTCGACCCGTGAAGAAGTGGCGCTGGCCTTTGGCGTCAATAATGTGTGGGAGCGGGGGCAGGCGAATATCCAGGTTCAGCTGACGAACCGTATCGTGCTGAACCCCTATGCGGCGAAGCGGTTGGCTGCCGTGCTCAATCGCGTGGTCGCCGAATATGAGTCCAAGTTTGGGACGTTGAAGGACGACGCCAGGCCACAAGCCAATGCAGCCTGAGAGGAAGGAGCCCCACCGGACGCCGTCGAGCAGGATGCTGAAAAAGTCCGCCAGCGTTAGGAAAACGTTATTGGGTTTATTTGGTTGAACGAAACTAACCAGATGATCCAGATAGACCAACAGAGTTTTTCCGCAGCCTGCTAGTCCGGAGAGGGCGTTTCAGCAGCCTTGCAGGTGATTTGATCGGCTACAGGGCGCGACCGCCCGCCCGGCCAGCCAGAAATCCCGTCGCCCAGGCCCATTGAAAGTTGAACCCGCCGATGCGACCGTCGCAGTCGAGGATCTCCCCGATCAGATAGAGGCCTGGCACGAGCTTGGATTCCATCGTCCTGAAGTTGATCTCTTCGAGAGGGACCCCGCCCGCCGTCACTTCTGCATAGTTCCACCCCCGATCCTGTTCCACCGGAAACCGGAACTTTGTGAGCGCCTCGATCAGACGATCTCGATCTTTCCGGGGCAGTTGCGCGATAGCCTTCTGTGGATCGCATTCGATATGAAGACAGAGCGCCTCGGCTAACCGTTCCGGAACTAGTTGTGCGAACGTCTTCGTAAGGGAGCGTCGAGGAGTGCCGACTGCCTGGTCCATGAACCATTGCCTCGCCTGTTCCTGCGTCTTGCCTGGAAGAAAATTGCCATAGACGGCCACGGCTTCTTCTTGCTCCTGTGCCAGGCACCAGAAGCGGCTGGCATCCATGACTACCGGGCCACTGATCCCAAAGTGGGTCCAGAGTAAACTCCCAGTCCGGCTGTCGACTTTACGACCCTTCACCATCGTGGTGAGTTCCACCTCGTGCGAGAGACCGGAGAGTGTCTTGTGAAACATCGTACCTTCGAGCACCAGCGGAACGAGCGCCGGGACAGTGGCAGTCACGTGATGGCCGAGTCGACGGGCGAGGCTGTACCCAAACCCGTCACTCCCCGATTTGGGAATCGATCGGCCTCCGGTCGCCAGAATGACGTTCCTTGCGTGTATGGTTCCGTGGGTGTGGTGCAGGACAAATCCAGATCCTGACCCACCGGAACCCTCAATGCCCGTCACTCGATGGTCCGGACAAATGACGACGCCCAGCCCGTGACAGCGATTGACGAGTGCGGTCAGGATAGTTCGCGCCTTGTCGGTCACTGGAAAGAGCTTGCCGGTCTCTTCTCGCTTCAGTTCGACGCCCAGCGAGGCAAACCAGCCGATCGTGGCCTGAACCGGAAACGCGGCGAGTACATTCTTGATGATGTGGCGGTTGCCGAAGAAATCGGTGGGTGTCAGGACATCGTGCGTGACGTTGCAGCGCCCCCCGCCGGAGACGAGGATCTTGGCCCCGATGGTCTTGGCACCATCGAGGAGCACGATCCTCTGCGGACGATCGCCCTCCGCGGCCGCCTCTGCCGCGAAAATCGAGGCCGCCAGCCCGGCGGCGCCCGCACCGATCACCGCAACATCATGCATGTCGTCATGTATAGACATTAGAGATTTTTAACTGCCAGTTAACACCCTGTTAATCTTGCAATGCTAGAGTCCCCCTTGTGCAAGGCCGACTCGTCGGCGCTGGAACACATGACAGCAGGAGGTGGGCACGATGACCTGTCAAAAATGCAAAGGGCTGATGGTGAAAGAGTGGCGACCGGATTTCTCGCAGGAAGCCGCGGTGCTCCGCTGTATCAATTGCGGCCTGGTCCTCGATCCGTTGATTGCACAGAATCGCGTGACCCCGTTGCGCGCGAAGCAGCGGGTCCTGAATGCGGCTTGATGGTTCGTTCGAGCTCATGAGCCAGTTCGGTCGGTGCGGACAGCTTGCCGAACCGACTGAATTGGGCAGGTGTGGACGTTGCGCTCGTGGTTAGACCGAAAACTCCGCCCATAAGAATGTGTGATCTGAGGGGTCTTTCGCTCGCCGCGGCTCGACGTCCACCTCTACCCTGACACAGTGCTCTG
>Ga0315287_10007571_pt1 | contig 10894 bp, 8 predicted proteins | sample YL17G11_0_MG_FD_205037 | JGI IMG/M metagenome (GOLD analysis project Ga0315287, IMG submission 205037) | Sediment microbial communities from Yellowstone Lake, YNP, Wyoming, USA - YL17G11_0 | ecosystem: Environmental > Aquatic > Freshwater > Lake > Sediment | place: USA: Wyoming | collected...
GAGAAACACGGGGAGCAGGACAAGAGAGATGATCAAACTGCCGTAAACGACCGCGCTCCGGACTTCGAGGGAAGCGTTGAGAACGACCTCCAGGGCCGGCCGGGGAACCGGCAAAGCCCGGTTCAACTGGAGACGTCGGATGATGTTTTCGACGTCGATGATGGCGTCGTCGACGACTTCACCCAGGGCGATCACCAATCCGGCCAGGACCATCGTATTGATCGTCCCTCCGCGTCCTCGGAGGACCAGGGCGGCGATGATGAGCGAGGTGGGAATAGCCAGCATGCTGATGAGGGCCGTGCGCCAATCGTAGAGGAAAAACGCCAAGACGATGATGACCAGGAGGCATCCGATGAGGAGCGCCCGGTTCAAGTTGCCGATGGCCATCTCGATGAACGTCGCCGGCCGGAAGATCGTCGAGTCGATCTCGATGTCGGACAATCCCGGGCGAAGCTCATCCAGGGCGGCTTCGACTTGGCGGGTCACTTCCAAGGTGTTTCCCCAGGGCTGCTTCTCGACGATCAGGAGCAATCCCGGCCCGTCGTTGATGACGGCGTCGCCGATGGGCGCCGGAAAACCTTCGGTCAGCGTGGCGACATCACCCAGCCGGACGGCGGCGCCGCCGCGTCCGGCGACGGGAACGTTTTTCAGGTCGTCGGGCCCGCGGACGGGGGAGACATACGCCACGGCCAGGCGTTGGTTGGGGGTGTCGATAAAACCGCCGCCGCCGATCTCGACGGCGTCCTTGGCCGCTTTCAACACGTCGTCCAGGGTGACGCCGTGAGAGCGCAGACGCTCCGGATCGATCAAAATTTGGATTTGACGGTCGCGTTGACCCCAAATAGCTACGTTGGCCACCCCCGGAACAGCCATCAGGCGAGGACGGAGGGTCCATTTGGCGACGGTCGTCATGTCCATTTGAGACAGAGTTTTGGACGACATCCCGATTTTCAGGACTCGGCTGGTGGAGGACAACGGGGAGAGAATGACCGGCGGCTTGGCCGCGGAGGGGAGGCGCGGGGCGACTTGAGCGAGTCGCTCCTGGACAAGTTGGCGCGCCTTCATGAGATCGGTGCCCTCCTGAAAATAAAGGACGACGGACGACAGGCCCAGGACGGATTTCGAACGGACGGTTTTAAGCCAGGACGTTCCGTTGAGAGAGTTCTCGAGGGGGATGGTGACCAGCGATTCGACTTCCGGCGTGGAGAGGCCCGGCGCTTCGGTTTGAATCTCGACGAGCGGCGGGGCGAATTCGGGGAAAACGTCGAAAGGCGTCGTGCCGATGATCCGCGTCCCGACCGCCATCAGGACGATCGTCAGAACGACGACCGCCACCCGCAGACGGAGCGAGGTGGAGACGAGCCATTTCATCATTTGCCCGCTCCGAACTCCGTGCCGAACAGCTCGGCCGCGCCGACGGTGACGACCTCTTCGCCCGCGGTTAAGCCGCGGCTCAAGACGGCCAGGCCGTCGACGATATGCCGGATTTCGACACGGCGGCGGACGAAGACGTTCGGCACCGTCCGGGAATAAACCCAGGTTCCGCCCTGCATGTCGAAGAGGACGGCCGACCAGGGAACGACCAATCCGTTTTCCGCGTCCCGGAGGGCGAGCGAGACCCCCACCTTGAGCCCGAGGCGGAGAGCCCGGTCGGCGTTATCCAGTTCGTAGAACAAATCGGCGGAGGCCGAGGCGGAGTCGCCCAGCGCCGGGCCTCGGACGGGGCGAGCTTCGCGTCCGGCTGCCCCGGCGGCGGAGCCGAAGATTTCGACTTGGGCGGGCCGGGCCGGGTCGATGCGGTCCAGATCTCCTACATAAACGGGAACGCGGATCCAGACCGGGCTTTGTCCGGCCACTTCGAACAGCGGAGTCCCCGCCGTCACGATCTGGCCCGCCGCGACGTCGATTCTTTAGAGGATGCCGTCGATCGGCGAAGCCAATTTCATCGTCGACATGTCGGCGGCCGAAGCCTCCGCGGGGTTTCCGTTCAAAAGACCCCAGCGGGCTTGGGCGGCCTGAAAGGCGGCTTGGGCCGTCGCCGTTTCGGCCTGGGCTTCCTGGTTCGCCTTTTCGCTGACGGCCTTGTCTTTGAGGAGTTGTTCGGTCCGAGCGGCTTTGGCGGCCGCGACTTCGGCCTGCTTTTTCTTCACCTCCAGATCGTTCCGGGCTCCGATGAGATCCGAATTCGCGGGGAGAAGAATCAGACGGGCGATCGTCTGCCCTTTGGCTACACGCGTCCCCACGGGAGGAAGCGTGGTGCTTTCGGATGCCAGGAGGACGCCGTTCGACGGCGCGGACACGTTCGCCGCGCCGCCCGGGCGGACAATGATCTCCCCACCCAGTCTCAGGACCCGGGGGACGGTCCGGATCTCGGCTTTGGTCGAGACGATGCCCAGCCGTTCGACGGCCTTGGCGGTCAGGGTCAGGGTGGCCAAGGCGCTTTCCGGAACGGCGTTTTCGACTTTGGCCGGCGCGGGCGCTTTCGCCGTCGTCGCGCCTTTACCGCCGCAGGCGGGGAAAAGAATCGTCAGGATGAGGGCGGTCGCAATCGCCGCCGGAGCTGATTTCGGTTTCAAGGATTGCTTCATTTTCCTCTCTCTTTCTATCGGGCTGATGAGCCTGCCGCGAGGATCGAGCCGACGGCCCAATTCAACCGCGCTTCGGCCCGGCGGACTTCGGCCGTGACTTCGGCCGCCCGTTTTAGGGCTTCGATCGCTCTTCGCTCAGCGTCCAGGACGAACAGAAAGGACTCCTCACCGGACGTATACGATTTTCGGGCTCGAGCGGCGGCTTCGGCCGCGGCGGGGGCGATTTCTTCGGTCAACAGTGTCGAGGCTTTTTTAGCGGCCGCGAGGTTCGCGAACGCTTCGCGGACCTCCGCAGCGATTTGCTGTCGGACGGCGTCGTACCGGGCCGCGGCCCGTTCCATTTCCGCCCGGGCGCGGGCCGTCCCGCCTTCGTTCCGGTTGAAAATCGGGATCTCGAGTTTGGCCGACGGGCCAGTGAACGAGCCGGCCTCGCCTTTTTCCTTGTTATCGAGGGTTGCGGTTAATTTCAAGATTCGCGTTTTTTCCCAGCCGAGCCGGGCCCCGGCTGCGTCGATCGAGGTTTGAGCGGATCTCAGGTCCGGGCGGGACGCGTAGGCCTTTTCCAGCAAGGTCGGGAGCGGATTTGTGGCGGCCGAGCCTTCCGGTCCTGCGACAGGAGACAGTCGGGGAATTTCTCCTTCGAGGCCGAGCAGAAGGGCGAACCGGATGCGGGACGTTTCGACGTTCCGGACCGCGATCTCGGCCGAGTCTGTCGCCCGGAGGGCGTCGAGGCGGGCCGCCGATTCTTCCTGGCCGCTGATATCGCCAGCCCGAAGACGGGCTGCGGCGATGGCCGCGACTTCTTTTCGGAGACGCGCGTCCTCGCCGGCCAGCGCGGCTTGCTTTTCGGCGAGATCGAGGTCGGCGTAAGCGATCCGGACGTCTCTCGACAAAGCCGTGCCGCGGCCGATGAGGTCGTCGGCGGTTTTTTGGACGTCGAGTCCGGCGGCTAGAATCCGCCGCGGTCTCTGAACGAGCGCTTCCACAGGCCAAAGCAGATAGCTCTCCTGTCCTTTGACTCCGAAGAGATGAAGAAACGAAACGAGGGGATTAGGTAGCTGTCCGGCCTCGATAAGAGTTGCGTTCGCGGCGGTCAGTTCGGCCAGGTCTGTCCGAAAGGCGGCGTTATTCCATAGGGCAAGGGCGGCAGCTTCATCTTCGGAGAGGCCGTCGTCGAGGGAAACGCCGGGGGGAATCTTTGGCTCTCCGGGCGGGGGAAGAGGCTGGCCTGTTTTTTCCTGTAATCCCCGCGAGACGTAATCCCGCGTATACGGGGTGTGGGGGAGGCAGGCCGCCAGAAATAGGAGGGATACGGACAAACAGAGGGTTCGGCGCATGATGACCTCAAGAAGGGATCGGCTTCGGAATTTTTGGAGCCCGGGGAAAGAACCGGGAAGGAAGGGTGGCCTCTTAAGACAAGAAATCTCCACGGTCTTTTGACGTCCTGAGGAAAGCTTTCTTCCCGTTTTGGACGTGCGGATTATTACTTTATACTAATTAAAAATCAAGAACGACTTTGTCTGTCCTCCAGTGGCTTCCACGAGGGCGACTTTGCCTGCACTCCCATGGCTTCCAAGAGTGCCTGCACTCCCATGGCTTCCAAGAGTGCCTGCACTCCCATGGCTTCCAAGAGTGAGGCTTGGCTTGTCCTCGGGCAAAAAAAATCCGGGCGGTATGATCCGCCCGGATCGAATTCGTCGACGAAGTCTAGTACCTGTAAAGTTCCGGCTTGAAGGGGCCGTCGGCCTCGAGGCCCAGATAAGCGGCCTGCTTTTCCGTCAGCCGGGTCAGATGGACGCCCAGCTTGCCGAGGTGCAAGCGGGCGACTTCCTCGTCCAGTTTTTTCGGCAGGGTATAAACGCCGACCGCGAGTTTCTCCTCGGCCAGCCAGATCTGGGCCAGGCTTTGGTTGGTGAAGCTGTTGCTCATGACGAAGCTCGGATGGCCCTGGGCGCAGCCGAGGTTGACGAGCCGTCCTTCGGCTAGGACGAGGATGGACCGGCCCGAGCGGAGCGTCCACCGGTCGACCTGGGGTTTGATGTTGGACCGGACGCAACCCGAGGTTGTTTCCAGATAATGCATGTCGATTTCGCTGTCGAAATGGCCGATGTTGCAGACGATGGCCTCGTCCTTCATCTTTTCCATGTGGGCGCCGGTAATGATATCGCAGCAGCCGGTTGCCGTAACGAAGATGTCTCCGTCTTCGACGATCTCGTCGAGGGTTGAGACCTGATAGCCTTCCATTGCCGCCTGAAGGGCGCAGATCGGATCGATCTCGGTGATGATGACCCGGGCGCCGAATCCGCGCATCGACTGGGCGCAGCCTTTGCCGACGTCGCCGTAACCGCACACAACGACCTTCTTGCCCGCGACCATTACGCCCGTGGCCCGTTTGATCCCGTCGGAAAGGGATTCGCGGCAGCCGTACAGGTTGTCGAATTTGGATTTGGTCACCGAATCGTTGACGTTGATCGCCGGGAAGAGGAGAGATCCTTCGGCCTGCATCTGGTAGAGGCGGTGAACACCGGTCGTCGTCTCCTCCGAGACGCCCCGGATCGCCGCCGCCGTCCGCGTCCAATGGTTCGGATCCCGCCGGACCGAGGCCTTCAGCCGATCCAGGATGATCTGGAATTCCTTGTTGTCCGCGGCCCGATCGAGAATCGCCGGGTCTTTCTCGGCCTTGACCCCCCAATGGACGAGCAGGGTCGCGTCACCGCCGTCGTCGACGATGAGGTCGGGGCCGGACCCGTCCGGCCAAGTCAGGGCCTGCTCGGTGCACCACCAGTATTCCTCCAGGGATTCCCCTTTCCAGGCGAAGACGGCCGCCGTGCCGGCCTGGGCGATCGCCGCGGCGGCGTGGTCCTGGGTGGAAAAGATGTTGCATGACGCCCAGCGAAGGTCGGCGCCCAGTGCCTTCAAAGTTTCGATGAGCATGCCCGTCTGGATGGTCATATGAAGACTGCCCATGACCTTCAAGCCGCGAAGAGGCTTCCGGGGGCCGTATTTTTTCCGGATGGCCATCAAGCCCGGCATCTCGGCCTCGGCCAACTGGAGCTCTTTGCGGCCCCATTCGGCGAGGGAGAGATCGGCTACGCGAGAGGGAAGTTTCGGGTCGAGAGTCTGAATTTGGGATTGCGGTGCGGTCATGGCCTTCTCCTTATGGATTGATAAAGCAGTATGGTCAACCCCCGCCGAAGCGGAAGGGTCGCTCTTTTTTTGACAGTCAACGGGAGGCGCCCCAGCCATCCTTCGATGACTTCCGGCTCGAACCCGAGCCAGCGGTCTTGGAACCTGGTTCGCAGGGTTTCGTCCTGATGGGCACTCCATTCGGTGATGATCAGCGTCCCTCCGGGTTTCAGAACTCGGACCGCCTCCGACACTCCGCGCTCGGGGTCCGCCAGATGGTGGAGGGCCAGGCTGATGACGGCGCAATCGACCTCGCTGTCGCGCAGGGGCAATTGTTCCAATTCGCCCAGACGCAATTCCATGGATCCATTGAGGCTGTCCGAAGAAAAATGGCGGCGGGCTTCGTCCAGCATCCGGGGAGCGCGGTCGACGCCGATGACCCGGCGGGCTTTGCGGCGGAGGATCGGCAGCAGATCTCCGCTGCCGCACCCCAGGTCGGCGGCGACGTCGCATTTCGGGACGTGGCGGAGAATGATCGTGTCGAGGGCCGCGTCGCCGAGGATGGACCGCTTCATTTCGCGCCAGTCCCCGGCCACGGCGTCGAAAAATCGGCGGGACTCGAGGTTCCTCTCGTCCCGGACCCGGCGGGCCCGTTCCAGATCGCGGCCGTAGACGCTGCCCGCGGGATTACCGACGGCGGCGGCGAACCGGCCGGCTTCGCCTTCGGTCACGGCCCGGTAGAACGTCCACATGCCGTCGCGCCGGCCGGTCAGAAGGCCGGCCTCGGCCAGGATTTTCAGATGGCGGGAGATGCGGGATTGACCCATGCCCATGGTCTCGACGATTTCGTTGACGTTCAACTCGAAGGCCCGGGTCACTTGATATAAACGCAGGCGGGTTTCGTCGGCCAGGGCCTTGAGGCCGGGCAGAGGATCGAACCCGTGCCGGGGTTTCACCTAATCAATATATCAAGATAAATTGATATTGTCAAGCGAGGGGGGTCAGGTCTTAACTTTTGACGTTTTTGGCGAGACCTGGCACCAAGGGGTCAAGCCCCCGGCCTTGCGGGGCTCGTCCCAAGATTCGTAAAACGAATCTTGGGGCAGGCCGGGTCAAATCTGTCAAAAGTTAAGACCTGACCCCCTCCCGGGGCTTTAGTACTTCCGTCGCGCGAGCGTGACTTCATCCTTCCCGGAAATCGTGAGGACGAAGAGGTTGTCGAACTCGGTTTCGGAAATGTCCGGGACCGGGCTTCCGCCCAAGCCTTGAATGATCAGGGGGAGAGTATTGGAATGTCCAACGACTAAAATCGCCTCGCCCCGGTGCTCGCGGATCCGTTCGACCAAGTCCTTGATGGACCGCTCGGCGATCCCGCCCGGCGCGGAGCGATCGGAGATCATGTCGACGACGATCGGCGTCGCTCCGACGGCTTCGGCCAGTGGCCGGGCCGTCTCTTTGGTGCGGAGAAACTGGGACGTGAAGATCGTCTTGATTCCGAGGGGCTTTAATATGCCGGCCAAGTTCACTGCCCGGGCCAGGCCGGCTTCGCTCAGGGACGGATCGCTCGGCAGCGTGGTTTGCTTTTCCGCGTGACGGACCAGATAGATCGTCGTATCCGGAGCCGGGCTTTCGATCCCCGCCCGGGCGGAAATCGCGAACCCCGCCGCGATCAATATGACGGCGAGGGATGCTCTTCGAAACTTTTTTTTGCGCGTCTTCATTCTCTGACCTTTCCTCCGGCGATTGAAATTTATCGCCCACGAAATCCGCGATTTCTATTTTCTCTCATATTCGGGTATCGAATTCAACTTTCGGCCGGCCGAGAATCGGGGCTCTATAACGAATTGTGTGGTGATTTTTGGGTCAATCACTGGAGAAATGGAAGGAAAATGGGAAGATGACGGCCGGAGCGGACGTGTCCGGTTTAGGCTTTTCGATCTGTCCGGCAAGCCGAGCCGGACTTGTGAGAAAAGCCGTGAAGAACCGGACAGGAGGAGCGAGGCCCCTCAAAACGGGACTGCCAAGAGGCTGCCGTTATCTCCCCATTTTCTCTAATCCAACCGTAGTCGGGAGACCCTATATAGGATTGATTTGCCGCACGATTCGTTTCCGAGCCAACAATCAGTTGACAGCGACCAAGGCCCCGCCCTGATTCGGAAGCCTCAATAAGGACGGTGAAGCGCCGGGCTTGCCCGCCTTCATCGCTTCGCGAATGAGGACTGCAAAGCCCGGGGGAATTTCTGCAGGACTCGTCAATTGTTTCAGGTCCCTTGACGCCGGGGCCGCGGGTCAAGATAATCCATGGGTGTGTTATTTTAAGGAAGGCCGGCCGCGGGGATTTCGATCCCGGTTTCCGCGGAGAGGCCGTCGTTCGATTTCGCCGAATCCGACAGGGTCGAGGGATCAATCCACTCCGGAGGCTTTCATGTCGAAACGAACAATGATCGTTTTTGGGGCCCTGTTCGGCCTCTCCCTATCGCTCGCGGCCCAGGACGTCGCCCTCAAAGGCGGAACGATCCTGACCATCACCCGCGGCGTCATCGAGAACGGGACGGTCGTGATCCAAAAAGGGAAGATCACCGCCCTCGGGAAAAACGCCGCCATCCCGGCCGGCCTGAAGGTCATCGACGTCACGGGGAAATTCGTTCTCCCCGGCCTGATCGACACCCATACCCATATCGCCATGGACAGCGGCGACGTCAACGAAGCGACCGACCCCTCGACGCCGCATCTCTGGATGAAGGACGTCCTCGTTCCCGATCATCCCTCCATCTTGACGACGCTGTCCGGCGGGGTCACGACGGTCAAAACGATGCATGGGAGCGCCAATGTCTTCGGCGCGGTCAACGCCGTCATCAAGCTTAAATATGCCCGTCCGCTCGACGAGCTTCTGGTCAAGGACATCCGGCCCCAATTAAAGATGGCCCTCGGCGAGAATCCGAAGCGGGTCTACGGCGACCAGGGGAAGTCCCCCTCAACCCGGCTCGGCACGGCCTATATCGCCCGGAAGGCTTTCACCGACGCCCGCGAGTATAAAGCCAAGTGGGACGAATATGATAAGGCTGTCGCCGCCGGAAAGACCGAAGCCAAGCCGCCCGCCCGGGACGACAAGCTGGACACGCTCAAGATGGTCCTGGAGAAAAAAATGACCATCGATTGCCATATCTACCGGGCCGACGAGATCGTCTGGTTTCTGAATTTCTGCCGGGAGTTCGGACTGGTCTGCTCCCAGATCAGCCATTGCATCGACGGATATAAAGTTGCCGATGTCATCGCCGCCTCCGGCGCCACGGCCGGCGGCTGGACGGACTGGTGGGGATTCAAAGAGGAAGCGTACGACGGCTGCCCGTACGGCTTCGAAATCATGCATCGGGCGGGCGTCAATATCGTCATCAACTCCGACAGTCCGGATGAAAGCCGGTATCTCTATCTGAACGCGGCCAAGGTCCAGAAATACAACGACCTCTCGGATGACGTTGTCCTCCGGATGTTCACGATCAACGCGGCGAAAGCCCTGGAAATGGAAAGCCGCATCGGCAGCCTGGAAGTCGGCAAGGACGGCGATTGCGCCGTGTTCGACAAATATCCGCTCGACAGCACGGCCAAGTGCGTCCTGGCCCTGATCGAAGGGGACGTCTTCTTTGACTTGGCCCGCCAAGGCGTCTCCGCCGGCAAAGGAGGGGTCCGATGAAACGCTCGGCCATTTATTCGACGGTCCTCGTTCTTGGCCTGCTGATCCTCGCCGCCGGTCCGGTCTCCGGGCAGGACGCGGTCGTCATCAAAAACGGAAAGATCGTTCCCGTCTCCGGGGCGGCGATCTCCGGCGGAAGTCTGGTGATCGAGAAGGGCAAAATCACGGCCATCGGGACGAGCGTCAAGATCCCGGCGAACGCCCGGATCATCGACGCCTCCGGGATGTACGTTTATCCTGGGATGGTCGCCCCCCTGACGGCTGTCGGATTGACCGGCTATCCCGGCGCGGGAAGCGACACCAACGAGGTCGGTCTCTCGTCGCCCTACCTCGATCCTTATGAAGCCCTGAATCCCGAGGATGAGACGATCGCCGTTTCCCGGGTCGACGGTGTGACCACGGTCCTGACGGCTGCCGGAACAGCCCGCCTCATCAACGGCAAAGTGATCGCCCTTCACCTGGACGGCGAACTGCCGGAGGATATGGTTCTCCAGCGGGATGTCTGCTTGGTCTTCAATACGTCGGCCCGACAGGCCAACTCGTACCCGGCGACCTTCGAGGGCATCAGCCGCTACTTCACCGATAAATTAGACAAAGCCCGCCAGTTCGCCGACAAGAAGAAGGCCGGCGAGTCCGTCCGCGATCTCGAAATGGAGGCTTTGGCCGCCGTCCTCGACGGCCTGAAGCCGGTCGTGTTCGTTGCCCAAGGCGAAGTTCCCCTTCGGATCGCCCTCCGGCTCATCAACGATTTTAAATTGAAAGGGATTCTGTTCACGGCTTCGAACGATCTTCTGAAGTATGTCAATGAGATCGCCGCCCGGAAAATTCCGGTGATTTGGGCCGGGACGACCGGTCTTCCCGATCGTTGGAAACCGGTGGATCTGAACTATCATATGGCCGCCGTCCTGGCCGAGAAGAAAATCCTGTTCGCCCTCAGCGAGTCGGCCGGTCAGGGGGGAAGCAATGTCCGGCGCCTTCCGGTTCCGGCATCTTTATCCGTGGCCTACGGCCTTTCCGAAGAGGAGGCCGTCAAGGCCATCACCCTCAGCCCGGCCCGGATATTCGGTCTCGACGATCGGATCGGTTCGCTGGAAGTCGGAAAATCCGCCGACATCGTCATTTGCACCAAGCCGCTCATCCAGGCCTCGGCGAAGATCAAGGCCGTTCTCATCGCCGGGAAGGAAATTCCCCTGACAAACGTCCAAACGAGGCTCCGGGACAAATACCGCCGGATCGTGGAAGACCGGATGGCTCGAAAAAAATAGGAAAAAATAGGACGCTTGACAGGGAGGATGAGTGGGTTACAATGACCCCGGACAACTGATATGAGGGTTCCGGTCGTCTTGATTGCGGGAATTGGTCTGGCCGCCTTCTGCGCAGCGGTTGGAGTCTTTCCTTCCCCGCCCCAAAGCCTGAATCCCGGTGGCTCCGTCGGTTTATCCTCCCCGGTTCGGGAAACGCCGGAGTCGCTCCAGTCGCTGAGCGTCGA
>Ga0315287_10007572_pt1 | contig 10894 bp, 7 predicted proteins | sample YL17G11_0_MG_FD_205037 | JGI IMG/M metagenome (GOLD analysis project Ga0315287, IMG submission 205037) | Sediment microbial communities from Yellowstone Lake, YNP, Wyoming, USA - YL17G11_0 | ecosystem: Environmental > Aquatic > Freshwater > Lake > Sediment | place: USA: Wyoming | collected...
CAGAGCAACGCCGCAAGCACCACGATGATTGCCAGAACCACCAGCAACTCGATGAGCGAGAGAGCCGCCCCCGGCTGCCTCCTCGGCGTGGGCCGTCCAGGCACTCGAGCCATGGTCTGCCTCCTCTCCCCCAGGCACGGCACGGGCTACGGCCCGTACGCGAACTTGCGGTACGCCGACGGCGTCTTGCCCTCGCCGATGCCGGGCGTCAGGCCCATCCAATAGGCGCGGCCGCGGCCGTCGTTGTCGTTGACGATGAAGTCGATCGCCAGCACCTGACCGGGCGCGGGTTGCGCGGTGGTGATCGTCGGCCAGGGCAGAAGGACCTCGTAGATGGTGTGCGCGCCGACGCGGCGGATGGCGAGCGGGACGTCGATCTGCTTGCGCGGCGAGGGGTACGAGAGAAAGGCGCGCGGCCCGGCGGCGCCGAGGACGAACCCAACCTCGCGGTCGTCGCCATCGAAGCCGGCGAAGGAGTCGTTGGTCGGGTCGATCGCCAACTGGATGCTGTCCGAGTCCCAGAAGCTGTCGGCCTCCTGCGCCGGCGCGGAGTGCTGGTCATCGGTGACGTCGGCGGCGAAGTAGAGGCCGCGAGTATCGGCGGCGAGGTACGCGCGGACGCTCAGGTCGTCGGGGCCCTCCCAGCCGATTCCGGGGTCGGGCGGGAGAATGTACGAGCGCTCGCGGAGGTCGAAGGGGCGCGCGGAGGACCACTCGCGGAGGTCGGCGTCAGCTTGGAAGCCGGCGGGCGGAGGAGAGAGCGGGTCAAGCAGGACCTGCTGAGTGAGGGTTTGGGTCTGAGCGCCGGCGGCGAGGGAGATCTTCAGCTCGTGGCGCTGACCGACCGGCAGGGCTTGAGTCAGCGGCGCCTCCTGGCGCAGCTGCTTGACGGCCGCCGGCAGCTCAACGGAGGTCTTCCGGCCCTCGATCTCGATGTCGGCGCGGAGCGGCCCGTTGGTCTTGTTGGAGAGGAAGAACCCCACGCGATCCACCGCCGGGATGAAGACGTGATCCACGGAGACAGGGGTGGGCGCCGTGACCTGGATGCTGTCGAGCAGCTTGGGCTTCGCGCCGAACTTCCGGAGCGGCAAGACCCAGTAGACCGGCAGGCGGCCGACCGGGACGCCGAGCTTCCCGGGAGTGATCGGGCGATGGAAGCTGTCGAACCAACTGGTCGGGGCCTCCTTCGAAGGCCGGGTGAAGGTGGACTCGCCCCCCTGCCAGACGCCCGTTGTGGGCGGCGGAACCGGGGCGGGGCGGACGAAGGCGGTTGCACCGTCGCTCCACCACACGACGATCAACTGGTCGCGCTCGAGGCAGGTGAAGCTCGCGCGCCAGACCTCGCCGGTGACCGCCTTGGCCTCGACCGGGCGCGTGTCGTCGAGGAGGTCGGCGCAGGTGGCGTAGGCCAGCGCGGCGGGGAGCGGGTAGACGGGCGTGCCGCGCAGCAAGCCATACTCGTAGCCGGATTCGTTGCAGCCGGCCATGGTGAACCACAGGAACTTCCGGACGCCGACCACGCTCTTGGCCAGGACCAAAGCCTGCGTCATGCAGGCCGCGAAATCGAGGGAGTATTCGCTGAGCGGATCGACGCTCGCGTGAAGACCCCAGCCGAGCTCGCCGATCCACATACGCGGGAGCTTCCCGTGCTGGTCGAGGAGATTGATGGCGGCCTCGCAGTTCTCGACGATCCGGTTGGCGCCGGGCCACTTGGGCTTCTGGTCGGGGCCGAAGTAGCGCGGCGAGGCGTAGGGGTGGCCGGTGTAGAGGCCGAGCCGATCGGCGGCGCGGTCGAGGACGGCTTTGGTGAAGGGCAGGCCGCCATCGAAGTCGCCGCCGCTCACGTCGAGGCCGGCGACGGTGAGGCTGGGGTCGCCCTCCTGGACGCCGTCGTGGCCGGCGGCGAGGAGCTTGGCGTAGTAGTCCGCGCCTTCCTCGAAGGGCAGGCCGGGCTGGTAGGCACAGGTGAGGTCGGGCTCGTTCTGGATCTCGATCGCGGCGAGCTTACCGCGATAGCGCCCCGCAACCTGCGCGACAAAGCGCGTCCAGGCGGGGAGGTTGTCGGGACTGGGGAGGTCGCGGAGCTGCGGTCGGTCGGCGACCTTCCAGGCCGCCCAGTCGGGCGCAATGGCCTGGAGCGTGAGCAGAATCTGCATATGGTGCAGGAAGTCGCGTTCGATGAGGGGGTCGAGGTACTGGGCCCAGCGGATGTCGCCGGGCTCGGGCTCGGCCCAGCGCCAGCCGGGGGCTTCGCGGATGGCCTTGGCGCCCAGGCGCTCGGCGGCCTCCAGGTCGGGGCAGGACTGCAGGCCGAAATAGCCGTCGGGGTCGTTCTGCCCGTAGTGGCGCGGGCGGGGCACGACGGCGAGACCGCTCACGACAGCGGGCAGCGCGCCGGCCTGGGAATCGGCGAAGCGGGCGCGGAGGCAGGAGTAGCCGATCTCATCGGTGGGCAGGCGAAGGGGAAGATCGACCTGCGCCCACTCGCCAACGGCGAGGTGACGGGAGAGGAGCGCGCGGGGCTTCCCGCCGGGCTGCTCGATCTCGACCTGGAGGTCGCCCTCGGCGCGCTGCTTCAGGCAATTGAGAAGATGGACCCGGTACTCACACTTCTCGCGGGGCAGCGCGACGCCGGAGGGCACGCCGGGCTCGACGGTGAGCTTCCAGCGCTCGGCCGGCTGCGGCTGATCGGTGACGACATAGAGGTTCGAGACGCGCAGCGAGCCCTCGTCGGGCCCGCGGCCGACGGCGATGAGGACGGCACGCAGGGGGAAGTGGAACCGGCCGTCGTTCTGGCCCCCCCAGTGGTTGGCGAAGCTCTCCGGCGTGAGCGGGACCTCGACGTTGACCCACTCACCGCGCTTGGCTTTGAAGCCGCCGAGATGCTCCTGCTCGGTGTCGTCGCGGAGACGCAACATGCCGCTGTCGCGGTCGGCAAGCTTCACCCAGAAGCCGACGGCCTGCGCGCGCGGGATCTCGCCGAACCACTTCACACCGGAGTAGCGGCTCTGGTCGGCGAAGGTGAAGCGGCCCTCCACGCACGGCCCGCGGTCGGGGTCGGTGGCGAGGGCCAGTTGGCCGCTCGCACCGGGGAACTCCCAGCCGAAGTCGGCGCTCCAGGCACTCGTCGAGCGAGCGGGATCGATCAGGACCTGGTCGGCGCGAGCGTGAACGCCGACGAGGAGAGTGAGCGCGAAGCACAGGAGGGTCATGGACGACCTCCGCGGGCCGAGGGTGGCGAGGGAAACGGATCGAGCGGCCCGGGGTATCTGATTCGCAATCGGCGGCGGAGGACCTTCAGAGCCGGAGGTTGAACCACAGAGACCGCAGGAGAACCGCAAGGCAAGGAGACGGCAAAGGCATGAGCAGGCATAGGGTGTGTTGGGCGGTTGCATTGGTGGCGGTGTGGCTGATGGCGATGGGCTGTGAGAAGAAAGAGGTGGCGGAGACGGCGAGTACCGCGCCGGTGGTGGCGACGCCGGCACCGGTGATACCGGCGGCCACCGCCAAGGCGCCCGAGGTCAGCAAGGCAGCAAGTGAGTCGAAGAAGCCGGCCCCGGCCGAGGGCGAGAAGTCAGGGAAGGGGACGAGCAAGGTGATCATCGAGACGACCAAGGGCGATATCGAGGTGACGCTGTTCCCGAAGGAGGCGCCGAAGACGGTCGAGCGCTTCCTGACGCTGGCCAAGGAAGGCTACTACAACGACATGGTCTGGCATCGGGTGGTGCCCGGCTTCGTGATCCAGACCGGCCTCGGCGCCAGTAAGCCCCCCATCCCGGATGAGGCCAACGAGCACAAGCACCAGGCGGGGTCGCTCGCCATGGCCAAGCCGGGGCCGCGTAACGGCGACCCGGCGCGACTCAGCGAACCGAACAGTGCCACGACGCAGTTCTACATCGCCATGGACAAGGCGCCGCACCTCGACGCCGAGTTCACCGTGTTCGGGCAGGTTGAGAAGGGCATGGAGGTGGTCGGCAAGACCACGCCAGAGGACAAGATCAAGACCATCAAGATCGTGGCAAGCGATGGCTGACGCCGAAAGGCGTGCCAGGTCTCGGGTCCCAGATTCCAGGCACGGCGGCGGACAAGCCGTCCCTGTCCCCTGTCCCGTGTCCCCCCGGTCGTCTGCCGCTGCCGGGAGGTGACGGAGGAGGAGGTGCGGGAGGCGATACGGGATGGGGCTGTGCCAGGGACAGACCTGCGGGCCGCCGATCGAGGCGATCCTGCAGCGGGACTTGGGGGACGCGTTCCGGCCGGATGAGCGGCCTATGCGGTGGTCGCTCGCCCGGTACGAGACGTTGGGTGAGGAGCTGGGGGAGGCGACGGGGTTTCGACGGTGTGGGAGCTGGCTCGTCGCGGCGAGCGAGGAGGAGTGGGAGGCGCTGGGCCGATCGACCGAGGAGAGGCGGGCCGCGGGGCTCTCGGTGAGCCGGCGCGGGGGCGAGGAGGTCCGGGAGGCCGAGCCGGCGCTCGGGGAGGCCGTTGTCGGCGGGGGCTTCTGCGAGACCGATGGCCAGATCCACCCCTGGCGGACGGCCCTCGCCTTCGCCCATGCGGCGAAGAGGCTGGGAGCCCGCCTTGAGCTGGGTGTCGAAGCCACGGGAGTAGAGGTGCAGCAGGGGCGCGCGGTTGGGGTGGCGACGGCGGCGGGGGTCGTCGAGGGAGGGGCGATGTTGCTCGCGGCGGGAGCGTGGACGGCGAGGCTGTGCGAGGGGCTCGGCGTCGAACTCGGGCTCAGGCCCCGGCGCGGGGAGATACTGGTTACGGAGCCGATGCCTCCGCTGCTGTCGTCCGTCATAGTGCACGCCCCCTACGTATCCTCGAAGCTCGGCCGCCACGGCGAGCAGGCCGCGACAATGGTGCTGGAGCAGACAGAGGACGGCGATCTGCTCATGGGGAGCACGCGCGAATTCGCGGGGTTGCGGCCCTGCTCGGGGGACGGGCTTCCGCTCGTCGGGCCGGTGGCCGAAGTAGAATGGTTGTTCGTCGCCACCGGGCACGAGGGAGACGGCGTGGCGCTCGCGCCGGTGACAGGGGAAATCGTGGCGGAGGGGTTGCTCGAGGGGGAGTGGAGGCGGGAGCTGCTGCCGAGAGTGGCGGTAGCCGCGGATTGACGCCGGTCCTGAAGCCGAGACCCCGCGCCCCGGGAACCGTGCGATTCTCGCGGGCTAGGGATTGTCCAAGTTTCTGGCGGACGTGGTTTACATTCATCGGAGCTTATGCTATAGTCACCGTGGCTGGAAACCCGGAAGTTGGACCTCTAACGGGTGACCGCCTGCGGAAGGTACACACAGCAGCAACAGCAGTAGCGACATTCGACGCCTTGCATCGCAGCTAAAGACACAGCAAGAGCCGCGGCGGGTACCTTCAACCGGATCGAGCAGCGAGGGTGCTGTGAAAGTCCGGGAGATCTGAACCCTCAGCCTATCCCCCGCCCGGTTCCATGAGTTGGGAGTACAATCTGCGCGCCATCGCGAGCGAGTCTGTTGACGGCCGGCTAATGCCCGGCCGGCAGTAGGCTGAACGATCGAGAGAAAGGCGCCCACGCCATGCCGCGGCGATCACGGTCGAGTGGCGATCTGATCCGCGAGCTGACGGCCGAACTGCGACGGAGCGAGGATCCATTCGCCTGCGCACGTGTGGTTGGCGTGAGCCCCGCGCTCCGCGTCGCGCGGGCGCCCGTTGCGGAGGCGGCGTCGGCGCTGGGCCACGAAAGATGGCAGCCGGCGCGGCCCGTCGTGGTACAAGTGCGCTTAGGAACGACCAGACAGGCGACAGTCACGGGCGGGCCACGGTCGCCGGCGGCCGTGTGATCGCGCGCCCGGGGGTTGGCGGGCGGAAGCAGTGGGCACGGAAGCAGGGCTGCCCGTGCCACGGCCGGGCAGGGCGAGACGTCGGTGCGGATACCGGAGGAGGGTCATCTTGGCGAACGAGCCAAGGCCAACGGATGAGACGGGCGCCGCGGGGCCAAGGCCCGGGGTGTACGCCCTCCTGTTCTACTGTCTCGGCGTCATGCTTGCGCTGGTCGTGCGGGCGCTGGTTCGCCTGACGCCGAACTGGGACCGGTGGTGGCTGCCCGTCTTCGGGGTGGAGATCGTGGCGTACCTGGCGACCCTGTTCCTGCCGCCGGCCGGGCGGCTCCACATCGGCCGGGCCACAGCGCGCATTGCCACCGGCATGGGACTGCGGCTGTTGATCGCGGTGACGGGCGGGCTGCTGCTGTTGGTCGGGGGCGAGAAGTCGGACCTGCTGGAGGCGACGGAGACCTTCTGGGCCGGGCACTGGGCGGCGGCACTCGCGTCGATCGTGGTGGTGGCGGTCATGGTGTACGTCCTCCGAGCGGCGGCGGTGCGCGGGGCAAAGGCGAAGCCGCCGCGGACGATTCGTCCACCCAGCGTGCCGGGGCGCATGACGCGCGAGGAGCTGCTGCGGCAGCTCATGACGGCCGAACCCGCCTCGGAGGCGACGCAGCCGCTGCCGACGCCACCGGCGCCTGCGCAGCCGCCGCTGAGGTCGGAGCCGAAGGCGGATCTCACTGAACCGACAGCGGAGGCCGAGGAGGACTGGGAGGGCGAAGGCGCGCCCGCCGGACCGCCGCCGGTCGCCGCGCTGCTGGTCCCTGAGGCCTCCCGGACGCCGGCGACGGGTGAGGAGGCGGAGATGACCCAGCCTCTGCCGGTGGCCAAGGGCTCGGCGCGGGAGGCCGGGGGAGAGGCGACGGTGATCGGCGAGGCGGTTGAGGAACCGGTGGCGCAGCCTGAGGAGACGGCCCTGGCGGAGCCACCGCGAACAGGGGACAGCCCTCCTTCCGGCTCCGAAGCCGAGCGCCCTCCTCCGGCAGGCCAGCCGGGGGCGCCGGCGGCGTCGGAGCCCATGACGAGAGACATCGAGGCGCTGGCCGGCGAGGTGCTGCGTTTGCCGGCGCAGGCTGTGTTGCGAGCGCTGCCACCGGCGGTACTCAGCCTGCCGATCGAGGAGGCGGCGGCACGAGTGCCGGACGGTGTCTTCTCGTTTGAGTGGGACGTGATTCTGCCGCAGCTCGAGCTGGGCGAGGTGCGGGCGCCGGCGCAGGACCTGCTGAGGCAGGTTCCGCCGAGCATCATCGCCGGGACGCCGGGGCAGTTCGTAGCAGCGCTGCCGAAGGATGGCCTCATCTTGCCCCTGTCCGAGATTGTGGCGCGCGTGCCGGCGGAGGTGTTTGCGCCGCCGCCCGGGCAGGTGGTGGTCGAAGTGCCGCACGACGTGCCGGCGATCTTCCAGGAGGCGCCCGCCCCGGGCGCGGCAAGGGCGACATGGGAGGCTTCAGTCGAGGCGCCGGCGCCGCCGAGTCTGCTGGTGGCGGAAGCGGTCGCGGAGGGTGTCGGGCTGGGAAGCCTGACCCACGGGCAGGAGGTTGCGGAGAGTGCCAGGCCGGAAGGCCCGAGCCGCGCGGAGGAGCCGGAGCCGGTGGTGCCGCCGTGGGTGGACAAGGCCTTGACGACGAAGCCCGTGGAGCCGGAGCTGCCGCTACCGCCTGAGCCGGCCGTCGCGGCGGTCACGGAAGAGCCCCGGCTGCCGTTGGAGACCGAAGAGAGCGAGCGCCAGGAGGGGCCGCCGGTGGTGGAACCGCTCGCGGAGAGCGTCGCGCTGGGAAGCCCGACCCACGCGGAGCAGGAGCTTGCGCCGGAGATTGTGGCGGCGCTGCTGGGCGAGTTGCGCGCGCTGGATTGCCAGACCATCGACCTCGTGTCGCGGCCGGGCTTGAGAGTGGTGGTGGCTCATGGCTCGTCACAGCACAGCCCGCAGACGGCGGAGCAGTTTGCGGAGCTGGTCGAGCGGGGCCGACAACTGACACGCGAAGGCGCCGCAGGGGAGCTCGTGACTGCATTGGTCATCGGGACGCAAGGAGCGGCGTTCGTGGGAGCGGCCAACGGGACACCCGGGGTGTACCTTGGTGTGGAGACGGAGCGAGGGGGCGCCGGGCAGGCAGCAATCACGGCGCGGAAGGCCCTTCCGCTTGTGAGTGCAATCCATGCGGAGGGGACAGCGGCGAGCGGCGTCGGGACGGTAGAGGAGCTGGTGCGGGATGACGCCCTCGGCCAGGCCGCGGCGCAGGCGATGGGAGTGAGAGAGGCGGCGGCGTTCCGCGGGCGAGGCGGTCTGCTGATCTTCGTGAGCATCACGCCGCCGGAGAGCGGTGAGCTGGCGGCCCTCGCGGCCGGCGTGTGGGAGACGGCGCAGCGCGTGCACCCGAGCGGTGTAGACAGGCTGATCGTGCTGGGCTCGGAGCGGACGCTCGGGATGGCGCGGGCGGCGCGGCCGGATACGCTGGTCGTCGCGGGTTTCTCGCAGTCGGTGAACACGGGGTTGGTGGGCGCCGAGATCGGAAAACTCGCCAAGGCCTGCAACGCGGGAGTGGCGACGGGAGGGATCGGCGCCGATGGCGTCTGAACGGCTGGCGAGCGCCATCCTGCCCGGCCTCATCGTCTGCCTGTCGCTGGGGGTCCTGCTGCTCGGGGTGGAGTTATCCGACTCGGTGGGGAGCGCGGAGCAACTGTCGGTCGTCCAGTCCGCGGTGGTCGTGGGGGCGGCGATACTGCTCTACGGGGCGGTCGCGTGGCGCGGCACGGCGGGCGGGGAAGCCAAGGCGCTCGTGCGCTGGTGGGCGACGATGCTAGGAACTCATGTGGCCCTGGGCCTGGGGACGGGAGCGGCCGTGGCTGCGCTGGCGCCGCCGGCAGGGATAGAGCCGGTTGATGCGCTGCGGTGGGCGGCGGGGATATCGCTCCCGGTGACGGTGCTGCAAGTGGGCTACAGCATCGGCGTCGTGACGCTGGCGTGGGGGCGGGAGACGACCGGCCCGGGGAAGCTGGCGGCAACGGGGGACAGTCCCCCCGCCGGCGGCGAGGCGGCCAGAATGGTGACAGTGCCGACGACGCCCTCAGTCGAGCGTGAGACGAGGACCGAGACTCGAGAGGCGGAGTCGGCGCGGCTCGGGGTCTACGCGACGGCTGTCGAGCAGGTACGGGCACAGGACTCGTCCGGTCTGCTGTGGTTTGCGATCCAGGCGGCGCGGTGTGAGGCAGGGCTGCTGGCAACGCGCGACGGACTGCTCGTGTCGGCACAGGGCAGCGGCGCGCTGGACCCGACGACGGTCGCGGCGATCTTGCCGGAGCTGCTGCGCGATCTGGAGAAGCTCGGCCCCGCGGCGGCGGGCTCGCCGGTCCTGCTGCACGCGGCGATCGGGGGATATGAGCTGCTGGCGATGCCGGGGCAGACGCTGGTAGGGTGTCTGATGGGGCCAAAGCCCGGGGCGAGGGAGGTCGCGGAGGTGGTGCTGCCGGCGCTGGTCGCCCGGGCGGAGAACCTGCCGAGGAGCGAGGCTACCGGTGGAGCAGAGGGGCTCGTCTAATGGCGTCGATCAACTACGCGCGACGAGAGATCACCTGCAAGGTCGTGTACTACGGGTGCGCGATGTGCGGGAAGACCACGAATCTCGAATACATCCACACCCACATTCCCGCCTCGGAGAAGGGCGGGCTGGTGTCGCTCTCGACCCAGGGCGATCGGACGCTGTTCTTCGATTTCCTGCCGCTCGAGGCGCACAACGTCGGAGGATTCACGGTCAAGTTCCAGCTCTACACGGTGCCGGGGCAGGTGGTGTACAACGCCACGCGGCGGCTGGTGCTCCGGGGAGTGGATGGACTCGTGTTCGTGGCGGACTCGCAGTGGTCGCGGGTGAAAGAGAACATGGAGAGCTTCGGCAATCTGCTCGAGAACATGGCCCAGTACGGGTATGACATCGACATGATGCCCTGCGTCATCCAGCACAATAAGCGGGACCTGCCGGACATCGCACCGGTCCACTACCTGGACTTCACGCTGAACCGACGTCCGCGACGGGCGCCGACGTGCGAGTCGGTGGCGCCGCAGGGAGCCGGCGTCTTCGACTCGCTCAACGCCGTGTGCCGGCTGGTGCTGGCGAAGCTGAGGCAGGCGTAACGGTAACGGCGGTTCCGGGCCTTGGGTTCGAGTTGACGGCAACGGCGTTTCGGGTTTTGCGTTGACGGCGACGGCGGTCGGGCAACGACTCAGGGATAGGGAGAGGCGCTGTGGCCTTGCGCGGAAGCTTTGCCGATACGGAGCCGGAAGATCTGCTGCAGCTTCTGGCGCTGGGCGGGAAGACCGGCATCCTGGCCGTCACAGACGGCCGGCGCCAGGCGAGCCTGGTCTTCAGCAGCGGGATGATCATCGACGCGTGGGATGGCGCGACGCGAGGCGCGGAGGTCGTGTACGCTCTGCTCGGCGAGCGAGCGGGGACCTTCATCTTCACACCACAAGAGGTCGCCGAGGAGCGGACCATCGACCGGGATGTGGCGTCGCTGCTCCTCACCGGGGCGCGCGACCTGGACGACCTGAACCTGGCGCACTCGCTGCTGTCGCAGCCGACGGCCAGGCCGCGGCTGGTCGAGGGCCCGGAGCTCGACCTCGAGCCATTGGGGGAAAAGGAGCGAGCAGTGGTGGCGCTGATCGACGGCACGAGGACGGTGGGCGAAATCGCCTCCGGCAGCGGGTTGAGCATGAGACGAGTGTACCTCAGCCTGGGGCATTTGGTGGAGCGAGGCGTGGTCGAGCTGGTCACGGCGACGGACGAGGGGAGCCCGCTGGCCAGCGGGTATGAGGGGCCGGCCGACGGAGGGCGCGAACCGGCGGGACCGGCTCTCGAGGCGATGGCGCCGACCTCGGGGGAGATACGGGAGATCGTCGCCTATCTCAGGGGCGAGTGAGGGCGCTCGACCGGAGCGCCAGGGAGGGGAGACGGCACCATGGTGAACGTCAAGCTGCTGGTCGTCGTCACGAACGACTCGGTGCGGCGTCGCCTGCTTGATGCGTGGCGGGCGTTCGTGGTGGGGCC
>Ga0315287_10007573_pt1 | contig 10893 bp, 9 predicted proteins | sample YL17G11_0_MG_FD_205037 | JGI IMG/M metagenome (GOLD analysis project Ga0315287, IMG submission 205037) | Sediment microbial communities from Yellowstone Lake, YNP, Wyoming, USA - YL17G11_0 | ecosystem: Environmental > Aquatic > Freshwater > Lake > Sediment | place: USA: Wyoming | collected...
GATGGATGCCGGGGCGAAACTCGTCCCCGCCGGCGCGTAGATGGCAAGTATACGTCAGGTCGCGACGGTTGACAAACAATGGATGCACGGCTACACTGGCGACGAACAAACGGCAGATAGCAAACGGCAAATGGCGATTTGCAAATCGGATGACAAATAGGAGGGTTGGCGCGTGAAAGCACTCATCACCGGCGGCGCGGGATTCATCGGCAGCCACCTGGACGAGTTGTTGTTGAACGCCGGGCATGAGGTTGTCGCCATCGATGACCTTTCGACAGGCTCGGAGGCGAACATCCGACACCTGTTCGGAAATCCCGGGTTCCGGTTTGTCCTGGAAACCATCGCCAATGAGGCGGTGATGGATCGGCTGATCAGCGAATGCGACATGGTGTTTCACCTGGCGGCCGCAGTCGGGGTCGAGCTGATCGTGCGCGATCCGGTGCATACCATCGAGACGAACATCATGGGCTCGAGCATCGTCCTGCGCGTCGCCAATCGCTATCGCCGCAAAGTGATCCTGGCGTCCACTTCGGAGATCTACGGCAAGAGCGCCGATGTGCCGTTCCGCGAAGATGGCGACGGCGTGATGGGTCCGACCACGCACCATCGCTGGGCGTATGCCAATTCCAAAGCGATGGACGAATTCCTGGCGTTGGCTTATCACAAACAGCGCGGCCTGCCCGTGGTGATCTGCCGGTTCTTCAATACCATCGGCCCGCGGCAAACCGGCCGCTATGGCATGGTGGTGCCGCGCTTCGTGCGCCAGGCATTGCACGGGCAGCCGCTCACCGTCTACGGCGACGGACAACAGTCGCGCTGTTTCGCCGATGTGGCCGATGTCACCGAGGCGGTGCTCAAGCTCGCGGCGCATCCGGGGGCGGTCGGCAAGGTGTACAATCTCGGCAACACCGAGGAAATCACCATCGTCGATCTGGCCCACCGCGTGATCGCTCGTACCGGCAGCGCGTCGGCGATCGCCATGGTGCCGTACGACGAGGCCTACGAGCCCGGCTTCGAGGATATGCGGCGTCGCGTCCCCGACCTTGGCCGCGCGGCCGCGCTGATCGGCTATCGGCCGCGTCACTCGCTGGACGACACGCTGGATCGCATCATCGCCTACTATCGGACGACGGAGCGTCTGTAGCGGGAGACCCGAGCGAGGGGGCCGCGGGCGCCGCGCTCGACGAGGTTGGCAGCATCCACAATGCCTCGCCCTTGCGAAGTTGACAACCAACCCGAATCAGCTATAATCTTCACTTAACGCCCCCGTGGTGGAATTGGCATACACAGTAGGTTGAGGGCCTACGCCCGTTAGGGCGTGCCCGTTCGAGTCGGGCCGGGGGCACTAGCTGATTTCTCGATTGCGGCCGGGTCATTGACCGGCCGCGTTTTTGTTGGCTCTCCTCCCGGCCACCCGGCCCGAGAGACGCGATCGCTTACAAAGGAAGCCAGCATTGGGCACATCCCCAATCATCGAAACGCCAAGCAAGCAAACGATCCTGGTCGCCGGCTGCGCCGGCTTCATCGGCTGGAAAGTGTGCGAGCAGCTCCTGGCAAGCGGTTGCACAGTTGTCGGCGTGGACAACCTCAACGACGCCTACGATGCGCGACTCAAAGAGTGGCGGCTGGCGCAGTTGCAGCCCGCGCCGGGATTCCATTTCCATCGGGCAGACATCACCGACCGCGCCGCGCTCAAACGCCTGAGCGACGCCATCGCCATCCAGAAGATCGACGCGGTGATCAACCTGGCGGCCAGGGCTGGCGTGCGCTACTCCGTTGTGAATCCCTGGGCTTACGTCGATACAAACGTCACCGGCACGTTGAACCTGCTGGAGATGTGCCGCGAGTTGGGTGTGCGGAAAATCGTCTTGGCTTCAAGCTCCAGCCTCTACGGCCGCGAGAACCCGCTGCCCTACACCGAAGATCAGCCGACGGATCGCCCCATCTCACCCTACGCCGCCTCGAAAAAAGCCGCCGAAGCCCTGTGCTACACCTATCATCATCTCCACGGGCTCGATGTGACGGTATTCCGCTACTTTACGGTGTACGGGCCGGCCGGCCGGCCCGACATGATGCCGTTCCGCCTGGTGCAGTGGATCAGCGAAGAGCGCCCGGTGGTGGTGTATGGCGATGGCAGCCAATCGCGCGATTTCACCTTTGTGGAGGATATCGCGCGCGGCACGATCGCGGGGTTGGCGCGCGTCGGCTTTGAGGTCGTCAACCTGGGGTCCGATCGGCCGGTCTCGCTGCTGGATGCGATCAGGCTGGTGGAGGCGTTGACCGGACATCCGGCGCAGGTGGTCCGCCGCCCACCGCAGGCCTCCGATGTGCCCGCTACGTGGGCTGACATCGGCAAAGCGCAGCGCCTGCTCGGCTGGCGGCCATCCGTCTCGTTCGAGGATGGCATGGCGCGCTTGGTCGATTGGTATCGGCAGCAGCGAGCGTGGGCGAAGGACGTGTCCACCGCAACCGATTGAGAAGCCTCCCCCAGTGAGCTCAGGGCCGGTCTCCGACCGAGCCCTGAGCTCACTTCTCGAAGACGTTGAGTCCTGTGCGGAAGGAAATCCATGAAAGAACAACTGCTCACCAAAATCGAGGGGCATTCGGCCGTCATCGCCGTGATCGGCCTGGGCTATGTCGGCCTGCCGCTGGCAGTTGCCTTCGCCGAGCGCGGTTTCCCGGTGGTCGGCATCGACGTGGATGCGACGAAGGTGGCGGCACTGAATCGCGGCGAGTCGTATGTGCAGGATATTCCATCGGAGCGGTTGGCACGTTTGCACGTTGCACGTCCACACGTTGTGGCCTCTGATGCGGTACCAACCAACGTGCAACGTGTGAACCTGGGAACGTTCACTGCCACCACCGACTACAGCGTCCTGGCGCAGTGCGACGCGGCGATCATCTGCGTGCCGACGCCGCTGAACAAGACGCGCGACCCGGATGTGCGCTACATCATCTCCTCCGGCGAGTCGTTGGCGCAGCACATCCATCGCGGCATGTTGGTCGTGTTGGAATCGACGACCTATCCCGGCACGACCGAAGAGCTGCTGCGTCCGATGCTGCAGCAAAGCGGTCTGCGCGTGGGCGAGGATTTCTTCCTGGCCTTTTCGCCGGAGCGCATCAATCCGGGCGATCCGATCTACGTGGTCGAGAACACGCCCAAAGTGGTCGGCGGCGAGACCGCCGCGTGCCGTGACGTCGCAGTGGCCCTCTACGCACAGATCATCCAGCGAATCGTGCCGGTTTCCTCGACGCCGACGGCCGAGATGGTCAAGCTGCTCGAGAACACTTTTCGCGCCGTGAACATCGCGCTGGTCAACGAAACGGCGATTATGTGCGATAAGCTGGGGATCGACGTTTGGGAAGTGGTGGAAGCCGCGGCGACCAAACCCTACGGCTTCATGAAGTTCACGCCCGGGCCGGGCGTGGGAGGCCACTGCATCCCGCTCGACCCGTACTATCTCTCATGGAAGCTGAAGACGCTGAACTACAACGCCCGCTTCATCCAGTTGGCAGGCGAGATCAACAGCGACATGCCGCGCTATTGGGTGAACAAAGTGATCGACGCGCTCAATGAGGCGGGCAAACCGTTGAAGGGCAGCCGGGTGCTGGTGTTGGGCGTAGCCTATAAGAAGGACATCGACGACGTACGCGAATCGCCCGCGCTGGATATCATCGAGCTACTGCAGGCCAAAGGCGCCGACGTGCGCTATCACGATCCGCATGTGGCGACCCTCTCGCACAACAATCACACGCACGTTTCCGAGCCGGACCTCGACGCGGCCCTTGCCTCCGCGGACTGCGTCATGGTCGTCACGGATCACTCCTCGTACGATTGGCCATCGGTGCGGCAGCAGGCGAGACTGGTTGTCGATACGCGCCATGTGTTGTAGAATGGATGGGACGCGCAGAGAGGAGTAGACGCACGATGAAAGGGATCATCCTCGCAGGCGGCGCAGGCACGCGCCTCTATCCGCTGACACTCACCATCAGCAAGCAGTTGTTGCCGGTCTACGACAAACCGATGGTCTATTACCCGCTCTCGATGCTCATGCTGGCGGGGATTCGCGATGTGCTGATCATCAGCACGCCGGAGGCGTTGCCGCAATTTCGTAGCCTGTTGGGGCACGGCCGCCAGTGGGGGATGCAGTTCAGCTATGTCGAGCAGGCGACGCCGCGCGGCCTGGCCGATGCGTTCATCGTGGGCCGCGAGTTCGTCGCCGGTCAGCCGGCCTGCCTGATCCTGGGCGACAACATCTTTTACGGCCACGGCTTGCCCGCCAAGCTGCGCACGGCGGCCGCCTTGTCGGAAGGCGCGCTCGTCTTCGCCTACCCGGTCAAGGATCCGCAACGCTATGGCGTGGTCGAGTTCGACGAAAGCGGCAAAGCCCTCAGCATCGAAGAAAAGCCCCAGAAACCCAAATCGCACTACGCCGTGCCCGGCCTCTACTTTTATGACGAGCAAGTCACCGAGATCGCAGCCAACCTGAAGCCATCGGCGCGCGGCGAGATCGAGATCACCGATGTGAATCGTATCTACCTGGAGCGCGGCCAGTTGCGCGTCGACGCGATGGGGCGCGGCGTGGCCTGGCTGGACGCCGGCACGCACGAGTCGCTGCTTCAGGCGGCCATGTTCGTGCAGGCGGTGGAGGATCGGCAGGGCATGATGATCTCGTGCCCCGAAGAGATCGCCTACCGGATGGGCTACATCGACCGGGACGGGCTGCGCGGCCTGGGTGAGGCGATGCGCAGCAACGCGTACGGCCAGTACCTGCTGCGGCTGTTGGAGGAGGATGCCCCGCGGCCAGATAGCGGCTGAAAGCCAGCGGGGCGCTTTGGGCACTCATGCCGTGTGAGGCACAAGACATGCGGACCGAAGATTTCGATGTGCAGAGTGTGGTGGCCTACTGGTTGACTGAAGCCAAAGAGTCGCTCGAAGTCGCCGACCACCTCAGAGAAAAGGCTGACTATTCCTACGCGCTCTTCTTCGGTCATCTGGCGGTGGAGAAAACTCTCAAAGCGTTATATGTAGCTCGTTTGCGAGAGCATGCGCCGCCGATTCATAGCTTGTTGCGTTTGGCCAGGGTCATTGGTCTTGATCTGGATGAGGAACGCACTGACGCACTGATCAGAATTACAGCCTTCAATATTGAGGCTCGTTATCCCGATTTCAAACGCGAATTTCGGCGGATTTGCACGCCAGCCTATACCGCCGAACAGATGAATACTATCAAGGAGGTGATCGAATGGCTGCAATCCCAACTGAGGTGATTGAAAGCGTCGAACGCTTCCTGGTGGCGGCTCACCGCCGGGTGAGTATCCAGGCTGCCTATGTCTATGGGTCGCACGCTGGCGGGACGGCCTCGGAATGGAGCGATATCGATCTGGCGGTGGTTTCGCCTGATTTCTCGACCAGCCCTTTTGAGGAAAGATTGGCTCTGATGCGTCTGGCCGCTCAAATTGATGATCGCATCGAACCACATCCGTTTACCCCCGAAAGCTTCCGCCCTGAGGACCCATTGGTTGGCGAGATTAGGCGCACAGGCGTTCGGATTCGTTGATTGCTTTGGTATCAGGCACAACGGAGGTGCTCCCATGTTGAATTTCAACCTCAACGAAGAGCAGGCGATGATCCGCGACATGGCGCGCAAGTTCGCCGAGAAGGAGATGCTGCCCGCCGCCGAGCACTATGACCAGAGCGACGAATTTCCGTGGCCGATCATCAAGAAGGCCCAGAAGATCGGGCTGATCAGCTCCAATATCCCGGAAGAATATGGCGGCCCAGGGCTCGATGTGCTGGGCGAGTGCATTATCAACGAAGCGCTGGCCTGGGCATGCTCCGGCATCCAGACCGCGATCATGCTCAACAATCTCGCCGCCTGGCCGATCCTATTGGCCGGAAGCGAGGCCCAGAAGCAGCGTTACCTTCCGCGGCTGACCGACGGCGGGCAGTTGGCGGCCTATGCCCTGACCGAGCCGGCCGCCGGCTCCGATGTGGCCGGCATCCTCACCACGGCCGTGCGCCACGGCGATGAGTACCTCCTCAACGGCTCGAAGACCTGGATAACCAACGCGCCGGTTGCCAGCTTCTTTGTGATCTTCGCCAAGACTGACGTCGAGGCGCGGCACAGGGGGATCAGCGCGTTCATCGTGGAGCGGGAATCGCAGGGCGTCACATGCAGCAAGCCGATCCCGAAGATGGGCCAGCATGCCGCGTGGACCGGCGAGATCGTGCTGGAGGACGTGCACGTGCCGGTCGAGAACCGGCTCAGCGACGAAGGCGCAGGCTTCCTGATCGCCATGCGCGTGTTCGATCGCTCCCGGCCGCCCGTGGCGGCGGCGGCCGTCGGGGTGGCACAGCGGGCGCTCGACGAGGCGCTGCGCTATGCGCAGGAGCGCAAGGCGTTCGGCAAACCGCTCATCGCCAATCAGGCAATCAGTTTCATGCTGGCGGACATGGCGATGAACATCGAGGCGGCCCGGCTGCTCGTCTGGAAATCGGCCTGGCTGATCGATAACGGCCAATCGAACGCCAAAGAGGCCGCCTTCGCCAAGGCCTTCGCCGCCGACATGTGCATGAAGGCCACGACCGACGCGGTTCAGGTTTTCGGCGGGTACGGTTACGGGCGGGAATATCCGGTGGAGAAGCTGATGCGCGACGCCAAGATCTACCAAATCTACGAGGGCACCAGCCAGATCCAACGGATGATCATTGCCCGAGAGCTGACCAAAGGCTGATGCGCGGGCGAATCGACACAGAGGATGGCGACACAGGTCCGGGGCTGCTTTGTCCTGGGCCTTTTTCATACCGAATGGATGCGAGCGTCGCGTGATAGGGATACGTCGTCGCGTTTTATCGATCGTGGCAGCCGTCTGGCTGGCGCTTACAGCGGCCGCGTGCAGCGCGCCGCCCGACGTTCTGCGCGGGCTGCTGCCGAGTCCGGCCGCGCGTTTTGTCGCCGAAGGCGATCGCTTGTCGGCAGAGAGGCGCTCGGCAGAGGCGATCTTGGCCTATCGGCAGGCGGTGGCGCAAGATGCCCGGCACGTGCCGGCGTTACGCAAGCTGGCGCGCGCCTATGCTGCGCAGGGACGCCGTCGGTTGGCGCAGCAGTACCTGAAGCGAGCGGCAGCGCTCCAGCCTGGCGATGCGGGCGTGGCGGCCGATCTCAACGAGTTGGTTCCTCCGAAGCCGACCGGCGGGCCTCTCAAACCGGCCTGGCAGACGCTGGCGGACAGCGGGCCGCTGACCAGCGGCGCACCGACCGGAATGGCGGTCGAGGACGGCACAGTCTATGTCGCGTATGAAGAAGGTGCCGTGAAAGCGCTGGACGCGGCGACCGGCGCGCTGCGTTGGGAGAGCAAGCTGCCAGTGCGGGCCTCGTCGGCCCCGGCAGTGGGGGGTGGGCTGGCGTTGGTGGGAGGCGAGGACGGCGCGCTGCATGCGCTCGATGCGGCTGATGGCCGGCCGCGCTGGCGCTTCCAGACCGCGGCCCCCATCTACGCCGCGCCGACGGTGACCGCTGAGGCGATCTATACGCCTTCGGGAGACGGCACCTTCTCAGCCCTGGCGCCATCTGACGGCAAGCTGTTGTGGAAGATCGACGCGACCCCGCCGCTGACCGGTCGTGCAGCCGTCGCAGATGGGATCGTCTACTTCGGTTCAGCCGATGGGCGCATCTACGGTGTCGATGCAGCGACCGGCCAGGAAGTTTGGGGAAGCGGCATCGTGGCGCAGGGCGCGGTCGAGGCGCAACCGACCGTGGTCGATGGCCGCGTGCTCATCGGCGCAGGCGACAGCCGCATGTACGCGCTGGCTGCTGACAAAGGCGGCGAGTACTGGCGTCACTCCACACCGGACGCCATCTACGCCCGGCCGCTGGTGATCAGCGATACGGTCTACGTGGCGTCGGCGGGCAACACGCTATCGGCGCTGAATGTGCTGACCGGCGATCTGACGTGGGAGCTGGATGCGAAAAGCGCGTTGCGGCACACTCCAGCCTGGGCGGATGGGACGCTCTACTACGTCGCCGCGGCCGACCCCCATCTCTATGCGGTCGATGCAGCCACCGGCAACCCGCTGTGGCAGCTCGACACCGGCGATTGGCTCGCGGCTGGGCCGGTTATGGCCGAAGGAATGATGATTCTGCTGGGGCAGGACGGGGCGGTGGTGGGGTTGCAGGTTCGCACGTCAGCACGTTGACACGTGGAACGTGCGAACGTGTCAACATGCTAACCTAACGTCAAGAAGGGTCGCACATGAATCGCGCTGCCCCCCACCGGGCAGGCGTTCTCGCAGCGGCCACAGCCGGTGCAACGCTGCGGATCGACGACGATGCGGCCATTGTACACCTGCGCCGCTTCGACCAGGCAGGCCTCCACGCAGACGAGACACTTGACCTGCTGGTCCCAGGCCAGGCACAGCGGGTGATCCACCACAGCACGACCGATCTTCACTTGCTCCGGCGCAATCGGCTGGATGGCGCCCACGGGACAGACCTGAGCGCACAGACCAGGGCAACTTGGGTTGCGTGTACATGCGCCGGTCAACGGCACCAGTTGCGGCGTGCCCACCGCCGCCAGCCCAGCCTCGAACGTAGTCGGTTTCAATCCCCCGGTCGGGCATACGCGCACGCACTCCTGGCACAGGATGCACGTACGCACGAACAACTCTTCAGGCAGCGCGCCCGGCGGCCGGAGCACCCCGCCGCGCCGATCGCGCTCGATCACCGGCGCCAACGCGAGACCTGCCGCGCCTGCCGCCAAGCCGCCGAACAACTCGCGCCGCGTCAGCGCATTCCCGAACTTCCCAGACTTTGGCTGATAGCTGCCCTGGAACTGCGGTTTGGCGGCAGGGAGAGAGGGATCTGCCGCTTCGCCGGTTTGCTGGCTTGCTGATTTGCTGATTTGCGGGTCCCGCTGCCACCGCTTCCCCGCCAGCGTCCCAAGCGCGAACGAAATCCCCGTGTTCGGGCAAGCGCTCTCGCACTCCAGGCAGAAGGTGCAATCGGAGTAGTCCGTGTCGTGCGGCTCTTTGCGCGGGATCGCGTTCATGACGCAAGCCCTCCGGCAGTCGCCGCAGAAGGTGCACGCGCTGCTCACCTGCCGGTTGAGCAAGCTGAACCGTGAGAAGACGCTGATCAGCGCGCCCAGCGGGCACAGGTTGCGGCACCAGAAGCGCGGCTGCCACAGCTCCAGCAGCAGGATTGCCACAAACACCAACGAAATCACCGATAAGAAGATGCGCAACGGCGGCTGCTGGAGCGCGAAGAAGTTGCTGGCGAGCGCTGTCGTCGCGCGCTGGAAGATCACCAGCGGATCGAGCAGGCTGAGTGCTTGCAGCGAGAAAAGGCCGGCGAACACTACCGCGATCAATAGGTAGTAACGCAGATGGCTGTTGGCGTTGGCCGGGAACAGCCGCGTTGTGCGCGATGGCTTGCGCTTCTTCTGCCAGAACGCCAGGGGTCGCACCAGATCAAGCGCCGTGCCAACCGGGCAGACCCATCCGCAGAAGAACCGCCCGAGGATCAGCGTCAGCGCGATGAGCAACAGCGGCGCTCCGATCACTAGCCCGGCCCAATCGCGGCGTGCCAGATGACCGGCCAACAAGAGGGGATCCCACGGCAGCAGCCAGGATGCCAGGTTCGGCGCGGCCCGGAACGTGACTCGTTGGTAGATCACCAGGAACAAGGGGTAGAGGAAGAGCAGCAGAAAACCGATCTGGATGGCGCGGCGAGCCAGCCGATCGATCGTGCGGCGGCGCCGGACGCTACTGATCGGAGGGTTCACCGGCATCGCCTGCCTCCTCTGGTGCGTCCAACGTGCCTGATTCCGGACCATGCGTGGTCTCGCGATCCAGCCGCTGCCGCACGACGACGCCCGCGCCGATGACCACTGCGGCTGCCGGGATCAGCGCGCCGCTGAGGAATGACACCGGGTTCACGGCGGCGTTCGCCGGCGCGCCGCGGCGATCCACCTTGACCGCCGCCGCGGCACGCGTCGCCACCGGCTCCGGCGTGGGCAGCGGCGTGTTCGTCGGCACGCGAGTCGGCGTGGGGGACGGCCCCATCGTGGGGGTAACGGTGATGGTCGCGGTCGGCGCGTTGGTCGGCGACACGGTCATCGTCGGGGTTGGCGTGGGGGTCGGCTGGCCCAGGTCGAATATGCGCAGCCGGCCTGCCGCGGCTGCCTCCTCAACATCCATCTCACCAATCCCGGCCTCAGCCGCGAACTTGACGTGCGCAAGCTCCTGGGGCTTGACCGCAAAGTAGTTGATGCACCCGTAGGCGTCGATCAGCACCGGATCGGTGCCGGCCGCGATCTGGTTGAAACGTTTGACGCGGCGCGGATTGGTGATCTCGTTGTCGTCGCCCCCGGCCTGCCGCGCCGCCCCCACGGGCAAGCGCACTCGGATCGCCTCGAGGATGTGCAGATGCGCCTGCACCGCCGATTCGGTGTTCAGGTCGGCGATCCCCTGCTCGAGCTGGACATGGAGCGCATTGGGCTGCTGCATGAAGCCCATCATGTGCTTGAGGCACATGGTGAACTTGGTGACGAGATGGCTCTTCGCCACGGCCATATTGATGCGCACATCGGCCTCGACCGCGGCTTTGAGGATCGGAATCGTGCGGAAGTCAGCAACCTTCGCCTTGGGGAAGTCGACCGCGGTGCACATGTGCGCCGGCGCCAGATAGCCTTCGGGGAAGAGCTTTTCCACCCCCAGTTGGTCAACGACCTTGCCCAGTCCGCTGACCTGCAGCGCCTCCGCAGTGGTCCACAGGGTGGAGCGATCCATCACGATGATCCGTTTTGCGCCCGCCTCCCGCACCAGCAGGATCAGCGCAGCCAGCACGTCGGGCTCGGTGGAGGACGCGGTGCCGGGGGGATAGGCCCAGG
>Ga0315287_10007575_pt1 | contig 10891 bp, 7 predicted proteins | sample YL17G11_0_MG_FD_205037 | JGI IMG/M metagenome (GOLD analysis project Ga0315287, IMG submission 205037) | Sediment microbial communities from Yellowstone Lake, YNP, Wyoming, USA - YL17G11_0 | ecosystem: Environmental > Aquatic > Freshwater > Lake > Sediment | place: USA: Wyoming | collected...
GCAGCCTTCGCGGCAAGGTCCGAGTACAGATCCTCACCGCCGAATGTCATCTGCGGACGCGCCGCCGCCGCCTCGAGGGCACCGCGGTCTCTGAGGCCGGCGAGGCCCCCGTACCGCCTCAACTGCGAGTGGTGCAGATCCTGGATCTGCTGCAGCGCCAGGTAGACCGTCATGGGCGCCCTACCTGGCGAGTTCTTCGAAGGCCTTGTCGTAGCGCGCGAGGGCCGAGTCGGCGAGCGCCCGGAATCGCTTCGTGACCGTGCCGTCCTCGATGTACCTGACGCCTGGGCGAATCACGACGGCGCCGGTGCCGGGATGAACGGCCACGTCCACGTCCTGGCCCTTTTTCAAGCCGAACGCTTCCACCACTTCGGCCGGCAGGGTCACCGCCAGCGAGCCGCCCGTCTGGACGATCTTGCGCTTCATATACGTATTGAATACGTATGAAGGTCCGGCGTCAAGCCTTGAGGACTTGCTTCATCAGCCGCGCGCCTGGCCCGATCGTGGCGACACCCGATCGTGGCGACGCACGCCCCGCCTGGCGGCACTGCTATAATCGCCGGCGTGACGCACACGTCGCTCAGCCTCGACACCTCACCGGACATCGAGCGCCGGCAAGTCGAATCGTGGCGACAGATGTCAGCCGCGCAAAAGGCCGCGATAGTGACGGGCCTGACGCGCGCGGCCTACGCCATGACTTCAGCAGGGGTGAGGCAGCGCCATCCTGACGCGTCGTCCCGCGAGCAATTCCTGCGGGTCGCCGTCATCGTGTTGGGGCCGGATCTGGCACGCCTGGCGTACCCCGACGCAGCTCGGGTGATCTCCCTGTGACAGCGCCCATCGATCCGATCGAAACGGCTCTTCTGGTCGTGCGCCATCTTGACGCGATGGACATCCTGCACACGATCGGAGGGTCGATCGCCAGTTCGTTCGCCGGGGAGCCCCGCTCGACCGTCGATATCGACATCGTGGTTGCGCTCGAGGAGCGGCATGTCGAGGCGCTGGTGGCGGCGCTCTCGGCGGAGTTCTACGTCGATGCCGATGCGCTTCGCCGGGCCATTCGGACGCACTCGAGCACCAATCTGATTCACCGGACCACGCAGCTGAAAGTGGACCTGTTCGTGGCGGGCGGTACTCCCCTTGATGCGAGCCAGCTCGCCCGCCGCCTGCCCGTCGATCTCGGCGACGGGCGTTGCCTCTACGTGCACCCGCCCGAGGACATCCTGCTGCAGAAACTGCGCTGGTATCGCCGCGGCGGCGAGGTCTCGGACCGCCAGTGGCGGGACATCGCGGCCATTGTCCGTGTCCAAGGCAGAAGACTGGATCGCGAGTACCTCCGCGAGAACGCCGGGATTCTCGGCGTCTCGGACCTGCTCGAGCGCGCACTTGGGGAGGCACCGCCTGACGAATGATGCCCTTTGAGCCGCGCGAGTGATCGGTCTGGCAGGCGACCCGCTCGCCGCGCATGGCGTCGACACACTCAGGGCCGCAGCCTGCCTCTGAACCACGCTATCGGGGTTCGAATCCCTGCCTCCGAGCCAAGTCCAGGCTGTTACTGAACAACGGTTTACATCAGCCGTCCGGTTCTGGCGCCGACAGCGCCGGAGGGCGTTTCTGCAAGCCATTTGCAGACCGTTCCCCCGAAGGCCAAGGCCGAGGCGTGCGAAGGCAACCCCAGGGGGTGGTGTCAACAGTCTTTCGCACTGCTGGTGACGAACTCCGTCTGCTACCTGCGCGATCCTGGCGCGTGGTGCCTCGTCGGCACACAGGCGCCGTCAGCGCGACGCAATGACGAACGGACCGCCGTCTTGCTCATGCAGGCGCTCGAGGGTCTTCCGCGCCTTCTGCTGGTCCTCGTACGACAGCCGCCAAAGCCTGAAGAGCGTGGCGGTGGTCACGACATCGACGCCCATCCTGTGAAGCACGCCGAGCGCGTCAGGGAGAACGGCGTCGGGACGATCCGCGGGCGGCGTCGCGGGGTCGTTGTTGGCCACGATCACCACGCGGTCATTCGCTCCTGCGAACTGCACCACCTGGAACGCCTGCGCGAGTTCCTGGTCCGTCTTCTGGATCGGGCTGGCGGCACCTGACACGAGGAGCAGCAGGCGGCGCGACTCGCTGAGCTTTACCACGATCGGCCCGTCGGTGCCCGGCGTGGCGTCCACGTCGCACTTGAGCGCGCCGAACACCGCGCCCACGGCATCCCTCAGGGGCTCGCCCGTCTCCCACAGTACGCGCCCGATGCGGTCCATCGCGTGAAGATCGGCCGACAGACGCTGGATCTCGAAGAGCCGCGTCTGGTAGCCCGGTGGCATCTCCGCGGCTATCCACTCGGGGGCTTGAGAAAGGGCCGGCTGCGTGAGTTCAGTCATAGTGACCTCCCGGGGGCGGTGCGACACGGGGCCGTGTCGGCCCGCTCTGCCGATTCTAGCCGAGCGCGCGTGTCGCAGGCGCGCCTGCGCTCAAGAAACGTTGGCACGCCACCCTGACGGGCTTCCTGGTGTCGCAGGTCCGCTCGTAGTCACCCTCGTTATCGGGGTTCGAATCCCTGCCCCAGCCACACACGTGTTCGTCTACGCAGAACCGCGCTTTGGAGTACACTGCGATCCAAGAGGAACAAGCGGTGACCCTCACGCTGGAAATTACCGCGTCATCGGCAGCCAGACCGGGAGACACAACACGGCACGTCTTCGGCGAGGAAGGCGGCACGATCGGACGTACCCGCAACAGGTCCCTGGCGTTGACAGACACGAAGGTATCCGGCCAGCACGCCCAGATCAGCTTCAGGAACGGCGTCTTCTACATCGAGGACACAAGCCGGAACGGCGTGGCAGTCAACTCACCGGAGAACAGGCTGGTCCGAAACCGTCCCTACGCCCTCAAGACGGGCGACCGCCTTTTTATTGAGCCCTACGAAGTGGACGTTTGGATCGACGCCGCATCAGAGCCGGCCGCTCGTCAGCCGCTCGTCGATCTCTTCGTCCCCTCCGCCGAGGACGATCCCTTCGCAGCGCGGCGGGAGCCGCCGGTCCCGAGCGTGGGGTCCCTTGCAGACTCCGGGGTCGGCGGCGAAGTGGATCCGCTGAAATTCTTCCATCCCGTGGCAGGTCGGGCCGCGGCGCAACAACCGGAGCCGAGCGCGCCGCCGATCGATGACCTGTTGGACGCGCACTACGAGCCGCCTGGCGTGCTTCCCAGCCCCATGCCGGCCAAATCGGATCCGGCGGCCATTCCCCAGGGATACGATCCACTGGCGCCCGACATCCCCTCGGTCGAGTCCGTGGTGCCCCCGCCGATTCGCTCTCGACCCGGCATCGACTCCCCGCCGGCCCGTGGATACGCAGAGGGTACCCCCCCGGCCGAGCTCCCGACGATTCCTCAGCCGGCACTGCCGACGGTCGGTCCGGCTCAGACCACACCGCAAGCAACCCCTCCGGCGCCTTCTGCACCCCCACTTGACGGTTCGGCGCCGCGGGAAGCAGGCAAAACGGAGGAGCTTGCCGAGCTTCTGGCCGGGGCCGGGGTGCCACGTGCCGCCATAACGGCGGAGCTGGCGCGGAATCTCGGTGAAATTCTTCGAATCGTGGTCTCCGGTCTGATGGACGTCCTCCAATCGCGGCAGCGCATCAAGGAGGAGTTCCGGATGGATCCGACGATCTTCCGCCCAGCCGAAAACAACCCGCTGAAGTTCTCCGTCAACGTCGAGGACGCGCTGCACAACCTCCTCGTGAAGCGAAACCCCGCATATCTGGGCCCTGTCGACGCCTTCGCCGATGCCTTCGACGATCTTCGCGATCATCAACTCGCGATGCTGGCCGGCATCCGCGTGGCCTTCGAAAGCATGCTGGCTGAATTCGATTCGGATCACCTGCAGGAAGCGTTCGACCGCCAGTTGGGCAGAATCTCACTCCCGCTCGTGCCCCTGAAGCTGCGATATTGGGATCTGTACCGCGAAAAAGTGCGTGAGATGTCCAAAGACGCCGAAGCCACCTTTGGCCGCTTGTTCGGTGAGGAGTTCAGGCAGGCGTACGAGGAGCAGTTCCGGGAACTGAAGGCGCAGCGACGCAGTCGCACGCCAAACCAGTCGGCGAATGAACACCCGCCGCGGAGGTGATTCGCCGCCCGGTCACACGGGATCGGAGATCGAATCCGGACCTTGTTCATTGTAGACTGTGTGGCACATGCCCATGTCTGCCCATAACCGCGTCATCTGGTCCGAAGGGCTGTTCCTGCAGCCGCAGCACTTCCAACAACAGGACCGTTACTTCGAGCGTTACGTTGAGACGCGATGCCAGGCCCTCGTGCCACACAGCTGGGGCTTCACTGAGATCGAATTCGAACGCGACTTCCTGAAGATCGGCAAGATCGGGTTGCGGCGACTGGCGGGCGTGTTCCCGGACGGCACCCCGTTCCGGATGCCGGACGACGATCCACTGCCCGCGCCCGTCGATATCGCTGCGGACGTGCGCGACCAGCGCCTCTATCTGGCGGTACCGCTGCGCCGGGCAGGCGAAGTCGAATCGGCACGAGGACCGCTTGCGGACGAACTCGTTCGGCAGGACATTCGCGAGTTCCAGGTGGCCAACGCCGCCGCGAGCGGCGGAGATCCTGCAACGCTCGAAGTGGCGGCGCTCCGCACGCGCCTGTTGCTCGAGCGAGAGGCTACCGAGGCGTATGCCTGCGTCCCACTGGCGCACGTGGTCGAGTGCCGTGCCGATCAACAGGTCGTGCTGGACGAGACCTTCATCCCGACGATTCTGCAGATTCGGGCAGCGAACCGCCTGACCACCGTCACGACGGAGCTGCTCGGCCTTTTTCGCCAGCGCGGGGAAGCGCTGGGCGGGCGTGTGGCGGCGACGAGCAGGGGCACCGCGTCGGAGCTCGCGGACTTCCTGATGCTTCAGGCCATCAACCGCTGCGAGCCGGTGCTGGCGCATTTCGCGGACAGCGGCGTCGTCCACCCCGAGGCCTTGTTCCGATTCTGTGTGGCCGCGGCCGGCGAGCTCGCGACCTTCACGACAGTGTCGAAGCGCACGCCGAGATTTCCAGGCTATCGGCACGATCATCTCAAGGAGACGTTCGAGCCCGTCATTGCCTCGCTCCGCGAATCCATGAGCAAGGTGCTGACGCAGAATGCGATCCCCATTCCGCTGGAGCAGCGCAAGTTCGGGATCAGCGTGGCCATCGTGGCGGATCGCTCGCTCTTCAGCTCCGCGGTGTTCATCCTGGCCGCGCGAGCGGACGGTCCCGCGGAAAACGTGCGGCAGCGTTTCCCCGCGCAAGTCAAGATCGCCCCTGCGGAGAAAATCGGCGACCTCGTGAACAAGGGACTGCCGGGCATACCGGTGGTGCCCGTTCCCGCGGCGCCGAGGCAGATCCCGTTTCACGCGGGCTATGCATATTTCGAGCTGGATCAGACACACGAGTTGTGGGACCAACTCAAAGGATCGGGGGGCGTCGCGATCTACGTCTCCGGAGAGTTCCCGGGACTGGCGATGGAATTCTGGGCGATTCGCCACTGAGAGCAGGCTCTCTTTCATGCCAGACAACGACGATCCCTTTCTGCCGTCGGACCGGACGCAACGGCCGCGCCCTGGCGCTGGCAGACGCGGCATGCCGGATTCGGGGTTCCCTCGCACCACCACGGCCGGTGTCAGAGAGTTCGAGCCGATCCCGGACGTGGTGCGCCCCTTTCTTGGCCTCGGCCTCAACCCGCTCGTCCAGTCGGCCACCCCGCTGCTGCTCCTGACCGGTGAGCTGCGGAACGCGTCGTCTATCGACGTGTCGGATCTGCGGCGGCACGTGCTCGAAGAGATTCGCCGCTTCGAAGAACAGGCGCGTGCGGCCGGCGTGCGGAGCGAGATCGTCCTCGCTGCGCGTTATGCCTTGTGCGCCGGCCTGGACGAAGCGGTCCTGTCGACCTCGTGGGGTGCGCAGAGCGAGTGGGCGCAGCATCCCGTCCTGGTGGCACTGCACCGCGAGGCGTGGGGAGGCGAGAAGTTCTTCGAGATGCTCGACCGGATCTGCGTGGATCCGCCCCGGCACATCGATCTCATGGAACTGCAGTACCTCATTCTCGCGCTCGGCTTCACCGGGAAGTACCACATGCTCGACCGCGGCCGCGAGCATGTGGCCGATCTGCAGCGGAACCTCTTTCGCACCATCCGGAGTCACCGCGGATCGGCGGCGACGGAGCTGTCGTTGCAGTGGCGAGGGCTCGAGGATCGCCGCAACCGCCTCGTTCGGTATGTTCCGTGGTGGGTCGTCGTCGCCGCTGCGGTCGCGATGCTCGCGGTGACGTTTGTCGTCTACTACTCCAGGCTCGCGACGCAGGCGGAGCCCCTGCAGGCGCAGCTCGCCCGGGTGGGCATCGAAGACTTCGCCGTGCCTCCACCGGCCGTGCCTCCGCCGGCACGGCCGGTGGAGGGCCCGACGCTCAAGCAACTGCTCGCGCCCGAGGAGGAGGCCGGCGCCCTGAGCGTCGAAGAGGCCGGCGGCCGGACCGTCATCACGGTTCGCGCGGGCGATCTGTTCGGATCCGGCAGTGCGGCTGTCAACACCTCGTACGCGGGGACGCTCGACAGCATCGCCGCCGCCTTGAACAAGGTGCCGGGACGCGTGATGGTGGTGGGCCATACCGACGACCAGCGGATCAGGTCCCTGCAATTCCACGACAACTATGAACTCTCGCGTGAGCGCGCCGTCGGCGTCGCGACGATCCTGAAGAAGACGATGGAGAATCCGGCGAGGATGACATGGCGAGGTGTCGGCTCGTCTGAACCGCGGTATCGGCCGGATTCGGAACCGGAGAATCGAGCCCGAAACCGCCGGGTGGAAATCATCCACCTGCGCGAAGGGTGACCTCGGACGAGGCTGTCAATGCTCGCCTTTCTCAAGCGCACCTTCGTCGTCCTCCTGGGCTTTCTGCTCATCTTCGTCTTCATCTGGTACGCAGGGCCGTACTTTGCGTTCGCGGAGTTTCGGCCGCTGGAAACCGTGTCGGCGCGCCTGATTGCGATCGCGGTCATCGTCGGGTGCTGGCTGGCCGTCCGGCTCGTCAAGCGGCTGCGGTCCTTCCGCGCGAGCGATCGATTGTTGGCTGCCGTCGTGGCGCAGCCGCAGCCCACGGAGGCTCGACCCCCGGCGGAGGTCGTGAAGTTGCGGGAGCGCTTCACAGAAGCTGTCTCGGCGCTCCAACAGCAGCGGCGCGGCGGCCGCAGTCTGTACGATCTGCCGTGGTACCTCATCATCGGCGCCCCGGGCTCCGGCAAGACCACGGCGCTGCTCAATTCCGGCTTGAAGTTTCCGCTGGAGCAGCGCGTGGGCAAAGGAGCCTTGCGCGGCGTCGGTGGCACGCGCAACTGCGACTGGTGGTTCACCGATGAAGCCGTCTTTCTGGATACGGCCGGGCGGTACACCACGCAGGACTCCGATGCGGCGTCGGACAGCGTCGGATGGAGCGAGTTCCTCGCACTCCTCCGCAAGTATCGCGCGCGTCGGCCTGTCAACGGCGTGATCGTCACGGTCAACGCTCAAGACCTGCTCGTCCTCGACGCGGCGGGGAGAGAGGCGCACGTCGAGGCGGCGTGCGCCCGGCTGAACGAGCTCACGCGGGAGTTGCGCATCCAGTTGCCTGTCTATCTGATGGTCACGAAGTGCGACCTGGTGGATGGGTTCGCCGAGCACTTCGAGGATTTGACGGCGGAAGGGCGCGCGCAGGTGTGGGGAGTCACATTCCCCTACGAGCAGACCCTCGCCAACGAGGGTCCGCAGGTGTACCCGGCGGAGTTCGACGCGCTCATGACGCGCATGAACGAACGGGTGTTCGAGCGCGTCGAGGAAGAGCGAAACACCCGCCGCCGGACGAAGGTGTTTGCGTTTCCCCAGCAGATGGCGACCATGCGGGACGCCCTCACGCAGTGGGTGTCGGACGTCTTCGCCTCCCGCGACTTCGGCGGACGGATTCTTCTGCGCGGCGTCTACTTCACCAGCGGCACCCAGGAAGGCACGCCCATCGATCGCCTGCTCGGCAGCATCGGGCGCACGTTCGGCGCGGCGGACGCCGTCATGAGGCCGGCGGGGCCGGGCAAGGCGTACTTCGTCGAGAACCTCCTGAAAGAGGTGATGATCGGCGAGTCGGGTCTGGCGGGCGTCAACCGCCGGCTGGAGCTGGGAAACGCCTCGCTGCAGCTCGGCGCCTACGCCGCGACGGGACTGATCGCTGCCGTGGGTGTGGCGGCACTGTCGGTCAGCTATCACGGCAACCGCGAATATCTCGACCAGACGGCCGCCGACATCGCGGCGTTCGAGCAGACCGCCGTGGTCACACCTGCCTCACCGCTCGATGCGATGGTCACGAGGCTGGATGCGATTCGCGCGGTCGTGGACTCATCGGACAGATATCGCGCGACGACGTCATGGACGATGCGCTGGGGGCTGTACCAGGGCAGATCGATCGGCAATTCCGCTCGCGATGCGTACGTGCGCGAGCTCGACAGCGTCCTGCTCCCCCGGTTCGCCGCGCAGATCAAGTCGCGACTGATGCAGCACGCCAAGGATCCCGAGGCGCTGTACGCCTATTTCAAGGGATACCTGATGCTGGGGGAGCCTCGACACCTGGACAAAGAACATCTCCAGATGCTCGCGCAGATCGAATGGAAGGACGCCGGGGCCGGCGCGTCGCCGGTCGCACCGGCGCTTGCGCAGCACTTCAAGGCGCTGCTGGAGAATGGCGACTTCCTCCGGCGGCTCCCCCTCGACGGAACGCTGGTCGCGCAGGCGCGCAGCAGCATTCACCAGACGTCGAAGACCAAGTTCCTGTACGAAGGCCTCAAGCGCGCCTACACAGGTGACACCGGCCAGGGCCTGCGGGTCGATCAGCTCGCAGGCCTGGACGTCGAGCGAGTATTCACGCGGAGGAGCGGCATCCCGTTGACGACGCCGATGCCGCGCTTGTACACCCGCGATGTCTTCAAGCAGATTGCGACACAAGGGCGCGCGGAGCTGCTTCAGCAGGTGGCGAAGGATGCGTGGGTGTGGGGCGAGAGCGAGACGGCCTCGCTCGCGAGCGCGGGGACGCTCGTCTCGGGAGTGACGAATGAGTACGAGCTGGACTACATCCGGGCGTGGGACGCGCTGCTGGACGACCTGCAGTTCGTGTCTTTCCGGACCATCCAGCAGACCAACGACGCGCTGCGCATCCTGAGCGCGCAGACCTCACCGCTGCGCGGTCTTCTGGGCGTCGTCGCGGACAACACCACCCTCGTGGAGACGGTGTCGGCGCCCAAGGGTGTGCTCGCCGAGACGAAGAAGAAGATGGCCGACAGAGTCACGGGCGTGTTGAAGCCGTTGCAGGACGCCGCCGGCATGCCTTCGGTCGAATCGGGCAGGCTTGTGACGGGCCACTTTCAGTGGGTGCGCCAGCTCACGGCGGGCGAACCGGGGAAGACGCAGCTCGACAGGGTCATTCAGTCCATCGCGGACATTCAGCAGCAACTCGACAGGCTCGGGCCCGATGTGGCCGGGGAAAGTCCCGGTCAAGTCCTGTCCAACCCGTCGTTCCGGGTGTTGAAGCAGACGCTCCGGCAGCAGGCGGAGGCGCTGCCGGCCGGCCTGCGCACCCTCGTATCAGAGATCGCCCAGGCGCCCGAAGACGTCGTCATCGCGGGGGCGACGGAAGAGATCGAGGAGCTGTACAGCCAGCAGATCGTGCCAGCCTGCAGCCGGCTCATCGCCGACAAATACCCGTTTGCGAGCTCGCAGACGGACGTCCAACTCGCGGATTTCGCGACGGTGTTCGGGTACGACGGTCTGTTTGACAAGTTCTTCACCGATCATCTCGAGAAACAGGTGGACACGTCGGGGCCTGAGTGGACGTGGCGTCCCGGCTCGGTGAGTCCGTCCCGTCACCTGCTGGGCCAGTTCCAGGCCGCGCGGCGCGTGCGCGACATGTTCTTCAGTCCTGGCTCGAAGACGCCGGAGGTGAAATTCTTCGTGACGTTCAGCGACCTCGATAGCGATGCGCAGCGCTTCGTGCTTCAGATCGACGGTCAGAACCTGGACGACCAGCATCTGAAGCAGCCGGTCTCGTGGCCGGGGCCGGTGCCGGGACATGCAGCGAGGACGTTCGAGAGCCGCTACTTCGACCCGACGAAGACGTACGGGGGGCCGTGGGCCTGGTTCCGGATGATCGACGACGCCAGGGTTGGCGCTCCGGATCCGCAGCAGCGAATCCTGCTGAAGATCCAGAGTCGCTACCATCGTGTCCACGTGACGGTCGAGCCGTCGCGCGCGTCAGACAACCCGTTCGCGACGGGGACCTGGCGACAATTCAGTTGCGAATCGTGAACCGCCGATGCAGGTAGGGTTCTACGGCAAGCTGCCCAGTCATGGCGATTTCCTGCGGCGGCGGGTCTCGGACGCGTTCGTAGACGCGTGGGACGCCTGGTTGCGGGAGTGCCTGGCGGCCAGCCGCACGGCGCTTGGGGCGCGCTGGCTCGACATCTACCTGACGAGCCCCGCCTGGCGTTTCGCGTGTGCGGCTGGAGCCTGTGGTCCGGCGCCGGTGATCGGGCTGCTCGCGCCCAGCGTTGACCAGGTGGGTCGATATTTCCCGCTCACGATCGTCTCCGAGCTGCCCGCGCACGCCTGCCTCGTCACGGCCGCGGCGTCGGCGCGGTTCTTCGGTAGCGCCGAGCGGCTGGTTATCGAAACCCTGGCAAGCGAGCGGGTGGACTTCGACGGATTTGATCGCGGGGTGGTTGCCCTCGAGCAGGAACTCGCGGCGATTGCTCTGCCGCCCGGGCTCGCGCTCGACCCAGCCGCGTCGGCGGTCTTGAGCGACACGCCGCAGGCCTGGCAGCTGCCGCTTGCCGCCTCGTCCGATCTCGGG
>Ga0315287_10007576_pt1 | contig 10891 bp, 12 predicted proteins | sample YL17G11_0_MG_FD_205037 | JGI IMG/M metagenome (GOLD analysis project Ga0315287, IMG submission 205037) | Sediment microbial communities from Yellowstone Lake, YNP, Wyoming, USA - YL17G11_0 | ecosystem: Environmental > Aquatic > Freshwater > Lake > Sediment | place: USA: Wyoming | collected...
AAATCAGTTCGATAAAATAAATGATACCTTAAAAGTAACCACAGACCTTAGCGATTCTGATGATGCCCGGCGTATCAAATTAACCAAAGGAATTAAAAACGGTTTGTTCAATTACCTCCGCCGTTCAGGAGTTGCCGACCAAATGTCAATTAATTTTACCCGCAATACTACTGAAGCACCAGTTAAAAAAGAAGATCCGTGGGATTCATGGGTGTTCAGAACAAGCTTTAACGGATTTTTTAACGGCGAAGCTTCAACAAAATATTCAAGCATGTCGGGATCGTTTTCCGCCAACAGGACAACTGAAGATCTCCGCTTAAGTTTCAGTTACAGCAACTCCTACAGAGAAAACTCATACAATTATGATGAAGAAGGAATAAACTATGAGTTTAAAGATATTACAAGAAGTCAGAGTTTGAATACAAGCGCTGTAAAATCACTTTCAGATCATTGGTCTTTAGGCCTATGGGGAAGCGCTTATAAATCCACATATGGCAACATCGATTTAAATTGGGCATTATCAACCGGAATAGAATATAACTTTTATCCATATTCCGAATCCTCCGATAAAAGCCTCACCTTCTCTTACAAAATCGGGACTTCTTTCAACAAGTATTTCGAAGAGACCATTTATTTTAAACAACAGGAAAATCTATTCACCCAAACGGCATCCATAAGTCTTGGACTCACAAAGCCGTGGGGTTCTGTTAGCGCAAGCATAGACGGTTCTAATTATTTTCAGGATATGAAAAAGTATTATTTATCATTCAATACTTATTTCTCGGTGAAATTAGTTAAGGGATTATCTATTTATACAAGTCTATACTATTCAAAAATCAACAATCAGATAGCGCTACCCAGAAGCGGCGCCTCTGTTGAAGATGTACTTTTACGCATCAGACAACTCGAGACCCAGTATTCATATTATGCTTCGGTAGGTATTTCTTTCTCATTCGGTTCAATTTTCAACAACATTGTAAATCCCCGTTTTGGCGGCGGCGGCTCTGTAATGTATTTCGAATAAAACTTTATTCCGGCTGCCTTTGCAGGCGGCCGGAATTTTCCTTTCAGACTGCTAATTTCTTTTCTTCCTGCAATTCTATTAAATTCAAATGCCTTATTAAATCAAAATTTTTATATGAGATTTTCATTTTAACATTATTTTCCGTTCTTAAAAAAACATATAAATCAGTTATATCTTCTATAATGCCGGTTACCGAAATGTCTTTTTTATTCTCCGGTTCAGGGAAAAAATATTTTACTCTGTCTCCGCATTCTATTTGCATTGTATCCTCCTATTTTAGGTACAGCAAATTAATGTCTTTATATTAATATAATGTTACCTGTATATTAAGGTATTATTATGGATTTACAAGAAGGAAAATAGATTTCACGGTCTTTACCACCTGGCGGGAATGACAGAATCGGAAATATTTCAACTATTTACGAGTTTAAACCTGATCCTCAGCACATTATCATTGAAATCAGTTGATATTATTTTGAACTCTCCTATTTCTTTTGTTGAAGCAACATGCACTCCGCTACAGGGACAAATATCATAGTCCCCTATTCTAATCAACCTTACTCTTTCTCCCGCATCCTCGGGAAGTTTTGCAAGATTAACAATTTTATCAGCTTCTTCTTTTGAACAGAATTCTTCTGAAACAGGTAAATCCTGTTTAATAACATTGTTAACGCGTGTTTCTATTTCGTTTATTTCTTCGTGTGTTAAATTTCTTTCAAAGCGGTAATCGCATTTAGACTTTTTCTTTTCAATATGCTGGCTGAATGATCGGCCACGGTTGAACATTCTTACCATGGTCTGATTTAATATATGCTCTGCCGAATGCATCTCGGGATTGTAATCTTTTTTATTCGGATTGAAGTCATTCATAATTGTTTAATTTTATTTGCTGTAAATATAATATATTTTTTAGTAGTCACATATCCCCGAACCCCACCCTGCCTCCCCTTTAATCTCACCCGGCAAAGCCGGGTAAGGGGGAGGTGCCGTTGAATTAGTGTTTTGTATGTTTTCTGGAATTTATTTCTTCAATTATTTTATTTATAACTTTTTCTGTATTTCCAATTACCTGCTCATCGGAAAATCTAATAATCTTAATTCCTAAAAATTCAATTTGTTCTTGTCTTATTTTGTCGTGTTCTTCATTCCCAATATGAGAACTTCCATCTACTTCAATTCCAAGTTTTATATCGGGTGCATAAAAATCAATGATAAATTTATTAACGCTATACTGCCTTAAAAATCTAGTATTCTCAATCTGTTTTTTACGCAAATTAGTCCATAACGTTTTTTCTCCGTATGTCTGGTTAAACCTCAAATCCCTCCTAAAATCCTGCATTGATTTTTTATTATATATTATTGCCATATTGATATACAAAGAATTTAATAATCAAAAAATCATTCATCTCCTCTCCTCCCCTTTGTCCGGCGCAGCCGGACGATCATAAAGGGGAGGCCGGGAGGGGTTCCCAAAATTTAGAACTACCAATTAAGCTCCTAATGGTTTATTTATTTTCCCTATATAAACAAACTATTCCCACTTTCTTTTTTCACCGGATATAACCTACCATGCATACGCTTCCGGCGCCTGGTTGCCGGGACCGGGCCATATTTCATCAAGCTTCTTCAAAACATCATCAGTCAACTTTATTTCAAGTACTTTAGCATTTTGTTCAAGCTGTTCTGTAGTACGTGGACCTACGATAGGCGAAGTAACAACCTCATTATTTAGAACCCATGCAAGAGCAACATCGGCAGGGGCATAACCTATTTCTTTACACAATTTTTCATATGCTTCAATCTGCGGTTTTAATTTTTCGGCCGAGGCAATTAAAGCCTCTCTGGTTCTTCTTCCCTCTTTCGTTTTTTCAAGAATACCGCATAAAATGCCGCCTCCCATCGGGCTCCACGGAATTAGCCCAATACCCAATGCTTTGCATGCCGGTATGACTTCCAATTCAATGTGGCGGTTGCGCAGACTGTAAATACTTTGCTCCGAAACTATTCCGAGAATATTTCTCTGTTTTGCAATATAATGAGCTTCAGTTAAATTCCATGCGGCAAAGTTGCTGCTGCCTGTGTATAAAATTTTTCCTTCACGGATAAGCTGCTCCATCGCCTGGTAAATTTCCTCCCATGGGGTAGAACGGTCAATGTGATGCATCTGGTATAAATCAATATGATCTGTCTGCATTCTTTTAAGGCTCTCTTCGCATGCTTTTTTAATGTGGTATGCCGATAAACCCCGTTCATTTACACCACTTCCCATTTTACCATATACTTTAGTGGCGAGGACTATTTTATCCCGCTTTCCTCCCTGATTAAGCCACCTGCCAATAATTTCTTCTGTTATCCCTACCCCCAGCTCCCATCCATAAACATTCGCAGTGTCAAAAAAATTGATTCCGAGTTCCAAAGCTTTGTCCATGATATTATGGCTCACAGCTTCGGTTGTAAAAGGACCAAAATTCATGGTTCCCAGGCATAGTCTGCTTACTTTCAATCCCGTTCTTCCTAAATATTTGTATTCCATGGCTTTCTCTTTCCGGTTGTTAATAAATAAAAATAATTATTATCTTCTTAAGGAAGATAATTATATTTTAAACAAATTATGAACAGCAATAAGTTTCTTTCAAATAATTTAATTTGCACAGTTATTTTTCTTACTGCTCTATTTGTTTCATGTTCATCTAAAACCGATTACCTCCCTGACTCTATTTTTAATTTAACGCTCAAGCAGAAAATGAGCGGCGATGAGGCTAAAAAGCATTTGAATAAGATTCATTTTAATCCTGTTGATGCAGATAAAGATAATGACATCGGTTTTTATCAGGGTACTGGCAACAATGCTACAATCTATGTCACTTACTACTCCAAAGAAGTGGATGCAATAGCCGATTTTGATAAAATGACCCAAAAGATATCGCCGGAGAATTCCGTATTCATTTCCCCCTCTTTCTTCGATTTTGAAGGATATAAGATATACCGGTGTTTCGGGATGGGACAAACTCATTTTGTTTTTGTGCACAAAACAGAATTATTATGGATTTCTGTTGGAACAATTTCGGGTAAAGACTTTATAAAAAGCTATATTTCCTATATTAAATAATTATTATTCATATTCATTTATAATATTTGAATTTATTAAATAATAACAGGTGGTTATGAAAAAGTTATTACTATTAGCATTGGCATTTATATTTGCGGGATTATTCTATGCGTGCGACCAAGAAGCTCCTCCAACGGAGAAACCGAAAATAGTACACGAAAACAGCATTGAATACTATGTTGAAACTTCGCGCTTAAGCGATGGCAGGGTTGTAATTAAAACCACACAGGATATTTATCTTAAATCGGTGCTTTCTAAAACCACAGTTAAATATGATACTCTTCCTTTTATAGGAACAGAAATTGTTAAGCTTGAAAGTGCCGAGAAAGATACTGTAATTGCAAAAGAGTATGATATTTATTTTACATTAAAGTAGCGGAGCGGATAAATAATGAAAAAGTCGAAAATGGTTACGTTGGCATTAGTGTCTTCATTAACAATTATAGCATGCTCCGATAAAAAGGAAGAAACACAGCAGAAAGGTTCAACCGTACACGGATGGTCTAACAGCAACGATACAATAGTATCCGGAAGCGTTCACAGAGGAGGAATCGCTCCTTTGTTTCTTTATTACGGCGCATTCGGAATGTACTCCCGCGGTAACTACCATGAAGCAATGCGTGTTGTAAACAGAGGCACAACAAGAAATCCATCTTTTCATTCCTATACTTCTCCGTCGGGCAAATCATCATTCAGTACACGCGGCGGATTTGGAACAATCTCTTCGGGAAGGTCGAGCGTATCATGAAAAGAATTAAAATTACTCCCCGCAAAAACTGGCAGGCAAAAGTTGAAGAACTCGGGTTCTCATTCCATTCCCTCGACGATGTTTACTGGGATGAATCCACCACATACAGTTTTAATATGAATGAAATATTTATGCTTGAAGAGGCCACAAACAAACTGCATGAAATGTGCTTAACGGCAGTTCAGCATATTATAGATAAAGACTTATATGATCTTTTAAAAATACCGCGCGAATTTATTCCAATGATTGTAAAATCGTGGAATGATGAAGATCCCTCAATATACGGCAGGTTCGATTTCAGCTACGACGGCTCCGGATACCCCAAACTGCTTGAATATAATGCCGATACTCCTACTTCGCTATTCGAATCGGCGGTGGTGCAGTGGCACTGGCTGCAGGATTATAATTCTTCAAAAGACCAGTTCAATTCAATTCATGAAAAACTTATTGCATACTGGCAGATGCTTAAAGGATATCTGCATAAAGACATAGTTTGTTTTACTACCATTGATGACAGCATTGAAGATATTGTTACTACCGAATATATGAGAGATACCGCAATACAGGGAGGACTTGACACCCAATTCCATTTCATAAAGGATATCGGATGGAATGGAGACTGTTTTACAGATCTGGATGAAAATGAAATTACAAACATATTCAAATTATATCCATGGGAATGGCTTGTGCATGAAGAGTTCGGGCAAAACCTAATTAAGAACACTCTTAATACTTATTGGATTGAACCCGCGTGGAAAATGATTTTAAGCAACAAAGGATTCTTACCAATCTTATATAAATTAAACCCTCACTCTCCTTACCTGCTTAAATCACTTTTCGATCATGAGGTAAAAAATCCCGATCTGGAATTCGGATTTACCGGATATGTTAAGAAGCCGTTGCTATCAAGAGAAGGGGCAAATATTGAGATATTTGAACCTGGAATTGGAATGAAAAAAACTCTTGAAACTGATGGCGAATATGGTGAAGAAGGATTTATCTATCAGGAGTTAAAGAAACTTCCTTCCTTCGACGGTAAATATCCTGCAATCGGTTCGTGGGTTGTTGGTGGTGAATCTGCAGGCATAGGTATAAGAGAATCGGACGGGCTGGTTACAACAAATAAGAGCCGGTTTATTCCTCATTACATAGAATAGTTTTATTGCTCAGCAATTAATCTAATCCTTTATGCATCTGACACTAAAACCTATGTTTTTTATAATATGGTTTATAGCAATATTGGTATAACTCACATACAGAAACATCCTGTAAGCATTGCCGGTGCCGTATTCTGTGGAAGTCCAGAAATTACCGGCCTCATGCAAATCGTAGAAGTATCCGTCGTTGTACCGGTTGCCGGCCAGCAGTGCCGAAAAACCGCTTGTGTTTGTACCCGTTCCCGCAACCGCCCCCTGCCCTAATGCTTTTAATGAATTGCTGTTATTGCTTACTGATGTGGTTAGAATTTCATAATCCCCTTTTGTGGGTATATGAAATCCATCAGGACATATTCCTTTTGTACCGGGCGTGGTATTGTATGCCATAGCCTCGTTCCATTGGTATAAGCCTCCATACATAGTGCAGTTAACGGGATCGTTGTTATAACAGTATTTTTCAATTGTGCCATTGTTAAGCGGGTCCTGATCTACCTGAATCATCGTTCCAATATCAAGATTTTCTTTCAGCCATGTTTGGTTCCCGATTTTTACTGTATGGTATATTTTTCCAGCATAACTTACTGAATCTTGTTCACTGCCTGGTGAAGAGGGATTGTTTTTACATCCGGTAGATAAAAACAGTGCAAGAGTTGAAACTAATATAATATTTAAGAAACGAATCATATGAATATAACTAAAATTTAATTTTTAATACAGCGCACGCTATAGCCGTTTTCTTTATTAGTAAAATTTGAAAAGAAAAAATAATTGCTGTATGCCAGATACCTGAAATACGCGCTGGAACCCGACGACTCTGAAGAACTCCAAAAGAAAACCGCGCTTTGATAATTAGCAAATAAACCTGCACTTGTGCGCGTCCCTCCAGACAATCCCGAAAATCCGCTTATATTTGTTCCTTCGTTGTTTCCTACCCCTAACCCGGTTGATTTTAATACATTGCCATTGTTTGAAACGATTTCATTTAAGACAGCATACTCTTCCTTTGTTGGTATTTTCCATCCTTCAGGACAAATACCTTTTGATCCCGGAACTACAGAATATCCCATTGCTTCATTCCATTGGTATAATGCACCATAAGCTGTACAATTATTTGCATCGTCGTTCAAGCAATATTTTTCAATTATCCCATTATTTGTCTGCTCTTGTGCACCAGGTATCATTGTCCCTAAATCAAGATTTTCTTTTAACCAGCATTGCGTTCCAATCTGAACAGTATGGTATGTTTTGCCGTAATATACTACTGTTGCTATTCCACTGCACGGAGCTCCGCTATTTTCCATGCTTGATGTTGTAAATGACCATGCAGGCGCTGACCAACCGGATTCTCCATAACTATTAACTGCTTTCACGCGCCAAAAATATTTTTTATTGCTGCTTAATCCCGTTACCGGACAGCTGGTTATTGTTATGCCGCTTTGATTGACGATTAAAGTAGAAAACAAATTATTTTCTGATACCTGTAGTGTATAGTTTGCGGCGATGCTCACAGGACTCCATGCCAGAATTGGTGATATATAAATGTTGCCTGTGTTATCCATCGGCAATGACAGAGCCGGCGCGTCAGGAATTTGTGTGTCTGATTCTATTACATTGCTCTCTTTTGTGCAGCCGGTGAAAAGAAATACAATGTAAACTATTATGACAACCAACCGGATAAAATGATTCAAGCAAATACCGCTTAATAATGATAGCAAGAAATATATAATTCCAGGGGTGATATTTCAATGCAAATATCCGGTAGCATAAACATTGTACTTTTATTAAAGTTGGATTGTTTTCTCAATGCTGCAAATAGATTTTTCAATGAAGTAAATGATCTATAGTTAATTGCACTTGACAAGTTATATCATAAAACGTAATTTAAAAATGAGGGAACTTTACATTGTAGAAAAAACGTGCGGAGTTTTAAATGAAAAAGCTGGAAATGGTTCAATACTTATTTCGGATAATCTTTACATTTTTATTATTAACTGCATGCTCAACCTCTTATCAGCCGAATAGTTCCTCCGGGGGATTTTCAGAAACACAATTAGACGACAATCTGTTTCTAGTTTCCTTTACTGGCAACGGTTATACGGACAACCAGAAAGCTGTTGATTTCTGCCTCCTCAGATGTTCCGAATTATGCCTAAGTAAAGGATTTAATTATTTTGTTGTTGTTGCAAATAAAGAAAGCAGCCAAAACAGTACTTACACTGAACCTGCCGATCTTGAAGAAACAAGAGAGAAGGTTGGCAACGTACAAAGATCACGGCTTAATATCCGCGGGAGTTCTTATACTTTTTCCAAACCTTCGGTAAAAAACACTATTGTATGTTTTAAAGATAAACCGGAAGAAATAAGCTATAACGCCAAGACAGTTATGAAATCAGTAAAAGAAAAATACGGGATGGAATAATTAAGTGTAAAATATATATTAGTGTGTACTGGCCATGGATCAAATTCATTAGTATCATCAGGTCTTAAAGTGAATCTAAATTCATATTAATAAATCCCGACATCAGCTCTCTAATAAACTTTTCACCATAAATGCCAGAATTCACTATTGGTAATGTGCCATCCTTTGAAAGAAAATAATTTTTATAATTAAAATCTTTTGTATTACTTGAAACAAAATACACCCAAACAAGTCCATTAAAAATCGCACGATATATTCTATGGCCATCAATCCTCTTATGTAATAACTCAGGTGAAATCAAAAGGTCTTTCAATTTCTTTGAAGATTCTGGAAATAACAAAATAATTACACCGTAATCATAAAATTCACCAGGGTCTTCATTCAAAATCATTTTTCTCATCCTATCTTCATGCGGACCTAAATTTATCCGATGAATTTCTTCTCTCTTTGAGATTGATGTGCGCCATAATAAAGACATTTGAAACAGTTTAAATAATTTATAATCAACGCCACGAATTAATTGGCCATAATTTGTATTTTCAATCTCAATTTCCTTTTTTCCATCTCCGAAAAGAATTTTAGAAGCATGATTTTCATATTTACCGATAATTTCATTGTCACATCTTTCGCATAGCAATCTTTCATATATGCCCTTTGAAGGCTCTTTTTTAATACTTCCATTTTTTAACGATATTATTTTGAACTTACTATTTTCATCATATAAAGGTTTATACATAAATTCCGGAAATATGTGTGACTTGACTAACCGCTTGTTTTCTTTACACAATCTACACTCTGCCATACTATATCTCAAATTACATTTTATGTTTTAATAATAAGAAAAATATTCATAATATTTTAATCTATTTGGATTTATCTATCCCCGCAGGTAATGTTTTCGGGTGTTGATTTATATTTAAAATTCCTCTTTGACAGAACTTTTTTCAATTTACATTAAAAAGAAGCTGTTTCTCTCGTTGTTGCGCTACTCAGTAAAAGTACTTTCCAGTGACAGCAGATTAAGTCGATTCAAGTTCAAATCTTTATTAAAGTAATACAATTATTCCTTTGATAATTAAGAAATTAATATTAAAATTTAACTGCTTGAAAAAATTATTGGGGCTGTAGCTCAGTTGGGTTTGCGGTCCCGATCTCATCGGGATAGATTGCGGCTTTGTTCGAGGCTCATTTTATGTGAAGTTCTTTGATAATAAATATTTTTAATCTGGGGCTGTAGCTCAGTTGGGAGAGCGGTACGTTCGCAACGTATAGGTCGAGAGTTCGAATCTCTTCAGCTCCACAAGATAGTTCATTTGAACTGGAAAGTGCCCCGATTGCATCGGGGAGGTCGGGGGTTCGAGTCCCCTCTGCTCCACAATGTCAATGGTGAATAGTCAATAGTCAATCATTCACTATTGACCATTGACTATTCACTTTATTTATCAATCTATCGTTCTCAGCTTTGGATACTTAAACCAGATAATTGCGGCAAATACAAACAGAATAACCGCATTAGATAATACTGCTATGGGCGGGCCGAAATGCTCTGCAATCATTCCAATCCACAATGCTCCCAGCGGCATAAGCGCAAAGAAACTAAAACTATAAATGCCCATTATCCTGCCGCGGAATTCTTCGCTTATTATTGATTGTGTAAGACTGTTTGATAAATTATTAATTCCTATCAGTCCTACACCTACACCGAATAGAAGAATGCAGGATATAATATAAGTTGAATTAAATGAGAATAGGAACATAAAGAAAGCAAGAGTTAAAAGCCCGTAAAATAAATATGGCCCTTTTTTAATTTTTCTGCTCTGTGATGCAATTACAAGAGAGCAAACAACAGCGCCCAACCCTCTTGAGGCCTGAAGCATTCCATTAGTTGATGCGTCACCATGCAGTATTTTTACAGCCCACGCCGGAATAATAGTCATCATCCCTATGCCGAACATGCTCGACATTCCAATGGTAAGCATTAGAAGAATTATCAGTTTTTGTCCCCTTAAATATTGAAAACCTATCAGCATATCTTTAAATGCCGACCTGCCTGTTGGTTTTGGAGGAATTACATCAAGTTTCATCATTAATAATGTATATATAACAGGAATAAATGAGATGGCGTTGATTGTAAAACACCATGCCGGTCCGAATAACGCATAAGTAATTCCAGCTAACGCCGGACCTATAGCCGCGCCTGAATGAAACATTGTAGAGTTCAATGCGATTGCGTTGAACAGGTCTTCTCTTGGAACCAGTTCATTTACAAATGCCTGCCGCGCAGGAGCTTCAATAGCATTTGCAATACCAAGTAAAAATGCGAGCGCTATTATATGCCATGGCTGAACAATTCCGGCAAATGTTAAGAATGCGAGCACAAACGCGAGTATCATCATTACCGTTTGAGTGAAGATAATAATATTGCGCCTGTTAT
>Ga0315287_10007578_pt1 | contig 10890 bp, 9 predicted proteins | sample YL17G11_0_MG_FD_205037 | JGI IMG/M metagenome (GOLD analysis project Ga0315287, IMG submission 205037) | Sediment microbial communities from Yellowstone Lake, YNP, Wyoming, USA - YL17G11_0 | ecosystem: Environmental > Aquatic > Freshwater > Lake > Sediment | place: USA: Wyoming | collected...
TAACGCAGTGAGGGTTGCCCACCGTGGCTGCACAGTACTCGAAAGTGGTACCTGAGATGTCCATATGTTCCCGCAATACTTCACGCTCTTTTCCGGCAACAGGTATCTTTGTGCTCAGGAAACTCACTTCCCCCATTTCCACGGTCACAGTCTTCCCGCCGTCCTGGACATGGCATATGACGGTTCCGCCAAGGGTATCCACCGTAAATGCGTTCTCATGCACCAAGCCTTGGTCCCAGAGATAGCGCGAAAAGATGCGAAGGCCATTCCCGCTCTTTTCTGCTTCGCTGCCGTCAGGGTTTAAGATTCTAAGACGGAAATCACAGTTGTCGCTGTGAAGCGGACCGAGAAGAATCCCGTCGGACCCGACGCCATAGTTACGGTCACAAATAAGCTGAACTTGCCTCGGGTCAAGGTCCCCGCCCGTATCAGTTGGGCGGATCACTATATAGTCATTTCCGAGGCCGTGGTACTTGACGTATTTCATTTTCTTCCTTCGAACGCTGGAGCTGAGGCGCGCGGTCTACCGCGTCGCCTCCGGCTCCTTGTTCGCAATGTCCTTGTGCTGTCCGTTCCGTAGCACCACTTCGTCCCCGAACGTCCCGATCTGCGCTGCCGGGCCGCCGAACGCGATACTGCCCATCACTAGAAACAACCACGCCAATTCATTGAGGTACGTCGTCACTTGATCCATCCGCTCCAACCCAACACGAGCAAGAAGAAGAAACCTCCCAGCAACAGAATTGAAGCATAGCGGCGGCGTCCGTTGTCGGGATCGGCCAGATGCGCTTCGCGCAACGCCAACCAGATGCCGAACGCAACCAGCAACATCGAGCAAACCGACAACGCCGCCGGCGTCAACCACGCGGCGGGCTGTGGCATCAGTTTCGCGTTCATCTTGATCGCTGTTTGCGTGCCGGTCGGCTCGCCCCACGCGTGGGGCAGGAAGCCAATCCATGAGGTGAATTTCTCCAACCCTTTCGCTATGTGCCCGGTGGCGACGACCACCGCGGCCGGCAACGCCAAACGCCGCCACGCTTCGCCGAGATTGTTCGCGCCACTGGTCAACACCGTCACGCCGCCCAACAGCAGCCACAGCAGCACTGGCCAGACAAGAATCGTCCACGCCCCCTGCACCCAACCGCTCGCGCTGACCTGCGCCGGTGCCCAGAGAAACAAACTGCCGGCCGCCTTCCACACGCCAGTCAGTTCGTAGGTGACAAAACCGGACACGATGACGACGAACATCGTCAATGGCCACGAGGGTAGCGCCTCGCGTGCGTCAGCCTTGGAGTATAGCGGGCGCACAACCAGTTCCATTTCGCCGGCCGCGCCAGCCTTGATACAATCGCCGCAGACCAGGCAATCCTTGCTGGTGTTCAGTCGCGACGGATTCAGCATCGACGGACACGCCCGCGCATTGACGCCGCAGCCGGACGCAGCGGGCCGCACAGCGAGTATCCCGCCGCGCCCGTATGCGCTAAGCAACAACGCGATCGGGCAGAAGCCGCGACAGAAGGCGCGGTCCTTGAAAATCAAGCCGACCGCAAAGGCCAGCGTCAACGACACAATAAGAAACAGCGACGTGTAATGCGGCACGCGATGAATCTGGATGCCGGGCACAAGCATTTGCAGAAGCGCAAAAAAAAGGATGACTAGACTGCCTCTTGCCAGCCAGCCGCCAAGCGGACGTTGAGCAAGACGCAACTTCGTGGCCAGTTTGCTCGCTTGACTCGAAAGCAGTTCCAGCGGACACACCATGCACCACGCCCGCCCCAGCAGAAACGTCACCAAGACAATCGTCGGCCACCAGAGGCCCCAAATGACGAGGTTCACGAGATTCGTCTTTGCGTAGAGCTTCGCGTTGACGCCCTCCGGCGTGTAGCCCCCCCAGCCGAGAACGGCCAGCGCCACATAGACACACAACACCGCTACTTGGAAGATTCCGGGAAATCCTTTCCAGCGAATGAGTGCCGCGACTGATCGAACTCGAAGAAGATTGAATTGGTGTAACATATTGGACATCTCGTTTTGCGAACGTTGTTTGGTCACATAAAACTGTAGATTAATCAATATTTAACCAGTTGTCTATGCCATTTACTTGACTGCATCGGAAATTCTGTGTATTCTGACCCGAATGAGATCTGAAAACAGCGGAAGTGGCGGTCGAGTTGTTGCCCCGTGGGTGACATGGTTGCTCGAGGCGCAGGGGGTCAACATCCCGAGGTCAGAAGGGCCAGCCCTGGAAATAGTAAATAGCATACCGTTACTCTCTGAACTCTGTGCGCTATACGCTCCACGCTGAACGCTAAGGAGGATGGCATCTCATAGAGACGCCCTACAGAGACGCCTGTCTACTTCACCCGAGGGTAGTCGCCCAGATAGGCCGTCTTGGGCAGGCCTCCTGTGAGCGGCATCGCGTAGTCGACAAAGGCCTGTGTAATACCGTTGCCGTCGGCATTGATGTACTCGGAGGCCAGGGACTTGGTCTTCTCGGCCACGTTGGACAGGTCCGTGCGGAAGTATTCTACGCCGTACTTCGCACCATTGCCGGTCCGCTTCATGGCAACCGAGCCGCTGTTGGATTGCATTGCTAACTTGACCGCTTCCTGGCCGCACCGGCGGGCCTCAGCCGCATCCACCGGGGATTGCAGGCCTGCAAAGGACCTCTGCAGGTACCCGAAGGTATCGCTACGCACCCGCTTGATGCCCAGCTTCTTCTTGATGGCCACACCCAGGAAGTCACCCAGTGCTCCTGTGCCGGAGAGCTGCACGTTGCCGTGGCTGTCGCGCTCGACGTGGTGGCCCTGTTCCATCGCCAGCTTGGCGGCTATGGCCTGGCCGTCCTTGTCACCGATACCTTCCGACACCGCCACCAGACAGCGGCCATGCTTTTTATAGACCTCCTCTACGTCGGCCAGGAACTTGTCGGTGTCGAAGGCAACCTCCGGCACGTAGACCAGGTGCGGTCCGTCGTCGTCCCGCTGCCTGCCCAGTGCCGCTGCTGCTGTCAAAAAACCCGCGTGCCTGCCCATGACCACGTCGATCTTTACGCCCGGCAGCGCCCTGTTGTCGAGGTCGTCACCCATCACCGCGCAGGCCACGAACCTGGCCGCAGTGCCGAACCCAGGACAATGGTCCGTTACCAGCAGATCGTTATCTATGGTCTTGGGCACGTGGAAGGAACGGAGGTCATAACCGACCTCCATGGCCATGGAGTTGATTATATAGGCGGTATTGGCCGAGTCATTGCCGCCGATATAAAAGAAGTACCGCACGTTCCGCTTCTTGAATACGTTGAAGATCCTCTCGCAGTAGGCCTTGTCGGGCTTATTACGGCTAGACCCCAGGGCCGAGGAGGGACTGGCGGCCACGGCCTCCATCTCGCCCACAGAAAGCCTCTTGAGGTCGATGAACTGCTCGTTGACGATCCCCTCCACCGCATGGACCGCGCCATACAGGTTCTCGATCTCTGCATGCCTGCGAGTCTGCTCGATCACGCCTACCAGAGAGGCGTTAATCACCCCGGTCGGTCCGCCCGACTGACCGACTACGGCGTTTGCCTTTGGTGCACCTGCCATCGTTTCAAATCTCCAAAAAGCCTGAGTTTATTTGGACCTAGAGAACTGACCTATTATAGCGCCTGATCTCCTGGATACAAGAGGTCAGGACCTCACGTCATTTGGATCGTATGGCCGCATACCCGGCGAAGGGTGTAGAATTTCCGTTGCCCCTGGTGGCAGATCCAGTAAAATCCCGTTGTGGTGTTCGTAAGGAGATCTAGGGCATGGATGTCAAAAAAGCTTTCTTGGCTGTTCTGGTTCCTGTTTGTCACCTCTCCACGATCTCGGCACTGTCGGCAGACACCGATCCCGGCATCCGCGCGATTACCCGTCCGAGTGCCGATGTAACACTCTCGTTCGTGCAGCCGGGGCGCATCACCGAGATCCTGTTCAAGGAAGGGTCCGTAGTCAAGGCCGGTCAGACCCTGGTCCGGCTCGATGACGGCCTGGAGCAGGCCCAAATGGCCCAGATCCTGGCCCAAAGCCAGGACACGACCCAGATCCAAGCCAGCGAGGCGTCGCTCGCCCAAAAACAGGTGGACCTCAAGAAGCTCGAAAAGGCCGCAGATCGCAATGCAGCCACGGAGCTGGAGGTCGAGCACGCCAGGCTTGAAGTCAAGATCGCGGAACTCTCCCTGGAGCTGGCCAAGTTCGAGCACAGGCAGGCCGGCCTCAAGCTGGAAGAGGCCAAGATCCGCGTGGAGAACATGCGGCTCAAAGGTTCAATCGACGGCCGCGTGGAGGAGGTGTTCATCGAGACAGGCGAGTCGGTCAATGTCCTGGATAAGGTGATCCGCGTGGTCCAGATTGATCCCTTGTGGATCGACGCCAGCTTTCCCCTTGTCCTGGCCGCGACCTTGAAGCCCGGCAGTACGGTGGCCGTGGAATTCCCTTCGCCGAGTTCGGCATCCATGCGGGGGCGGGTCGTGTACGTTGCAGCGGTCGCGGATGCGGCCAGCGGCACGCTGAAGACCAGAATCGAGGTGCCCAATCCGCAAGGTCGACCTGCTGGCGAACAGGTACGGGTGATCTGTTCTACGGGTGCCGTAGCAGGAGCAGGTACAAAATGAGGCGTCATACCCCATCGGCTTGTTTCAGGGTAGGCCTTCGGGGCATCGCCCTAACCGTGACGATCTGTGGTTCCATGGGCTGCCACCTCCTGGACCGCCGAACCGAGCCCGATGGCCCGCTGGCAGCCTATCAGAAGGCCGTGGCCGCCCCACAGGATCGCGTAGATACCGAAGGCAAGGACACTGCGAATCCGTTGGCAATACTGGGGCATCCGCAGCCTGCGCCTGCAACATCCCAGCAGGACGGCAACGAGCCTAATGCCTTCGGGCCGCGCGCGTTCCATCTGACGCTGGACCAGGCGATCACCAAGGTCCTGTCCAACAGCCCCGAGATCCGCATCGTCAGCCTGGATGCGTCCGTGGCCGAGCAACTGATCATCAAGAGCGAGGCCGACCTCGATCCCACGGCCTTTGGTCGCTTGAACTACGACCAGACCGATGTACCCACAACCACGTTTAGCGAGATCGGCCAGTCCGATGTTAGGACCCTGGAGTCCGGCATCAAGCGCAAGATCACCACGGGAGGCGAATGGTCGTTCAGTTACGCCCTGACCCGCAGTTGGGACGACCTGGCGTTCCGCAACCCTGCCAAACGCTATGAACCGGTCCTGGCCTTCCAATTGAAGCAGCCCCTTATGCGAGACAGCGGCAGGGAGGTGACCCTGGCCGGCATCGACGTCGCACGACTTAACCACCAGATCGCCCTGCTGGGTTTTCGCCAGAAGGCCGAAGACCTTGCCACCGCTGTCATCACCTTGTACTGGCAACTGGTCCAGGCCCGCGAGGACCTGCAGGTCCAGCAGCAGTTGCTCGATATGGCCACTGACACCGTCGGAAAGGTCGAGGGCCGCCGCGAGATCGACGCCACGGACGTCCAGATCCAGCAGGCCCAGGTCAACGTCAGGGCCCGCCAGGCCCAGCTCCTACAGGCCCAACGCCGGGTCAAAGACACCCAGGACGGCCTTGCCCGACTGCTGGCAGATCCCCAGATGGACCTGCTCAGCGACTACCAGATCGTACCCGACACGCCGCCGAGTCGGATCGCAAACCCATTGGACACCCACCAGGTCCTGCAACTGGCCCTGCGAGACAATCCCGTCATGCAGCAGGTCCGCCTCGGCACCCAGATCGCAGACATCAACCTCCGCGTGGCCAAGAACCAAGGCATGCCGCGACTGGACCTGGTGGCCTCGGCCAGCAGCCCGGCCTTGGCCCCGACCGTAGTCGAGGCCCACGACAGGCTCCTGCATTCCGACTATGGCAGCTATGCCGTGGGCGTGGTCTTGGAATACCCTTTGGGTGGAAATCGGCAACGCGAGGCAGAATTGCAGAAGAGGCGTCTGGAGCGAAAGAAGGCAGTGGCCACGGTCCAGAACCTGGCCGATCAAGTGGCCGTACAGGCCAGGGAACGCATCCGAAAGGTACAGACCAGCTTTGCCGAGATCCAGGTCCAGCAGCAGGCGGTCGAGGCCGCGAAGGTCCAGCTCCAGGCAATTGCAGACTCCGAACCGATTCGCGACAAGCTCACCCCCGAGTTCCTCTTGGTCAAGCTTCAGGCCCAGGAGTCATTGTCCGAGTCCTTGCTCGCCCACGCCCGTGCAATCGCCGACTACAACATCGCCCTGGCTGAGTTAGTCCAGACCACCGGGACGCTCCTGACTCTGCACCCAATCGACCTGCCAGGCCAAGTGCCTGCATCAGGCGGCGATAGAGATCAGGACAACAGGTAGCCGCCCAATCGTTTCAACCATACGGTTGACTTCCAGGAGTGCCCGTTGTAAAAAATAGCCGCCAGGCTGGCCGAGGCGCAGGATCGGAGTGCCTGGCGCCGGCGATTAGGAAAAGGAGTGTTCGCAGCATGGATCCAGGGATATTCAAGGCCTACGACATTCGGGGCCTCTACGGAGAACAGGTCAACGAGGAGGACGCCTGGAAGATCGGCTGTGCCACAGGCCGATTTCTACCCTCCCTGGTGCGCGGCTTTGATCGAGGTCAGACCAATACCCAGCGGATCTGCGTGGGCCACGACATGCGAAGGCACAGCCCGCCTCTGGCCAAGGCCCTGATCGAGGGCATCCGCTCCACCGGGATGGGGGTAATCGACATCGGCATGATCGATACGCCTCAGGTCTACTTTGCCATCAATCACCTGCACACCTGCGGCGGCATTCAGGTCACCGCCTCTCACAATCCGGCCAAGTACAACGGCTTTAAGATCAGCGGCCAGGCCGCCGTGCCCATCGGGATCGACACAGGCCTGACCGACATCAGGCACCTGGCCTTGTCGCTGCTGCACACCAAGGGCAAGCCCACAGGCTCGATCGAGACGCTGGACCTGACCGCCGAGTACAAGAAGCACGTGCTGAAGTTCCTCACACCCAACCTGAGAAAGATCAAGGTCGCCATCGATGCATCCAACGGCATGGCCGGCAAGATGGTACCGCTGGTGTTTGGGGATCTGTCCATCGAGATCGTCAAGATCAACTTCAAGCACGATGGGACGTTCAAGCATGAACCGAATCCCTTGATCGAAGAGAACCTGGCGGAACTAAAGAAGATCGTGCAGGACAAAAAATGCCACTTTGGCTTCTGTTTTGATGGCGATGCCGACCGGCTGATGATGGTCGACGAACAAGGCCAGACGATCGGCTGCGATCTGATGACCGCCCTCATGGTGCCATATTTCCTGAAGAAGCGGCCCAAGGCCGCTGTAGTGTACGACCTGCGGAGCAGCCGTGTGGTCCAGGAAGAAATCATCCGGCACGGCGGTATACCCCGCCGCGAGCGAGTCGGCCATGCCTATATGAAGAAGGCCATGAAGGATTCGCACGCCGTCTTCGGAGGAGAACTGTCGGGCCATTTCTACTACAGCGACAACTTCAACGTCGACTCCGGCCTGATCACGCTGGTGCACATCCTTAACATCGTAAGCGAAGCCGACATCCCCGTCAGCGAGTTAGTCAGGCCCCTTCGCCGATACGCCGGCAGCGGCGAGGTCAACTTCAAGGTCGACAACCAGAAGGCCAGGATGAACGAACTGGCCAAACGATACGGCGACGGCCAGGTCGACTACCTCGACGGCGTGACCGTAGGTTTCAAGGAGTGGTGGTTCAATTGCCGACCCAGCAATACCGAGCCGTTGCTCCGTCTGAACATCGAGGCCAAGACCAAAGACCTGCTCGATGAGAAATTTGGCCAGATCAAGGCCCATTTGGGTGAACCGGTTGACCAATAGGCAATTACATCGAATTACCTAAGCCCGTTGCCGGCTCCTTCGCTGGTCGCCCGAATAACTGTACGCGAAACGCTTTACGCTGTCTATGCGACTTCTGGAGATCTACGTCATCGCTGTAGGCCTATCCATGGACGCGCTGGCCATATCTATTGTCAGCGGCGGGACCTACAAGCAGTTGCACGTCCGGCACGCCTTTCGGATTGCGGCCTTCTTCGGCGGTTTCCAGGCCCTTATGCCGGTGATCGGGTACCTGGCGGGCCTGAGTCTCAAGGACACCATCGCCGGCTTCGACCACTGGGTTGCGTTTGTGGTCCTGACGGCCATCGGCGCCAAGATGATCTACGAGTCCTTCAAGATCAAGCAGGCCGAGCAGCGATCGGACGTCACCAGCCTGATGGTGCTCTTGACCTTGTCCTTCGCCACCAGCTTCGACGCCCTGGCCGTGGGCGCGACGCTCTCGTTCATCGCCTCGCCCATCGCTACTGCCGCCGTGATCATCGGGATCGTGACCTTCGTGCTGTGTTTTGTGGGGGTCTATATAGGCCATCACGTGGGCCACTTCTTTGAGACCAAGATGGAGATCGTCGGTGGGCTTGCCTTAATCGCAATTGGAACTAAGATTTTGATAGAACATCTTTCCGAATAACGAATAACGAATAACGAACAACGAGGAACGACTATGAGCTCCAAGGTGTATTTCATCAAGGCGTCCATGAAGGACGGCGAGAAGGCCCTTTCCGAAAAGGCCCGCGCGCTCTTCAAGGCCGGCGGATTTGCCCGTTGCTTTAGGGAAAACGACTTCACCGCCATCAAGGTCCACATCGGAGAAGAGGGCAATACGACCTACATCAAGGCCCCCTGCCTAAAGGGCCTTGTCGAGGAGCTGTTGGTGATCAAGACCAAACCGTTCCTGACCGACACCAGCACCCTCTATACCGGCCGGCGACACAACGCGATCGACCATACAATCCTCGCCTCCCAACACGGCTTCTCCTACGAAGGACTGGGCGCGCCCTTCATCGCACCCGACGGCCTGTTCGGCACATCGGAGGTGGCGGTGCGGATCAACGGTGAACTTCACCAGGAGGTCCTGATCGCCTATGACGTAGTCCGATGTCAGTCGATCCTCTCCGTGGCACACTTCACCGGACACGTGGCCAGCGCAGTGGGCGCGACCCTCAAGACCCTGGGTATGGGCCTAGCCAGCCGCAAGGGCAAGATGAGACAACACTCGGCCTTGAAGCCAGAGGTCAAACGCACATCCTGTGTTGCCTGCGGCGAATGCATCAAATACTGCCCTGTAAATGCCATTTCCATGGATCGTGGCAAGGCCCGCATTGATCCTGGCCGCTGCATCGGCTGCGCCGAGTGCGTGGCGGTCTGTCGGTTCGATGCGGTCCAGTACGACTGGAGGCAGGAAAGCCCAATCCTGCAGAAGAGCGTGGCCGAACACGCACTGGGTGCGCTCAAAGGCAAGGAGGGCCGGGCCGTGTTCTTCAACTTCGTCCTGTCCGTGACCAAGGACTGCGACTGCTTTAACTCCCCTGACATGCCCAAGATCGTCGCAGATATAGGCATCCTGGCCTCGGAGGACCCTGTGGCAGTGGATAAAGCGGCAGTTGACCTGGTCGAACAAAAGGCCGGCGAACGGGTCGGAAGACTCATCCAAAATCCCAAGCTAGACCCTTGCCATCAGATCGACCACGCCGAGCGGATCGGCCTTGGCAGTACCGATTACGCACTGATCGGCGATGAATGAGATCCGACTTCTGTCCATCTCCCCAAAAAACAGGATTGACAACTGACAACCAAGTTCGTTACCCTGGAGGCCGTATCAGGTTGGTCAACAAGGAGCGGTCACCATGAAGATCCTGATTGCCGACGACCATGGCATTGTCAGACAAGGCCTCAAGTCGCTCCTCCAAAGCCGGTTGAACCTTGAGGTCGTGGGAGAAGCGGAGGATGGAGAGGCAGCGGTCAAGATGGTCAAGGACCTCAAGCCTGACGTGGTCATCATGGATATCACCATGCCCAACCTCAACGGCGTGGAAGCCACTCGCCTGATCCGCGAGGAGAATCCCAATGTCAAGATCGTGGCCCTCTCCATGCATCCGGAGAAACACATCGTCAGGGAGATCCTGGAGGCCGGGGCCTCAGCCTACGTCCTGAAGTCCTATCTGTTTGACGAGCTATCCCGGGCCTTGGATGCTGTTCTGGCAGACCAACGGTATCTGAGCCCCCGCATTACCGACGTGGTCTTGCAGGACTACGTCCGCCAGCCCGGGGCGGGCAAGACCGAGGACCTGCCGCGACTGACCGCACGGGATCGGCAGATCATTCAGATGCTGGCCGAGGGCAAGAGCATCAAACAGATCGCCCTGGCCCTGCACATAAGCCCCAAGACGGCAGACGCAAGCCGTCGCAAGATTTTGCAGAAGCTGGGTGTGGCCAGCATGGCCGACCTGGTCAAGTTCGCCGTGCGGGAAGGCATCACCTCGCTGGAGTTCTAAGGACCCGCGAGGCCTAACCACACATTTTTTCCCCATAGTCGGTGTCTTTCCCTATTGACATGCCGGTCGGCAGGCATTATAGGACAATCGGTACTCAAGGCTGGCTCGCGATATTGTGCCTGTCGCGATGCCAGGTACAAGGGAGTTTGTGTCTGAAGATAGAGAAAGGAGGCTCGGGCAATGAAGACAACAAACAAGGTGCTCCTTGCTGGTGTAATCTTACTGTTTGGGGGCACCCTAGCGAACGCGGTTCCGACCGTAGATCAACAGCAGTTGATTTGGGGCAGTAGTTACCCAGATGACTTCGCACAGGGGGACCTTGCTCAGTCTTTTCAACAGGCGAATAACAACGTTGCCGGGGCTGGCATATTCCTTCAGCCGGGCGTGGGAGGATCAGCCGACGTAACGATCTCCCTCTGGGACAATCTGCCCAATCAACCTGGTAGCAGCAGGCTTGCTTTTAACAGTGCCCTGGGTACACAGAACACTTGGATGGACGTGTTCTGGACTCC
>Ga0315287_10007580_pt1 | contig 10889 bp, 10 predicted proteins | sample YL17G11_0_MG_FD_205037 | JGI IMG/M metagenome (GOLD analysis project Ga0315287, IMG submission 205037) | Sediment microbial communities from Yellowstone Lake, YNP, Wyoming, USA - YL17G11_0 | ecosystem: Environmental > Aquatic > Freshwater > Lake > Sediment | place: USA: Wyoming | collected...
CCGATTTCCTAGTGGTAAATGTGTCCTCCCCCAACACCCCCGGCCTGCGCTCGCTGCAAGACCGCATAGCCCTGACCAAGCTGCTCAAGGCTTCAGTCGCCGCGCGCAACGCGGCGGCGGCGGCTGCCGGGACCCCCGTCGTGCCGCTCCTCGTCAAGGTCGACGCCGACGCCCCTGACGCCGCCGCCGCCGACGTCGCGGCCGCCGCGCTGGCCGCGGGCGTGGACGGCGTCGTCGTGTCCAACACGACCACGGACCGGCCGCCCGCGGTGGCCGGGCACCGGCACGGCGGGGAGGCCGGCGGGCTGTCGGGCGCGCCGCTGCGCGCCAAAGCGACCGCGGCCGTCGCGCGCATGCACCGCCTGCTCAACGGCAAACTGCCCATCGTGGGCGTGGGCGGGGTCGACAGCGGGGCTGCGGCGTACGAGAAAATCCGCGCGGGCGCGTCGCTCGTCGAAATTTACACCGCCCTCGCGTTCGACGGCCCCGCCCTCGTCCCACGCGTCAAGCGGGAGTTGGCCACGCTGCTGGCGCGGGACGGGTTCGCGAGCGTGGCGGACGCGGTGGGCGTCGACGCACAGACGGGCGGCGTGTGAGAGAGCAGCCGACCGGACGCGCCGCCAGCGGAGCGCGCAATGCCCGCCAACTCTCGCGCCCCGCCGACCCCCGCGCGCCCGCCCGCGCTCGAGCCTTTCGGCGCCACCCCGCCCGCGCCGCCGCCGCCGCCGCGCCCGCGCAACCGCCGCCGCCGCCCGCGCCGCCGCGCCCACCCCCCACCATGAAGCTCCCCGCGGCCGCCGGCCCCCTCGTCCCTCAGCGCGTCGCCCTCGTCGTCGGCTTCGTCGCGGCCATGCTGGTGTCCGGGTTGGCGGGACGGTCCAACGGGTCGATCTCGTCGCGCTTCACGACGCCCATCACCCCGGCCGGCTACGCTTTCTCCGTTTGGGGTTTGATCTACCTCCTCCAGGCCGCCGCCGTGCTCTGGGCTGCGCTGCCGTTTGGGTACAAGCGGGCCGACCCGGCGCTCGAGCCGGCGGTGCGCGCTGTCGCCGTGCCGTGGCTCCTGGGGTGGCTGTTTGAGAGTCTCTGGGTCCTCATCTTCCGCGCCCAGACGTACGCCGGCATGTGGGTGTGCCTGGCCGCCATCCTGGCCGCGTTTGCCTCCTTTGCGTGGGCGTGGACGCGCACGCGCGGCCTGGCGACGCCGCGCACGTGGCACGGCGCGTTTGTCAGCGCCGCGTTCAAGACCGCCACCTCGCTCAACGCGGGCTGGCTCTCGGCCGCGTCCTCAGTCGCGGCCATGGTCGTGCCGGTGGCCAAGGGCGGGGTGAGCGTGGGCGCGCTGCGCGGCGTGGGCATCGCGCTCGTTGCCCTCGTCACGCTGCTCTCCGTCGCCGTCTCCCTGACCCCCGACGTCGCCTGGCCCGCGGTCGTCGCATGGGCGGCCATCGCGATCGCGGTCGCGGGCAAGGGGGGGAAGTCGGTGGGGATTGCGGCCATCGTGTGCGCCGCGGTCGCAGTCGCGGCGGCGGTCGTCGCCGCAGCCCGCATCCTGCGCGCCCAGCGCGCCGCGCCGCCGGCCGCGGGCGCGCCCGCATCCGCGGTGACGACGGCGTGAGGGAGGGGAGAGGGGCGGAGTGGCTGCCTGCAAGAGACGCCTCACGCAGCGGCGGCCGACACGGTCACCCCGCTGCCACCCCGCTTCCCCCCACCCCCGCCCACCGTCCCCACCGGCGGCAGATCCTCCCCGCGAGCCGCCGCCACGGCGCGCGGCGACTGGGCGAGGTCGGCCATGCGCCCCGAACCGCGTCGCCGGTCGCGCGCGACCGCCGCGGCCGCGCCCGCCACGAGAATCACCGCCACGCTGGCCGCGATCATGCCTTTGGCGCCGGCGGGGCTGACGCCGGTGCCGTCCAGGCAGGCGGCGCCGAGGCGGCCGCGGCACGAGTCGTCGGGGGGGGGGAGGGGGGCGCCGGGCGCGGCGGCCGCGACAGACGTCAGCAGCAGGGCCCACCGCCGGCCGCCGGCGAGGAGCGCGCTCTCGGTCGCGCCAGAGTAGAGGCCGGCGCGCAGGCCGTCGGCGGCGGCCTGGACGCGGGCGGGCGCGCCCGCTTCGACGCTCACGAGCGCGTCGGCCGTGTCGGCCAACGGCGCGGCCAGCAGCCGCCGGCCAGCCGCGATGGCGGCGTAGGACGGGGCGGCGCGGAGGAGGGTGAGGGCCGACTGGTCGACCGCGCCGCCCGAGCCGGCGGCGAGCGCGGAGAGGAGGGCGCCCGAGGCCGCGGTCGCCCACGGGGGGCTCGCGCCAAAGCCGGTGATGCGCAGGTTGATCTTGAGAGAAGAAAGGGAGAAGGGCAAGGGGTGGGGCGGCAGGGCGCGCGCGCGCGCGGGGACCGGGACCGCCCCCCCTCCCGCCCGCTTCCAGGCACCTCTTCCTCTCCTCTCTTCTCACCCTCAGCGTCGTCTGCCCCGCCTGGGCCGGAACCACCAGCAGCGGCGGCGTCGCGGGCGGCGGCGGCGCGAGCGTCGCCGCGGGCGTGGCCACCGACCGCGCGCGCCGGGTCGCGGCCGCCAGCGCGACCGCGAGGAGTACGAGGCGGCGCCCGGACCGGCGCATGCAGAGCAAGGGAGGGGGGGAGGGGGGGGGAGGGGTCTTCTGTGGGCGGTCAACGAACGCCGAGCGGCCGCCCCTCGACGCGCCGTGACACTCTCCGTCACTCCTGCGGCAGTTGACCGCACTCCCACCATGCCCGCCCTCCCCGTGCCCGCCCGCGGCTCTGCGGCGTCCACCGCGTCCCCCCAATGCGCGGCCCGCGCCCGCCCCGCGGCGCGCGCGGCGCGCGCCGCGGCGAGCGCGCAGCCGCGCGGGCCCGCGCGGCCCGCCGCGTTGGGCGACGCTAGGTGTGGAGAGGGGAGAGGTCGTGCGCGCGGCGCGCGGGCGCGCGGGCGTCGCATCCGGGACGAGGCTGCACGCGCCGCCACGTCGCCCGCCGGCCAAGAAAAAAGAAAACTCACGCTCCCCTCACCCTCCTCAGCTGGTCGACCTATGAGCAGCTCCAGTACGAAAAAGGCTACTGCTCCATCGGCGCGCCCAACGAGGTCAAGTACTCGCCCGAGGCGGTGCGCGCGGCGGCGCTCGCGGCGCCCGGCGGCGCGCTCGCGCTCGCCGGCCGCGCCGCCACCATCGCCGGCAAGCTCGGCGTGTTCGTCGCCTCCATCGCGGTCGACAACCTGCTTGGCCGGGGCGACGACGCGGGCGTCGTGCGCGCGCGCGCGGCGCGCCTGCGCGAAACGCTCGTCGCGCTCGGCCCGTCCTTCATCAAGGCCGGCCAGGTGCTCGCCTCCCGCCCCGACATCCTGCGGGAGGACTACATGAACGAGCTGTGCACACTGCAGGACGACGTGCCGCCCTTCCCCGACGCCGAGGCGTTTGCCATCATCGAGGCGGACCTCGGCCGCCCGCTTGCCTCTGTGTTTTCGTCCATCTCCTCCTCCCCGGTCGCCGCCGCGTCCCTGGGCCAAGTGTACCGCGCCGTGCTGCGGGAGACGGGGGAGACGGTGGCCGTCAAAGTGCAGCGGCCGCTCGCGCGGCAAACCGTGACCGCCGACCTCGTGCTCTTCCGCGCGGCGGCCGCCGCCATCACGCCCCTCGCGTTGCGCCGGCTGGGGTGCAACGCCGAGCTCATCGTGGACGAGTTTGGGGAGAAGCTGCTCGAGGAGCTGGACTACACACAGGTCGGGCGAGGAGGACAGAGGGAGCGAGCGCGAGGGGGGTCGGAGAGACCGCCGCCCACCACGCCACCCCCTCCCCCACCCCACAGGAAGCCCGAAACTGCGCCGATTTCGGCAAAAACTTCGAGGGCGACCCCACGGTCATGATCCCCTGGGTCCGCCCCGACCTGTGCGCGCGCCGCGTCCTGGTCATGCAGTGGGTCGACGGCATGCGCTGCACCGACCCCGCAGCCATCCTGGCGTCCGGCATCGACGTCGACGCGTTCATTCGGGGCGGGGTCGTGTCGGGCCTGCGCCAGCTCCTCGAGTTTGGCCTCTTCCACGGCGACCCGCACCCCGGCAACATCTTCTGCCTGCCCGACGGCCGCATCGCGTACGTCGACTTTGGCAACGTGGCCGAGCTGTCGGCGCGCAACAAGCAGACGCTGGTCGACGCAGTCGTGCACGCGGTCAACGAAGACTACGCGGGCATGGCGAGCGACTTCATCCGGCTCGGCTTCCTCGCGCCGGGGACGGACATCGCACCCATCGTGCCCGCGCTGGAATCCATTTGGGCCGACTCGTTGGGGCAGTCGCTCGCCGACTTCAATTTTCGGACGGTCACCACCAAGTTCAACGCCCTCGTCTACCAACACCCCATCCGCATCCCGGAGCGGTACGCCCTGGTCATCCGGTCGCTGCTGACCCAGGAAGGCATCTGCTTGCGGTTGCGGCCCGCGTTTCACTTTCTCGAGGTCGCGTACCCGTACATCGCGCGGCGCCTGCTCACCGACGACGACCCCGCGCTGCGGGAGCGCCTCATCCAGGTCCTGCTGCAGGATGGGCGGTTCCAGTGGGCGCGGCTGGAGAACCTGGTGTCGCTCGCGCGGTCTGGGGGGGGGGGGGGCGGGGGCGCGCCAGGCGCGCCGGCGCCCTCGTCCTCGTCCTCCCCGGGCCTCGACCTGTCCGACACCGTCGCGTCCGCCGCCCGCCTGGTCGCCTCCGACCCCGCCCTGCGGCGCCAGCTGCTGGACGCGCTCACGGAAGGCGACACGCTGCATGTGGGGGAAGCGGCGCGCGTCGCCTCTCTGCTCGCTGCCGAGCTCGACGGCCCGCGCGTCGCGCGCGACGCGCTGGGCGCGCTGCCGGCGCTGGGGCGCCAGCTGGCCCAGGCGTGGGCGGATGGCGTGCTGAGCCGGTAGGGACGGAGAGAGAGAGTAGAGAGGGTTGGGGGGAGAAAAACCAAACCACACCCATTGTCGCGCGCGTGCAACCATTGGTCCACCGAGGTAGTTGTTGAAGCGTGGTTGAGTGTTTGCAGTGCGGCGCGTGGCGGCGGGAGGGCCGCCAGCCTCGTTGGGGCCTTCCTCCCCCTACCCCCCTCTTTCTTTTCTTCATTTCGTGCGCAGCATGGCCACGTGCCCGTCGTCCGTGAACGCGCACGGCGCCGCCGAGTAGCACACCGTCACTCCACCCTTGCCCGCGGCCTCCACCGCGTCGCAGGACGCGGCGCGCGTGAACTTCGAGTCGACCGTCGCGCGCGCGGACAGTTCGACGCCCGTCGCGGTCGCCACCTCGAGCCCGCACGTCCAGTCGACGGACCAAATGGTCGGATCCTTGCGCGCGCCGGGCGTGACGTGGGCGGAGCCGCCGTCGGCTTCCTCGATCGAGGCGGGGGCCGCGTCGGTCGCGACGTCGAGCACGGCCGACCCCTGCCCCGCGAAAGAGATCTTGCGCCCCTTGAACGACCCCGTGACCATGGACGCGTCGGCGGCGGTGATGGAGACGTCGCCCAGGTCGCCGCCGAGGACGGCGACCGAGGTGCCGGCGGCGTCGAGGTCGAGGGAAGAGGTCTTGAAGCCCGGCGCGAGCACGACGCGCGACGCGCCCGCGACGGACACGGTGAGTCGTTCCAGCTTGAACCCGGGGGCCAGGGCGACGACCGCCTTGCGCGAGGCGACGGTCAGCGCCGCGAGCGCGGTGGCCGGCATTCTGCGAGAATCGGGGGGGACCGGCGTGGGCGCGCGCGCTCGCCCTTTCTCCCGCCACCGCCGCCCCCCTCTCTCTCCACACGCACTGAACGGTGAGCTTGATGGGGTGGTCGGTTTTGAACGTGGCGTCGGTGGCCACAGTCAAAACTCCGCCCTCGAGAGAGTACCCCACCGCGCCCACCGCCGACGCGTCCGCGTCCAGGGTGGCGCCGTAGCCTTTGCCGGGGACGAGGAGCACGTTGAACGGGGTGGCCACCGTGACGGCGGAGAAGGGGTCGAACTTCTTTGTCAGGGGGGAACCCGCGTGCCCCGCCGCCCCGCCGTCCACGGGCAGTTTCAGGGCCACATCGCCCTGGGCGGACGCAGCGACGGCGAGGAGGAGGATGGCGGCGGCCGCGGGCCGCATTGGGGCGCTGGGGGAGGGAGGAGTTGGCGGCGTCGGCTTCCGACCCCCGAATCCCGAAAGCGGTAGTCTGGCGCCCGCGCCGCCCGCCGCCCGCCGCCCAAATGGCGACCACAAGTTTGATACGCCATCGAGGGTCGCGGCGGCCCGCTCGGCGGCGCCGGCCGCGGTCCCGATTGGCGGGAGAGCGCGCGGCATGCGCCGCGCGCCGGGCGCGCCCCGGCCGATGCGATGCGCCAGCGTCTGGCACACTAACACCATGCACGCACCTGCTGGGGGGCGAGCGCGGGCGGCGGGCGGAAAGAGGAGGAGTGAGAGAGGCCAGGCGCGCGCCGGCGCCAACTGCCGCCCACTCCCGCCCGGCCGAGGCCGCGCACCCCCCCCGCGCCGCCACCATGGGTCGCGTCGCCGTCGCACTGGCGGCCGTGGCGCTGCTGGGCGGAGGTAAGAGAGGGAGGGCGATTGGCTCGCCGCGCGGCGCGCGAGCGCGGTGGCGTCCGTGGCGCCCGCATCCCTTCCCGCACCACGATGGATGCTTTTATCTCAAATGCGCCACATCGGGTGCGGCGCAGAGTCCAGCCGCCCCCTGAGCGCCCCCCGCGCGCCAGCTGGCCGACGCGCGCCCCCCTTCCTCTCTCCAGCGTCCGCCTTCATCACCGTCAAGGACGGCTCGTTTGTCGATGAAGACTGCCGCGAATTCTACGTCAATGGGTGCGAAGAGAGGAGGGGTGGTGGGCCGGTGGAGGCGCGCAAATGTGCGGGCGCGCGGCCGCCGCGGCCCTCCCGCGCCGGCCTCGATCCCCGGCGCCGTGCTCGCTCGCGCTTTCGGACGGGAGAGCGCCATTCTCGGTCTTGGACGGGTCGCGGGGGTCGTTCGGGGGCGGTCGAGGGCGGGAGCCCGCGCGCGCGGTGGCGCGCCAAACGCCGACCTGGCCGCGCGCGCGGCCCGGCCCCACGCCCCCAACCACCCCGCCCCCCCGCGCAGCTACAACACGTGGCAGCTCCTCGAAGCGGCGGCCGGCGTCAAAGGGTCCCCCGCCGACGTCAAAGCCCAACTCGACAAGGCGGCCGCCGCCAAGTTGAATGTCGTGCGCGCCTTTGCCTTTGGCACGACCGAAGGGTTTGGCCTGCAGACCAAGCCCGGCGAGTACAACGAGGCCGCGTTCAAAGCGTTGGACACGGTCATCGACGAAGCCGGGAAAAGGGGGTTGCGGCTCATTCTCGCCATCGCCAACAACTGGGACGACGCCAACACGGACGAGAAGCGGCGCGCGGGCGCCAACACGGACAACAAGTTTGCCTACGCGAACGCTGTCGGCAAGCTGGATTTCGTGTACGGGAAACCGGTCGGGGAGGACGCTTTCTTCACGGATGAAAAGGCCAAAAAATTGTTCAAGGCGCACATCGACGCCCTGGTCAACCGCGTCAACACGGTCAACGGCAAAAAGGTGAGAGGGGAGGAGGGGGGAGGGGGAAGAGGGACGCGAGGCGCGGTCGAAATAGGACAGAAACACGACCAACGACCCCCCCCCCCCCTGCCTCGCCTCGTCAGTACAAGGACGACCCGGCCATCATGGCCTGGAACCTGATCAATGAGCCCCGGTGCGAGTCGCCCGCGGGGTGCGGCATGCAGGAATGGGTGGCGGAGATGGTGAGCGGGGGGATGGGGGTCGAGGGGGGTAGGGGCGCGCGCGCGCGCGCGCGCGCGCACCCCCCGGCGGGCGGGGGGGCGGCCCCCCGGGGGGGGCGGGGGGGGGGGGGGGCCCCGGGGGCGGGGGGGCCCGGGGGGGGGGCCCGCCCCCCCCGCGCGCGCGCGCGCGCGCGCACCCCACGCCACCACCCTCCCCCCCCCCAGGCCCCCTACCTCAAGCGCGCCGACCCCAACCACCTCGTCACCCTCGGCGCCGACGGCTTCTACTCGGCCGCGTCGTGCCTCGCCGAAGGCGGCAACCCGTTTTTGTGGGCGGGCTTCACCGGCACCGACTTTCTGCCCAACCACGCCGTCGACGGGGTCGACTACGCCGCCATCCACCTGTGGCCCGACAACTGGCAGCGGTGGGACCCCGCGTTCGGCAAGGCGTGGCTTGACGGCCACATTGAAGGTCGGGGGAGGGAGAGAGGAGAGGGGTGGGAAAGCTCGATTTTGCTCGCGCCGCCGCCCACACACCCCTCCCCCATCCACCTCAGGCGCTCGTGCCCTGGGCAAGCCCCTGCTGCTGGAAGAATTTGGCAAGGGCGTCGGCGGCAAGGCGGTCGGCGGGGAGGATGACCGCACGAAATGGTTCAACCAGACCTACGCGGCCGCGTCCGCGTCCATCAAAAACAGGGACGCGCTCAAGGGCGTCATGTTTTGGCGGTGGGCCGCGCTCGGCGGCGGCGCGGCGGGCGGGGAACTGTCGGATTTCGACAAATCGGCGTCGATCACGGCCGACTCGCCCGCGTTCCGCGACGTGGTCAAGCCCTTTGGCGCGCTCGTCGACGATTCCAAGGCCTCGCTGTGCGGCGGCAAGGCCGCGCCGCGCAAGGCGGCCGCGGCCCCGGCGCCCGCGCGCCCCGCCGCGGTCGAGACCGCGTCCCTCCCCCGCCGCCGCCTGTCGGCCGCCAACAACCCCGGCCCCGACTTTTTCAAGGCGCCCAACCCGGCCGACGCGGGGCTCGGGTGCAACGCGGCGTACGGGCGCACCGACGGCGACGCGGCGCGCACCGTGTCGGCCAAGTCGGTGTCCGACTGCTGCGCCGCCGCCAAGGCCGCGGGCGCCACCGCGTGGTCGTACTGCTACTGCGACGCGGGGTGCGCGGACAACGGGGGGGAGAAGGTGGCCAAAGGGTCGTGCCAATTCAAAAACCCGCCGCACCCCTACTTTCAACCCGCCGTCGCGCTCGGGTCGGGCGTCGGCTGGGTGTCGGGCGCGCCCGGCGCGGTGACGGTGCTCGCGCCCTTCAAGTGCCAGCTCAAGGGCGCGGGCGGGTGCGCGGCGGACGCCGACCCCGCGACGTGCGCGCCGGCGGATTTGAAGAAATCGGTCGCGTGCGCGGACGACACGTGCAAGGCGGAGCAGAAGAACGTCGACGGCAACCTGCTGGTGTTTGACGTCAACTCGGCGGCGGAAACGCCCTCTATCCTGACCGCGGCCGACTGCTGCGCCGCCTGCAAATCCGACGCCGCCTGCACCGCCTGGACTTTCTGCCCGCTCAAGGCCGGCTGCGCCAAAGATTGCCCCATCTACATCGCGTCCGCCGCGCCGGGCAAAGGGTTTGGGCCGTACGGAAAGTGCCAAGGCGACGCCTTCCCTCATCGGGCCTGCTCCCTCAAGTCCATGCCCGACGGCAGGCACACGACGACGGCGGCGGGGCCGCACCAGCCGTGGGTGTCGGGCGTGGTGCGCGGGAAGTGATAAAGGGAGGGGGTGTGGAGCGGGTCTGGGGCCGCCCCGTCGCCGCGGCGGCCTCGACGCGCGCCTGGCGGCGCTGCCGCGCGCACTGCGCTGCGCGCGGCGCCCGCCTCGCAATCGTGGGCGGTGGGGAGAGTGAAGAAGGGGGCGACTTTGGCGGCGCGCGCACCGCGGGCTGCAACGGTCGGCGATCCCTCTAAAACGCAAGCGCAGCCTCCCCAATGTGTGGGGGAGGCGTGCGCGAGCCCGCGGCGGGGTGGGGACAGGTTTTCGGGGCGGGAGGGGGAGGACGCGGCCGTGGCAAAGACCCAAACTTTGCCCCAAAACAATTCCCTCGTCCCCCCACCTCCCCGATCAAATCCTCGCCTCCACCCCCTCGTCGGCCGCAGGGACGCCGGCCTTGGACGCGACATCACCAGCTTCCAGAGCGGGCGCCTCGGCGGGCGCGGCGGGCGCCGCCTCGGTGGGCGGCGCGGGCGGCGGCTCGGCGGCGGCGGCGCGGACCACTTTCTTCGGGCCCGCCTTCCTTTTGGGCAGAGGCTTGAGCGTGGGAGCAGGTGGCGCGGGGGGTGCAGCGGGCGCGGGGGTGGGCGTGGGCTCGACGGCCGCGGTCGCTGCGGGCGCGGCCGCCGCCGTGGCCGCCGCCGCGCGCGCCAGCGCGCGCGCCGGCCCCGCGCCCGGCGCGGTCGATCCCCACTTGCGCCCCGGACGCAGCGGGTCCGGGCCCCGGCCGAGGGCGCCGCCGCCGGCCGCGCTCGCCCCGACACCCGCCACCTCCTCTCCAACACCCCCACACCCTGTCATCAGCCGGTCCCAGTGCGCCCGGCAGTCGGTCAGGGAGAACGGGCGCCCGTGGCGGTCCATGTAGGCGCGGACGAGGCGGAGGAAGGTGTTGGTCGCGCCGGCGAAGGCGTCGTATCGTTGGCACCCCGCCACGAAAAGAGCGTCGTCCGCCTTGGTCCAGGTGGGCGGCGGAAGGGCCGCGAGGGGTGGGGGGCCGCCCGCGCGGTCGGGCGGCGGCGGGCCGGGCGCCGCCGCGGGGGCCGCGGCCGGCGGCGGCGGCCCCGCGCCGCGGCCGGCCCGCGCCGGGAGCCGGGGTAGGGGCGGCAGCGGCGGCGGCGGCGAGGAGGAGGCCATGGTGGTGTGTGGGGGGGGGGGAGGCGAGCGGCCGCAACGCGTCAACGCTCACAACGGCACGCCCGCCCCCGCCCCTCTCCCTCCCTCTCCTCTTGTCATCACTTGTCCTCGCACTGCACAAACAGGGCGGCCTGGGGCGCGAGGCCGGCCGCGGCGAGGGTGGCGCCGCGGTCGGAGAAGACGGCGCGAGGCACGGGGCGCACGAGGGCGTAACGGATGGAGGCGTTCGCCTCCAGCGAGTCGCACCAATCGTAG
>Ga0315287_10007583_pt1 | contig 10886 bp, 7 predicted proteins | sample YL17G11_0_MG_FD_205037 | JGI IMG/M metagenome (GOLD analysis project Ga0315287, IMG submission 205037) | Sediment microbial communities from Yellowstone Lake, YNP, Wyoming, USA - YL17G11_0 | ecosystem: Environmental > Aquatic > Freshwater > Lake > Sediment | place: USA: Wyoming | collected...
GAAAGCGCGGGACGGGCCGGGCAGCGGTAGAATTTTTTCAGGGTCTTGTAGCGTGCGTCATCGATGACCTCGGGCCACAGCTCTTCGGCCTCGCCGACAATGACGGTTTCGGCATAGCCGGCCACCTCATCGGGGCAGAGTGTTGCGTGAAAGCCGCCCATGACCACGGGCACGCCGCGTCGGCGATACTCGCTGGCAATCTGATAGGACCTTTTTGCCGTGTACGTTTCGATGCTGATGGCAACAAGGTCTGTTGGCCTGTCATAGGGTATGGCCTCCATGCGGTCGTCGAAAAATGAGGTGGTGACACCTTCGTGCGGCAGTCCGGCAATGGTAGCGCAGGGCAGGGGCTCCATCTGCCAGGTGCCGATATAGCGTTCTCCCGGGCGGCGGCCGACGCTGGGATGTATAAGGGTTAGATGCATGCTAGTCTCCCTGAAGCGTTTTGTAAAACCCAGGATAGTCAAAATGCCTGAGCTTTTTGCAGATGCTGCAGGAATCCTCCACAGCCGTCGGCAGCTGCTCGAGCCCCATGGCACGAATCTGTTCAGCCACCTCCTCGCCCATGCACCGGCCTTTGGGCTTGCCGATGAGGCTGTGCATGCGGGGCCACAGCTCCTTGATGCTGGTCTGCCTGACATTGCCGAATGACAGCGGCACAAGGTCGCAGGGCTGAAGCTCCCCGGAGGCGCTTATATAGGAATGCTGCACCCCGGCTGAGCACCCGAGCGTTTTGAAATCCTGAACATGGATCTCGGAGGAGACTTTCATGCCCGACATGATCCTGTTGGCTTCAGCCTGAATTTTTAAAAGCAGGCGCCGGGTTTCATCGGTGTAGGAAATATCGTTGATGTCGTAGAGCGCCCGGCCGATTTTTTTCGGCTCCATGATGACGACATCCTTGACGCCGAGTGATTTGGCGAAATTGAAAAGTTTGAAAAGCTCCTCGCGGTTGATGCCTACCTTGGGGATCACGGATATGATAGCCGTGTAAAAGCCGTGGCTGACCGACAGCTTCAGCGCCCGCACGGCATTGTCGAAAGAGACGTTGACCCCGCGTATTTTGTTGTCCGTATCGCGGTCATAGGAGTTAAGGCTCACGGCAATGCCGTAAAGCCCGCTTTTTTTCAGTGACGCCGCGCGTTTTTCGTCAAGGCCGCAGCCGGTGGTGAGCAGGTAGGTGACCGAGCGGCTGTCGATCGCCGCTATGATCCGCTCCAGATCTGGGCGCATTAGCGGCTCGCCGCCGGTAAACGAGATCGTAGGGCCGTTCATGTCCTGTACGTCTTTGGCGACCCTGATCCACTCGTCGGTGGTGAGTTCGGGGCCCGGCTTTTTTCCGTCATTGCTGCAGTAGTAGCACTTGTAGGAGCAGGCGTTCGTGACGGCGAAGCAGAACGTGGCCGGGGCTGATTTCTCGATGCGGGCATGCTGCGAAAAAATGTTCGTGCTGCTGGGCGTTGCCTTGATAAATGTCATGAACGCATCGGAGGGAATGGGCGGCACGGTCATGTTGAAGAAGAACTGACCGTTGTCCAGCTTGATCATTTTATCGACGCTCAAAAGGATGCGCATGGCCTTGCAGAGCCGCACCAGGGAGTAGGAGGGGTCCTGCTTCAGCAGCCTGTGCACCTGCCGCAAAAACACCCGGCTCTTTTTATCGAGAAACATTTGAAGCATTAACATACAGTTGATAAAAAACATGGAGTCCTCCCTCAGTAAAGTGTTGGCGTCACGCCGTGAAGCTGCCGCTGAGTGTTTGCAGCCAGTTTCTCTCCTTGCGCAGGGCAAGCAGTTTGCATCTCCCATGCCGCCGCAGGCCCCGGCAATTTTTTCCAGATAGTTGCGCTCGGGGTTGCCGCAGGTTCGGAAAAGCCGCAGAGGCGCAAGCTGTGAAAGGCTGCGCGCATGAAGGTAGTGATAATTTTCCATGAGCCCCTGCTCCATTGCGGCCTGCAGGGTGGCAGTATCAGGGTCGTTTGCGGCGCTGTAAAAAAAGACATAGCCCGAGCCTGTTTCGTCCGGCGCCATCATGGCAAAGCTGAAATGCGTGCCAAGCTCTCTTTCGGCCTGCTGTATAACGGCCTCGACATGCCCCAGATGCAGCTTCTCACCAACCAGATCAGAAAGGCAGTTGTCGCGCCCTAAGAACTCAAGCAGGGGCAGGCTATTGAAAAAACCCGTGACCTTGACTAGATCGTTCAGCTCGTAGCGGTACAGCCCGCCGCCGGTTGTCATGATGGTGCTGTATATGCGGTCTTTTTCAATGCGCCACAGCGGCAGGATGTCGCCCGTGCCGCTATCTTTGAATTCCAGAAAATGCGAGGTGACGGCGGCAGCCCGACCGCCGGCAGCGCCGATCGGAATCGAAACGACGCCCTCTGTTGCAAGAAGCCCCTTGGGCTGGATAGCAGCCTGGGGGAACCGTCCGGCAAGAGCGGGCAGGCTGTGAGCGGACCAGCCGTCAGCCCAGCAGCTGAGCACTTTCAGCTCCGGCCAGACGCGCCTGAAGCCCTCTGCCCCCGGGTCGATGCTTTCCAGGAGCGCTGCCCGACCGGCGCAGGGGCGCAGGTGCCGTACGCACAGGGCGCGGCTGGCCGGGTCCGGCACGGCGCTGGCGCTGATCGTGCCCTGCCGCAGGTCACGGGTAAGCTCCGCAAAGCGGCGCTCGATGGTGTCGGCAAGAATCGACAGCACTGACGGGTGCCACACTGAAATAAGCCGCAGGTTCTCTTCGCGAAGCAGAAAAAGGGCGCTGAGGTACAGAAAGCTTTCCGTATCGGCAACCGCGGATGTTTCATGGGGCACACACATGAGGCGGCTGCAGCAGCGCATCTGAAGTGCGCTCAGGTATGCCCCATCGGGCATGAAGCTCACCGGAACCCTTGAGTCTGCAGCATCACCCGGCAACGTGTGCGGCGAGGTGACCCAGTACTGCGAGCCTCCGTGCAGGGCAGGGGTGTGCAGGAAGAGCGACGCGAGCCATGGAGTAAGGGCCGCGCGGAACTGCCGCAGCAGCGACGGCGTGTAGGGTATGAGCTTCGTGGCGCTGGAGCTGCCGCTTGTGGGCACAAGGGCCAGAACGTCTTCCGAGGTCAGGACAGCCTTCTCACCCTGCCGTATTCTGCCGATGTGCTCTTCCAGGTCTTCGTAGCCGCACACGGGTGCGGTTCTAAAATCCTCATAGCTTCTGATGCTGGAAAAGCCGTGGCGCCTGCCGTAGGCTGTTTCGCGGTTTGCTGCAATGACGGCGTGCAGCAGGCCGCGATGAACCTCTTCAGGCCGCCGGCTTGCCCGCATAAATGCGGCGTAGCGGCTCATGCTCGAAGCAAGCATGCCGCGTGATGCCAGGTGCTGTACGGTGCTTTCAAACATTGTGCTCTACCCACGAGACAGGGGTTGTTCTGATAGAGCGCCAGGCGGACCGGTTGAGGTTGTCACGCCGCAGCGCCGTAATGCATGCCAGCTCGTCGCCCACGACATGGCCGGGGTTTTTTTTGAAGAAAAAATCAATATGCGGGTCCCGCATTCTGCCGGGTGCGACCTGCTGCATCACGGGCTTAAGGTGGTCTTTCGCGCCCTGTGTCAGGATGATGCCGCTCGGGGCGTCGTAGGAGTCACCGAATTTGAACTGCGCGGCCGCGTCCAGCGCCTTTTGAAAAGAGTGCGGCGTCGGCATATCGAACCTCGGGTAGAATTCATTGAAGAACACCGGCAGAAACCTGTAGGTGCGGTAGCCTTTGGAGATGAGAAACCAGTAGAGATCGCGGTCTCCTGCAATATCGAGCCCCTTCAGGATCAGGTGGCCGAAGCAGCCGGCAAGGGCGGGATAGTTGCGGCATGCCCTGTCCACGACAGTGTCGCCGCTGAATAGAAAGAGCGTTTCCCTGCCATCCACGAGAATCGTCAATATCTGCAGCGTTGAAAATCCTCCGAGTGCGGAGCCGTTGCGCAGCATGATTACCCACTGCTTCTGCTCAAGATCGCTGAAAAAGGTGCCGGGCGCTACATTTGCAAAATACCGGCAGTGCAGCTGCAGCATTTCCTGCCGATCTGCTTTGGTCAGGCATCCCTGTCTGTATATTTGGGACTGTAAGTTCATGGCAGCCTTTCGTTGTCGTGTTGATTGCTTAGAGCGGCAGAGCAGGCAGCGTGCCCGCACGGGGGCGATATCGCTCCAGATTCCTCAGCTCTGTCGGCATAGCCGTACTGACTGATAAACGGCGCCCAGCGCCGGGTAATGCGTTCCCTGAGCTCGGTTGAAATGCTGAAGGTGTTTTTTTTATAGCGGGCATTCTGTGCCGCATAGGCCCGAACCTTCGGCCGCACCTGTTCATATCCGCCGAGCTTAAGAGCCGTATACAGCTTTTCGATTTCCCGTTCAGGCTGTGCCGCAAGTTCTTCGTACCGCATGATGTGCAGCCGGCCCTGCGCAATCAGATGCCGGTCGCGTTCAAAGGCCAGATGCATGCGGCTGAACACCTCATGCACATACTCCTCAAGGCCGGGAATATTCTGCCCCTGGAGGGAAGTCGCCTCCCAGAGATTTCGCCAGGTGTAGACCGTTGAGGGAAATACAGCCAGGGGATTGCGCACAAGATAGACAAATCGCGCTTCCGGGAACAGCCTGAGCAGCGTTGCAATGCGGAACGTATGCGGCGGTGATTTTAAAATAAGGGGCCTGTTCCGGCGAAGCGTAATTTTTTTAAGAAAACGCAGAAATGCTTTTTCCCACTGTTGGCTTTCTTTAGCCTGCAGGGCCTCGGGCTCAAACGCTTCCAGGCAGGCCCCAAGCTGGCTCGGGAACAGGTGCGTGGCATAGGGTGATACAGCCCCCATCAGGGCAAGGGCAAATTCATCTTCCTGCGGGTTGTCCGGCCCGGAAGCCATATTGTCCTGCGGTCGTCTGGCCGGAACCACGAGCCTTATGCATGCTTTCAGCAGGCCCTCGCTCAAAAGAAAGCAGTGCGGGTTGAAGCAGGCGAATGAGGTCGGAAAAGTAAAGCGCTCGTCACGGGAGAGCAGCTCGTGCAGCAGGGTCGTTCCCGAGCGCCAGTGCCCCAGTATGAAAAGAGGCGACTCATGGATACGGGTGCCGCGGATCCTGGCGCCGTACAGGCTGTCTTCAATGAGTTTCATGCAGGATATGAACAGGCTGGTCAGGGTAACTGCCAGAGCTGCCGGAATTTTTGACGGACTCACCCGGTACCCGTGGCGGCGCAGGATCGCGAGCCACGAGGGCAGATCAAAGCCCACTGCGGCAAGCAGCATGCCTCCGCACCACCGGGCAATACCGGACTTGTTGTGCGACGCAGTATTGGTTTTGGCCTGCGTTGTAGAAGAGCTCATGGCCTTTTCAGCTGCTCCTTCCGGAATGGTGGCTGACCGGCATATCGCTGAAAATCAGATTGAGAAAATGCGGCGGCGCCGGTATGGTCACGCTGTGCCCGATGCCGGGCGTCATAAAAGGGGCGAGCCCCTCACGTGTCCAGTAAAACCATTTTAAATTCAGGCATTCCAGCGACCTTGTGAAAACAAAGCTCATAGCCGACGGCCTGCCGTCCGGCGTCAGTGCGTTGACGGTTACGGCGACGTCGGCAAGACGCACTGCGTCGCCGGGTTTGAGCGATGCGGGATCATCCCTGAGGACGCGGTCGAATACCGAAGCAAGCAGGCCCTGCGGCAGGCGCAGGAGCAGGCTGCGATCGTCCGTGCGCTCCAGTGTTGCCTGAGTTTGGCCCGCTGACAGCAGCAGTATTCTTTCGGGGGCAGGCATTCCGCGCTCCATTATGACATAGGGCAGATAGGAGACGAAGAGATCCATGGGCGAATTGACAATCGCGATTTTTGAAATCTGCTGCGCTGAAAATTTTCCAAGAACATCGGCCATATGGCTGATGGGCCGCTGCAGGCACCATGCAGTGAAGGCATTTGCCTGAAACAGAAGGGGCGCAAGCAGCAGGTGAATGCACAAAAAGGCAATGCCAAGCGTCTGCGCCGCCTTCGAGGCGCGCAGGCAGCTTTTTGGGTCCAGCGCTCCGGAAAGAAAAACGGCGATAATGCCCATCGCGCCGAACCCCGGCAGGAACAGCAGGCGGTCGTCGGGCAGGGCCGCGCAGAGGGGCAGCAGGGAAAGCACCGCGCCCAGGCCGAAGAAGCTCATAACGGGATTTTTTAAAAATAACGGGCGCAGGAGCCGCACAAGCAGCAGCACAACGATAAGCGCCGCTGCGCCGTAGACATAGGCAAGGCCCCCGGGCAGGTGATTCATCAGCATGGCATGGGGGCCCAGAACCAGGGCAAGCAGCAGGGCCGCAAGCCGGAAGGGCAGCTGCAGCAGGAACTCGGAGGGCTGCAGCTGCGGGTTTATATACAGTGACGTCCCGGCAACGGAAAACGAAAAAAAGCCGCAGGCTAGCCGCCACAGCAGAACCACGGCTGCAAAGGGCACAAGAGGAGCAACCCTTTTTGCCAACGGGCCTTTTTCAATAAACAGGGCATAGGAAAAAAGATAGGCGCAGACGCAGAGCTGTGCTTCCGCCGCAAGCAGACCGATGCTGAACACGAGAACGGACAGGATGGCCGCAGCTGCGCTCCGGGTGCGGCGCCAGGCATCATAGCTGCACAGAGTGAGCATGCTCAGTACTGCGGCAATGGTTGCGCTGCGATTGGCGAGAAATGTTGCGCCCGCGGCGCGGGCATCATCGATTGCATACAGCAGGGCCGCAAGGCCGGCGATCCAGACCGTGGGCAGAAACCGCCGGTAGGCGGCCGAGGCCGCCAGGGCCAGCAGGCTGAACCACAGCATGCTGTGCAGATGCATGGCCCAGTACGCGTCTTTAAAGACCTTGAAGTCAAACCAGTGGGTCAGAGAGGTGAGGGGCCTGCAGAAAGAGATTATGAAGTTCTGCGCAGTCCACCACGGGTAGATGCCGTAGTCCATTCCTGCCCGCAGCGCTGCCGGGTCATTGCGTTTATTGAAGCTGAAAACATCAAGGGGCGAGCGCCGGGAAAACTCCGGCAGGCTGTCGCCGTGGGCAAGGACGGCTCGGAAATAATAATCTTCAAGGCACAGCCCGGTGAAAGTCGACGGCAGCGCCAACAGGCAGGCTGCAGCCGCGGGGATGATGACCGCTGCGTTGCCCTGCAGCAGTTTTTGAAGCCGTTGCATGCTCCAGGTGAGTAGTTTCATGCTGCGTTGCGCTCCAGCATATGGTCCTGCGCCATCCATGCCGCGCCGTAGCGCGGCAGGCTCCGGCCGTAGAGCCGATAGCCGATATTTGCAAAGATTGCATACTTCAGAAAAGACCTGGCGCCCAGCAGCCGGCTGGTTATATTCTTCAGCCGGTAGGCCTCTTTCCAGATGGCATGATGGCCGTGATCGAGCTGGTCGACCGTCATGCCGTTGGGCTCGAAGACAACATGCTGGGCATCATAGAGCGCCCAGTTTTCCGTGAGTATGCGGCCTTCCTGCTTGAGGCGGTTGAAAAACGGCGTTCCGGGAAACGGCGTGCAGACAGTGAACCGCGGCAGGTCGATATGGGCCTTGAGCACGAATTCAAGCGTCCGCTCAAAGCAGTCGGGCCCGTCTCCGTCAAGGCCGTGCACGAAGCAGCCCATGATGGCGATGCCCCGGTTGTGCAATTCGCGGGCGAGCTCATAATACTGGTCGACGCTGTTGAAGGATTTATGAATGCCGTCATTGGTGTTCTGCGATAAGGACTCAAAGCCGATCAGCAGCCCCTTGCAGCCGCTGCGCTCCATGACATCCATGAGCTCGGGGTGCCGCACCAGCCGGGTGGTTGCAAGCCCCGTCCACTGCTTTTTCAGCGGGATCATGGCGCTGTAGAGCTCCATGGCATACTGGACATTTTCAATGGGGCTGGGGTCGACAAATGTCATGTACCTGCCGCGCATGGAACCGATGTCATCGATCACCTGCTCCACGGGCCGTGCCTCATAGCGGCGGCAGACGACCGGCGTAACGCAGAAATCGCAGGAATTCGGGCAGCCGAACACGGCCTGTACGCTGTTGAGGGTAATGAAGCCGCGGTATTTCATATGCTGCCGCAGGGGCGTTTTGAATTTTGAAAAATCGGTGTTGCCTTCCGGGGGCTGGTAGCGCTTGAGAGGATGGCCTGCTTTGAAATCCCGCAGAAATTGTGGCCAGGTTTCATAGGCGTGGCCGGTAATGACCGTATCGGCATGCTGCAGCGCCTCCTGTGGCATGAGCGTGGAATGCACGCCGCCCAGAACCACATACATGCCCCGGCTGCGAAAATAGTCGGCATAGGCAAACATGCGCTGCGAGGCTCCCGTAATGCCGGTGATGCCGACGATATCGGCGGTGATCTCAGAGGGGTGTATCGCCTCGACCCCCTCATCATACATTTCAATTTCGGCATGTATGTCCGGCGGCGTCAGCGCCGCCAGCGTCGGCAGCGTCATGGGAGAGTAGCGTATGAATTTCGAGAATGCGCCGGTCCCGAATCTGTATATCCCGGCTCGTGGAAGAATAAGAACTATTTTCATTGCACTCCCCCTTAAGGATAAATTAAAATCTTATTGAAGACATGTCATATGGCTGACGGATGTTAGATTTAATCTGAATCAACGGACCGGGTTTCTTGTCCGGAACTATCCCCTGTAGGATGGTATATAATAGAATTTTTGCAATACTAGTCATGCAATCGCCATATATTCGCCTCATCTCAAAGCGAGGGCCTATCAGTTACACTGATAGCCTATAATGTCAGCCATTTCACGCCTTCTTTATCAAGCATTTGTCCGAATTGTTTCATTCGATCCAGAATGATGTTGTTGTCGACTTTCTGAGTCATTTTAGAAGACAGCGTATGCGGCGAATCATAGTATTCAAAAGGGATTACCAGATCAAATTTTGCGTCTTTGATGAATCGTACGGTATCCATAAAATCCCCTTCCGTTTCGGAAGGAAATCCGATAATAACCTGTGAATACAGTTTTAATTTTGAATTTGCAGCTTTGAATGCATTGAGGGTTTTAAGTACTTCCTTGTTATTATCATAACGATTCATGAGCTTTAAAATGCGTTCACTGCCGGACTGAATGGGAAACATAATTTGAGTAATTGTTTTTTCCTCTATTCTTTTTATGATTTCATCTTGATTTTGCACCGCCCACAGTGGATATAAATGCAATAAATACCATTCAATCCCATGATCCTTGCCAGTACCGTTTTCGTTATGATGAACTCCGGCCAGCTCATGTAATAAATCGCTTAACGAGGAACCAATATCAGTGCCATATGCTCCAACGTTATCTGAAAAAAGTTTGAACTTTCTATAACCTTTGTTTAATAATGATGCATATTCATTTTTTAATTCCTGGATGGATTTGCTTTTCAATGGTCCGATCGCTTTTCTTATCCCGCAATATGCACATTTTTCATTACATCCCCGGCCGATACGCAAATAGGGTATCTGCTTCCCTTCGGAAAATATTTTTAAAGAAGTAAATTGTTTATATAAATTTTTATTTAATTTTATTTCAGGCAATGCCTTTTGAAATATATAAGACAGTTTTGGATATAAATAATGTGCATCTTCCACCATGTTGAATTTGTATCTGAAATCCGGAAAAAAATTATCTATCTGTTCCAGTTGTTTTGTGGAAATGCATTTGCCTGAAAAAATTTCCGATAATTCCTCAGGCGCAATTTCAGGAAGGCAACCGGCAACAATCAGTTCCCCCTTGTATGTTTTGTATTTCCGGATATTTTCAATGCTGGCATTTTTTCTGTTTTCTTTAAAACTGCATGTCACAAAAATTATATAATCCGCTTTTCGGGCCGATGATACCATCCTGCAATCATTTATTTCAAAATATCTTATCAGTCGTGACATATCCAGATCGCGTCCCGGACAACCATTGGAACTGATATATATCCTTTTTGTATTCATCTCGCGCCACCCTTTAATTGTTCGAAGCCAACTGAATATCAACCTGCGTTATTTGTCTGGTATTTTTTAAAATTTTCGTTTTATTCATCCATATGATAAATCTCGCAACAGCGGACCAGTTTATCATTTTTCAAAATTGCCGTAGGGCAGTAGCCACAAACGGCAACTGGACCGTCATCCAATACAAAGGGCCCCTCATCATACATTTCAATTTGAGCTTCAATATCGGCCGGAACCAGTGCGGCCAGCGTGGGAAGCGTCATGGGAGAATATCTGATAAATCTTGAAAATGCACCCGTACCGTACCTGTAGATACCCGCCCTGGGAAGAATAAGTGCTATTTTCATACGCCTCCTGCTGCAGGGTTTTTGTGCCCGTTGTAAAAACCTTGCACAACTCATTCAAAGTGGACTAAGAGAAAATATATGAGCAATAAACAGGTTAAGGATATATTACCCTTTTTCATATTTACCCGTTTCTGTAGATCGCGTTTTTATATTGCAACGAACTATTTTCCTCAAAATAAAAAACCGCCTGCAGGTCTATTATTAAACCTAAAGACGATTTCTATCTTCTCTGACACAACAATTATTGAGCACTTGATGAGCCTCCACCACCCTCTCATCGCTTTAGACCCTTATTTTATATGACCTTCTTATTTGCTACATTGTCTTATTTATTATTATAGGGATATAAAACCGTTTTACAAGAACAAAAACAGGTGGGTTGTATATCAAGATGTTGTGGTGCAGGAAGTGAGCTTAAAAGTGAAGACTTCGTATCTGCAGCGAGAGTAGTCATTCAAGCTAACTGAGTGTAGACTTTAAACAGTAAGCACGCATTTTGACCATTACTGAAGTTTGACACCAACCCTCTAAATTTGGCATCACAAATTGCGCAAGTTACTGAAATAACATAACCGGGCCTGTGTCTGAGTTCAGAAAG
>Ga0315287_10007586_pt1 | contig 10884 bp, 5 predicted proteins | sample YL17G11_0_MG_FD_205037 | JGI IMG/M metagenome (GOLD analysis project Ga0315287, IMG submission 205037) | Sediment microbial communities from Yellowstone Lake, YNP, Wyoming, USA - YL17G11_0 | ecosystem: Environmental > Aquatic > Freshwater > Lake > Sediment | place: USA: Wyoming | collected...
CCTTTACGCTGAGCTTCAGCAATCGTGCCAGCATTCTTTCGCTGCTGATCCTGATCGAACGCGACCTGCTTCTGAGTCCGCTTCTGTTCGGAGTTTGCCGCAGCAATCTGCGACTTGGACTGCGCGGTGATGAGCATCGCCTGGATCTTCGCAGCCGTCTCGGGGTCCATTCCGTTGCCAGCTGCGCCGGCTTCGGCCTGAGCTTGAGCCTGCTCTTGGAGGCGCTGCACGTAGCCCTTGATGTAGTTTGAAGCCTGGCCGATGCCGTCGTTGTAGAGCTTGATGTTCTGCTCCTGGCCCGGGTCCTGAGAGATCAACTGAATCTGCTCCTGGATATGCTGGATTACGTTGGCCAATCCCAGCACGCGATCCATCGTGGTCATACCGCCACCTTCCTTTTCAATGCGGCCAATGGCGCCACCAAGCATCTGAAGCAGCGTCTGGATGTACTCGGGGCGATTGAGTGCGCTTGCGATAACGACAGGTTGACCGTCGATAAGCGTGCCCCACGCCAGGGTAGCGCGTTCGACAGCCGGGGAGACCGGCTTGTTGTCGATCGGAGCCAAGCGATTCGCCAGGAGGGGATCATCAGTGTTGGCCTCGACGTACATATGCACGACCTCGGCCTGAGAATCCGGAGCTAGCAGCGGCCGGATAGCCATCAGGCGGTCAGCCTGAGCGATCTCCAGCATCTTGTTGCCGGAACCCATGACGCGCTCGGGCATGATGTCCCATGCGTCGAGGTTGTTCCAGACGGAGGGATCGACTCCGTCCGCCTCGCACTTGCGGCGGAACTGTTTGCAGTCGGGATGGTCGATCGTGCAGAACCGGCGAGCGATCTCGCGGTACTGGAAATTCTGCTGCGTGTAGGCGCGTGTAAGCATTGAGCCCATCAGCGCGTTGGCGTTGTTCACGCGAGCCATAACCTCGGTAGCGGTCAGCTCCTTCGATGATCCGTCATTCACGTCCTGCGTGTAGGCAGCACTCGACTCAGACATGATCTGGCGGTGCATCGCCATGGCACCGGACAGCATCGGGTAATCGACAACGTGACGCTCAGACTGCGGAACCCAGGAGAGGCCCTCGGGAATCACGCCCATGTTCACTAGGTCGATCTTTTCCATCCGCTCCATGTCACCATCAGCGACATTGCGGAAGAGCCAGAGCATCTGCTCGAAAACGGAGTCGGTGAACTTACAGCGCAGGCGATTCTGGAGGTGGCACACCGCATAAAGCAAATAGCCAAGGGAACGTACTGAGTGCCAGCGGAACGGAGGAACTACCGCGCCGTCAGCGAACTGGATGTGCATCAGCTCGAAGATATCCCGTCCGTAGCAGCGGTCGCCGGCATTAAAGAGCCATTCGCCAGCGGTCTGCATATTACCGATCCCGCTGTTGTACTGGTCAACGATGATGCGGCGGCGCCAAGAAGGATCGTCGCTGGTCGTATCCAGGAAGTAGAAATCGTAGCACCGCAGTACCGGAGTTGCATCGGAGCCCCAGTAACCAGAGTTCTCCTTGAAGTCTTCCTCGATCTTTTCAGGGAAGTATTGGCCGGACCAATCGTTGACCTGGAGGCTCGATGCCTCGCGCTGGATCATCGCGGCTAGCAGTTCGTTCACTAGCTTCAGGTTCCAGCCGGGATCGACGTTCTCACCGCGAGTCATGCGGATTAGGTCCGCAGCCGTGAAGGAGGTGTAGATCGCGAAGTGCGACATATTCTCCATTGTGGTCAGCGTGTTCGTAGGAACCAGAATGTCTTCAGTTCCACGGGCCGACGGGCACCATTCACGGTCACGCAGCCACGTCACCGGCCCAATGCCGTGAAGAACCGTCGCAGCAAACTGAGATTCCAGGACCGTGGAATACTTCGGAGACCGCTTCATCACGCGGTTCAACTGCTTCGTGATGATGTTACCCCACTCGGTGCGCTTATCCCGAGGGCCGGTATCAAGGCCCACAGAAAAGTAATTCTGAGGCTTCAGGAACGCGTTCGTAAACTGCTGGCGTGCCGCATGAATGATGCGTGTACCTTCCAGGAAGTTGACGTTTGTCTGGATCTTGTTGTCGCGAGCCTCCTCTTCGCTGTATGGAGGATTACCGTTAAAGGTAGCATTAATGCGGGCTCGATTGCGAGAACGAGGCTGTTCAGCCTCTAGCATCGCACTGACAACATTCCAGACTCTACTTGGTTCTTTGAAACTCATATTGATCTCAGATTGCTTTTCGTTCCTGCGAAATCCAGCATTTATCAGGCATTTCACGATCGCCTAGGTAACTCAATGGCACCCAGACCTTGAGCTTCAGGTAGCAGCCGCAGACTTCGCAGGTGCCAGCATTAGACTCACCTTGAAGGATCATAGCCATGTCGTGGCGCAGTTGCTCCTGCTCAATGATAACCTCAGCGACAGTCTTCTCGATCGCATCTGGCTTCGTTGGTTTGTTGTGTAGGCAGTGCAGACACGTATCAAGACGATGCTGCGCCACTGAGCGATCAACAGGAATACCGCCATCGCCCAACCATTCCGCAAGAATCCTTACCCCTTGCGCCGTATTTTTAACCCTTTCCACCGCACGAGCGACAGCCTGATACCCTTGGTTGAGCATTGGTTTGAGTGGATTGAGTTGTTGTTTGCTGGGGAAAACGAGCTTTCGTGTAGGCTTCCAGATCACTCACCGCTTGTTCAAATGACGATGGAAGGTGGTTGGCGATCCTGTGCTGCTGGATCAATCGCGCCATCGAATGAAAATCGTAATTCATCGGGTTTGGCGCGGTCCATTTGGTTGTAGGTTCGTAAAACTGCCATCCACCGTTTGGAAACGTGTTGTAATTCATGCTGCCTGATTTTTAGAACGGCAGATCATCGGCGTCGAGATCAGGCTTCGGCGCGGCCGGGGCCTGAGCCCTCGGAGCCGGCGCGGCACCTTCATCGCGTCCCTTAAGGAATTGGAAAGTTTCGATCATAATCCGCGTGGTAGACCGCTTGTCGCCGGTCTTCTTGTCGTCCCACTCTTCCCGGGTCAGGCGTCCCTCAACCAACAGCGGATGGCCTTTCCTGACGTATTGAGCGATTGTCTCGGCCTGCTTCCCGAACGCCTTGCACTCAGCAAAGTACACGTCTTCCTTTTCCTCGCCGGCCTCGTTCTTCCAGCGGCGATTGACGGCCAAGCTCAGGTTGCAAACAGCAGTCCCTTTCGGAAGGTGTTTGAGTTCTACGTCTCGGGTGAGGTTGCCGATCAGGATGACTTTGTTGAATGATGCCATAAGGTTAGGAATAGGTTAGCGATTGGTTAGTCTGCATGGTGCGGCGTTTATCTGACAGACTTGTCAGCCACTTTGGTGTCTGTCGCTTGACAATACCAACCCCCTGCCCGCCCGCAATCTCAAATCCCGTTCTGCGAGCCATTTCGAGTGCGACCACGAAAGAGTCCCATAAATCAGGGGATCGACCCATGCGTTCCTTGGTTTTGTGCTTGGGCTCCACGTCGATCAAACCAGTGCGGGCAATACCCCATTCACGCATCGACCCTTCCTCAGCAACTTCCCGGGGGAGTTTCCTCAGCTGCTTGGATTCGATCAGCAGGCGCGACGAATACCAGAGGGCCGTGACCATCTTGCCGTAGGCTTCACGCTCGGTCTTCGGATCACCTTTCCTAACAGGGCGATCTGTCGGGCGACCGCCGAACTCGATCGGCACTACCTCGGGCGACCACAGGCGGGCAAACGCAGACATCAGCGTGCCGCGTCCGGTAGAATCGAATCCCACTTGATCAGGCGGGATGTTGCGTTGCTTGCAGTACAGGAGCACGTACTCGGCAATCTGCTCCTCCGCTTGCTGGGCCTTAACGGCCGTTACTGGGATTACGATCGGTGCCTCAGCGAATGCTAGCACGATGCGTCCCGTGCCGTCTGGGCCGTACTGGAGGTCGGTCATAACGCATCGGTCACCACCGATACCTGAGTACGCCGCGTCGATCCCAATGATTCGCGTGATCTTGTCGGCGCCCTGCCAAATAATTTCATCGAACGCCTGGTTCTGCTCGCACAGCGACATGGTCACCACGCGTCGCGTACCGCCATCTCGGGGCAGTAGCCCGAGGTTCATCATCGAGAACTGCAACGAGTCTCGGCCGTAGTAATCCAAGTCCGCCTGAATCTGCTCCGGCGTGATGATACCTCGGTACGGATTGGTTCCTTTCGGGAACTTCGCGTTTGGCGTGTCGTACCCGCACAGCTGGACAGCAACCCCTCCTGGTGCCCGCGTTTTCCAGGTGCGTGTCTGCTCAAGGTATTCGATGCCTTCCCAGCCTCCGAAAGACGGATGCGGCTCGCAGACAATCCCGAGTGCATCGTTCCGGTCCTTGGGATTCCCCATCGCGATCAGTTTAAACTCAGGATTCTTGCGAAGGTTGGCGACTGAATCGAGGAATCCCCGGCTCATCAGAGACGCCTCGTCTGCGATCAGCATGACTCGGTCGTTCTTAAGCCCGACGTAGTTCGAGAGACCAACGAACGTGCCGCCGACCTTGCACGCTACGCCGATGATTCCATCGCGGAAGTCCTGCGCCTCGGCGTCTTGGTCAGAACTGGTAAGGATAAACCGGCTCTCGATAACGCGCCCAGGAAGCCATTCCCGGCGGGCCTTGGCCTTGTTGTGCAACTCCTTGATCGAGCCCCAGATTCGCAGCTGGAGACCCTCACGCGTCGTTGACGACATGATGATCGAGGTGCCGGTGGGGTAGATGTAAAACGTGCAGAGCCCGAATGCTGCGGAGGTGTAGGTCTTCCCAGATGATCCTGGGCCCATGATTCCAACCTCTTGATTTTCCGCGAAAGTCTTGATTAGCAGGTCAGACCAGATGTGCCAATCGAAGTGAGGCCAAAGCGCCGTCATTGCTGCTTTGAAGTGATGATATTTCCCGCATCCGTACTTGACGCCGCCTGACATTATGTAACCGCCGCGACGAACCATTTCAGCCTCGATGAGAAAGCGGTCTTTTGTACGCCACGGTATAGACAGGTAATCTGGGCTTTCATTCATCTTGCGGGAATGCTGCTGCGGCCTTTCAATACGTTCAAGCGTCATGGTCGCAGAAAAAAATCGCATAGTAGATGGCCTCCTCACCGCTGAAGGTGGGGTGGATAGCGGTTTTTCGCCCTCACTCATTCAACCGAACCAGCTAGCATGGGCGGTGAACACGACGGTGCGCGGAGGGTTTCCGAAAGCGCGACCTGGGATTTGGACCAAGCTGCTGAAGTTTGCCGATCCAACCGTTCTCTACAACGGCGGTTACTACAACGCTGCGGTGGAATTAGCTTTCAAAGAGGGGTTGTTTCAGGGGTGCGGAACTTACATTTCCGATCAGCAAGAGCCCTTTATTTTTGCGTCGATAGGAGGGAAGGTTTTCCAAATCGACATCAACGCCGGATTTAAGGTAAACGATCTTACCCCAATCGCCTCGCAGTTTTTCGTTTTCACCCGAAGTCGCACTTCTAATGTCGCGACCTACATAACTGGTGCGCCTCATGGGCTTTCTGCCGGCATGGTTGTCCGGTTACCAGAGGTCCCTGGAGCTACAGCTCCAGCTGGATTCTTTGGAGATTTTGTCGTTCAAACCGTTCCGACTTTAACGACTTTCACTACATTTTCGCCAGGAACCGATGCTGGGCCATTCTTAGGACCAGCCTTTTTCGGCTATCAGCTTGCTACCAACAATCCAAGCGTCGAGCACGTTTACTTTCAGCAGGCAGAGAACTGGCTGATTATTCAGGATGTTCAGAATCAGCCTTACTTATACAACGGCTCTACTTTGCGGAGAGCAACAGGTGAGGAAGTTCCAGTGGGTGGCCCGATGGCTTACGGAAAAGGACGCCTTTGGGTTGCGAATGGATCGGAATACTACGGTGGAGACTTGGTCTACGGCGATCCAGCTTACGGCCGGGACAGCGTGATTCGATTCACCGAAAACACATTCATCAATGAAGGCGGTGCCTTTGCGGTCTCAAACGGCCCGATCACAGGGCTGGCATTCGCGGCCAACTTGGACACGTCCCTTGGCGACGGAGACCTGCTGGTGTTCACCCCGACCGCCACTTACGCGTTTAACGCGCCTGTGGACCGGGATGTTTGGAAGGATCTCAATTATCCAATCCAGCGATTCGCGCTCCTGAACTTTGGATCGTTTAACCACGAATCCATCGTGCCGGTAAACGGAGATCTATTTTTCCGCGCTCAGGACGGCATCCGATCGTTGATCTACGCCAGGCGCGATTTCTCTGAGTTTGGAAATACACCGATCAGCCGGCAGGTGACCCGTGCGATAGCTTACGACACGGAGTTTTACCTCAAAGCTGCTAGTTCCGTTAACTTCGACAACCGGCTGCTGATGACCATTCAGCCCCAGAAGGTCAACAACCGAGGTATCGTACACCGAGGAGTCGTTGTGATGGACTTCGATCTCGTCTCAGGAATGGGCCGGAAGCTGCCGCCGGCATGGGAGGGTGTATGGACTGGATTGGATGTACTCCAGATGCTCACCATCCGAATCCAGAAACAGGATCGCTGCTTCGTTTTTGGGTTGAATCAGGACAACATCGGGCTCTTTGAAATCACGAAGAACGGCCAGTTTGACTTCGATGGGTTCGATGATGTACCGATCGAATGGACCATTGAGACCAGGTCGATCACGTTTGGTGAACCCACAAACAAGAAGCGCCTTGTCAGCGCCGAGCAGTGGTACGACCAGGTGATGGGCGACATCGAATCCAAGGTTTACTTCAAGGCAAACGAGGGTGAGTGCTGGCATCCGTGGGCCGAGATCAAGGACTGCGCGAAGTATCGCAACTGCGAACCAGGCGAGATTTCCTGCCCTCCTGCGGTGATCAACTGCCAGGAGGTCAAATACTACCAGCCGCCTGCAAGATCGCGCATTGCCCTGCCGCAGCCTCCGGACAAGTGCGACGTGCAGACCGGCGGGTTTACCCGCGATGGCTATGAGTTCCAGCTGCGCTACGTGAACACCGGCCGCTTCCGCCTCAAGCGTGTGGCGATGGTTGCTCAACGCCTTCAGGAGGATATTTACGGCGATCTCAGCCGCGTCGCGTGTCCGTTACTCTCCGAATAGTATGCCATCATACAATCCAGTCGATTACGGCGCCGATCCATGCGGACTGAGAAACAGCGCGTGGGCGATCAGCGAATGCTTAAATCTCACTGGCAAGTGCCATTTTCCGGTTGGCACGTTTTTGATTGGATCGAGCCCGGGGGCGAAGATTATTAACCGTTCCCGCACCGGAGGCGTTGCGACGTTTAACACCTCTACCGCTCACGGACTTGTCGTCGGAGAGAGGATCACCCTGTTCGGGTTTACGGACACGACTTTCAACGGACCTGATATCGGAAATCCTGCGACTTTTTACGGATTCCGTGTTGATTCAACCCCAAGCTCAACAACTTTTACCGCAACAGTTCCAGGAGCAAACTCTGGATTGGTTGTCGAAGATGGTTGGATCAATCTAATTGGCGGAGGATATACATCTTCAATTCTACTTGGATACGGTGCCGCGATCAACAACATGGAGATCACGGGTCAAGGCGCGGGAAAAACAATCCTTAAGTTTGCTGATCATACATCGACAAAGATATTCGATTTATATGGGTTCAACGCCCAGATGATTAAGACTATTGGAACAACTACTGGATCTGGAGTTGTAGGTGCTCTCGGAAGCGTAAAAGGAAACCCAACAGATGCAACTAATTGCAAAAATACACTAATACAAGGAATTACTGTAGATGGAAACTACAGAAACAACTCAGTTGCTGATGTTAAAATATCATCGGTTCAGAGAACCAATGGAATAAATACTTACAACTCTGCAATTCCTATATCGTTTCCTAATCCGTATGGAATATTAACTCAGTTTTCATCACAAGCCCCTCCTGCATACACCCCTCCGATTCCTCCGTTATATGCAAATGTGGGAATGTATCAACAATACATCAGCAATGTTGTAACCACTGGCCCAAGTTCAGACGCTACATTTGTAGGTTACGGACAGATTCAGAATATCACTCAATTTTCGTTTGAGAGAGACGTTGGAGTTGTATTGATTCAAGCAAAACGAAATGCAGTTAATCAGGCAACTTACACTCGGCATCCTAATTGGTATTTCCCGTTCACAATCGGAAATTCATTTGATGTTATAGGATTTTCAAACGCAACGCTAAATGGAACATTTGTAGTTGTATCATTTCCGTCAATTACCGAGGTGCTGTGCGTTAATGTTGGGCCAACCACGACTGTTCAAATAAACGCATTTGAACGGCTTACTAATGTTGCAATTTACGATACCGGAACTCCTCATGGTTTCGTGGGCGGCGAAAACGTGCTTGTGCAAGGCGTTTTAGATCCGTCTTTTAATGGCACGTTCGTGACGTTGGCTCCACCAAGCCCCACGCAGTTTACCTGCACTAACATCGGCACAGATGTCCCAGTAACCCCAAGTCCCGGCACCGTTGACTTGCTCGAAAACGGCCGCGCATGGTCCGCTCCGAATGTCGCCCTAACGCCGCAAGTCAACGCTGGGGTAAACTCGGTCTACACCATTGCTGGCATTAACCACACCGGAGAGAACGCGCTGATTCAAGATTGCGAGTTCTACGATTTCGGTGATGGAACGCTAAACGCAGAATCCTTTGTGCTCAAAACATTCCTCCCAATGACGGTAGAGAATGGAACACCAGGAGCCAAAGTTCTAAGAAATAAGTTTGGCTACCAAGGAAGCAACTCAATTCAAGGGACACTTTACGTTGGAAACGCAGAGGCTATTACAGAGGTTGTTGTTGGCGGGTTTTCATCGCTTCTAAATCCGATCAATGTGGTGTCTAAGTCAGCTGGAGTGGCGACATACACCTGCGTGATGAAGCACACGTTGAGGGTGGGTGATGTGGTAGTGGTTACAATTCCAAATTACATTTTTCAGATTGTATTAGTTAAGCGTCAAGCAAATGTTGTTACATTTACAGCAAGTCAAAAACATTTACTTGTGCCTGGGAACTCAGTGTTAGTAAATGTAAACAACATCACATTTAATGGCACATTTATAGTTTCAACTATCGTAGATGATTTTTCGTTTACAGCTGCACAAGTAGCTGTTAATGTATTTCCAGCAATTTCAGTCTTTGGGTACGGTTCTGTTAATCTGTTTTCGGGGACGTTAACTGTTCTCAGCACCCCTGATTTTTACCAATTCACAGCTGCATTTGCTGGAGCAAACGTCCTCCCCGGCCTCTACCTTGATGGCTACGTAATGATGCTTCGCAGCCGGCGCATTTTTGCATCGGATTGCGTCGTAGAAGAAAACCAATTTATATCTGGACCTTATAAACAAGATAATCAAAGCCCGTTACACGCAGTGACAGTGAGGGAAACGATTGATGCGGAAGTAAGATACAACAATTTCAACGGTTACAGTGGAACGTGTTTCTACGTTGATTCATTTTTCCACAAAGGCACTCACCTGCATCACAATGAAGCGTTGAATGTTGGGGCGTTTATTGCGCTGCAAACTAACGATTACTACGCAACATATTTATCGTTTGGAGTCGCTAACCCAGAACTCTATTCCACATTTACAGCGGTGCATAAGAACATGGTCGTTGAAAACAACGATGTTCTGTTATCTGGACCTGATTCATGGCATTACCAGCCTGCCTACCCTCCGATCAACGCTCCATTTCTCATTAATAATCACGACGTAGATAAATCTAAGTGGTACTATCCTACGGATTATCAAATTCCGATTACGACAGCGACGCGCCTTGCAAATATAACGACGTTCACAACAGCTTCGGCGCACGAGCTTCAACCTGGCTTTAAGGTGACAGTTCTGAAAATCATTCCCGGCAGCTTTATTGGAAAATTCACGGTTATAGCCACTCCGACTACCACGACTTTCACGGTCTTTAACATCGGTGTTTCTGAAAGCACCACTGGAGGGCTTCTGGGAATCGACAGCCCTGTAGACTTTCCGTGGGAAATCCAACCCATCGGATTTCAGCGCACCGCAGGTGTGGCTACGTACACGACGAACAAGGCGCACCAGCTGCTCGTTGGATACCACGCAACTGTTGAGGGGCTCAGCGATGTTTCGTTCAACGACGAGGTAATCGTGACTGGGATTCCTACGCTGACGACGTTCACCTGCGCGAGTCCTGGTCCCAACGTCGCGTTCACATCCTCAACCGGGAACTTCCTAAGGTACGTCGAGAACATCCAGATTGGATGCAACACGGTGCGCCGCTTGAGTGGAGACCCGCTGGTGATCAACAACGGCGGCAGGTTTGCGACCTTTTTCATCAGCGGCAGATCATCGGGATGCGTTGCTCCGCTGAACCAGTTCTTCTATTTCGATTGTCCCGAGGCTTGTTTGGCGCTTGAATGCGACCCAGGCCCGTGTAAGCCAAACGACTACCTTTACCGCATCTAGCCATGCCTGAAATCAACCTAACTGCCGGCACACTTCCTCCGCCCGCCTGCTACGCATCCGAGCAGGATCGTTTGGACGCCTACGCGGCAGCGATAATCGCCCAGTATTCGGCGCCACCAGAGTGGTCGGCAGGTATGGTCGCTCCAGCGGATCTTTCGCTCTACTGGCTGCGACTGGACTCGAACCAGAATCCAGTCGAGGTCCTGAAGTACAACACGACGTCGGGCGGATGGGCTCGTGTTCAGACGCAGTTTACGTATGGCGTCGGAGCTGGTGTTGCCAACGCCTACACGATCACGCTGAGTCCGGTCTCGCCGAACGCAATTCAGGCGTACCGAACCGGAGTCTGCTATGCCTTCGTTGCAAACCTTTCAAACACAGGCGCGACCACCGTT
>Ga0315287_10007588_pt1 | contig 10883 bp, 11 predicted proteins | sample YL17G11_0_MG_FD_205037 | JGI IMG/M metagenome (GOLD analysis project Ga0315287, IMG submission 205037) | Sediment microbial communities from Yellowstone Lake, YNP, Wyoming, USA - YL17G11_0 | ecosystem: Environmental > Aquatic > Freshwater > Lake > Sediment | place: USA: Wyoming | collected...
CGATCCCGAGCGACTGGGCGATCGACGATGCGTAGACGTCGGCATCGATCACCAGCGACTCGACCCCGGCCCGCGCGACTTCATCGGCGATCCCCACTGCCACAGACGTTCGGCCGGGCGATCCGATGGGACCCCACACCGCAACAAGTGAACCCGTCGCCCGCGCCGCCCCGACTTCCGGCGACGGGGTTCTCGCGGTACTCCCATCAGGCTGCGTATCGCAGTGAGCGTCAATGCTGGCGAACAACGCGGCGAAGTCCTCCTGGACGCTGACCACGTCGTCGACTCCCATCGCGCGCAACCGAGCCGACTCCGCGTCGACCTCCCGATCGACGCAGGCGATCACTGCGACACCACTCGCGTGCAGCTGCGCCACCGCATTCCCGTCGAAGCGAGCCAGCCCGGGTGACACGACGGCCACCCGGGCGACGCCTGATGCCGCCGTCGCCAGCAGGTCCGCCACGTCGAGGCATCGTCGTACGACGACGACCGACGACGACGGGTGGGTCAGGGCGGCGATCAGGGAGGACTCCCACGTCGTCGTCGCAAGTGCCACGACCACAGGGGGAATCCGACTCGACATCATGAGGCGTTCGCCGGCAGCCGGATCAGGTCGAGGTCTCCGTGGTGCAGGGCCATCACCAATCTGGCCACGGCTGCATTCGGGACGTCGAGCACCACGGGAACAACCGATGCCGCGCCGAACGACTCGATCGAGGGCACCTCGTCGACGAGTGCCCCCGCGAGCACGAGCTGCGGCGCAGCGTTGCCCGCCAGCGATGCGGCGTCGTCCTTCGGCGTCACCCACACGTCGACCCGTTCACCGTGGGTGAGCCCGGTGGGCGCGTGCGCGGTGTCCACGGAGACGGTGACCAGGCGGCGGTCGCCGCTGACGTTCGAAGCCAGCGCAGACGCCGCGACGTACTCCCCCTCCTCCACCTCATGCGCGACGCGCTGCCCAATGGGTGAGTGGTCTGCCGTCAGGTAGGCGTTGCCGTCGACCCCGGCGGACGTCAGCGTCACATCGTCATCCGTGACGACGCTCTTCGCGCTCAGGTGATGGGTGAAGGTCCAGACCGGTGTACGCGCGTCGGCGGTGGACAGCACCCGCGAGCCGATCAGCATGGCGCTGACGATCAGCGCAAGACCGAGCAGCACGCGACCGTCGCGCCACCGCGGCGGTTCGTGGCGGGCCGCCTCCGGCGACACGGCCGTAGGGGGGCCCGATGAGGACCCCGAATCCGGACGCGGAACAACGAACTGCGCCACTGGTCCTCCCCCGTGTGCGGACGTGACGGCCCGCCGAGGGTGGAGCATCAGGACTTCGGGGGCCAGCGAAGTGTCCACTTTGTGGACGCCCGATCGGGTGGTGACATCAAACGGCGATGTCCACAGGCAAGTGGCATGATTCAACGGTGCCGCCACGCTTCCTGACCCTCGCCGACGTGGCCGAGATCCTCAACACGTCCTCGGCGCAGGTGTACGCCCTGGTCCGATCCGGTGACCTTCGCGCCATGAAGATGGGCGGGCGCGGGCAATGGCGGGTCCAGAGCAGCGACCTCGAGGACTACATCCAGGCTGCTTACGCCGAGACCGAGAGATTCGTGGCGACCCATCCCTTCGGGAAGGGCGACCCGGACCACTAGCCGGGTCGGCCGCGCCGCACCCAACGGATCGCCCCAAGGGTCAGCGTCCGCGTCGCCGGTCTCGGTGCGTCGCGTCGCACACCGTCGTCGGTTCGAGTCGCGAGATCGACGTGATCCGCCCCGACTCGATCCAGCCGGCCCGCCACCTCGCCGAGATCAGCGACGCCCACGACCACGCCTCCCCGATCCCGGACCCACTCCCGGAGCACCAACCGTACGTCGCGGCGCTGATCGACAAAGCCTCTGGTGTCAGGATCATTGGCGAGTGGGCCCGGGTCGTCGACGGCGATGAGCGACGACGAGGGCAGCAGCCACTCCGTCGGTTCCAGGCCGTCGTCGTTGGTGCCCATCAACCAGTCCGTGCCCACGTCGGTCACGCGAAGTCGCAGCGTTCGCGACCCGGCGGGCGCATCGCGGATGTGGACGGTCAACTGCCGGTGGCGGGCGGCGCCGAGTCGGTCGGTCACGCGGATCCTGGCGAACTCCCGACGGGTTCGATCGGCGATCTCCTCGGCCAGCTCGGCGTCGGCGAGGCTCTGCGCCTCGGCCTCGAGGTCGGCAAACACCCGGCCCCACCGATCTGGATCGCCGCGGTCCTCGACAGGTGCCCGCAGCCCCTCCGAGTCGCGATGGTCGCTCATCACGTCACCCCCCGCCGGACCGAACCGTAGAGCCCTTCCATCGGCTCTGACAACGCCCTTGACACCATGGTGCGTGAGAGCATACAAATGCAAACACACGTAAACATAGGGATACGTCCACGATTCCGGGGGGAACAGATGTGGGTCGACGTGGCAATTCACACCGTGGAACTGACGAGAGCCGATCTCTCGACCGCTGACTCGGTCGTCGTCCGGGTGGGGCTCCTGATCGCCGGTGCGCTCGCGGCCGGTCACGCCGCGCGCCTCGCCCTCGCGTGGGGCTTGATCGCGGTCAGCCGCCTGGGACCGCGTGGCCAGAGGTCGCGTTGGAGCCGCCGGCTGACCGAGGTGTCGTTGCGTGTGGCACCTCGGGGCGCTCGACGCCGACTGGTGCGCTGGTCGGGTGTCGCGGTCACCACCGGCGTGATGGTCGCCGCCGCGACGCAGGTCGCCAGCGCGGCGGCGGAGACCGCACCGTCGCCCCCCGGGTCGCCGTCATCGACCTGGTCGACGGTGCCGGCGGAGAAGGTCCCCGCTCCCGACCTCGATCGTGGGCGCATTCGTCAGACTCCACCACCACCGCCACCACCACCACACGGTGCCGTGGGTGTGTCCGGTGCCGTGGGTGTGCCCGGTGCCGATGTTCTGGTACGTCGCGGCGACACGCTGTGGGACATCGCGGCAAGCCAGCTGCCGCGCGGCTGCACGAATGCCCAGATCGCTGCTGCCTGGCCGCGTTGGTACCGCCACAACCGGCGCGTCATCGGGCCGAATCCCCACCTCATCATCCCGGGGATGCGCTTGTTACCGCCGGCGCGGATCGAGGCGGTGACCCGATGAGCAACGCGCCGTTTGCCGACCGGCCATCCGACGACCCGGGGAACGGCCAATCCCCCGCGACCGTCCGCATCTCTCGTCCGCCCTCCTGGCTCGAAGGCACGGATCGGAGCGACGCCGGTGCCCAGGTCGAACCGGACGCGGGCGGCGATGCCATCGTGATCGGGCTGCCCCGACGTCATGGCAAGTACATCCAGGGAACCCTGCCGCTGCCCTGGACCGCCGACTTGCCCCATCACCCGTCGAGCTCCACCCGCTCGTCGGGGTCGACGCAGCGCAGGGCCGGACTGCTTGCCCAGCCCGGACGGTCCGAGCAACCCGCTTCGTCGGCCCGGATCGCCGGCTCGTTCGCGGGTCCGGGGCTACGCCTCGTGGAGCCGCCGGAGCTACCAGCGGAGCGCGGCGACGCAGATCAGCTCTTCGATCCACAGCGAACACCGAGATCCGAACTCCCGGATCCACGCCAGTGGGCGGCTCGATTGGGCCAAGCAATCGTCGAGGTGCTTGACGGTCGACGCGCCGCCAGTCAGCTGCTGCGATGGACCACCCCCGAGATCCACCGGGCATTGGCCAGCCAGGCCCGGTCCCTTCGCGGCTTCGGGGACTCCCCGCCGACAAGCGCTGGACCGGGACGGGTTCAGGTCCGCAGCGTCCATGTCTGCGAACCCGAGTCGGGAATCGCCGAGGCCTCCGTGGTCCTTGCCGCACCTCATCGATCGCGGGCGATGGCCATCCGGCTGGAGGGTATCGACGGCCGCTGGCGGGCCACGGTCGTGATGCTCGCCTGAGTCGGCGCCTCAGACCTGGTTGCGTACCCGCGGGTCTCCGTGGCACCGCTTGTACTTCTTTCCCGACCCACAGGGACACGGCGCGTTGCGCGCGGTGCCGGCGTACTCACCGTCATCGGCATTCGCGGTGGTCACCAACGAGTCGGTGCCGTCAAGCGTGGGGGCGCTGTACTGAAGGTTCTGGGGACGCGCGGGACCGAGACCCTTGGCCACGATCTCCCGCGGAGCCTCCGGCGTCTCGTCGCCCTGGGCGTCCAGAGCGGCCACCGCCGTCGCGGCCGCGTCAACGCCGTCGGAGGCGCCGGCTTCGTCGGTGACTTCCACCTCCACGTTGAACAGGAAGCCGACCGACTCCTCCTTGATGGACTCCATCATCGCGATGAACAGGTCATAGCCCTCGCGCTGGTACTCGACGAGTGGATCGCGCTGGGCCATGGCGCGCAGTCCGATGCCCTCCTGCAGGTAGTCCATCTCGTACAAGTGCTCGCGCCACTTGCGATCGACCACGCTGAGCACGACGCGGCGCTCCAACTCGCGCATGACCTCCTCCCCGAGGGCCTCCTCACGCTTGTCGTACGCCGCGTGCGCGTCGTCCTTGATCTCCTCGATGAGGTACTCCTGGGTCAGGCCCGCCCGCTCACCACCGGAGCGCTCCTCCATCTCCTCGATCGAGATCCCGACCGGATACAGAGTGCGCAGTGCCGTCCACAACTGTTCGAGGTCCCATTCCTCCGGGTAGCCCTCGGAGGTGGCGGCCACCACGTAGGCCTCGACGGTGTCGTCCAGGAAGGTCCGCACTTGTTCGTGCAGGTCAGCCCCCTCGAGCACCTCGCGGCGCTCGGCGTACACGACCTGACGCTGCCGATTGAGGACCTCGTCGTACTTGAGCACGTTCTTGCGGATCTCGAAGTTCTGCGCCTCCACCTGGGTCTGCGCCGAACGGATCGCATTGGACACCATCTTCGCTTCGATCGGGACGTCGTCCGGGACGTTGAAACGCCGCAGGAAGGCATCGACGAGTTCGCCCTTGAACAACCGCATCAGCTCGTCCTCGAGCGAGAGGTAGAAGCGGGTTTCACCGGGGTCACCCTGTCGACCGGAGCGACCACGCAGCTGGTTGTCGATCCGACGCGACTCGTGGCGCTCGGTCCCCAGTACGTAGAGACCGCCGAGCTCGGTCACCTCGTCATGCTCGGTCGCCACCGCCTTGCGAGACTTGTCGAGCGCCTCCGGCCACGCCTCTTCGTACTTCTCGGGCGTGTCGACGGGGGAGAGTTCTCGCTGGGCGAGCTCGGCGGTCGCCATGAACTCGGGGTTGCCGCCCAGCATGATGTCGGTGCCTCGACCGGCCATGTTGGTGGCCACCGTCACGGCGCCCTTGCGGCCGGCCTGGGCCACGATGGCCGCTTCTCGATCATGGTGCTTGGCGTTGAGGACCTCGTGCGGCACGCCACGGCGACGGAGCAGCGCCGACAGGTGCTCACTCTTCTCGACGCTGACCGTGCCGACCAGTATCGGCTGGCCCTTCTCGTGCCGTTCGACGATGTCCTCGATCACCGAGTCGTACTTGGCGTTCTCGGTCCGGTAGACCAAGTCGCCCTCGTCGGCTCGCACCATCGGACGGTTGGTCGGGATCGGGACGACACCCAGCTTGTAGATCTGGTTGAACTCGGCGGCCTCGGTCATCGCCGTACCGGTCATGCCGCCGAGCTTCTCGTACATGCGGAAGTAGTTCTGCAAGGTGATGGTTGCCAGCGTCTGGTTCTCGTTCTGGATCTCGACGCCCTCTTTGGCCTCGATGGCCTGGTGCATCCCCTCGTTGTACCGACGGCCCGCGAGAATACGCCCGGTGTGCTCGTCAACGATGAGCACCTCACCCTCGATGACGACATAGTCCTTGTCGCGCTTGAACAACTCCTTGGCCCGCAGCGCATTGCTCAAGTAGCCGACAAGGGGCGTGTTGACCGACTCGTACAAGTTGTCGATACCGAGCCAGTCCTCGACATGCTCAACACCTGGCTCCAGGACGCCGACCGTCCGCTTCTTCTCGTCGACCTCGTAGTCGTCGTCGCGACGGAGGCGAGGGACCAGACGGGCGAACTCGGCGTACCACTTGGTGGCTTGGTCCGCCGGTCCACTGATGATGAGCGGCGTGCGTGCTTCATCGATAAGAATCGAGTCGACCTCGTCGACGACGGCGAAGAAGTGCCCGCGCTGCACGCGCTCCTCCGACGTCCAGGCCATGTTGTCGCGCAAATAGTCGAAGCCGAATTCGTTGTTCGTGCCGTAGGTGATGTCAGCCGCGTACTGTTCGCGACGCTGGGCGGCAGGCATCTGCGCCATGATGCACCCGACGTTCAGGCCCAGGAAACGGTGGATTCGTCCCATCCATTCCGAGTCACGCTCGGCCAGGTAGTCGTTGACCGTCACGACATGGACACCCTCTCCGGCCAACGCGTTGAGGTAGGCCGGCAGCGTCGACACCAGGGTCTTGCCTTCACCCGTACGCATCTCGGCGATGTTGCCCAGGTGGAGAGCGGCGCCGCCCATGAGCTGCACGTCGTAGTGGCGCTGGCCGAGCGTGCGCCTGGCCGCCTCGCGCACCGTCGCGAAGGCCTCCGGAAGCAGTTCGTCGAGGGTCTCCCCGTCGGTGTAGCGCTTCTTGAACTCATCGGTCAGGGCCCGCAACTCGCCGTCGGACATCGGGGTGAACTCGTCCTCGAGGGCGTTGATCTGCGCGGCGACGCGAGTGAGCTTCTTGAGGGTCTTGCCTTCGCCAGCGCGAAGAATCCTGTCGAGGACTGACACCTGTGAGGTCCTTGTCGGTTCGCCGGCCCTGGAGCCGGATCGCGGCCACCCCCGCGGCGCGGGCTGGGTGGATGGGGCGCCTCCGCGCCCACCGGCTCATGGTAACCGTTCGGTCACGAGGATCCCGTCGGCGCGAGCGCCGCTCGGGTGTTTCCCCGACTCCGAGGGCCCGCGCGATATCCGCGTGCCACATCCGGCCCTCATGCGGTCTGATGTCCCCATGACGAGATCGGGAGGCGCCGAGGCCTTTGCGATGCCCACCCGCCGGGACCTCACCGACGGAGTGGTGCTGCTGCGGGCACCCCAGGCCCGCGACGAGGCCGCGATCGCCGCTGGGGGCAGTGATGCCGATGTGGCGCGCTTCACCATGGTCCCTGTCCCGTACCTGATCACGGACGCCCAGGAGTTCGTCGCGAAGGTCGACGAGAACTGGGCGAACGGGAGTTTCGTCTTCGCCATCGCCGATGCCCGCAGCGATGACTTCCTCGGGATGTGCGGTATCCATGACCGCGACGCCGGTGGGCTGGCCAGTGGTGCTGCGGAGGTCGGCTACTGGCTCGCGCCCGGCGCTCGTGGCGCCGGCGTCATGACTCGCGCGCTCACCTTGCTGTGCCGGTGGGCCTTCGAGTCGATGCCACTCGTGCGGCTCTGGTGGTGGTCGCTGGTCGGGAACACGCCGTCGTTGGCGGTTGCCGAACGAGTGGGGTTCCAGTTCGAGGGAACGCTCCGCCGAGGGATGCTTCAACGAGGTCAGCGCGTTGACGCCTGGATCGCCGGACTGTTGCGTGAAGATCTGAGTTCATGAGCGTCGGGATGATGAGGGCCGGGACACCACGAGGCGAGCTGATGACGGAGTCGACGAGATGACGTCGTTCGAACCGGTCGAGATCGCTGCAGGCCCGTACCAACTGCGCCCCTGGCCCGTCGCGCACGCGGACCTCGACGAGGTGCTCACCGAGTTCTGCCTCGACCCGGTTGCCAAGGCCGGCATCGCCGCCTTCAACGGTCCGCTGGAGGACACCGTTGCGGGACTTCGCGAGAGACGGTTGACCGGCTGGGACACCGGCCTCTATCTCGGTTGGGGCATCCGGGAGGCCACTACCGGCCGATGCGTCGGCGAAGTGACCCTCATCCATGTCGATCTGACCAATCAGGCCTCCGAGATCGGCTACACCACTCGGCCGGGCGATCGAGGACGCGGCGTCATGGCGTTGGCCGTTCCCGCCGCCTGCCGTTGGGGTTTCGGGGGCTTGGGACTGCATCGGATCGCGTTGGGACACATGGTGGACAACACGGGGTCCCAGCGGGTCGCCGAGAAGTGCGGCTTCACCTACGAGGGGCTGGCTCGTGGCGACTACCTCAACCACGGCGTCCACCAGGACACCATGTGGTGGTCCCTGCTGGCCACCGACTGACCCTGCGGCAACGCGCGGCCTCAGGGCCGGATCGGACGCAGAGAGGGTGTCGTGCGGAGGACTCGAACGTCGTCGCACCCGACCCACGTGGCCGCGTCTCGCAGCGCAGTCTCGGTGGCCGCCACCGCTGATCCTGGGACGTGTCCACGGCGGTTGACCTCGTAGACGACATGACGTGCGACCAGGGATGAGCCCGACCTCTTGGGATCGACCCGGGCGACCAGTCGTCCACCGTGCAGGACGGGCATCGCGAAGTAGCCGTGCTCACGCTTCGCGGCGGGCGTGTAGGCCTCGAGGCGGTGATCGAATCCGAAGACCCGCGACGTGCGTCCGCGGTGCCACACCAGCGAGTCGAATGGGCTGAGCATCGTCGTACGAACCCGACCGGTCATCGACCCGGCGGCCAGCCGCGCCAATGCCGACGCATCCGCGACCACGGGGTCGGGCCAATCAGGCACGTCGACCTCCACGAGGTCACCCTCCTCGGTGAGTTCCCTGACGGCGGCAAGGACCTCCGCGCGAGTCACACCGTGGCTGGTGAGTCGATGGACGTCGACGAGGTCGCCGAGTGTTCCGACACCCAGTGACCGAGCCGACCGCCGCAGCAGGTCGCGGATGCAGGCGTGATCCGGCGGACCCCACACGCCATCGTCGTCGGTCCATGCCTGCTCGGCGGAGGGGGTGCGAAGCTGCGCAGGAATCACTCGGTCCGCCAGGTCGTAGACCCGGCGGAAGCCGATCCGGCGTGCGCACACGACCTCGCCGATGTCGAGCAGCCACTCGATGGCGATCTTGCTGTCCGACCAGTCCCACCACTGCCCACTTCGCTTGGCACCGCCGAGCTCGCGGGTGGTGAGAGGACCCTCGGCAAGAAGGCGTCGCCGGATCCCGTCGAGAGCCGCGGTCGGGACATCGTGCCAACGCACTCCGCGGCGTCGAAATGCCCGGCGGCGAAAGGCGAACAGCGGCCACTCGCCGACCGGAAGGATGCAGGCGGCATGGCTCCAGTACTCGAATGTCCGGGCGGACTCGGGGTCGGGCCGCGGATGACTGGGTCCCCAGTACGCCTCTTCGACGGCGTCGCGACCGATCGCACCGAGGCGGGCGTACGGAACCAACTCGTGGTTGCGCGCCAGGACGCTGATGGTGTCCAGCTGCACGGCACCGAGATGGTCGAGCATCGTTCCTACCAGGTCGACCCGACGCGCGCCGGAGGCGCGCACCGCCTGCGCCGGCGTCACACCGTAGGCCCGGCCGAGAAAGCCCTGGGCATCCAGCGCCAACCGCCGTACCTCGGCATCGGTCAGCGCGGCGGCGGCGGGCACGGCGGCAACGTACAGGGGCCGGGCGACCCGGTCGCGGGAGGAAGGGGTCAGGCGATCTGGAGAACGCCTTCGCGGACGGCTCGGACGACTGCCTCCATGCGGGAATGCACGCCGAGCTTCTCGTGAATGTTGCGAATATGGTTCTTCACGGTGTTCTCGCTGATGAACAGCGACTCGGCGATGCTCCGGTTGTTCATCCCCTCGGCAACGAGACTCAGGACCTCTCGTTCGCGGTGCGACAAGGCGATGGCACCCGCCGAACGCCGCTCCCGTCGATCCGAGAGCGTCACTAGCTCGTCGAGCAGTTGACTGACCAGAGCGGCGGAGAGCAGCGAGTCGCCGGCGGCAACGGTGGACACCGCGTCGCGCAACTCCTCGACCGTGCAGGACCGGGTCAGGTACCCCCGCGCACCGGCCCGTACCGCTTCGGCGAGTCCCGGCTCCTCGGCGCCCTCGGCCAGCACCAGCACGTACGGTGCCGACACCGTGTCGCGCAACGCACGGCAGGCCGCCGCGCCACCGTCGTCGGGAAGGTGGAGGTCAACGAGCACGATGTCGATGGGGTCCCCCGCCGTGGCCTGATGGGCGACCGCTGCGCACGCCGAAACCGCGTCCCCCACCTCGCCGACTACCGTGATGTCTGCAACTCCTGAAAGCGCTTCGACGAGGCCGCGCCGGAAGATCGGCGCGCGATCCGCGATCAGAACTCGCATCATGAAGCAGCCTCCCGCTCGGCATCATGACACGCGCGGAGTGCCCATGAGTTCAGTTCACGCGTTCTCGGCCAACTCCCCCGCAGCACCGTCGTCGTGCAGCCGGATCAAGCCGTAGTCGAAGCCGCGACGGCGATACACGACGGTGGCGCAGCCTTCCTCGGCGTCCATGAAGAGGTAGAAGTCGTGCCCCACCAGTTCCATGGCGTGCAATGCCTGTTCGACGGTCATCGGATCGGCTCGGTGGGTCTTCTCTCGCACGACGACTGGGCCGACCGCGTACACGACGTCGTCGACCTCGCCCGCTGCGCTGTCCGCCTGAACCGCGGCGCTCCCCGCACCGGCTGACGACCCGGACACCCGCGGCATGTCATCGACAACGGACAATCGAGCGCCCTCCGGGTCCGACGCTCCGGCATCGGGGGCCACCGACGAAGCGGACGCGGTCGAGGCGCGACCGTGGCGATGGAAACGACGCCTCTCCCCAGCCCGCCGCAGTCGCTCCTCGAGGCGCGAGTAAGCGACATCCAACGCGGCGTACTTGTCGTTCGCGGCCGCCTCGGCGCGGATCACCGGACCTCGGCCGCGACAGGTGAGTTCGACTTCGTACGCGCGATCGGCCTGCCGTGGGTTGACCTCTTTGGACACCTCGACGTCGATCCGGGTCAGCGGGACGCCGAATCGGTCGAGTCGCGCAAGCTTGTCCGTGG
>Ga0315287_10007589_pt1 | contig 10881 bp, 9 predicted proteins | sample YL17G11_0_MG_FD_205037 | JGI IMG/M metagenome (GOLD analysis project Ga0315287, IMG submission 205037) | Sediment microbial communities from Yellowstone Lake, YNP, Wyoming, USA - YL17G11_0 | ecosystem: Environmental > Aquatic > Freshwater > Lake > Sediment | place: USA: Wyoming | collected...
TGGTGGGCCTTGGGCACGGCGGCCGTCCACCTGGTCTGCTCGTTGATCCTCACCGGGATCGGCATCCTCGTCGCCAACGCGCTGTTCGTCAGGGCCTAGCACCCAAGGAGACCCCCAATGCAAGGCATCTACCTCAAGTTCTACGTGCAGGAGAAGCACCGCCATCACGGCATCCTGGCCTACGAATGGCTGCTCGAGGAGGCGAAGAAGGTCGGCATCCATGGCGGCTCGGCCTTCCGCGCGATTGCCGGCTTCGGCCGCCACGGCAGGCTGCACGAGGAGCATTTCTTCGAGCTTGCCGGTGATGTTTCGGTGGAGGTGGGCTTCGCACTTACCGAAGTAGAGGCACAGAGTTTTCTTGCGCACCTGGCCGGCGAAAAGCTCAGGATGTTCTACATCAAGGTTCCGCTGGAAATGGGGGTCATCGGGGGCGAGCCGTGACGGCCACCTGGGCGCAGGCCGCGCTGTGGCTCGGTCTGGCGCTGGTGGCCACGCTGTTGTCGATCTGGCTGCGTGTGGCCACCGCGATGTCGGAGATCGTGGTCGGCGCCATTGCCCAGTTGCTGATCGGCGCCTTCGTCGGCGGAGCGGCGCTGGGCGTCGGCGAATCCTGGGTGACGTTCCTTGCCGGCACCGGTGCGATCGTGCTCACCTTTCTCGCCGGTGCCGAACTCGACCCGCGCGTGCTGCGCAGGAAATGGAAAGAGGCTTCGGCGATCGGACTGGTGAGCTTCGCGGCACCGTTTCTCGGCTGCACCGCCGTGGCCTACTGGATTCTTGGTTGGAGCGTTCCCGCCAGCTGGCTGGCCGGCATCGCGATGTCGACCACCTCGGTGGCCGTGGTCTACGCGGTGATGCTCGAGTTCGGCTTCAATGCCACCGACTACGGCAAGACGGTGCTGGCCGCCTGCTTCATCACCGACCTGGCGACTGTGCTGGCGCTGGGCTTCATCTTTGCACCGTTCACGTTGAAGACGCTCCTGTTCTTCGGTGCCTGTGGCGTCGCGGCCGTCGTCCTGCCCTGGCTCACACCGAGATTCTTCAAGCGCTTCGGCGGCCGCCCCTCCGAGCTGGAGGCCAAGTACCTGATGTTCATGTTGTTCGGGCTCGGCGCGCTGGCCACCTGGGCCGACAGCGAGGCGGTGCTGCCCGCGTACCTGATGGGCATGGTGCTCGCGGGCACGGTCGGCAAGGACCATGCGCTGGTGCGGCGGCTGCGCACGCTGACCTTCGGGCTGCTGACGCCGTTCTACTTCATCCGCGCCGGCTCGCTCGTGTCGCTGCCGGCGCTGGTGGCCGCGCCGTTCGCTTTCATCGTGCTGCTGCTGGCCAAGATGGCAACCAAGATCGCCGGCGTCTATCCGGTGGCGCGGGCCTACAAATCGCCGCGCCAGGAGGCCGCGTACACGACGCTGCTGATGTCCACCGGGCTGACCTTCGGCACGATTTCGGCGCTGTTCGGTCTGTCGCACAAGGTCATCGATCAGGCGCAGTATTCGTACCTGGTTGCGGCGGTGATCGGCAGCGCAGTGATTCCCACGCTCATCGCCAATGCATTCTTCCTGCCACGCCACCTGCTGCCCGAACGAGCGGAGGCGCAGAGCGCCGCCGGCGTCACGGCAGCTGCAACCGTGAGGGCCGAGCCATGATCAAAAAGATCCTCCTGGGTTACGACGGATCTGCCAGCGCGGACAAGGCGCTGGCCTTCGCCCTCGACCTTGCAAAGCACTACAGCGCCGAGCTGCACTTGCTGGCCGTTGCCCGGCCGCCCGAGTTCGGTACCGAGGTCGAGACCGAGGCCGTGATCGAGAACTCGCGCCACCATTGCCACCGGGTGCTCGCGCCCGTCAAGACCCGGCTGGCGCCTGAGAGCGTGCGCACCGAGTTCCACGTCGCCGTGGGCAACCCGGCCGAACAGATGCTGCGCTACGCCGAGCAGCATGCCGTGGACCACATCGTCGTGGGCCATCGGGGCCACACTCTCTTCGAGCGCTGGCTGATCGGCTCGATCGCCCGGCAGGTGGTCGCGTATGCCCCGTGCGCGGTGACCGTGGTGAGATAGCCCAGGCACGAAGGATCGGGGTCGAAGTCACACCATGAAGGAGCCGGACATGACGCACAGGATCCTGGTGGCCTACGACGGAACCGCGGCAGCCGATCGAGCTTTCGAAGTTGCGCTGGACGCCGCACGTCGCTTCGATGCGCGCCTGCACGTACTCGCCGTGGCCAGCGCCGCGGAGGTGGAAACCCATGTCATGCACGATCGGCTGCGCATCGAATGCGCGGCGTATCTCAGGCCACTTCGCGCCCGCGGCGCTGCGGTGCATGTCGATGTGGCGACCGAAGTCACCGAGGGCATACCGGCCTGGGAGATCGCGGACGTCGCCCGGCGCGTTGGCGCCGACATGATCGTGATCGGCCACCGCCAGCGCAGCCTGTTGCGGCGGTGCATGGAAACCTCGGTAGCCAAGCGCGTGCTGGATCGCGCTCCCTGCATGGTCCTGGTGGCGAACTAGGGCTTCAGCCAGGCGCCGACGGCCAGTGACAGCAAACGGCAACAGCCTACGAACGCCCATCAAGCTCATCAAAGGCATTGCCGCAGGCGATATCGCGCACCTCGAAACTCCCAACGCCGTCCAGATACTGGTCGAGCAGGAGGCGGACTTCAGCCTGAGCAGGCGCACCCTGCCGGGGCCTGCGACAAGCACACCATCCGAGATCCGGTAAGCCTTCATCGAACGTCCTCTCACCCACTGCCACCTGGAGTCACCTCATGCAAACCACGATCCAATCAATCCGCGCTCGCGAAATCCTGGACTCCCGCGGCAACCCCACCGTCGAGGTTGATGTGGTGCTGGCCGGTGGCGCGAACGGCCGCGCCGCCGTGCCCTCGGGCGCGTCGACGGGTGTGCACGAGGCCGTCGAACTGCGCGACGGTGATGCGCAGCGCTACGGCGGCAAGGGCGTGAAGATGGCGGTTGGCCATGTGAACGCTGAGATCGCGACTGCGCTGCAAGGGCTGGATGCGATGGACCAGGGTGCAGTCGATCGCACCATGCTGACGCTCGACGGCACCGTCAACAAGGGCCGGCTGGGCGCCAACGCGATCCTTGGCGTGAGCATGGCGGTGGCGCGGGCGGCCGCGGTCGCTTGCAAGCTGCCACTCTTCCAGCACCTCGGCGGCAAGGACGCATGCCGGCTGCCGGTTCCCATGTTCAATATCCTGAACGGCGGCGTGCACGCCAACTGGCAGGGCACGGACCTGCAGGAATTCATGATCGCCCCGGTCGGCGCGCCCAGCTTCGCCGAGGCCGTGCGCTGGGGCGCCGAGATCTATCACCGTCTCAAGAGCGTGCTCAAGGACGGGGGGTACTCGACCGGCGTCGGCGACGAGGGCGGTTTCGCCCCGGCGCTGAAGCGCAACGCCGATGCGATCGAGCTGATCCTCAAGGCCATCACCGGCGCGGGCTACCGTCCCGGCGAAGACGTGGTGCTGGCGCTCGACCCGGCCTCCAGTGGCTTCTACGAGGATGGCCTGTACCACCTGCGGACCGAAGGCCGCAAGGTGAGCGCCGACGAGATGGTGGCGATCTACGCCGACTGGGTGGCCCGCTACCCGATCGCAGTGCTCGAAGACGGGCTGGCCGAGGATGACTGGGCCGGATGGAAGACCCTCAACGACAAGCTGGGCAGCAAGATCGAGCTGGTCGGCGACGACCTGTTCGTCACCAACGTCGAGCACATCGCCCGCGGCATTCGCGAGAACGTGGCCAATGCGGTGCTGATCAAGCTCAACCAGATCGGCACGCTGACCGAGACGCGGGCCGCCGTGCAGATGGCGTATGACGCGCAGTGGGGCGCCATGGTGTCGCACCGCAGCGGCGAGACCGTTGACAGCTTCATCGCCGATCTCACCGTGGCACTGGGCACCGGCCACCTGAAGACGGGCGCGCCATGCCGGGGCGAGCGGGTCGAGAAGTACAACCAACTGATGCGGATCGAGGAGGCGCTGGGCGACTCGGCGGTCTATGCCGGGCGCCGCGCCTTCGTCCGCTGATTGAATACACGGGCTGGTGGTCGCGAAGCCCTAAGGGTCGCTGAAACCGGGGGTTCACTTGAATTTGAGGATACCGAGCATGGCCATCGCGTCGAACTGGTTCACCTGGGCACTCTTCTCGGCGGTGTTCGCCGCACTCACGGCGATCTTCGCCAAGATCGGCCTCGCAGGCGTCGACTCTGACCTGGCCACGCTGGTTCGCACAGTCGTCATCTTCGGCGTACTCAGCGCGTTCGTCTATGCGACGGGCAAGTGGTCGAATCCGTTCGAGCTGTCGGGCAAGACCTGGCTGTTCCTCGTACTGTCGGGCCTTGCCACGGGCGCGTCGTGGGTGTGCTACTTCCGCGCCTTGAAGATTGGTGATGCGTCCAAGGTCGCACCCGTGGACAAGCTCAGTGTGCTGCTGGTCACCGTATTTGCGGTGGCCTTCCTGGACGAGCGGCCTTCCATGCGCGAGTGGGCCGGCATCCTGATGGTCAGTGCGGGAGTTTTCGTGTTGGCGTTCAAGCGCTGACCGTCTCGGGGCGTCCACGGCTGCCGGCTTGATTGCTGCCCCGCCTGTGTACCAAACGCTATGCGCGCGATCACCGTGGCTCGCTCGATTGGGCTGTGGCACATGACATCGCATGCCTCTTGGCGCTTGTGACGGGCTCCATCTTTACTTGATAGGGAAGCTCGTGCCCTCGACCGCAAAGCCGACGGTCGGCCAGCCATCTTCGCCTTCACCGGCAATTCATCCGCTTGCCCCGATGCGACACAGCGTCGCACGGCTGCGTGCAGCGCGATTCCCACCGAAGGCTCCAGTTGCCTCTGGCGCGTCGAGTGACAGTGGGCCGCCGATCGGCACGTGCATTCGGCCGGCACTGCAAAGACCGCACCCGACGCTGCTTTCGTTATCGCCCGCCACGTCATTGAGATGACATCAGTTCGACCATCGCCTCCATGTCAATGACCGCATCCGCCATCGCCGTCAGTTCCGGTGTCTGCGACACGAAGAACTCGCGCTCGTAGCCACCCAGCCGCAGCACCTCCCGCTTCATCGCCATGAACATGCGTTTGCGTTCCGTATCCAGCGCGCCATCGGCTTCGTCCGAGAACAGCGTGCTATAGCGCCGGCCCGAATGCTCCACCAGGTACAGCGCCACCGCCCGCGTCAGGCATTCGTTGATCCACACGCGCTCGCCGCCGCTCATCAGACCGACGCTCTTGCTCTCCCCGGAATCGCCATCGTGGACGACGATGTCGAAGCCCTCCTTCTGCTCGCCCTTCGCGCTCTCCACGAGGGTATGGATCGATACCGTGAAGCGCGGCCCGTAGCAGGCCAGCAGCAAGTCGTTGGCCAGCCCGGACAGTGCCGGACCCGCGTCGTCGATCGCCAGCGCGATCAGCCCGTCGTTGCTCATGCAGCGTGCGAACAAGGTCCAGCCACCCAAAGCAGACTCGACGCTGGCGATACGCGCCATCAGTTGCGTGCGCCGCTGCGCCACGAAGGCCACCTGCCGTGTCGCCTCCTCCCACGATTGCGCGTCTCGCAAGGCGACTAGATGCGCCTGCTCGGCCGCCGTCACAGCGGCGGCGGCACGCCCGACTTCGCCGCTGGCCGCCACAAGCCACTGCTCGTCAAACTGCGCCGGCAGCGCCGCGAGCGACTCGTCGAGTCGGTCCAGCCGTTCGCGGATTTGCGCGACCTGCTGCTCGCGTCGGCCAGAAATCTGCGCGCGGACGGACGCGACCTGTTGCCGTTCAGCGCGCTCGTCGGCGGTCTCGTCCACACCGCCCGCGGCAGCCAGCGCCCTGAGTTCCTGATCGACGACCGTCACCTCGTCTCGCACCCGCTCGATCTCCCCTGCCCGTGCCGCCAGCACCGCCAAGCGCGACACCCGATCTCGGGCAAGCGTCTCCCGATGCCCTGCAACATGGCAGTCGGTAGGCGCACGGGCCAGGGCCAGCACCGTCGTTCCGATCTGCTCCAACTGAGCCTGCACCGTCCGCTTCTCCGTGGCCAGCCGGTGAACATCCGCATGCGCGTTGGGCACCAGCGCGCGCGCCTCATGCGCATCCGCCAGCAGCTTGCAGCGGCCCTGAAGGTCGCTCCCGGCACAGGGCACCTCGTCGGTCAAGCCGAAGCGGCGGGCCAGCTCCTCGGCCCTCAGTGCCGCACGGCCCGCCTCGCGTTCGATCTCCGCCAATCGCAGCTGCGCGGTACGCTGGGCGCCGGTGGAGTCGCTCAGCCGCTGCACTTGCTGGCGCAGCAGACCAACCCTTTCGGTCCGGGCACACAGCAGGCGTTGCGACCTCGGCAGCGTCTTCACGGCGTGCTGCACAGCCGGCGCGTCAGCCAGCACCTGATGCTGTTGCCGCCGCCGGCCCTCCAGCGCTTCGCGCCGTTTCCGCTCCTGCGTGATCCGATCGGCGATCCGCTGGGTCAACCGGGCCAGCCGCTCCTGCTCCTGCCGGTCCTGCGCATCCAGGGCTTCCGTGCTCTGCTTGTCGGCGTCCAGGGCTGCTTGTCGCTCCTGCTGCAGCCGCCGGCGTTGAGCCTGTGTCGCCAGCGTCTGTTCACGCTCCGCCACCAACCGAGCCAGGGTACTGCGGGCCGCATCAAGCGCCGTCTGGGCACCGGCCTTCGCCGCCAACGCCTGCACTGTGCGTGCGCCAGCGCCTTCGACACGCCGCCGCTCTTCGTCGATGCGCTGGTGCTCTTCGTCGATGCCGATCATCTCTTGCCGCTGGGCCACCAGTCCGGCCTTCAATGCCCGTGCAACGTCGGCAGCCTTCTGGCCCAAGGCCCGGATTTCCTCCTGCCCCAGCAGATCGGCCAGCAGCGTCTTGATCTCGCCGTTGCGGTAGTGGCTGAGTTGCCGCTTGCCCTGCGCCGAGAACACCGACGTGAAGAACGTGTCGGCGCTGCCGCACACAGCCTCGACACAGTGTGTATAGGTTTCCACCTTGCCGTCCGAGACGGTGCCATCGGCCAGTTGCACCGGACGCCACGTGTCACCCGCCCGCGCAAACAGGAAGGCCTCGGTGCGGCGTCGCGTGCCCGCCCGGATCACGACCTGCGACCGGTAGCGCACGCCTTCATGCGCCCAGACCAGGTCCTTCTCGCTTTCCGGGAGGCAGACATGGTCGTAATAGGCGAAGCCGCCCGGCCCCGCCGCCATGGCGCGCGATGGCATCGTGAGGTACGGGTGCATGTTGTCCATGACGGTGGTCTTGCCTCGGCCGTTGCTGCCCGCGATGGCCACGAGTACGGCATCACTGGCGAGTGCCTCGAAGTCGAGGGTCAGCGTATCTCGGCGCAGACCGTCGCGGATCCCTCGGAACCCTTTGAGGGTCAAGGAAAGTACTTGCATGGTTGAACTCAATAGGGGCGTCAGGACAGTCTCTCGCGGCGATCAGGCGCTGCAAGTTGCCCCTGGCTGATGAACCGAATCAGGACAGCAACGCCGCCTCGGCCGTCGACGCAACCGGCTCGGTTGAAGGCGGAGCGTCATCGGCCGTTGCGTTGCATGCCGGCCTGCCCAGTGCGCCTGCGGCGATGGCCTCGGCCGGCTCGCTCAATAGCGCCTCCAGGCACGCCAACAAGGGCTCTGGCCGGCACGCCGCGACCTCTGCCCACGCCCTCACCTTTTCGGCCAGGCTGTGCGCCTGCGCGATGCCCGCGGCCCGGGTGCGCACCACGGGCACGATGCGGCCCTCGAGTTTGACCTCGGCCGCGCCGGCCAATTCCTTCAGGATGGCGGCCCGGTCGACCTCATGCCGATCCTCTTCGGCGATCATCCAGCGCACGCGGATGAAGGCACCCGCTACACCCTGCTGCGCGACAGCCGCTCGCAACTCATCGAGCACGGGCTTGCCCTCGAAGCAGATATCGACCGTGCGGCGTGCGGGTGTCGGATGCAAGGTGCAGTCCGCACCGTCAGCATCGACATGCCAGACCAGGAACCCCTTGTCGCCCTCCTCCCCATAGTGGAAGCGCCCGACGGAGCCCGGGTAGGCGATGCACTGCCCGCCTGCCGCCCCATCGAATCGCCACGACTGGTGTCGGTGGATGTGGCCAAGCAGGAACGCCTGTGCTTCCGCCGCAAACAAGGCACCGGTGGTGAACTCGTGGTCGAAGCCCGCCATCGGCACGCCATGCTCCGAGACGCAGCCGAAGACGGTCCCATGCGACACGCCCACGGTCGGCAGTCCGATAACGCGCGCGGCGCGGTTGATCGGTGCGAACCCCTGCAGTAGATCGGCCAGTTGCTCCCCCACGGCCTGCGCCGCGGCACCTGCACCGACCGTGGCTGCGACCACCGCCTTGTTAACCGTCGGCACGCAGGTGAACAGCGCCAGCAGACCCGATGGCACCTGATCGAAACGCCAACCTTCGGACGCGATCCAGCGACCGTCCTGCGTCAAGCCCACCTGCTGAATGCGATCCACCACATGCACGCCATAGCGCCCGCCCAGCAACTCGAAGATCGCAAGCGTTCCCGGCGGCTCGTGTGAGTACGTGCCCTGCAGCATCAGCACGGGGCAGTGATCGGCCAGGCGCCGAATCTGGGCGGCCAGCCGCACGGCAGCCGGCGCGTGCAGGTCCATGGCGTGGTCGGTGGAGTCCCCCGAAATGACGGCCGCTTGCACCTGCGACCGGATAGCCTGATCGATGGCATCGCCAAAGCAGCGGTCGGCCTCGGCCAGATTCTTCGGGCCGTAGTGCAGATCGGAGAAATGCGCGACGCGAATCGAAGCGACGGCTTTCATGACGCGACCTTCATTTCGGTGTCGATCTTGTCGAGATAGCCCTGCGGGTCGTTGCGATAGCGCTCCAGTTCGTCCCAGGCCCGGCGGCGACCTTGCCGGTTGAGCTTCCAGCCGCTGCCCCATCGGCGTTCGGCGTAGGCCTCGTAAAGGTCCGCGGCAATGCCCGAGGCAAACGCGCGCGCGAACACCTTGTCGACGGTCGGTTCACCGACGTGCCCGTGGCGCCCGTGTTGCAACCCGTCTGCGTCCTCCGTTGGGGCGTCGCCACCCACTACCTGCACCGATGGCGTGACGCCTTCGAGCACCTGGCTCGCGAGCTCGCCGTGCACGATGGCCGCCTCGTCGTCCTCGTGCCCGCGCAGCAGTGCCGCAACGTCCACCGGCGCCTCCAGTTCGATGATCCACTGCGGCACGCGCACTGCCCGGCCCTGCTCGTCGATGTGGCTGACCTCCATCAGCCTCTTGCTCAGATAGAACGGCGTGCGCTGCCGGTCGAGGAATCCGGAGATTCGTCCGCCGCGCAGGAAGCCGATCGTCTCGAACTTCTGGATCGCGGCGTTCATCGCGTAGAAGCTGTTGGTGTGGAGTTCGAAGGCACTGATCGAACGGATGCCCGGCACGAAGAACAGGAAGCGCCCGCTCAGGTTGCACTGCTTGGTCTGGTACTCATGGCAGGTCTCCGGCTCGCAAACGCCGCCGTTCTCGTCGCGCAGCATCGTCTTGCGTCCGCCGAAGAGCCGGATGGTGCGTTTGCCGTTGTCCGCCACCGGCACCGGGGCATGGCAGCGACAATGCCGCACCCTGCCGTCGGACGAATACTCCGACCAGAAGCGCTTCTCGTTGGCGCCCCAGGCGGCCAGTTCATGGGGCATCACCGTCTGCCAGTGGTCAGACGGGAACACCACCGGAAAGCGATACAGCCGGCGGCCCTCGCCTCGATCCTCACCAAAGGCGTCCATCAGTTGCTGGGCCAGGGCCGGGTTCGCGAAGTCCCTGCCCCGCACGGTGAACCAGGCCACGTTGCGCGGCACGAGTGGCGTCTTGAGCTTCGGCAGCGCGTCGGCGAGTGCCTTCTCGATCTGCTCGAAGGATTCGCCTGCGGCAACACCCTGGTCGTAGATCTCGCGCGCACGCGGCTGCTCAGACGCGGTGCGCGAGAGGACCTTGATGCCCGCTCTGATCTTGCCTGCCGTGGGGATGCGGGACGCCCCCTGGCCCAGTACCGTGGCCGGGACCACAGGCCCGCCGTGAATGGTCATGGTGGCATTCGCCATGTTTGCGCTCCGTCATGGGTATCGAGACATCTCGACGACCCATGCTCTCGCGCGAATGCCCCGGGTCAAGGGCTCGCTGCGGGCAGCGCTGGCATGACGGGCTCGCCAGCCGGCCAGACCCAAGCGCGGTCGCCAGCACGAACGGCGGCTTCCTTGACTTCACGATCTTTCGGGGTCATGAACGGGCTGAAGACATGCAGTGACAGCGGCGCCACGCCCACGTCCAGCAACATCGCGTTCGGAAACCGGGCTGCACCATGAGCGTCGTATCGAAGGGGCTTGATGAAGCGCCTTCGTTGCTCGATCAATGCACGCAGAAGCGGCAACTCGTGCACGCCCTCCACCGGAATCCAGTGCTCGCTGGTCAGCATCAGGCTGGCAGCGTCGATCTCGTAGGTGTGCTCCCGGCGGGCCCGAATCAACGCCGCCATGACGAGGTGCATCCGGTACCCCGTGTCTGCGTCGCGCGCATCGAACAGCGCGGCAAACACCTTCTCGATCCGCTTCCAGGTCTTGCTGTCCACCAGCAGCGGCGCGTCAGGCATGTGCCGAATCCATACCTTGTGGCCCGAGGCGCTTGTGTCGACGGCCTTGAACTCACCCAGAACAAGGGCCAGCGGGCAGCGGCCATCGATCGGCCGGAGGATTTCCAACTTGACGCGGCGCCGCTGGGCGGCCGCCGTTTGTGTCGCCTCATTGAACGGTTCTGGGACATACAGGCGCTGCGCCAATGGAACGCCCTTCGCGTATACGTCTTGCGCGGCCTCCGTCAGGTATTTGTGAATCACACCCTGG
>Ga0315287_10007590_pt1 | contig 10880 bp, 9 predicted proteins | sample YL17G11_0_MG_FD_205037 | JGI IMG/M metagenome (GOLD analysis project Ga0315287, IMG submission 205037) | Sediment microbial communities from Yellowstone Lake, YNP, Wyoming, USA - YL17G11_0 | ecosystem: Environmental > Aquatic > Freshwater > Lake > Sediment | place: USA: Wyoming | collected...
GTGGGAATGCCCTCATCCTTTTTCCACTTTTTGAGAAAGAACCGGCCCAAATGACCTGATTTCCCTTTCAATTTCTGCGATTCAAGCAGGATTTGTATGCCTGATTGTGGCGCAATTCTTGAGACTTTACCCCCTGTGTTCTGAAAAACCCTCCAAGGAATCCCCATGAAAGCACATAATCGGCGGACGTTCCTCAAGACGGCCGCAATCGCAGGTACCGCTGCGGCCGGAATCGGCACTGCCAGATCGGCCCCCAAAAATGTTCTGTCGCCGGACCGGATGGGTGTACTCGTGGACACCACCGTGTGCGTGGGGTGCAGAAACTGCGAATGGGCCTGCAAGTCAGCCCACAACCTCCCGACCCTTCCGCCTGCAACGTACGAGGACCGTTCTGTTTTCGGCCAGATGCGGCGCCCGAGTGAGAGCGCACTGACGGTCGTCAATGAGTATGCGAACCCGAAGGCACCTGACCTCCCCATCGATGTGAAGATCCAGTGCATGCACTGCGACCATCCTGCATGCGTCTCGGCCTGCATCGTGGGCGCCTTCTCGAAAGAAGAGAACGGTTCGGTCATATGGGACACGGACAAATGTATCGGCTGCCGGTATTGTATGGCGGCCTGCCCCTTCCAGGTGCCCGCCTTTGAATACGGAAAAGCGATCCAGCCGGAAATACGGAAATGCGATTTCTGCTTCAACCGTACACGGGAGAACCTCCTCCCGGCCTGCGTGGATATCTGCCCCGTGGAAGCACTCACGTACGGAAAACGGGATGAAGTGATTCGAACCGCCCGGCAGCGTCTGGCAACCTACCCGGATCGGTATGTGTCCCATATCTACGGCGAAAACGAAGTGGGTGGGACATCCTGGATGTATCTTGCCGGCAGGAATTTCTCCGAGCTGCAGTTTCCAAAACTCGGCGCAAACCCCGCCCCCGGCGTATCGGAAGCAATTCAACACGGTATCTTCGCCTACTTCATGCCGCCGGTGGCGTTGTATGCGATCCTCGGCGCATTGATGTGGATGACTAAAACCCGCAAAGAAGAGGGTCTCTAGGAGAGCGTTTTCATGTCCATGCACGAGACACCAACACCTATCAAAACCCAATTCCTCACGCCGGGCGTGATCGTCCTTATGCTCCTTGCGCTCAACGGTCTGGTGTTCCTTGCCGGGCGTTTCCTCTTCGGCCTCGGCGCGGTGACAAACCTCGACGATCAATATCCGTGGGGGCTCTGGATCGCCGTTGATGTGGGTGCCGGCGTCGCACTCGCAGCAGGCGGGTTTACCACTGCGGCGCTCGGACACGTGATGCGCCGCGAAGAGTACCACGTCGTCCTCCGGCCGGCACTCCTCACCGCTATGCTGGGCTATACCTTCGTCGCCACAGCGGTGTTCATCGACATCGGCCGCTGGTACTACATCTGGCACCCTCTCATCATGTGGAACGGATCCTCCGCTTTGTTCGAAGTGGGTATCTGCGTGATGATCTATATGAGCGTGCTGTACATCGAGTTCCTGCCGATGGTGACTGAACGATTTGTCGGACGCGTGAACCTCCCGGGAATCCTGAAGGGACTCAACCGTCCGCTGGATCTCCTCCTGCGGGCTCTGGACCGCGGATTGGCCAGAACCATGTTCATCTTTATCATCGCCGGCGTCGTCCTTTCCACTCTCCACCAGTCGTCCCTCGGCACGCTTATGGTCATCGCCGGCCCCAAGATGCACCCCCTCTGGCAAACCCCCGTGCTCCCGTTGCTGTTCCTCCTCTCAGCGATCGCCGTGGGATTCCCCATGGTGATCTTTGAGTCCCTGATCGCGTCACGATCGTTCGGCCAGAAACCCGAGATGGACGTGCTCTCACGCCTCGGCAGTATCGTGGCACCGATTCTGGGCGTGTACCTTGCCTTCAAACTGGGCGACATGTTCATCCGGGAGACCTTCGTCTACCTGAAAGAGCTGAACACCGTAACCATCATGTGGACTGTCGAAGTTGTGCTCGGGGTGATCGTCCCGCTGCGGATGTTCCTCTCCCGCGCCGTGCTCAGGTCTCCGGCTCTGCTCTTCACCGCATCGACACTGGTCATACTCGGCGTGGCACTGAACCGGATCAATAATTTCGTTGTGGCGTATACTCCTCCCTATTCCTTCGGGACGTATTTCCCCTCGGTTGGTGAAATCTCCGTGTCCGTGGGATTCATCGCCATGCTCGTCCTCTTTTACAGGGCGTATGTCATGATCTTCCCGATTATCAGCCTCCCGGACACCCGCCCGGCACCCCGGACCAAATACGCCATTCGAGGAGGAAAATCATGAACAGACAGATTGTATGCCTGGTGCTGATCGTCACGCTGTGCCAGTGGAAAGGGTTCGCACAGGGTTCGAAATGGGACAAACATGCTCCCCCGGCACGGGCCAACGTTGCCTGCCAGACCTGCCACGAGTGCTCGGCACCGACCAAGACCAACCCCTGCCTGTCTGCATGTCCTCGCGCTAACGTGATCCCGGGAATCCATCCGCCCAGCGCGGGCCCCGAGGTGCTGATCATGGGCAAGGTCTCCAAAGAATACGGGCCGGTGATCTTCTCCCATCGGTTGCACGCGGGAATGTCCCAGATGTCGGGCGGCTGTTATGGTTGCCATCATTATAATAGTACCTCCATGGCCATTCTCTCCTGCAGGGAGTGTCACCCCGCATCGCGCGCGCGGGAGGATATCAGCATGCCCGATCTGAAAGGGGCGTACCACCGGCAGTGTATGGGCTGCCATCGCCAATGGAGTAAAGGAACGGAGTGCACCAGCTGCCACCTCAAGAGGGGACCGGACCAGAGCTCCGAGGAAGCCCTGCGCAAAGCCAAACTTAAAGGGAGATCACATCCGGAAGTCCCCCTCCCAAAACGCGTGGTGTATGAGACTCCACACCAGCAGGGCACGTTCGTGAGCTTCTTTCACGATGACCATGCCCAACGCTTCGACATCGCATGCACCGACTGTCATCGCCAGGAAACCTGTGTACGATGCCACGAGAATAAGCTGCAACCGGGCGCCCAACTCGCCAATGAGCCCGGCGTGCCAACCACACGCTCCGTGGAATCGCGCCATACACCCTGTTTTTCCTGCCATGCAAGCGACAAGTGCGAGGACTGCCACGTGAGCGAACCAAAACAGGCCTTCGATCACGGACGCAGCTCAGGCTGGCCGCTGAACCGTTTCCACAGCGCACTCTCCTGCCAGAAATGCCATGGCCACAAGAAGCGCTTCACCAGGGTGGAAACGGACTGTGAGACCTGCCACAAAGGGTGGACGCCGGGTGTCTTCAAACACGAAGTCACCGGCCTGAAACTGGACGAAGCCCACGGCGGCCTCGATTGCGAAGCATGCCATACCGGGAAGAACTTCTCGGCCCCGCCCGACTGCTCCGGATGCCATGAAGACAAAACATATCCCCGGCACCGTCCGGGCACCATGGTCCGCCTGACGACTCGCTGACACCCGGACCATGCGTCGCGTGCGACATATCGGCCTCAAACTGATCCTGGTCGTCGGAGCAACGGCGATCCTCATCATCAGCATCTTCGCCTATTTCAACATTCGATCACTGAGCACGAGTCTGTTGGGAGAAGTGGAGCGCCATGCCAACCAGCTGAGCGAGACGGTAAAACATAGCACGCGCTACGATATGATGTTGAACCAGCGCGACAGAATCCACCAGGCCATCAATGCGATCGGCCAGCAGCCATCCATCGGCAAGATCCGGGTGCTCAACAAGACCGGCGAGATCATCTATTCTTCGTTCGGGAGCGACATCGGGAAGCTGGTGGACAAAAACGCCGAGAGCTGTTATGCCTGTCACTCCGCCGGCCGGCCGCTGGAACGGTTGCCGATTGCCGAGCGCACGCGCGTGTTCCGTCTGCACCCCGACTCTACACGCTTCCTCGGCATCATCAATCCGATCTACAACGAAACCGCCTGCTGGTCCGCAGACTGTCACGTCCACCCAAAACAACAAATCGTGCTGGGAGTACTGGACGTGACGCTGCCGCTGGAAGAGGTAGACCGGCAGATCCAGAAAAGTGAGATCGAAATGGCCCTGTTCGGCGTCAGCGCCTTTCTCGCGCTCAGCCTGATCATCGGTTTCTTCGTCAAACGCTGGGTGGACGCGCCGGTCAAAGGGCTGCTGAAGGCGACACAGCAGGTCGCCGACGGGAATCTCAGCTACCGGATCGAATCGGCACGCAACGACGAGCTCGGCAAACTCGCCCAGTCGTTCAATGCCATGACCTCAAAACTGTCCGAAGCCAGGCTGCAGCTCTTCCAGTCGGACAAACTCGCCTCACTCGGCCGGCTTGCTGCCGGAGTGGCCCATGAAATTAACAACCCCCTGACCGGAGTCCTCACCTACAGCAGCTTCCTCCTGAAACGGACCCACAACCAGCCCGAGCTGCAGGAGGACCTGAAGGTCATCGTGAGGGAGACCCTGCGCAGCAGGGAAATCGTCAAAAGCCTGCTCGACTTCGCCCGGCAGTCTGTGCCCAGGAAGAGCGAAGCAAATCTCACCGAGATCATCGACCGGGCGGTGTCAGTCGTCAGCAACCAGCTGGCCCTGAATAAAGTCGAGTTGATCAAGAATCTGGATGCACAGCTTCCACGCCTCACGGTCGACGCAAACCAGATGCAACAGGTGTTTATCAATCTGATCGTCAATGCGGTCGACGCCATGGCGGGCAAGGGGGGACAGATCACCGTGGGGTCATCCCTCCTCAAACTGTCGCCGTATGGCATGGCACAACTCCGGAAGGCAACCTGCCCCAAACGCCACTCGCTCATCGACCCCACGTTTAAGATCGACGGCCTGTCCGCTGTCCGGGTGAAGGTGCGACTGGCAAGCGAAGAAGGCTCGCTGTACATTGATCCCGTGTACGGACGCCACCACCATCAGGCAACGCTGCCCATTCCCGGCGGCCAGACCATGGCCATCCATTGCCCCGAGTGCCAGGTGTCACTGCTCGACGGGGCAACCACCTGCCCGAAATGCGGGGCATCGTCGTTCTGGCTGGATGTTCCCGCACAGGGCAAATGGGAAGCATGCAGCAGATACGGCTGCGACTGGCAGCGGTGGGAAGCGGTGGAAACGGGCGGGTTGCGCGAGTACGTCGAGATCAGCATGGCGGACAACGGGAGCGGCATTTCACGGGAAGACATCCCCCACATCTTCGAACCGTTTTTTTCCACCAAGGGCCAGAAGGGGACGGGTCTCGGTCTGTCGGTCATCTGGGGGATCATCGATAATCACAACGGCACCATCAACGTGGAGAGCGAACCGAACCGGGGAACGACATTCCGCATCCGTATCCCCGTGCAGCAGCGGTGAGGGTGTATGACAAACGATGTTGACATACTTGTGATCGATGACGAACAGGTTATCCTGGACGCAGTCGTCAAAATTTGCACCGGCGAAGGGTTCCGGGTGGATACAGCACTTGACGCACAGGAAGGCCTGCGTCGCCTCGCCGGGCACGGGTACACGCTCGTGCTGTCTGACATCATGATGCCCGGGATGGACGGATTCCAGTTCCTGAAAGAAGCAACCCCCATTGCGCCGCACACACCCGTGATCATGACGACGGGGTTCTCCACGGTCGAAAACGCCGTGCACGCGTTGTACGCCGGGGCAATCGATTTCGTCCCGAAACCGTTCACGGCCGATGAACTGCTGTCGTCTGTGCACCGCGGACTCCGCTACCGGCGTCTGCGCAACGCCGGCCTTCCCGGCAGCGAAGAGGTGAAAGACCCGGCAATGGTCGTCGTTCCCTGCCCGGTCCGCTACTACCGGCTTGGCTATGCAAGCTGGGTGTTCCTTGAGCAATCCGGATCTGTTCTGGTGGGCGCCACGCACGCGTTTTTTAAAACCGTGGAACAGGTCGAGAGGCTCGAAGCCGTTCTGGCTGAAGGGGAGCTGATCCAGGGCACCTGCTGTCTGCGCGTGCACACGCACGACGGGTTGGTCCACTCCCTTCTCTCTCCCATCAGCGGCCGCGTTGTGGATTCCAACACAACACTGTTTGCGAAGCCGGGAACAGTGGAAAAAGACCCGTATTTCGGAGGATGGCTCTTCCGGGCCATCCCCGCCGATATTCAATACGAGCTGGGGCATCTGGTGCCGTGCAGCTCCGATAACCTGTTCTGAATACCCAAGGAGACCCTCGCATGTTACTGTTTATCGTCGCGGTGATAGTGCTCGTGATCGCGGATATCGTCATCCGCCTGATTTCACGGCGCTTCCAGGAAGCCAAACAGCGGAAGGAACGGGAAGCCGCCCTCTCGGTCAGCCTCAACCTGGATGTCAGCCGGGAGGCCAAAAGTCTCAGGCGTGCGGAGGTGGATCACCCCAAAGCCCGCATCCTCTGTGTTGATGACGAAGAAGTGATCCTGGACAGTTTCAGGAAAATCCTCGTCCTGGACGGCTATTCGGTGGATACGGTGCAAACCGGGCAGGAGGCGCTGGGACTCCTGCAAACACACCACTATGACTTTGTGTTCACCGACCTGAAGATGCCGACGATGGACGGCGTGGATGTCACCAAGGCGGTCAAACATATGCGCCCCGACATCGACGTGGTCATCATCACCGGCTATGCCACGGTCGAGACGGCTGTGGAATGTATGAAGCACGGCGCCCTCGACTACGTGCAGAAGCCGTTCACCGAAGATGAACTCCTGGCGTTCGTGAAGAAATCGCACTTCAAGAGACAGGACCGGATTCAGAAACACCTCAAACCGAAGGTACACATCACCACCATGTCCGCGGGCGAGACGATCAGAGCGGATGAATTCGCCATCCCCGGCGGCGTGTTTATCTCGGAAGGCCACTGCTGGGCGGCGATGTTTGAAGATGGATCCGTGCGCGTCGGACTGGATGATTTCGCGCGAAAGCTGATCGGGCGCGTCGATGCAATAGAATTTCCCAATCTGGGCATGACGGTACAGCTCGGTCAGCCGCTCTTCACCATCACCCGGGCAAAGCGCCGCGTCACGTTCCTCGCCCCGGTCAGCGGCAAGGTGATTGATACCAACCCCGGACTCGGTAAACATCCGGAAGCCCTGGAAACAACCCCCTACGCCGAAAATTGGATCTGTCTGATCGATGCCGACAAGCTCGATACGGAAATCCCGTCGCTGAAAATCGGCAACGCCGCGGTGACATTCTTCCAGGAAGAAATCGAACGCTTCAAAGAGACCGTCAAGAAAATGTCGCGCCGCCCGGCTGACGGGTCGGCCCCGGGAGAGGATTTGTACACGGGGGAATTGCAGGACCTGGATGATCGGGACCACAACAGCGTCGTGGCGAAGTTTTTCCGTACATAGTCTCCCGGCATCCCGTTATACCGTATGCCATCACTCACTTCGATTCGAGGCTCTTCATGTCAGACTATGTCCAGAAACTTATCGCTCAGGTGAAGGCGAAAAACCCGAGCGAACCGGAATTTCACCAGGCCGTGGAAGAGGTCACAGAATCGCTCGAACTCGTGCTCGAACGTCACCCGGAGTATCGCAGCGCAAAGATTCTCGAACGGATGGTGGAACCGGAACGTGTCATCATGTTCCGCGTGCCATGGCTGGACGACCAGGGCGAAATCCATATCAATCGCGGCTTCCGGGTGCAGATGAACAGCGCCATCGGACCCTACAAAGGCGGCCTGCGCTTCCATGCCTCCGTGACGCTGGGCATCCTGAAGTTCCTCGCCTTCGAACAGGTGTTCAAGAACAGCCTCACGACACTTCCCATGGGCGGCGGGAAAGGCGGATCGGATTTTGACCCCAAGGGGAAAAGCGACACCGAAGTGATGCGCTTCTGCCAGAGCTTCATGACAGAACTCTTCCGCCACATCGGCCCCGATACAGACGTCCCCGCCGGGGATATCGGCGTGGGTGCGCGCGAAATCGGATATCTGTTCGGACAGTACAAGCGGCTCACGCGGGAATTCTCCGGGGTGTTGACCGGGAAAGGCCTGAACTGGGGTGGATCGCTTATCCGGCCCGAAGCCACCGGCTACGGCGTTGTCTACTTTGCGGAAGAAATGCTGAAGACCAAAGGGCAGTCGTTTGCAGGAAAAACCGTCGCGGTCTCCGGCTTCGGAAACGTCGCGTGGGGGGCGGTCGAGAAAGTCACGGAACTCGGCGGAACTGTCGTTTCACTCTCCGGGCCCGATGGGTTCGTGTACGACAAAGACGGTATCAAGGGAGAGAAGGTGCAGTATATGCTCGAGATGCGGGCCAGCGCACGCGACCGCGTGCAGGACTACGCAGACAAGTTCAAGGTGCAATTCCATCCCGGGAAACGTCCCTGGAGTATCAAGGCGGACGTCGCCCTTCCGTGCGCCACACAAAACGAGGTGAATGGCGACGATGCGCGTGAGCTGGTGAAAAACGGCTGCATGTGCGTCTGTGAAGGCGCCAATATGCCCACGAACCTCGACGGCGTGAAGGTTTTCCTCGAATCAAAGATCCTCTACTCCCCGGGCAAGGCATCCAACGCCGGGGGCGTGGCAACATCTGGTTTGGAAATGAGCCAGAACAGTATGCGCCTGCCCTGGCCGAAGGAAGAGGTCGATCAACGCCTGCATCAGATCATGAGAAGTATCCACCATACCTGCCTCCAGACAGCCGAGAAGTATGGCGCGCAGGGGAACTACGTGATGGGGGCAAATATCGCAGGCTTCCTGAAGGTGGCCGATGCCATGCTGGACCAGGGTCTGGTCTGATCACATGCCGGTGAACTCCCTATACCCTTCGCCGGTCACTTCACGCGTCTCGATCCCGCGCGTCCACGGAAGGCCGAGCGCGGAAAGAAAGGCCCGCTCCTGGAAAGCGATATGCATGGCGACATCAAGTCCCTGTATGCGGCAGAATGTACCACGTGTGTCGGGCGGGAACATCTCCCAGTCTTCAGCCTCCGCAACGTGCTCGGACGGGACGGCGTGAATGCTGGAACAACTTTCATGCATCAGGTTCACCGCAAGGGTCTGGGCGCGGGCAACCTCCGGCGGACAATCCAGCCGGGCTTTGCCCGCCAGCGTTTCCACAAAGTTCCGGAAGCTCCCGTACCGCCACTGCGGATGCACACGATTGTCAAATTCCTCTGTGCTCCCGTCGTTATAACGGACAAAAGCGTTCCCCTCATCTGTCTGCCAGTATGCCCTCCCCCCGTCACACTGGAGATCCATGACCGGCCCGTTCGCGAATCCATTCGCATGGGTTAAGAGGATGTGCAGCCGGGCCCCCGTCTCCGTCGTCAGGTGCAGCTGCGTCGTATCCGCACTCTCGATGGGATTTGCCCGATAGAGCTCGGCCCGCAGGCTCACCGGAATCGCCGCCGTATCGCGCCGCGGCCCCGCCAGGTAGAGCGCGTTCAACAGATAGTGCGCATGAGCGTTGTTTGCCGGACTGTCCAGAACAAGGTGATCGCCCAGACGCAGCCGTCCGGCCCATTCGTTCCGCCTGAAGTACTGCAGGCTGCGCGGCCAGCCACACATCATCGTCAGATCACGTACTGCTCCCAGACGGCCTTCACCGAGCAACGATTTGAGCCGCTGTATCGAGACGCTGGAAATGTGCTGAAAACCAATTGCTACGTGTTTGCCGGTCCGGTGTGACGCCGCAATCAAAACGTCCACCTCCTGAACGGTTGCCGCAGCGGGTTTTTCACAATATACGTGCAGCCCCGCCTCCAGTGCGCTGACACTTACCGGCACGTGCTGATGGATCCCGATCGGCACGGTGAGCACATCGGCCGCACGGCGCCCTTCATTCAGAAACTCTTCGACGTTCGCATACAGCTTCACTCCTTCCGCCGTCAGCGTCTGCACCAGCTCCGGCCGCGCCTGCCGGTCCACCTCCAGCGCTACCACCCCGGTCAGCTTCCCCAACCCCTGCCGGGTGAGCCACCGGACGGCTTCAATGTGCACAAGGCCGAATCCCCCCAACCCGATTACCACAAAACGTGTCACAGAGTTCCCGTCCATCGTCGTTGTGTCGTATAGGCAACTCTTCTTCTGGTCAACCTGTAACGCCGACGTTCTTCATGGACTCCAGCTTGCCGAGATTGATTTGCCCCGCGGCGGTCTTCAGCTGGTCCATCGTTACATTGCTGCCCTCCACCTCCACCACGAACCGCCCACCGACCAGGATGCTCAACTGACCGCCCTTGTTGGCGGTGTCGAATTTTTCGAAGGCCTTATGGCCGGAGAAGGTAGTGGTTTTTTCGTATCCTGTCTCCGTTTCACTGTCAATGTCCGAGTACGACCACGCGGCCGTTGCCAGCCCGACGATCCCGCTCACGCTGCCCATGTCCATGATCTTGATCCGGATCGAACTTCCCTCTTCGGTCGCGTATTCCGCGGTGGCTTCAGAAATCTTTATGCCCATCATCGCGTTGCGTTCGCCCTTTATCTCGCTGCGTGCCATACCGGCTGCTCGGTCCGGGAGGAGTGCTTTCAGCTCACGAAAGTCGACAGGCTCCACCGCCTTGCCTTCCTTGCCGTCCCCTTCAAGCTGCTTCATCCCTTCCGCCATTTGATTGGCCCCCTCCTGCAGGGATTTTCCTGCCTGCTCCATCGCTTTGGCGGCTTCTTCAAGTTTCTTCTGCGGCGCACTCTTGCCGCAACCCATCACCGCGACTGCCGCCGCTATCGCAACAACGAAAACGATTCTCGTCATTGTCAGCTACCTCCTCGTGAGATTTTTTAGTGACCTGGTTCGAATCTACGCAAAGCAGGGAAAACAAACAAGAAAGAATTTAACTACTTTTCACAGTTTTTTGCGATTGGTACCGCGTATTGTCCGACCGGGCGGTAATTGACAGAGAGGGGTTGTTTGCGAAATAAA
>Ga0315287_10007591_pt1 | contig 10879 bp, 6 predicted proteins | sample YL17G11_0_MG_FD_205037 | JGI IMG/M metagenome (GOLD analysis project Ga0315287, IMG submission 205037) | Sediment microbial communities from Yellowstone Lake, YNP, Wyoming, USA - YL17G11_0 | ecosystem: Environmental > Aquatic > Freshwater > Lake > Sediment | place: USA: Wyoming | collected...
GGTGAGCTCGCGCACGCGCACGAACTCGAGCGCGCGGCCGGCGAAGACGAAGCAGTCGCCCGGCGCAAGGCGTGCGATGAATCCCTCCTCGACGTGGCCCAGCGCCTTCCCGTTCTTGAAGCGGACGGTGATCGACGCCTCGGACACGAGGGTCCCGATGCCGATCCGGTGGCGGCGCGCGATGCGCGCGTCGGGCACGCGCGCGACGCCGTCGTCGCCGATCACCACGCGCCGGTACTCGGGATAGGCGTTGAGGCTCGCGCCGCCGTGCAGGACGAAGTCGAGCGCGAACTGCCACTGCACGGCGGTGAGCTTCGCGTACGCGTGGGTACTGCGAACCTCCGCCGCGAGCTCGTCCGGCCGGAAGCCGCCGCCCAGCGCGCAGGTGACGAGATGCTGGATCAGCACGTCCTGCGGTGCCGTGATCGGCACGCGCGCCTCGATCGCGCGTGCGGCGGCGGCGTCGCGCGCGGCGGCGGCTTCGATGAGCTCCAGCGCCTGCGTGGGCACGACGACGGCACGCGAGACGGCGCCGGGGCGATGTCCGCTGCGGCCGGCGCGCTGCAGCAGCCGCGCCACGCCTTTGGGACTGCCGATCTGCAACACCTGCTCGACCGGCGCGAAGTCGACGCCGAGGTCGAGACTCGACGTGCAGACGACGGCCCGCAGCCGCTCGTTGCGCAGGCCGTCCTCGACCCAGTCGCGCACCTCGCGTTCGAGCGACCCGTGGTGCAGCGCGATTGTCCCTGCCCAGTCGGGCCGCGCCTCGAGGATAGCCTGGTACCAGATCTCGGTTTGCGACCGGACGTTGGTGAACACGAGTGTGGACTTCGCGCGCTCGATCGCGCGGACCACTTGCGGCAGGAGCTTCAAACCGATGTGGCCGGCCCACGGAAAGCGCTCGATGGTCGTGGGGCGCAGGCTGTCGATGACGATCTCCTTCGCATCGAGCCCCGTGACGACGGTTGCGCCGGACGTTCGCGTGGGTCCGACGAGGCAGGCGAGGGCAGCGTCCAGGTTGGCAAGCGTCGCGGAGAGCCCCCACACGCGCAATGTCGGAACGATGCCGCGCAGCCGCGCGAGGGCGAGCTCCGTCTGCACGCCACGCTTGGTTCCCATCAGCTCGTGCCATTCGTCGACGACGACGGCCGTGAGGCGTGCGAAGCGCTCGCGCCAGTCGGCGCGGGCGAGGAAGAGCGTGAGACTCTCCGGGGTAGTCACCAGCACGGTGGGCAATCGCCGGTCCTGGCGTGACCGCGCGGCGGTTCCGGTGTCGCCGGTGCGCACGTCGATCGTCCAGTGGGGCGCGAGGTCGGCGCCGGCGCGGGCGAGCGCGAGAGCCGTGTCGCCGGCAAGCGCGCGCAGCGGCGTGATCCAGAGGAGCGCGAGCGGCGGAGGGGCGCCCGGCGCCCCCGCGGCGCCGAATGCCATCGACGGCAGCGCTGCCGCGTAGGTCTTGCCCATGCCGGTCGGCGCGTGCACGAGGCCCGACCCGCCGCGGGCATACGCCGCCCAGACGTCCTCCTGAAACGGGAAAGGCGTCCATCCCTGCGCCGTGAACCATGCGCGGGTGGATGACAGCGGATCGACGCGGTCGGCAACTTCCACGGCGGGCATGGGCCATTTTACGTTGCGTCGGACCGGTACCCGTGCCGCCCCTCGACGCAACAAGGGTCGGGGCGGGGTTGGCACGACTTGTGCTCCACATCCGCAACCCATGTCGAGACAGGCGCCGGGATGCTCAGTTTTGTAACCCTTGTTGGTGCCACCGCAGCCGACCCGTTGACCGATGCGTCATCGGCGGACGCGTTTTGGCGCATGCTGCCGCGAAACGACCCGATCGCGGCGCAAAAGGCCGTGTCCGGGGCGCTTGCGGACCTCATCGCCCGGGGCAGGCCAGGCATCGGGCGGCTGCGCGCCTTGTTGGCGCTCGACCAGCGGGCGCGGAGCCTGATCGACCGGCTGCTGGTCAATTACGTCGCCGGAAAACCGCAGCCGCCATCGTTGGAGAGGCAGTACTGGCAATCGGCCTTCGAGCTTTGTGGCTCCTTTGGCGAGGCGCACGACTATTTCCTGCGGTCGATGCGCGACAGCCTGCTGTTCCAGGGCTGGCGCGAGTACCTGCCGTCGGTGGCGCTTCGCCTGTTTCAGCATCGCCAGATCGAATTGCTGCTGCGGCCATTCGTCGACGAGCTTTCCACCCGGACCCACTGGAAGAAGCTGCACGATGCCTATCAGTTCGCGCATTCGCGCGGGTTGTTGCGCAAGCCGCTGCCGGCAAGCCGCTGTCACTCGCAGCGCACGGTGGACACCACGCTGGAGCGCGAGTACATCCATCTGCTGCTGCAGGACCTGATGAACGGCGGGCAATTCCCGCCTCATGACGCGTTCTGGGCGAATCAGTGTATTCCCCGCTGGTGCAATTCGTTGGCGCTGGAGTTGCATCAGGTCCGCGCCGCGGAGCACCGGTTCGTCGTCGACCTGGACGGTGACGCCGGACTCACGCGGTCATCGCGCGGATCGACGGACAAGTGCCTCTATTTGGATACGGTTCCTGTCCTGGAGTCGATACGCGATGCAATCGCTTCGCTTCGCGATGCGCCGGGCCCGGCCGGCGCGGGTTCGTCGCTGGGGCGTGGGCGACAGCTCAAGCTGCTGCGCAGGCTCAACGCACTTCTCGCGCCAAAGCCGCCGGTCATCGCCCGGCGTGGCGAGCGCAAGCCGGTTGCGCTGGCGGTTGAAGTTGTCGCGGGCCGGTCGCAAATCATCCGTGCGCTGCGCAACAAGCCGAAGACGCTCGTCGTCGCCGCGCCTGCATCCGTGCCGGAGGTCGAAGAGATCACGATCACGGCCATCGGCGGATTTACGGAGGATCCGGCGGGCGGGTTCGCCGACGGCGCGTGCACGGTTTCGCCGAAGTTGGCCAGTCCTGCCGAAGCGGCGCACCTGTCGATGAAGCTGGTCGACCGCAGCGATTCGGGTTGCCGGCTGCACGGGCAAATGTCCGGCACGAATCGGGTCACCCCGGGTACGCTGATCGCCTTCCGCGAAGATGCCGCCTCCCCATGGACGCTGGCCGTCATTCGGCGGGTCCAGAGGCTGGCCGGCAAGCGGGTCGATATCGGCGTGGAATACGTCGGCAAGGACCCGCGCGGCGTCATCGTCACGGTGGTGTCGGACGCGGACGCGGCTCCCGACCGCACGCCTGATATCGAGCCCCCGCGATTCGCCGCAATCTACCTGCCGGAGAGCGCGAAGCATCCGGTGCTGCCGATCAAGACGATGGTCCTGCCCGCGCGCAAGTTCGGGCCCGAGGATCGTCTCACGCTGCAGTCCGCCACAGCCGTTTACGCGATTCAGCTGAAGGTGCCGCTCGAGGAGCAGGGCGACTTCATCTGGACGCCGTTCGAAATCGTCGACCACAGGCCGTCGGACCCGTCGGTACACGTTGAATCGACATCCGTTGCGCCCTAAGTCGATGAGCTGAAGGCGCGGGGTCCGGGCTGCGGCCAGCGCCCGGAGTTTCGCTGGCTTGCGCCGGCTGCAACCGGCCGCGGCCACGGACCCGCTCGAAGGTTTTCGCCAGGTCGCCGGTGAGCGTCCAGTGGATGGGGCGCTGGCACGACTAGTGCGTGAAATTCGCCATCCAAGACAATGCAGGCGCCAGGATGCTGGGTTTCATAACCCCTGTAGGTGCCGATGCGACCGACCCGCTGGCGGATGTGGCGGCGGCGGACGCGTATTGGCGCGTATTGCCGCGAACCGACCCGATGGCTGCCCAACGGGCGGTCTCGGGCGCGCTTGCGGACCTTGTGGCTCGGGGCAGGCCAAGCACGGGCCGGCTGCGCGCGCTGCTCGCGCTCGACCAGCGCGCACGCAATCTTGTCGATGCCCTTCTCGTCAACTACGTTGCCGGCGACAATCCGGCGCCGTCGTTCGAGAACGAATACTGGCAATCGGCATTCGAGCTTTGCCGGTCGTTCGGCCGCGCCCACGCCTATTTCCTGCGGGCGATGCGCGACAGCCTGCTCGCCGGAGGCTGGCGCGAGTACCTGCCTCACGTGGTGCTGCGCTTGTTTCAGCATCGCCAGATCGAATTGCTGCTGCGGCCATTCGTCGACGAACTCGCCACCCGCTTCTCCTGGAAGGAGCTGCACGAGGCCTACCAGTTCGCGCATTCCTGCGGGCTTTCGCGCCGGACGCTGCCGATCAGGCATTGCCACTCCGAGCGCAGACGCGAAAGCACACTGGAGCGCGAGTACATCCACCTCCTGCTGCAGGACCTGATGAACGGCGGGCATTTCCCGCCCCACGACGCTTTCTGGGCAAATCAGGGTATTCCCCGCTGGTGCAGGAGAGTGGCCCTGGACACGTTTCAGGTCCAGGGCACCGACTACCGGTTCGTCGTCGACGTCGACGGCGACGCGGGGCTCGCGCGGTCCTGGCGTGAATCGGCGGGCACGTGCCTCTATTTCGATATGGCTCCGGTCCTGGCGTCGATCCGTGACGAAATTGCGGCGCTGCGCGACAAGTCCGACCGCGGGCGGGCGGGATCGTCAATGGGACGCGGGCGGCAACTCAAGTTGCTGTGCAAACTCGACGCGCTTTGTGCGCCCAAGCAGCCGGTCATCGCCCGCCGCGGCGAGCGCAAGCCGGTGGCGTTGACGGTCGAGGTCGTTGCGGGCATGGCGGGCATCGTGTGCGCCCTGGGCAGCAAGCCGCAAGGCGAGGCCGGCGACGCCCCGCACCCGCTGTTGACGATGGTCGACCGCAGCGAATCCGGATGCCGGTTGCACGGGCCGGCGTTTGGCGCGAATCCGATTGCCCCCGGCACGCTGATCGCCTTCCGTGAAGATGCTGCCTCGCCGTGGGCGCTGGCGGTCGTGCGCCGCGTCAAGAAGAGGCTCGCCGGCAAGCGGATCGAGATCGGCGCCGAATACGTCGGCAAGAATCCGCGCGGGGTCATGGCCAGCGTCGTCGTGGATTCCAAGGCAGGGCTCGCCGCCACTGACGGCAGCGAACCCCCGCGTTTCGCCGCGCTCTATCTTCGGGAGAGCGCCCTGCATCCGGTGCTGCCGATCAAGACGCTGGTCCTGCCGGCGCGCAGGTTCGCGCCCGACGCGCGGCTCACGCTGCGGTCTGCCACGGCCATCCACACCGTTGCGCTGAAGGAACCGCTGGAGGAGCAGGGCGACTTCACCTGGACACCGTTCGAGATCGTCGATCAAGCGCCGACGGAGAATCCGGCACCGGTTGATGCGCCGTCGGCGACGCCTTAGGGCGACGGCCTGACGGCGAGCGCCAGGGCGAAGCGCCCGACCCGTCGCGTCCCTTCCAGACTGCGGCAGAACGCTCGCGTCGCGGCGGGGGTTCAGGCCGCGACGAGGACTCCGACCGCGGCGCCGGACGGCTTCGCTTCGCGGAACGCCGCGAGCAGCTCGGCCTCCCGGGCTTTCGCCGCCTTCAGGTGGCGCTCCTTCACGTGTCCGAAACCACGGATGTGCTCGGGTATTTCGGCGAGTTCGACGGCGAGCGAATGATTGTGCGGCGCCAGCGCCGCGACGAGCTCGTCGACGAGCTTCTCGTAGTCGCCGATCAGCGCACGCTCCATCCTGCGTTCGGCGGTCTTGCCGAACATGTCGAGCGGTGTTCCGCGCAAACGCCGCAACTTCGCCAGCAGGCGAAAGGCCCCCAGCATCCAGGGGCCGTAGACGCTCTTCTTCGCTTCGCCGGTCGCCGGGTCCGGCTTGTTGAAGATCGGCGGTGCGAGATTGAACATGAGCTTGTAGTCGCCTTCGAATTGCGCTGCGACGCGCGCCGCGAAATCGGTTTCCGCGTACAGCCGCGCGACTTCGTACTCGTCCTTCACCGCGAGCAGCTTGAAATGGTAGCGGGCGACGGCTTCCGCGAGCGCCGTCGTGCCGGGCATTTTCACCGTTTCGGCGGCGCGCACGCGGGCCACAAAATCGGTATAGCGCTTCGCGTACGCCGCATCCTGGTACGCAGTCAGCTGTTCCGCGCGACGGGCGATCCGCTCGTCGAGCGACACCGACAGTCGTTGCGACTCGGGTATCGCCGAAGGGATCGCAGCGGCGGCCACGCGAGCCGGATCGACGGCGGCGAGCCTGCCCCAGCGGAAGCTCTGCGTGTTCGATTCGATCGCCGTCGCGTTGAGTTCGATCGAGCGAAGGATCGCCTCCTCGCTGACCGGCAGCAAGCCGCGCTGGTAGGCGAAGCCGACCATGAACAGGTTGGTCGCGATCGAGTCGCCCATCAGGCCGGTCGCGAGTCTGGTCGCGTCCAGGAATTCGGCGTCGCCGGGCGCAACCGCATCGTCGATCTCCCGCTCCATCGAGCCTCTGGGGAACGCCAGGTCCGGATTGCGGGTGAAGCCCGCCGGCATCACCAGCGCCGTGTTGACCAGCGCCTTGGTGACGCCCTTCTGCATCTTGGCCAGGGCGTCGTAGCCGACACCGGTCAGAATGTCGCACGCGAGAACGAGCTTCGCGTCGCCGGCGGCGATGCGGGTGGCGTGGAGCTGTTCGGGGGCATCCGCCACGCGTACGTGCGAGACGACCGCGCCATTCTTCTGCGCGAGCCCCGTCATGTCGAGCACGCTGCAGCCCTTGCCCTCGAGATGCGCGGCCATGCCGATCAGCGCACCGATCGTGACGACCCCGGTGCCGCCGATGCCGGTGACGAGGATTCCGTAGGGCTCCGTCGTCGCGGGCCGCACGGGGTCGGGTAACGCGGGAAACTCGCCGGCCGCCGCTCTTTTCGGCTTCCTCAGCGTGCCGCCCTCGACCGTGACGAAGCTGGGACAGAAACCCCGCACGCACGAATAGTCCTTGTTGCACGAGCTCTGATCGATCGTACGCTTGCGCCCGAACTCGGTCTCGACCGGCCCGACCGATACGCAGTTCGACTTGATGCCGCAGTCGCCGCAGCCCTCGCAGACGAGCTCGTTGATGACGACCCGCTTGGCCGGATCGGGAAACTTGCCGCGCTTGCGCCGGCGGCGCTTCTCGGCGGCGCAGGTCTGGTCGTAGAGCAGCACCGTGCAGCCCGGCGTGTCGCGCAACCGGCGCTGGACGGCGTCGAGTTCGTCGCGATGATGAATCGCGATGTCGCCCGCGAAATACCCCCCCGGATACTTGTCCGGCTCGTCGGAGACGACGACGATCTTGCCGACCCCTTCGGCCGCGACCTGGCGCGCGATGTCGGCCGGCGTCAGCGGGCCGTCGATCGGCTGGCCGCCGGTCATCGCCACGGCGTCGTTGTAGAGGATCTTGTACGTGATGTTGACCTTGGCGGCCACCGCGGCGCGGATCGCGAGGATCCCGCTGTGGTAGTAGGTGCCGTCGCCCAGGTTGGCGAAGATGTGCTTCTCGTCGGTGAACGGGGCCTGGCCGATCCAAGGCACGCCTTCGCCGCCCATGTGCGTGAACGTCGACGTTCTGCGATCCATCCAGATCGCCATCACGTGGCAGCCGATGCCGGCGGTGGCACGGCTGCCTTCCGGCACGTTGGTCGACGTGTTGTGCGGACAGCCGGAGCAGAAATAGGGAATCCGCTCGAGCGTGATCTTCGGCCGCGCGAGCGCCGCTTCCTTGGCGTTGATCCAGTCCACGCGCGCATTGAGCTTCTCGGCGGCGCGCGGGTGGAGCTCGAGACGCCGGATCCGCTGCGCGATCACGCGCGCGATCATCGCCGGCGTGAGTTCCGACAATGCGGGAAGCAGCCAGTCGCCATGCGGGCGCACCCACTCGCCCTTTTCGTCGAACTTGCCGACGACGCGCGGTCGCACGTCGTCGCGCCAGTTGTAGAGCTGTTCCTTCAGCTGGTACTCGACGACCTGCCGCTTTTCCTCGACGACGAGGATCTCCTCCAGGCCTTCTGCGAATTGACGGACGCCCTCGGGCTCGAGCGGCCACGGCATCGCTATCTTGAAGACGCGAAGGCCGATCTCGGCGGCGTCGGCTTCGGTGATGCCGAGATCGTCGAGCGCCTGGCGCACGTCGAGATAGCTCTTGCCGCTGGTGATGATGCCCAGCCGCGGCCGGGGCGAATCGATGACGATCCGGTTGAGCTTGTTGACGCGGCAGTAATGCAACGCCGCGTAGATCTTGTAATCCTGCATCCGCGCTTCGGTCTCGAGGAATCCGTCGGGCCAGCGGATCGACAGGCCGTCGCGAGGCATCGGGAAGTCGTCGGGCACGATGATCTGCGTGCGTGCCGGATCGATCGTCACCGACGACGAGGTCTCGACGGTGTCGGCGACGCACTTGAAGCCGACCCAGCAGCCCGAGTAACGCGACATCGCCCAGCCGTGCAGTCCCAGATCGAGGATTTCCTGCACGCTCGACGGGTACAGCACCGGCATCAGCGCCGCCGAGAACTGGTGATCGGACTGATGCGGGAGCGTCGACGACTTCGCGCCGTGATCGTCGCCGGCCAACACCAGCACGCCGCCATGTTTCGAGGTGCCCGCGTGATTGGCGTGCTTGAACACATCGCCGCAGCGGTCGACCCCGGGTCCCTTGCCGTACCACATCGAAAACACGCCGTCGTATTTCGCGCGCGGGTACAGGTTCACCTGCTGCGAGCCCCAGATCGCGGTCGCGGCGAGGTCCTCGTTCAACCCCGGCTGGAACCTGACGTGCGCACGCTCGAGGAACTTCTGCGCCTTCCACAGCGACTGGTCGAGCGCACCGAGCGGCGAGCCGCGATAGCCGGAAACGAACCCGGCGGTATTGAGTCCGGCAAGCGCATCGCGCTGGCGCTGCAGAATCAGGAGCCGGACGAATGCCTGGGCGCCGGTGAGATAGACGCGGCCGGATTCGAGGGCATACTTGTCGTCGAGCGTGACGGTGCGCAGCGCATGGGCGGCAGGTGGCATCGAACGGTCTCCGCGAATTCTACCCGCGTTTGCCGGGTGTTTCGTCGAGCGTGACGTCGACCATCAGCTCGTTGGCCAACGCCTCGAGCCCCCGGCGCAGGTCGTCGCTGGAAAGCGTGGCCGGGGCGATGAGAAGCGCATTGGCCTGAAACAGCGACTCGCCCGACATGGCGCCGCTCACGATCTGCGTGTGAAGCTCACCGATGCTGACCCCGCGTTCGGCCAAGGCATGCGAGACGTCGCGAATGATCCCCGGCCGGTCGTGCCCGACGAGGTCGAGCTTCAGCCGGTGATGGCCCGGGGATGTCGCCGGCTCGTCGCTTTTCGCGATCAGCACGCTGAGGCCCTGCGCTTCCAGCTCGCGCAAGGCCGCTTCCAGCGCCGTCGCATTCTGCGCCGGTACCTGGAAATGGACGATGCCGGCGAACTGTCCCGCGAGATTCGCCATCCGGCTCTCGGCCCAGTTCGCACCGAAGGCCATCGCCCGATCCGAGAGCAGGCTGACGAGTCCGGGCCGGTCTTCGCCAATGACCGTTACGACAAGGGACGTAATCATGATCGGTGATCCTCGGAAAGCGGACATCATCCCCTTGTTTGGCCTGCGGTCAAAGACCCAAGCTGGGCCAGGCGCCCCGCGCTGCCGGCAGTCTATCCGCAAGCCGGCGATCGCGGGCGCTTGGCGCGGCTGGCCAAAGGCGATCGAACGCCGGCCCGCTGCGCCAACGCCGGGAAGCGCAATTGTTGATTCTGGTCAACTTCGGATGTCGGTGGCACGATACGCTGAAGGCGCGAACAACGGCCAGGCAGAAGAGGGGACGCGATGAAGACATCCACGGTGGCCACCGGAAAGACGGGCACGGCGTCGATGACCGCTCGGCAACTGCGGCAGCTGGAAAGCAAGCTGCGCGCGCAGCGGGGTGGCCTGCTGACCGCAGCCCACGACGAGTTGCTCCGCGGCGAAGAACAGCCGTACGCGTCGATTGCCGGAGAAGTGCCGGACGTCGGCGATCAGGCCACGGCCACGGCGCTGACCGACTTCGACAATGAAATCGCACGGCGCCACGACGAGACGATTCGTGACATCGACGCGGCGCTGCTGCGGCTCGCGAGTCCCGATTTCGGAAGCTGCCTGGACTGCGGCGGGGAAATCGGGTTCGGGCGGCTGATGGCGTCTCCTACCGCCACGCGCTGCATCACGTGCCAGAGCCAGCACGAGAAAACGTACGCGACGCTTGCGACGCCGACGATGTAGAACCGTTGCGAAACCACTCGCGCGGTGAAGCACGCTCATCGCGCTGCGGACGCGTCGCCCGCGAGTGCGCGGGGTTTCGCCGCCACGGCAACGACCGCGGGGCGGCAGCCCTGATCAGCGCACGACGTCTTCCGGCGCCGGCTGGTGCGACTTGACGTCGCCGCGTTGCACGCGGGCGACGTCCTCGAGCCGCCGCGTGACGGCGTCGAAAGCATCGCGCAGCGCGACGTAGGGGTCCTCGTCGTGATCGCGGTTCACCACGATCTCGTGGTTGGGTACGCGCACCGCGACGCGCACGTTGAACCAATGGCCCTGCTGATGATGGCGGCGCTGCTCTTCGATGGTGACGTGGCATCCGGTGGCATTCGGATGGAATTCGTCGAGCTTGGCCGCCCTCTGGCGAATCCGCGCTTCCAGGGCCTCGGACTGCGCCATGTGCCGCATCGTGATTTGCAGAGGTACATGCATGATGACTCCCCATCGCCAACCGACGAGTCCGTCCGCGGCGCTTCCGCCCCGACTGCGGGCTCGACATCCTGATTACACGTTACTCGGCAACCGCCGCGGCGTCTTGATGCGGGTCAATGGCGGCTACCGCGCGATGGAATCGGCGTTGGGCACGCAGCGCGACAACGAAGGGTGCCGCTGCGCCAGGTCAGGCTCGCCGCAGGCGCCGAGTATCGCTGCACGCGTGCGCTCCCGCAGCCGAACCGCGGCGTCCCAATCGC
>Ga0315287_10007592_pt1 | contig 10877 bp, 10 predicted proteins | sample YL17G11_0_MG_FD_205037 | JGI IMG/M metagenome (GOLD analysis project Ga0315287, IMG submission 205037) | Sediment microbial communities from Yellowstone Lake, YNP, Wyoming, USA - YL17G11_0 | ecosystem: Environmental > Aquatic > Freshwater > Lake > Sediment | place: USA: Wyoming | collected...
CGTGAGCCGGAACGGTCGTCTGCGCCACTTTGTCTTCGTGACCCTTGCCGAAATCCGGATCCAGCACGCCGAACCCGTTCACGTACGGCCAGCCGTAAAAGCGGCCCGGCTCGATGCGGTTCAATTCGTCGGGCGGGAAATCGTCGCCGAGCAGGTCGCGCCCGTTATCCGTGGCGTAAAGCGCGCCGTCCCACGGCGCCCAGTCGAAACCGACACTGTTTCGCAGGCCCGTCGCGTAGATCTCGGGCTGGCTGCCGTCGGGTTGCATGCGCATCATCGTCGCGCGGCGTGGGTCTTTCTCGATGCAGACGTTGCACGACGAACCCTGCGCGAGATAGAGCCAGCCGTCGGGGCCGAAGCCGATCGACTTGGAGAAGTGGTGACCCTCGTCGGTGAGGCCGCTGAGAATGTGCTCATAGGGTCCTGCCAGCTTGCCGCTCGCCGAATCGAACTTCACCCGGCCCACGGCGGTGCTCTCTGCCACGTACAGCCAGCCGTCATGGAGCGCCAGCCCTTGCGGGCGCGAGAGCTTCGGCAACAGCACCCGCACGCCATCGGCTCTGCCGTCGCCGTTGCGGTCCCGCTCGACCAGCACGACCTCGTCGGCCCGCATCCGGCTGACGATCAGGTCGCCATCGGGCGTCATGACCATGAAGCGGGCGAGCGGCACCTCGGTGGTGTACGCCTCGACCTTGAAGCCTGGCGGAGCCTTGAGGAGGCTGGCGATCTGCTCCGCCCTGGGCGGCGCGATGCCCCGGCCCAGCATGAAATCGATCAGGACCCGCTTGTTGCCGATCGGGACAGGCCCGAACCAGACGAAGGCGAGCAGGGCGGCGATCAGCACCGCAATTGCGGCAAATGAACCCAGCAGGATACGTTTGAGTTTTCGCGTCATGGGCGCGGCTCTTTTTCGTGAAGGCGCATTACACTGCATGCCTGTTGTGGACGACGCGCCTGACTGCAATGCGAGATGTCGGTCGTCTTGTCAGGATATCGTCTCATGGAGTCTGTTTCATGAAATGTCTGTTGGTTGTCGTGGGCATGTTCCTGGCCATCCCGCTGGCGAGAGGCGCTGAACCTGCCAGTGCCTCGGAGGTGCCGCTCGACCCTCGCGTGGAGACCGCCCTGCAGGATGGCAAGCTCAAGTATGCCGTCGACGAAGGCGATTTCCGGCTGGTCTACAAGCTCGGCGCAGGACGTTCGCAGGTCGTCTGGATCGCCTCCAAGACGGCGCGCGTCACGCAACTGGAAATTCGCGACGTCTGGTCGCTTGCCTTCCGCGGCGCGGGACAAGTGCCGCCCGAGATGGCGAAGCGCCTGCTCACCGAGAACGCCCGCATGGTGCTCGGCGCCTGGCAGGTGAACCAGGCGCCGGACAAGTTCCTCGTCGTGTACCTTGCGCAGGTTCCCGCGGATACCGATGCGGCCGCGCTGCAGGAAGTCGTCGAGGCCGTGGCGGTGAGCGCCGATCGCATGGAAAAGGAACTCACCGGCGGCGACGAGTTCTGACGCGCGCCTTCCCGGCTAATTCAGCACCTTCTCGATGGCATCGGTGAGCGTCGCGGAGTTCGGTGTGACCTCGCTGTCGAAGTGCCGCACGGACTTTCCGTCCTCGCTCACCACGTACTTGTTGAAGTTCCAGGACGGCTGTTCGCTGAGCCGATTGAGTTCGCGGAACACCGGATTGGCGTTCTTGCCCGTCACTGGCGACGGCGACAACATGGTGAACGTCACGCCATAGTTGACGTAGCAGATGTCGGCGGCCTCGGCCTCGTCCTTCGCTTCCTGCTTGAAGTCGTCCGATGCGAATCCGACGACGACCAGGCCGCGCGGCTGGTACTTCCTGTGCAGCGCCTCGAGTTCCTTGAACTGCGGGGTGTAGCCGCAGTGGCTCGCCGTGTTCACGATGAGGACGGGTTTGCCCTGTGCGATTGCGCACAGGTTGACGCTCTCGGCGGAGTGCAGTTTCTTGAACTCGTGATTCAGGAATGCGGGGCAGGCGTCTGCCGCCGCGGCGGGGGCCGAGAGGAACATGGATGCGCCCAGGACGAGGGCGGTCGGGAGCAGGGCGCGAAGCATGGTCGTCTCCGGGTGGCGGGAGGATGTGCGAACCTTTTCGGCACGCCGTGGACATTGGATTTCCCGCGGTACCGACCGGCCCGCGGCCTGCGGTATCCTTCGCACATGCCGGAACGTCCCCAGAAAGTCAGCGTGCTGTTCGTGTGCATGGGCAACTACTGTCGGTCCCCGACTGCAGAAGGTGTGTTCCGCACCGTTGCGCGCGAGCGCGCTCCCGACTTCGCCATCGACATCGATTCGGCAGGAACGCACGATTACCACGTGGGCAAGTCCCCCGACCCGCGATCGGTCGAGGCTGCGGCGCGCCGCGGCATTGACCTGATGCCGCTGCGAGCGCGCCAGGTGGCTGACGAGGATTTCGAACGCTTCGACTACGTCCTCGCCATGGATCGCGACAACCAGGCGGCGTTGCTGGCGCGCAGTCCCGCACGCGCCCGGGACCGGGTGCGCCTGTTCATGGAATTCGCCGATCGGCCCGACATGCCCGAGGTGCCGGATCCATACTACGGCGGCCCAGCGGGATTCGAACTCGTGCTCGACCTCGTCGAGGAGGCGTCGCACGGCCTCGTCACGCATCTCCTCGAGTCGCGGAAGGCGCGATCCCGGTAGGTCTTCGCAGCGCCAACGGACCGGGTCTGGTCCTGGCGCGTCCCGGACGTTCCGGGGGGCGGAGACTTTCGTCCCCGCCCCATCTTGCGTGCTTGATTACGGCTCGTTCCGCGGAGCGTCGCGAGTCACATCCGTCGGCGGACTCGGCGTCCACTCCTGCCTTGGCGCAGGAGGCGGAGGCGGTGGAGGAGCCGCCTCACGCGGCGGCGCTGGCGGTGGCGTCGGCGCTGCCTGCACATCGTAGGACGGCCTGACGACCGGATCGTACGAAGGCCGCACCATCGGCGGTGCCGCCTCCGGCGCGCTCACCGGCCGCTCAACGGCCGGCACCGACGGGCGCTCTCCACCGTTGCGATCGAAATCGAACGACCGCGATTCACTGGAGTCGCCCGATGCCGGCGCTTCGCCTTCACCACGCTGTTCGCCACTTGGGAAGCCTTCGCCGCCGTCACGGCGACGACGACGACCACCGCGCCGCGAGCGCCGCGGTCCGCGTTCACCTTCGGGCCGATCGGGCCGTGCGCCATCCGGGCCTCCTGGCTGCCCTTCCGGACGCGTACCCGCGTTACCCGCAGCCTGTGCGGCCTGCGGAGGAGGCTGGTCCGGACGCTGAGCCTGCGGTGGCTGTTCGCTGCGCGGCGGCTGCTCGGCCCTGGGGGCCTGCGCAGCCTGCTGCTGCGGTTGACGCGGCTGCTGGCCTTCCGGCCTGCGCTCGCCACGGTTCTGCTGCTGGCCATCGCGACGGCCACGCGAGTCGTCCCGCGGTCCACGTTGCTGTTGCTGCTGCTGTTGCGGGGCCTGGCCCGGCTCGCGCTTTTCGTCACGGCGCGGCTCATCACGACGTACTTCATCGCGGCCACGGCCGTCACGTCGCACATCGCGCCCGTCGCGACGACCGTCGCGCGAGCCACGGCTGTCACGATCGCGATCCCGATCGCGGCGGTGCCGGTCGCGCTCGCCATCGCGCGACGGGTGCACGGGCTTCGCGGGGGCTGCCTCGGGCAGCGGCGCGCGCTTGTCGCCGAACAGGAAGTGCCAGGCACGCACGAAGATGCCGTCGCGCGGGCCGTACGGCTGGATCATCACGACCTGCTGCGGCACCGCAGGAGTCGATGCAGCGACGGGCTCCGGCGCCGGCGGCGGAGCCGGGGTGCTCGGCACGATCGTCGTGACGGCCGGCTGCTGCGGGGGCGGCGCCTTCGTTTCTTCCTCGGTGGCGACCAGCTCGAGGTCCACCTTCGGCTCGACGGCCATCTGGTGGCTGATCAGCGAGTTCTCGGGCAGGTCCGCCTCGTCGTCGCGCACGCGGCGGATTTCGTAGGCCGGCGTCTCGAGGTACTTGTTCGGCACCAGCACGATGTCGATGCGGCCGCGCCGCTCGATGTCGGCCAGCATGTCGCGCTTCTCGTTCATGAGGTACGTCGCGACGGCGACCGGCAGCTGAGCGATGACCTTGGAGGTGCGGTCCTTGCGGGCCTCCTCGCCGATGAGTCGCAGCACCGCGAGCGCCATCGACTCGACGCTGCGGATCACGCCCATGCCGTTGCAGCGAGGGCACACGATGTTCGTCGACTCGCTGATCGACGGTCGCAGGCGCTGGCGCGACATCTCGAGCAGGCCGAACCGCGAGATCTTGCCGATCTGGATGCGGGCGCGGTCCTGCTTCACGGCGTCGCGCAGGCGGTCCTCCACGGCCCGCTGGTTCTTGGTCGACTCCATGTCGATGAAGTCGATGACGATCAGGCCGCCGACGTCGCGCAACCGCAGCTGGCGGGCGATTTCATCGGCCGCTTCGAGGTTGGTGTTGCAGGCGGTCGTCTCGATGTCGGAGCCGCGCGTGCTGCGCGCCGAGTTGATGTCGATCGAGACCAGCGCTTCGGTATGGTCGATCACGATGCTGCCGCCCGAGGGCAGCGTCACCTTGTGCGAGAACGCCGACTCGATCTGGCTCTCGATCTGGTAGCGCGTGAACAGCGGGACGTGATCGTCGTAGTACTTGAGCTTGCGGATGTTCCCGGGCATGAAGCGCTGCATGTACTCCTGCGCTTCCTCGAACACCTCGCGGCTGTCGATCAGGATCTCGCCGATGTCGTCGGAGAGGTAATCGCGCAGCGCCCGCAGGATGGCCTTGCTCTCCTGGTAGATCAGGAACGGCGAGGGGCGGGTGTCGGACGCCTGCTGGATCGCGTTCCAGACGTCGACCAGGTTGTTGACGTCCCACTGCAGCTCCTCGGGGCTGCGGCCCACGCCGGCCGTGCGCACGATGGCGCCCATGCCGTCGGGGATCTGCAGCGCGTCCATGGCTTCGCGCAGCGCATCGCGGTCGTCACCCTCGACGCGGCGGGACACGCCGCCGGCCCGGGGGTTGTTCGGCATCAGCACCAGGAACCGCCCGGCAAGGCTGATGAACGTGGTCAGGGCCGCGCCCTTGTTGCCGCGCTCTTCCTTCTCGACCTGGACGATGACTTCCTGGCCTTCCTCGAGCACGTCGCGGATGGCGCGCCCGCCGCCTTCCTGGCCGGCCGGCTTTTCCTTGAAGTACGACTTGGTGACTTCCTTGAGCGGCAGGAAGCCGTGGCGCTCGGCGCCGTAATCGACGAAGCAGGCCTCGAGGCTGGGCTCTACGCGGGTGATGCGGCCCTTGTAGACGTTGGCCTTCTTGGTCTCGCGGGACGGGATCTCGATATCGAGGTCATAGATCCGCTGGCCGTCCACCAGCGCAACTCGCAACTCCTCTTCCTGGGTTGCGTTGACGAGCATTCTCTTCATCGGCCCTCACTAAAACGGAGGTTGGGGCCGTGAACGACCGGACGGGTGGTGCCGTGGCCTTGCGGAGAGGTCTTGCAGCGGTTTGTCTTCGACTCATGCTGCTTTATCTGCGGCCCCGCGCGCCTATCTGGTGCGCCGAGCCCGACCGAATCCTGGTGCTTGGGCATCGTTCCCGCCGGGGCCGCGCCAAGGTCCGCCTCCCGCCCGGGTTGCGGCACCTGCACGTGTCCACGGCAGTTCGATGGTCTGAAACTTCAGAACCAACTAAGATGCGCGCGGCCCGGACCCTTCGGGTGCCGAACTCGCAGCGCTCACTTCCGCGCTCATCCGGACGCCACTGTAGCCTCCGGGCAACGCTTCGGGCCCGACTGTAACAAGCGAACACCGATAAAACAATGGCTTACGAGAATCCCGAGGCGCAGAACAAAAAATCGGACGAACCCCGGTCGGGTGGCGTCCAGTACGTTGAGGCCGGCGAGGGCGACGTCGGCCAGCGCCTCGACAACTTCCTGATCCGGGTCCTGAAGGGCGTGCCGCGCACCCACGTGTACCGGCTGCTCCGCAAGGGCGAAGTGCGGGTGAACAGCAAGCGTGCCAAGCCGGACCAGCGACTGGCGGCCGGCGACCGGGTGCGGTTGCCGCCGATCCGTCGGCCGGAGGCGCCGGCGGACGGTCCGCGGCCCGCGAGCGCGTCGCTGCAGAAGCTGCTCACCGACGCCATCGTCTACGAGGACAACGACCTGCTGGTGGTCAACAAGCCGGCCGGGGTCGCCGTGCATGGCGGCAGCGGCAGGTCGCACGGCGTGATCGAGGCGCTGCGCAGCGCTCGCCCGGATCTGCCCGAACTCGATCTCGTGCACCGGCTCGACCGCGAGACGAGCGGCTGCCTGATCGTCGCCAAGAAGCGCTCGGCGCTGCGCGACCTGCACGCCCAGCTTCGCGAGGGCACCACCGAGAAGCGCTACCTCGCGCTCGTCATCGGCAAGTGGAACCTCGGCACCAAGCGGATCGAACTTGCGCTCGACACGACGGAGCGCCGCAGCGGCGAGCGCCATGTCGCGGTGCGCACGCACGGCAAGATGGCCGTCAGTACCTTCAAGCCCGTGCAGTTCTTCAGCAACGTCGCCACGCTGATGGAAGTGATGATCGACACGGGCAAGACGCACCAGATCCGCGTGCACGCGGCGTACGCCGGTCATCCGGTGGCGGGCGACGACAAGTACGGCGATAGGGAGCGGAACGAAGAACTTCGCGCCCTGGGGCTGAACCGCATGTTCCTGCACGCGGCGTCGATCGAAGTGGTGCGCCCAGGTACTCGCGAGCCGCTCAACGTGAGCGCACCGCTCGGCGCGGACCTGCACGCAGTGATCGACAACCTGGCTAAGGCGCCGAAAGCCCGGCCCGCCGCAGCGCGGAGCAGACCCAGATCAGCGGGAGGCCGGTGAGGCCCGTCGGGTCTTCGGATTCGATGCGTTCGAACAGCGCGATGCCGAGCGACTCGGCCTTGAAGCCGCCCGCGCAGTCGAGCGGATTGTCGGCAGCGACGTAGCGCTCGATCTCCACGTTCGACAGTTCACGGAACCGTACCGTGGTCCGATCGATGTGCGACTCGGCGCGGCCGTTGCGTCCGTCGATGATGTGCACGGCCGTCAGGAACTGCACTTCCTGCCCGGACGACTGCCTCAGTTGCTGGCGGCAGAGTTCGACGGAGCCCGGTTTGCCGAGCCGGTCGTCGCCCCGGACGGCCACCTGGTCGGACCCGATGACCACGCCTTCCGGGAACTGGACGGCCACGGCTTCGGCCTTCAGCCGGGCCAGCCGCAGCGCCATTTGCGCAGCGGACTCCCCCGGCACCGGGGTCTCGTCGGTCTTGGGCGCCACGCACTCGAAGGGGACCCGCAGCCTTTCGAGCAGGGCCCGGCGGTACGGCGAGGTGGACGCCAGAATCAGGCCCTTGAAAAACAAAGGTTTAAGCTCGCATTCGCTTTGACACGGGGAGGGTGCCTCACTATTATACGCGCCCCATGTCGCCCGCCCTGGCGGATCTCGTCAATGCAAAGGAACTGGCGGGCCGGTCTGCCTCCATCGAGCGCAGCCTGGATCTGCGCCAGCTGCCGCGCGTTGTGGAAGCCGGGGGCCTCAAAGGAACGACGGTGCAGGCCCGGTTGCACTTCGCGATCTTCGAGAGCCGGACGACCGTGGACATGCATCTCGAGGGCGTCGCCGTCCTCGAGTGCCAGCGCTGCCTGAAGCCATGTGAGACGGAGCTTCGCGAGACGGAGCAGATCATGGTGATGGCGAACGACACCGACGAGGTGGCGGGCGGGTACGAGCCGTTCATCGGCGACGTGGAGAGCCTCTCGCTCTCGGCGTTGATCGAAGAGCAGGTGCTCCTCGCGTTGCCGCTGGTGCCGTTGCACGACGACCCGGCCCAGTGCCGCAAGTCTGCAAGCGGCAAACGGGTGGCCAAGGTGGAAGCCGAGGCGCAGCCCGAAGACGTGCAGAGACCTTTTGCGAATCTGCGGGACTTGCTCAAGAAGAACGAGCACTGACCCGCAACAGGAGAGAAGACCATGGCAGTTCAGAAGAGCCGCAAGTCGCCGTCGAAGCGCGGCATGCACCGTTCGCACGATTTCCTGAAGGGCCCCGCGCTCTCGGTCGATCGCACCAGCGGCGAGACGCACCTGCGTCACCGCATCACGCCCGACGGTTTCTACCGCGGCAAGAAGGTGATCGAGAAGCCGGCGGCGGAAGAGGGCCAGGAGTAATCCTCCCGGCCTCGCCCTGCGCATGACCGCCGGGCTCACAATTGCCGTGGACGCCATGAGCGGCGACCACGGTGCCGAGGCGGCCGTTCCGGCCGCTCTCGACGTCCTCGCGTCCACGCCCGACCTGCGGCTGATCATCACCGGTCGCGGAGAGATCGTGCGCCCGCTGCTCGGTCGGGGGGCGCACCTCGAGCGCTGCGCGTTCGTCGAAGCGTCCGAAGTCGTCCTGATGGACGAGCGGCCGCAGGACGCGCTGCGCAAGAAGAAAGACTCCTCGATGCGCGTCGCGATCAACCTCGTCGAAAAGGGCGAGGCGGCCGCGTGCGTGTCGGCAGGCAACACGGGCGCGCTGCTCGCGACAGCCCGTTTCGTGCTCGGCATGATCCCGGGCATCGATCGTCCTGCCATCGTTTCCGCGGTTCCCGCGGTGCACGGCCACACCGTGATGCTCGATCTCGGCGCGAATCCGGAATGCACGGCGGACCACCTGGTGCAGTTCGCAGTGATGGGTGCCGTCATCGCGGCCGACCTGCACGGTGTGATGAATCCGCGCGTCGGCCTGCTGAACATCGGCGAGGAAGACATCAAGGGGACGGAAGAGATCAAGGAGGCGCACAAGCGCCTCACCGGCAATGCCGCGATCAATTACGTCGGCTTCGTCGAAGGCGACGCCATCTTCAGCGGCGAGGTGGACGTCGTCGTCACCGACGGCTTCACCGGCAACGTCACGCTGAAGACGATGGAAGGGCTCGCGCGGTTCATCAGCGGTGCGATGCGCGAGGAGTTCACGCGCAGCCCGCTGCGCAAGCTCGGCGCCGTGGCGGCGACGCCCGCGTTGAACGCGCTCAAGAAACGCCTCGATCCGCGCGGCTACAACGGTGCGAGCATGGTCGGGTTGAACGGCGTGGTCATCAAGAGCCACGGCGGCGCCGATCGCGTGTCGTTCGCCAACGCGCTGCGCGTCGCGCTCACTGAGGCGCGCAACGGCGTACCCGACCAGATCAGCGACCTGCTCAGGAAAGTCGTCGGCTGATCTTTACCTCTCCCGCTTGCGGGAGAGGTCGCGCATCGCGCGGGTGAGGGCTCTTACCTCTCCCGCTTGCGGGAGAGGTCGCGCAAAGCGCGGGTGAGGGTCTTGCCTCTCCCGCTTGCGGGAGAGCCGAAAGCCATCATCTCGCCGCATTGGCGGGATCGAAGCTGGTTCCCCGCGCGAGATCGGAGATGATCGGCGGCGAGGAGATCAGGTCTACGAATGCGGCCCACCGAGCGTCGGCATCAGCGCCTGCGACCATGTCCACATGCTGCTTCACGAGATCCTCGCCGAGCCGATAATTGACGACGTACGAACGGTACGTGTCGAAGAACGCGATGCTGCGCCTGGCCTCGTCGCGCGTCGCGAACGTGAACTCCTGCAGCCAAGCAATCGTCTGTTCGGCAGAACGCTCGCCATCCAGGTAAGCGCGCGCCGCATCGATGCCTGAGTAGGCCAGGTCGTCTGCCAGTTTCCTGACGCGTGCGGCCACGTCTGCGAGCGCCGGATCCAGCCCGACGTGCGGATACAGGTAGCCCTTCTCCCACCGCTGCCGAGTGTCGCCGGGAAACACGAGTTCGAGGCCGAAGTCGGCGCTGCCCTCCGCCAGCAGGGACATGGCGGAGTAGAGCGGATACACCGTGTATTCGACCCACCGGCGCCCCTTGACCAGCTTCTGCTCCAGCAACGTGTTCAGCACGTGATGTCCTGGGTAGCCCTCATGGCACATCAGGCCTGCCATGCCGTTCGCGCGCGAGGGGAGGCTGGTGTTCACCTGGATCAGGCTCTGGTAGCCGCCCTGGTACCAGTTGTAGGCGCCCCACGGCCGGTTCTTCACCAGTTCCAGCCGGAAACTCTCGCCGGGTGGCAGGGCGGTGTGCGCCAGCGTGGCTCCGCGGCACACACCGAGACCTGCGGCGAGCCCGGCTTGAAGGCGGCGCGGCGACAGGATGAGCTTGTCCCGGTGGACGCGCATCCGCTCGGCCAGCGTTCCCTTGCCCGGCAAGGCGGCGTCGAGTTCGCGATGGATGGCCCGGTAGAATTCATCGTCGTGGTGCGGGGGCTGCACGCCATAAATACGGCGGGCTTCCTCATCAAAAGTGAACTTCACGCCACGAACGACCTCGACCCGGGTGCGGACCGATGCGAGTTGCTCGACGAGGCCGCGTCGGCGAAGTTCCGCATCGGCGTTCGTGGTCTGCAGGCTCGCCAGCTCGTCGGCGAGCTGACGGGCTTCCTTCTCGAGAGTCTCCAGGGAGGCCTTGCGCGCCTTTGCATCTTCGCGCCATTGCGCCGGGCCGTAGTACGCATCGACCATGTTCGTGTCGTGCTCGCCGATCGCCAGGACGAGCCGGACGAAGCGTTCCGCGTAGGGGTCGAGATCCGTGGCCGTCGAAGGCTCGGCCGCTCGTGCTGGCAGCGCCAGCAACATGGCGAGCGCGAGTGTTGCGCGAATCGTGACAGGCAAGTGATCCCTCCTCGCCACTGCGCGGCTGGCGTGAAAGACCTACTTGCTTGCGGCCTGGCGCCGTCGTCGCATCCGATCGAGCAACTGGTCGCGGCGCGAGGCGAGCTTCCTGGCGATCAGCTCCGGCGACGGCTTGCGACCGAGCATCCGCGGC
>Ga0315287_10007595_pt1 | contig 10877 bp, 13 predicted proteins | sample YL17G11_0_MG_FD_205037 | JGI IMG/M metagenome (GOLD analysis project Ga0315287, IMG submission 205037) | Sediment microbial communities from Yellowstone Lake, YNP, Wyoming, USA - YL17G11_0 | ecosystem: Environmental > Aquatic > Freshwater > Lake > Sediment | place: USA: Wyoming | collected...
AAATGCTAACTCCCATAATATTTGGGCATTTAAAATTGAATCCAGTGGTACTTTGACAAACCCTTGTTCATTTGAGGCAGGGCCTGAGCCAATGTATTTAACGACAGTCAAGCTAATCCAGTGAGATCGGGTTCGAGAGTTACGTAGAGTTTTTTCGCGCGAAGAGTTCTTGTTCAATCAAGCCGCAAAGAATATGCCCGATTGTAATGTGGCATTCCTGCACGCGGGGAGTATTCTTGCAGGGGATGGTTATTTCCAGCTCTACCATTTTCGCGATCTTTCCGCCATCGCAGCCCAGCAGGCCGATGGTTTTGCAGCCTAGCGCTTTGGCTTTTTCCAGTCCCGCCAGCACATTTTTTGAATTGCCAGAAGTCGAGATGCCGACGGCAACATCCCCTTTTTGTGCCAGCCCCTCGATCTGCCGGGCGAAAATGGCATCAAATCCATAATCGTTTCCCACGCAGGTCAGGATCGAAGTATCGGTCGAGAGCGAAAGGGCGGGCAGGGATTTCCTTTCCCTGCGGTAACGGCCGATCAGTTCAGCCGCCAGGTGTTGGGCATCGGCGGCGGAACCGCCGTTGCCGAAAAAGAGGATCTTGTTCCCCTTTTTTAGCGCTGCGATCATTATTTTGGCGGCTTGTTCGATTTGCGGAACCAGCGAGTTAAGGACGTAGTTCTTAACCTCAATGCTTTCTTTCAGCTCGGCTTTAATAATTTCTTGCATCTCACTATTTTACCATGGCGTATGATAAAATAAAACCATAGGGCTATAAAATGGATGAATTAAGCAAAATACTGCGGGATTTTAAGAAACTCGCCATTATCGGGATCGGCAGCGAACTGCGGAAAGATGATGGGATAGGACTATATATAATTCAAAAATTAAAAGTCAAAATTCAAAATGATAGAGTTGAGATATTGGAAGGTGGAACGACGCCTGAGAATTTATCAGGGGTTTTGAGAAAAATTCAACCCAGCCATATTTTAATGATCGACGCGGCTAAGATGGGTAAGGAGCCAGGTGACTATGCAATTGTCGATCCGGAAACCGTAAAGGGGATCGGCTTTTCCACCCATACCTTTTCGCTCGGTAAAATAGCCGCTTATTTTAAAGAGATAACCGGCGCCGAGATCGTTTTTTTAGGGATCGAACCTAAAGAGATCGATTTTGGCGAAGGGTTGTCAGGCGAAGTCTTGGGTGCGGCGGCGAAGATTAGCGATCAGCTAGAAGCGGCGCTCGCTTAATCTTTGTTCCTATTTGACGGCGGCGGGTGGGGCTTCGGCCGGTTTATCGCCTTTAAAAACGATCTTGAGCTTCTCGGGATCGATCTGCGCCAGTTCGAATTCCTGGGTGATCTCCAGTGCTTTCTTAACGCACGAATCGACGCACTGTCCGCAATAAATGCATTTCCCCAGATCGATATCGGCTTCGAATTGTTTTTCTCCTAATTTAATGATCTTGATGGCGTTGCTGGGGCAGTCTTTTACGCACAGCATGCAGCCGATGCATTTGTCGGGATAAAATTTCAGCTTGCCGCGGAATTCTTTGGGCATGGCCGGACGCTCGACCGGATAATTCTTGGTGGCCGGTTTCTTGAAGAAGTTAACCAGCACCTCCCAGATCATTTTACCGGGCAGATCTCTCATAGCTTAATAATTCCTTTCAGGACCAGATTGATCAGCAGCTGCAGCAGCGCCAACGGGACAAGATATTTCCAGCAAAAACTGATCATCTGATCAATCCGCAGGCGGGCGAAGACCGTACGCGCGAGGGAAAATAAAACTACCATAAAAAGGACCTTAAATACAAAACCGATAAAACCGATCACCGGACCGGAGTGCAGACCGAAGGGAAGAAAAACCACCGCCAGCAGAGCACCGGCTACGATCATCTCGATATCGATGGTCAACCGGAAAAAAGCCAGCAGCCGGCCGCTGTATTCGGTAAAGCCGCCCGCTACGATCTCAGTTTCCGCTTCGGGAATATCAAAGGGGGTCTTTTCTAATTTACCATGCACCGCAACCAGCGCCACTACAAATCCGATAAGGTTGATCAGCCAGTACCAGGGATGCTGGCTGTAAAAGCTGACCATTTCAGATAACGACCAGGTATTGGCCAGAATGGCGGGAGAAAGGATCCCCATCAGCAGCGGGACTTCGTAAGCAAAGAGCTGCGTTACCGTCCGGACCGCGCCCAGCCGGCAATAAAGGGAAGTCGAATACCAGCCGCCGATAAAGAAACAGAGAGTAGGGATAGTTAAAAGGTACAGAATTACGATCACATCTCCGGTGAAGGAAAAGAGCGATACCGGTCCCCAGATCGGGATGTAGAGAAAAGCGGTAACGGCGGCCGTCAGGGCTAAGATCGGCGCCAAAATAAAAAAGGTCGGATTGGCATCACGCGGGATCAGATCTTCCTTGGCCAGCAGTTTAATAAAATCGGCGGTCGGTTGGAACCAGGGCGGGCCGATCCGGTTCTGCAGACGGGCGTAGATCTTGCGGTCCAGGTATTCCACCCACAGAGCAAAAAAGCTCAGGAAGAGAAAACCGGGAAAAACCAAAATATAGAATAGTGAACTCACGCGATCCCCCTTTTCTTCATCCGGCTAAAATCGATCCCCTGCTTTTTGTACCAATCAATGCTGTAATTATGCAGGCTTTCCCAGTCCAGCACTTTTGATTCGCCGTTATCCAGATTATTGACCTCGATCATGCGGTCGGTGCAGGAGAAACAGGGATCAATAGCCGCTACTACAATCGGCATATCAGCCAGATAGCGGTCTTTGAGCATTTGCTTGACGGATTGTACATTGGCCAGGGTGGGGGCTCTCACTTTTACCCTTTCCGGCTTATCGGTCCCGTTAGCTTTAATATAGTGCATGCATTCTCCGCGCGGCGCTTCGTAGCGGCTGACCGCTTCCCCGGCCGGGATGCGGCGGGGAGCCCTGACTGAGATTGCACCTTCCGGCAGATTAGCCAGGATCTGGCGAATGATCTTATATGATTCCATTAGCTCTAAAAGCCTGACCACGGTTCGGCCGTAAACATCGCAGCGTTTATCGGTGCAGACATTGAAATCCAATTCGGCATAAGCGGCATAAGGGTCATCTTTCCTAATATCGCGCGGAATGTCGGAAGCCCGTCCGGTTGGGCCGACCGCTCCCAGCCGGAGCGCATCTTCTTTTGATAGCATTCCAACTCCGGATAGCCGATTAATAATGGTAGTTTCTTGCGTGGCGACTTCAATATAATATTTGGTCCGCTCTTCCAGCTTATCAACCGACGTCAACACCTCTTTGGCCATTTCGGGGGTGATGTCGCGCCTGACCCCGCCGATGGTATTAATTCCGTAATTGACCCGGTTGCCGGTGAGAAGCGTTAAGATATCCATCACCACTTCCCGATCGCGCCAGGAATACATCAGCAGAGTGTCGAAGCCGATCTCGTGCCCGGCCACTCCCAGCCAGAGCAGGTGGCTGTGGATGCGTTCCAGTTCACCGATCAGGCTGCGGATATAAAGCGCGCGTTTCGGCACCTCTAGCCCGGCGATCTCTTCCACTCCCTGGACATAAGCGGTAGAGTGGACATGCGAACAAATTCCACAGATCCTTTCGATCAGATAGATATCTTGAATAAAAGTTCTTTCTTCGCAGGCTTTTTCGATCCCACGGTGGTTATAGCCCAGCCGGATATCGACTCCCAGGATCTTTTCTCCCCGCAGAGCGATGCTAAAACTCTCCGGTTCTTTGAGCGCGGGATGCTGCGGTCCGAACGGTATTTTAAATTGTTCTGGTTCAGACATGTTTAATTTCTCCTTTCGGAACATCGGGGGTCTTCCAGCTTTTGCGCAGCGGGAATTGATCGGTCGGCCAATCGTCGGTCAGGGGATAGCGGAAAGCGGCTTGCAGCCCTTCCACTTTCGCTCCCAGCAGATCGACCATCTCCCGTTCATAGATCTCCGCGCTGGGAAAGAGATCGGTCACGGTTTTCACTTTCGGATCGCTCATCGGGACCCGGGTCTTGATGCTCAGGATGATCCCACTCTCGCCGCTCATATGATAAATGATACCTAATTGGTCGCCCTCGTCCAGACCGGTGATAACGCACAGGTAGGGGAATTTTAACAGGCCAATTGCGAATTCCAGCAGCGGGCGGAAATCCTGATATTCAACATCGACGAAGATCCGCCGTGCCCGTTGCACTCTGACCTTGCCGGCCAGAGCCGGGAATTTTTTTTCTAATTCTTGCTGGACCGTTTCTTCTGCTGTCATATCATTCCTCCAGACTTTTTAAGAGTTTTACAACTCCGTCAATGATCGCTTTGGGGCTGGCCGGGCACCCTGGGATATAGGCCGAGACGGGAATACTTTGGTTTATTCCTCCGCGGACATTGTAGCAGCCTTGAAAGACGCCGCCGCTGCAGGCACAGGTTCCGACCGCTACCACAAACTTAGGTTCCGCCATCTGCTCATAGATCCGCACCAGCCGGTCTTCAATTTGCCGGGTGACCGGTCCGGAACAGACCAGAATATCGGCGTGGCGGGGCGTCGCTTTGAGCTGGACGCCGAATCTCTCCAGGTCATAGAGCGGGGTGAGCGCCGCCACGATCTCGATATCGCAGGCGTTGCAGGCGCCGGTGTTAAAGTGCAGGATCCAGGGAGATTTGATGCGGGCCCAATTGACGAGTTTATTTAATATTTTCATGTCCGGTCCTTCCTAACAAAATGAATAATCCGACCACCACCGCCAGCAGGTAAAAAAGAGCCATGATCATAACCGCTTTGTTTTCCAGCGGAACCGTGATCAGCATCAAGGTCGCGACATGCGCGATGGTAAAAAAGAAGGCAAAAGGGAAGAACTGGGTGTAATCGGGCTGCGCCATATTATCGTAACTGCTCTCTCCACAGGCGTATGATTCTCCCGCTCCGTGAGGGATCTTTTTCGGCCGGTAAGCCATGAAAGAAAACAGGTAGGAGATGCCTCCGATGAAAACGAAGACGATAAAAAAAGCAATTGGTGGCGTCAGCAGCCAGTTTTCCATTTTATCCTTTCAACAGCTTGATATATTTAGTATTCAAGCTTTTATGGTAATTATGCAGGCCGAGGATGATCCCGACGCCCACCACCATTACTACCACTTCGATCACGATCAGCGTGATGACCAGCGATTGCGCTAGCCCAAGATGTCCATTGCTGTAGCCGACATTGATCAGCAGCAGTGTCACCGCTTTGATCATCAGTTCCAATCCGATCAACAGACGCATCAGATTGAAAGTAGCGAATATACAATAAAGTCCGATAATTAACAGCAATAAGACAAATAAATAGATCATTTACTCTTTATCTCCCGGAATAATATTACCACACCATAGGCGCCTGCCAGCAGAATGATGATCTGTCCCAGCAGATCAAAAGGGCGAAGGTTCCAGAGCACATTACGAACGTTGCCTTCTACTTCCGGCGAAGGGAGAGGAAGGCTGAAATTTACTCCGCTGACCAGAACTAAAATTGCGGTAAAGATCACCAGCAGCGGCAGGAGCCAGAAGCGGCGCATTCTTCGTTTAGCATGGTCGGCGATCTCAGACCAGGTGAGCGGTTGGGTCAGGCTGATGGTGGTGATAAAGATGACCGAGATCAGTCCGGCGCAGACCGATAATTCAAACACCGCAGCCAGGGGAGCGTTCAAGCGATACATCATCATGGAGACGATCACGCTGGTCAGCGCCAGGCCGATGGCCGCGCGCAAAAGACTCCGCGCCATCACCGTCCAGAGCGCGGTCAATATCATGGCGATCAAAATTATTAAATCGATCTTGCTCATAAAATACTCCCTGCCGGGAAAATAATGCTGTTGATGAACAGAGGGAAAAACAAGCCCACCACAATGATGATCGCCGCCAGGATAACCGCCGGCAGAGTAGGGCCAAGCCCCCCTTCTTTAATATTTTCCAAACCGTTGGCCAGTTTTCCAAAAAATACTCTTCGCTGGATCGAGAGCATATAGCTAAGAGTAATTATACTGGCCAGAATAGCGATCAAAGCGTAATAATGATAATTGGCTTGCCAGAGGGCGATGACAATGGCCAGTTTGCTCCAGAAGCCGGAAAGCGGCGGCAGACCGGCGGTGGACAGCGCAGCAATGGCGGAAGTCGCGCCGGTAACCGGCATTTTCCCGGCCAGGCCGCCCATCTGATCCATATTTCTTAAGCCGCTTTCAGCTTTTACGGTGCCGGCATTCAAGAAAAGCAGTGATTTAAAAATAGAATGGTTGAAAAGATGCAGAATCGCACCGGCCATTCCCAGCGGCGTCCCGCACCCCAGCCCGATAATGATGTATCCTACCTGGCTGATACTGGAGTAGGCCAGTATTCGCTTGAAATCGTTTTGGCCCAGCGCCGCCAGCGCGCCGAAAACGATCGATACCGCTCCGACCAATAATAGGACATTTTGAATCGGGCTATTAAAGCCAAAAACCGAATAAACGATCCGGATCAGGGGATAAACCCCGACCGTTTTAGTAACGATCCCGGCCAACAGAAGTGAAACGGAAGAAGTGGATGCGGCATAAGCGTCCGGCAGCCAGCCGTGAAAAGGCATCAGACCGCTCTTAATAAAGAGGCCGCAGAGGTAAAGCCCGATGGCTAAGCTGATGACCGGGCTTGAGGCGGAAGCTTTAAGGCCGGCCGCAATCCCGGTAAAAGAGGTATCCCCCGTGACCAGTAAAATCAAAGCGATCGAGGTCAGAAGCATAACGGTGGCGATCGAAGAAAAGATCAGGTATTTAAAAGCCCCCTCCAATCCGTCCCGTTCTTTTTTGAGCGCGATAATAATGAATGAAGCGACGGCCGTGATCTCAAGGAAAACATAGAGCGTGAAGATGTCTTTTACCAGCACGATACCGTTCATCCCTGCCAGCAGCACCAGCAGGATATTGTAAAAGTTAAACTTGCGTTCGTCTTCTTGAATCCAGGATTCGGCTGCCAATAAAGTGGAAAAGAGCACGATGCCGATCGAAAGCAGCATCAAGCGGCTCAGCTGGTCGGCGAAGATTTCAAAATTGATCAGGGGGAACGGTCCGTTCCAGAAATTTCCGTTGACGGCAATAGCTAAGACAATTTGCAGCAGTGACAGCAAAATGATCCACCAAAAAGCGATCGTTTTCATCTGCTTCTGGCTAAACAGGCTGATGACCATTAAGCTTAGCAGCGGTATTAAGATAAACCAGGCGCCCATTATTTTGCCCCCAGCATAAAGATTATTACCGCCGTGCCGACCAGCGACCAGACCAGGTAATTGATGTAGTTGCCATTGTGAGCCCGCCGCAGACCGTTAGAAAATAAAAAGGCGATCCCTACGATTAATTTTTCTTGGATCCAGTCGATAAAGCGGTCCAGCCACCAGGCGGTCCGGGCAACCGCTCCGAATAACTTAAGGCTGAGGTCGTAAGGATCAAAATATCTTTTTTCAGCGCGATCATAGAGGGGAGAGAGAATCGGAGCATAATGGATATGATCGGCCGCTTTTAAGCCGCTCCCCTTTTGCACCGCTCCGAACCAATGGTTGAGGATCGCGGCCAACAGGACCAACAGGGTGGTAATCACCAGCAGGTTATTGGTCGGCCAGCCGGCAAAACTCATCCCTTCCAGTTTATGTCCCAGGATCGGCTGGATCAAATTATTCAGCGGCAGAGAATTGAATATTCCGAATATGACACAAAGAGCAGCGATGGTGATCATGGGGACAAGCATGGTCCAGCTGGCTTCTTTAACCTGATCATTTGAGCGGTCGGATTTTCCAAAATAAGCGGCATGGCCCAGTTTTAGGAAAGAGGCGGCGGTGAAGAAGGAGCCGAGCACCGCCAGCAGGTAGAAAATTTTTCCCCGCTCCAGCGCGCCGTCGTAAACCAATTCTTTTGAGAAGAATCCGTTAAAGGGCGGGACCCCCGAGATCGAGACGGCAGCCACCAGGAAACAGGCCAGGGTGATCGGCATTTTTAAACCGATCCCGCCTAACTTTTGAAGATCAGTGGTTCCGGTCTGTTTTTCGACCGCTCCGCCGGTTAAAAATAAGCACGATTTATACATGGCATTGTTGAGCATATGGAAAAGGCCCCCAACCATTCCGGCCGGAACGGCGGTCCCGATCCCCAGGATCATGTAGCCGACCTGGCTGATGGCGTGGTAAGAGAGAAGCCTTTTGTAATCTTTCTGGATCAAGGCCATCATCACCGCCAGGATAATGGTGGTGACGCCGATGATCATCAGCATGTAACTGACCCAGGAAGCGGGGGTCAATACGAATAAATCAAAAGAGATCCGGGCCAGGAAATAAATGCCGAGCAGCTTTTCCAGCGCCGCCGGCATGAAAGCCATAAAGGGGAGAGGAGCATCGGTCGCCGCGTCGGGGATCCAGCTGTGGAATGGCATTGAACCGGCCTTCGAGATCGCTCCGATCATCAATAAAGTGAAAGCGATCGCGGCGGCTGGATCAAGCGCTAAATGGATCTGGGAAATGGTCAGCGTCCCGGCCAGGATGCCGGTCAGAGCGATACCGACCATCATGCACAGGTCAGCAATACCGATGATAATGAAGGCTTTGATCGCGGTCTTGAAGGCGTTTTTATTGCCGATCGCGATCATTCCGAACAGGGGGAGGAGCAAGCTTTCCCAGAAAAAGAGCATGACGATCAGGTTATCCGCCAGGACGGCGCCATTGACCAGCGTTAAGGTCAATAACAGATAGAAATAATAACTCTTGGCATAATCCTTTCCGCGGACAAAAGCGATCGAATAAAGAGCGATCAGAAAGGAGAAAGCGGCGGCGGCCGAAATGATAAAGCTGCTGAAATGGAACAGGCGGAGAGAAAAATCGATCCCAAAACCGGCCCAGGGAAGAGTGTAATAAATATTTTCGCCAAAGAGAGAAAAAGCAATCAACAGAACAAGGAGCGTGCCCGCGAGGACTAAAGTTTCTTTGATCCAGCGGTTATTTTTAGGAACCATTAGAATTAAAAGAGCAGTTATCAGGGGAATAAGAATTAAAGCGGTCATTTTACTACCCCTAACATTGACTGCACGACAGAAGCAGCGACGCCGGAAGGATAATTAATGAAAAGTCCGCCTGCCAGCGACAATAAAGCCAGAGTCATAACTGAGTAAACCATCAACCTTGATTTTTCTTTTGCCGGGACCCGGGCTTCTCCCAGGAAGACCAGGTTAAACACCCGGAATAAATAGATGATGGTAAGGAAGGCGCCAAACAGGAAAGCGGCCGTGATCAGCGGTTGGCCGTTCTCGACCGCTCCCCTGAAAACCAGATATTTGCTGAAAAATCCGCCGAAAGGAGGGACCCCCATGACCGAAAAAGCACAGAAAGCGAAGGCAAAACCGGTCAATGGCATAGTATGTAACAATCCGCCCAATTTGGTGATATCTTTGGTTTTAGTGTTTTGTTCAACAATACCAGCGCAAAGGAATAAACCCGCTTTGGCCAGCCCGTGCATTAATATATATAGTAGGCCGCCAGTAATGCCGACCAGGCTGCCGCTTGCCAATCCCAGAAAAATAAAGCCGATCTGGCTAACGGTCGAGAAAGCAATGAGCCTCTTCAGGTCGGTTTCGATCAGAGCTGCGCCGGCGGATACGATTACGCTGGCGGCGGCAATCGCGGGAACGACGGTATGCCAGAGCGCACTGATCGGAAAGGTGACAATGAATAGGCGGGCAAAGACATAGACACCAATCTTGACCAGTACCGCTGCGTGCAGCAGAGCGGTAACTGGAGAGGGAGCGACACCGGCATCGGGCAGCCAGGTATGGAAAGGAAGGGTAGCCGATTTGGATAATATTCCAAAAAGGATCATGAAAACCAGCAGATCGGAAATTGGTCTGGCCTGCAATATTTGTTTTAAGGCCAGCAGATCAAATGTGCCGGTTTGGCTATATATTATGATGAAAGCCAGCAGCATGACCAGGGCGCCGAAAACGGTTACCAGCAATGCTTTATCAGCGCGCAAGACATCATTTCTGCTGCGGAAAAATCCGATCAGACGCCAGCTGGCGATCGCTGTCAGCTCCCAGAAGATAAAGAGCAGGATCAAATTGGAAGAGAAAATTATTCCCATCATAGAACCGAGGAAGAGGACTACCATGGTGTAGTATTCATTCCGATTGTCATAGTGGGATATGTAGTCAAATGAAAAGAGTACTATGATCGCGCCGATGGATGAAGACACAATCGCCATAAAGATCGCCAGCGGATCGGCAACGAAGGAAAGATTTAAACCCAGCGGGAAGTTTATATTATATGTAAGGGTGTGGCCGGAAAGGATGCCGGAGAGGGCGGAGGCTGAAAAGACAAAAGAAGCCAGGACAAAGATCAAGGCCAGGAAATTCCTGAGCTTTTCAGACAGCAATCCCGCTAATGGTAGTAAAAACGCTCCGAAAACCGGAACAAAGATTACCGTTAAAAAAAAGAAACTGTTGTCCGCCAAACCAAACAACCTTTCTAAGGTCAATGACCTAAGGCTATTATAAAGCATGTTTTTTTAAAATTCAAGTAGGCTTGGCTGAGTCATATACGGCGACCTTTAGGTCGCCGCTACTTGACATATACACAGACGCGATGATTTCCGCTGTCCGCAACATAAAAATTGCCAGAACTGTCCGCCGCTATCCCCATCGGCCCGTTGAACTGGCCATCGCCCGACCCTTCGGAGCCATACTGGGCAATAAATTTAAAATCGCCGTCAAATTTCTTAACATTATAACTTTTCGAATCAACCACATAAACATTACCGGAGCCGTCGGTTGCTACTCCGTCTGGATATTTAAACTGATCATACCCGAAAAGCCCTAAAATCGACCCAATCTTTGAGA
>Ga0315287_10007596_pt1 | contig 10877 bp, 9 predicted proteins | sample YL17G11_0_MG_FD_205037 | JGI IMG/M metagenome (GOLD analysis project Ga0315287, IMG submission 205037) | Sediment microbial communities from Yellowstone Lake, YNP, Wyoming, USA - YL17G11_0 | ecosystem: Environmental > Aquatic > Freshwater > Lake > Sediment | place: USA: Wyoming | collected...
CTTGAAATTGGAGCACCGAATCCTTATCAAATCGCGAATTTAGCCGCGGATGTTTCATCAAAGCTTCGGCAACCTTCCAGATTAGAATCGCGGTGATTGTTAGTTTAGGTTTTCCGGCTGTTAATTCTATATTTGTAAAGTTGATTAACCCTTCTGCATTGACATCAGTGGCAACAGAAAATTGTGGGATAGTCTGCATGCTTTGCAGCATTCGCCGGGCAGTAATGGTCTGGATTTGGTTGAGAGGGATTTTTACAAAAGGAATAGCTTCAGGATTAGAAACCTCTGCTCCAGGATTTAGTAACTCAATATCACTCGCGGTAATCCGACCTTCTTTTGAAATCCGGCTTATTTGTTCCTGACTGATACCCAGTTCTTTCGCCAATCTTTTCGCGTTGGGTGAAATCCGTAAACGGGCTTCGTTTTCACGCATTAAGCTTGGCAAAAATTCTTTTTTTTGTTCCAGTTTTGTTGGTTCAGCTTCACTCTGAACTGCCACATGTTTCTCAGAAGTTTCCCAATCCTCTCCTGGCGCACCAACCACGGCAATCAATTCCTCTAAATGGACAGTGTCACCAGATTTAGGATATATAGCCAAGAGCGTGCCCTTGGCAGGGCTTTCGAGTTCCATCATCGCTTTGGCAGTTTCCAATTCAGCAATAACCTCGCCTCGCAATACCAAATCACCTGGCTGCTTTAACCATCTGCCGATAACAGCTTCAGTAATGGATTCGCCCAGTCGAGGGAGGAATATTTTCGTCGCCATATTTCAGTCTTCCAAGACTTTATAAACAGCTTTTTTAATATCTTCAATCTGAGGAATGACACGCTTTTCCGCAGCTGGTCCAAATGGAATAGGCGTGTTATCGGCAGCAATCCTTACGACCGGTGCGTCCAGGTAATCGAAAGCTTTATCCATGATGAGCGCACTTAATTCCGCGGTTACTCCTCCCCTGCTGATATCTTCTGATACTACAACCACGCGGTTGGTTTTTTTTGCAGAAGAAAGGAGTGTATCCTCATCCAGCGGCACCAGGGTTCGCGGATCTATCACTTCACAAGATATTCCTTCCTTTTCCAAATCGGCAGCAACAGCCAGCGAACGATGAACCATCATTAGTGTTGCAATAATCGTAACGTCTTTTCCTGTGCGTTTGATATCCGCTTTTCCAAAGGGAATTTCATATTGTTCTTCTGGGACATCCGAGCCAATTTCACTGATCGTTGAATCTGAAAGTGCCTTACCGCCTCCCGGCGAAGCCGATCCATAAAGCAGTTTATGTTCCAGGATCATTACCGGGTCATTCATACGCATAGCTCTGGTCATCAGACCTTTGGCATCATAAGGTGTGGATGGCAGTGCAATAAAAAGCCCAGGTGTGTGCATAAAATAAGCCTCGACACTCTGTGAATGTTGAGCTGCTCGGCCAGTAGAGCCTTGCGGCGCTCGCATCACTATTGGAACACAAGCCTGACCGCCGGACATCAAGCGTAATTTTGAGGCTTCATTTACAATCTGGTCCATGGCGCAAAACATGAAATCAGCATACTGGAATTCAATGATCGGCCTCAATCCTGTGAGCGCTGCGCCGATTCCCATGCCCATAAACCCTGCCTCGGAAATTGGAGTATCCCAGACCCTTTTGGGTCCAAATTCATTTAACATTCCGTTAGAAACGTTGAAGGCTCCGTTAAATAGTCCAACATCCTCTCCCATCAATATGATATTGGGGTTCTTGCGCATCTCCTGAACCATCGCTTCTCGAAGCGCTTCAGAAATAGATAGCTTTCTCATTGATTTCCTGCGCTTTCTGAGGCTGTTTCAAAGATGTATTGCAGGTAGTCCTCCGCCCCAACCTCTTCTCCAGAATTCGCAAAATTTACTGCAGAGACAATTTCTTCTTCAACCTGTTTTTCAATACTTTCCAGCTCCAGCTCTGAAAAAAATCCACCGGAAAGCGCTGCTTCTTTAAACCTCTTTATTGGGTCGAATTTCTCCCACTCTTCAACCTCCGCTTTATTGCGGTATTCCGCCGGCTCAAAACGCGCATGGCCGCGGATTCGGTAGGTGATGCACTCCAAAATAGTAGGACCTCCCCCGTTACGGGCTTTTTCTATCGCCAGTTTGGCTGCAGAATAAACTGCAGTTACATTATTTCCGTCTGCTTTCACTCCAGGAATGCCATAACTGCAGCCGCGGGAGGATAAATCTGTCACTGCCGAGACCATGTCGTTGGACATAGAAAGCGCATATTGATTGTTCTCGATCACATAAACAACAGGAAGTTTCCATAGGGCAGCCATATTCAGTGATTCATGAAATACGCCTTCATTGATAGCTCCATCTCCAAAGAAGCTGACTGCCACTTGGGTCGTGCCTTTCACAACCGAAGATAATGCCGCGCCTGTTGCGATTGGAATGCCCGCACCAACGATCCCAAACGCGCCAAGCATGCCGCGGCTGAAATCACACAGATGCATGGAACCGCCCATACCTTTACAGACGCCATTACGCTTGGCAAACATTTCCGCCATCATCACATCCAGCGGTACATCCTTCGCGATGCAGTGAGCATGTCCGCGGTGGGTACTGGTAACATAATCATCTGTTCTTAAAGCACTTGCCACTCCGACCGCCACAGCTTCCTGCCCGGTCGCCTGATGCATGGTGCCTGGCATCTTGGTGGTTAAAAACAGGTAATAAAGCTGTTCTTCAAATTCGCGCGCTCGAACCATGCGCAATAAAAGCAATTTTAAAAAAGATTTGTCATACCCACCCAATTCAATTGGGGTAGTGACCTCTTCTGGTTTTTTATAACTCACTCTTCCTCCCAATCTACGTCTATTACGCTTACAGGGCATGATTCCAAACCGATTATCTTTACCGGCAGTGTAAAGGACCAGGTGCGTTTTCCCAAAAGAGGTTTGAGGTTGGTCAGGTATTCAATTAAAGGTATCCCCGCGCCCAAAAGCAGTTCATGGTTCGGCTGACCGATCACCGGCGTACTGTCTTTCTCTCGTACTTCATGTCCCGAGGTATCCACACCCATCAGCTTAATCTTGGCTTCATACGCCAGCCATCGAATCGCTTCTGTTGCGAAATACGGCCGCTCATGCTGTTTGGGAGTGTAATAGTTTTTATCCAGACCAGTATAAAAGAATACAATATCTCCTGGCCGAATTTGCCCATCCGCTATCTTTTTTAAGTCAGCGACCGAGATCTCGTCATTATTCCCGTATTTGGAGATATCCAATACAACAGTCTCACCGACCATCTTTTCCACCGGAAAATCGGCTGCATCCAAGCCATGCTTATTGTGGTGCAGGGGCAGTTCAACATGTGTTCCTATATGCGTGCAGAAGGTGACTTCACTAATCAAATATTGGTCTTCAGAGCGGCGGGGGTATTTGGTGAACTGCGGCCAACCCTCAACCTGGCGGCTGTCAATTTCAAGCCGATACTCTTCTTTTTCTGGATCTACCCGATGTGAAAGTTCGTAGATTTTTTTAATTTTCATTTTTGGCTCCGGTTTTAAAAACTCTGTTTAAGTTCTTGACTTAATCTATTTTCCTTAATTCCACTTCTTTATAAATGCGCTCCACATCCGCCATATTAATATCGCCTGTTCTTTCAGTAAGGACGGTTGCTGCGCTGACAGCGCTGGACCATTTCAATGCAGATTCCCAGGAATCTCCTTTGGATAATCGGTAGGCAAGAGTAGAAGAGACAGCGTCACCTGCACCGGCGGCATTCACTGGTTTTTGGAATGGGGCTTTGGCAAGAAAATTTCCTTCAGCCGTAAACGCCAGTATGCCATGTTTACCCAATGTCATAACCAGATTTATTAATCCCTCATCCGCAAAGAGCTGCTTTGCCTGAGAGATTAGGGATTCAACTGTTTCTGCCTTTTTATTAAACGTCCATTCAAATTCTTCCCAGTTCATCTTTACGATCTCGGGTTTAGCCTTGATGGCTTCTAAAATGTATTGTCTCTGGGAATCAATCAGCGAAGGGACCTTGGCTACCTTTGCAATTGTAATTAACTCGGAATAGAAATCCACATTAATTGTAGGTGGCAGCGAGCCCGCAAATATTACCCACTCTGCTTCTTTAACGCGCTTTCGAAATTTAGTGATAAATTCCTGCTTCTGTTCTGCAGATACAACCACCTCACCGGTAATGACATGGCTGTGTATGTTCGTCTTTTCTTCTGCGATAACATGCGCAATGCGATTGGTACCGCCAACCCAAACCGGCTCTGGAGTGATGCCATATTCTTCCAGCAGTTCAACCAATTCTTTACCGGTTTTTCCCTCAAAGAAGCCCATTCCCACTGTCTCGGAACCCAAATGGCGCAATACAACAGCGGAGTTTAATCCCTTACCTCCTACGCAGGTAACCATATGGTTGGTACGCATGGGTGTCCCCGGGATCCATTCTTTGATAAAAATGATCTTGTCAATCGCGGTATTTGGGCAAACAGCTAATATCATTCTTAATACCCTTTTGCTATTCAAGCCATTTTTGGGCAAGGACAGTGAATGCATTGGTATTCATACGCTGGACACAATCCAGGGCGGTCATCAGGTTAGCGCTCGCGACAATAATGCCATGTCTGGGCATTAGCACAGCGGCAGCTTTCTTTTTCATACGATCTTCCTGGCTTCTGAGCATTTCAACGATCTTGTCTGCCTGGTCCTGGGAATATTGAGCAGCTTCCGCATGGTACTGCAATTCGCCAAAACTTTTAGACGCGCTCAGCATCGGCGGAATGGGTTTGGATTGGGCGACAAACGGATTGATGTATTTAGGGTGCGCGTGGATCACAGCACCCACAAAAGGAAATGCTTTATAAATCGCCAGGTGCGATAATCCTTCCCGGGTAAAGCGCGGATGTTTTTTCAGGTCATCAATATGAGTGACTGTTCCCTCCACGATATCATCGGTGTCAAAAACCCAATGCCATTGATTGCCAGCCAGTGTGGGCGTCATGTATAATACATCTCCATCCTTGGCGCTGATGTTTCCGCCCGCGATGTCAGTCAGATCATTTTCAAACATGAATTTGGATACATACACAATTAATTGCGGTATGGTCATTCTTTCAGCAATGGATTTCATGAATTCTCCCGGAAAAATAAGATTCTGTTATTATAACAAATGATTGACATTTGTCAATAACATATGTAAATTTCTATTTTTATTAGACTTTGAAAATAATTTACCCTATAATCTATTGAAAACGATATAACAAGGAGTAAAAAATGGTGAAATTTGGTGCACATTCATTCTTGTGGATCGACCAGTGGACAACTGAAAAGGGAAATTATGCCATTAATGCTGCGGCGGAGATGGGGTTTGATTACGTTGAACTCCCCCTTCTTCGACCGGACGAATTTGAAGGAGAAATTCATAAAAGGGTGCTGCGCGACGCCGGGATAGAAGCCGTTGCTTCATTGGGTCTGCCTGAAGAATTTCATATGCCTGAAAACCCGGAGGGCGCCAAAATTTTTCTATACAAGGCTTTGCAGAAATTACAGGATGCGGGCGGCACATATCTTTGCGGATGCATTGCCTACACCATTGGCAAATTCACCGGGCAACCTCCCACAGATTCAGAACGTCAAATTGTTATGGATACACTCGGAGAAGTGGCAGCCAAAGCAAAAACGATGGGGATGACAATCGGTTTGGAAGTTGTCAATCGCAATGAAGGTTATTTATATAACACCCTGGGCGACGCACGTGAAGCCATTCTGGCTATCGGGGCGGAAAACTTGAACTTGCATGCCGACACTTATCACATGAACATTGAAGAAGAAGGATTTTATAATCCTTTGGTTGAAACCGCTGATGTATTGGCTTACATTCACATGAGCGAAAGCCACCGGGGGTTGATCGGTACCGGTACTGTCACCTGGGATGAGGTTTTTCGCGGATTAAAAGACGGTAATTACAAAGGTCCGTTGACCTTGGAATCCTTTACCTCCATAAATCCGGATATTACTGCGGCAACCAAACTATGGCGGGCGCCAAAATACACGCCTGATGTCTTTGCACGTAAAGGTCTGGAATTTCTTAGAACCAACGCGGCAAAATACGATCTTTAAACAATCTAATTGGCTGTTATTAATTTATAAACATTTTCTTGTTAAGGAATGCTGTGAGTGAACTCCTCCTTGGAATTGATATAGGCTCTTACAGTTCAAAAGGTTTGCTTTGCAGGACTGATGGCGCCATTATCGCCGAAGCGCGGGTACCGCATGAAATTTCATTCCCCAAGCCGGGATATGCTGAACATGACGCAGAGAAAGTCTGGTGGCATGATTTTTCATTTTTATCCAGAGAGTTAGTTAAGAAAGTTCCAACTTACGATCGAATCATTGCAGTAGGCGTTAGTGGTGTCGGTCCGTGCATTCTCCCTGTGGATAATTTCGGTAAACCATTGAGGCAGGCCATTCTTTATGGCATCGACACGCGCTCTGCGAATCAAATTGAATATCTGGAAAATTTCTATACCAAAGCAGCTTTATTGGAGTTTGGCGGCACTCGTCTGAACAGCCAGTCTGCAGGCCCCAAAATTTTATGGATTAAGCAAAACGAACCGGATATCTACCAGCAAACAAATAAATTCATCACATCGACCACCTTTATTATTCACAAGCTCATAGGCCGTTATGTAATCGATATGCATACTGCGGCATTTTTCAATCCTTTATTCAATATTTCTTCGATGAAATGGGATACCAAGTATGCAAATGAAATTGTGGATATCGATAAATTACCTGATTTAGGCTGGAGTGATGAAATCGCGGGGACAATCACAACTGCTGCTGCGCAGGAAACAGGTATACCAGAAGGCATCCCGGTTACATACGGCGCAGTAGACGGCCTAGCAGAAGCTACAAGTGTGGGCGTGATTACTCCTGGCGATTTGATGATTATGTACGGCAGCACAGCAGGGTTTTATCTGCCCATTGAAAAGCCTCAGCCGACGAATGAATTATGGCTCCTCGCCGGGGCTCTCAAAAACCAGGTTGCCCTCGGGGGCGGCCTCGCAACCAGCGGCGCAGCCACCACCTGGTTTCGAAATCAATTTGGCCGTGATTTACTAGGCAAAGAAACCGAAACCGGGACTAATGCTTACACCGCCCTTGCCATGGAATCCGCTTCCTCTCCTCCAGGTGCGAATGGGTTGTTGATGCTCCCCTATCTGAGCGGTGAACGAACACCCATTTTTGATACCAAAGCCCGCGGTGTTTTTGCGGGTCTAACGCTCAGTCATACCCGGGGAGATATGTACCGCGCGTTGCTTGAAGGCACTGCTTATGCCATCCGCTCGAACCTGGATGCCATGCGAAAATCGGGCGCTGAACTTGATCAAATTATCGCTGTCGGTGGTGGCACTTTAAACGATCTTTGGCTACAGATCGTCAGCGATGTATGCGGCATCTCGCAAATTGTGCCGGAAAAAACGATAGGTGCCTGCTACGGTGACGCATTTCTGGCCGGTTTGGCAGTTGGTGCGGTGGGCGGGATTAAAGCGTTGAAACGAGATTGGGTCAAAAATGCCAAAGAGATCAAGCCTGTCACCGGAAGAAAGCCATTCTATGACCAGTATTACCAGCTCTTTGGGGAACTATACACTCTCTCACGAGAGGTCATCCACCGGCTGGCTGATTTGCAGGGAAAATTTTGATCAGCCGTATCAATTTCTGGTCCAAATTGCCTACAGGATTAATAAACCAGGAACTACTATCTCCCCCATCGGTGTATGTACTTTCATACCCGGCCATGCTGAGTTCAGGTGGGATGAGATCTCAAGGCCATTCTCTGTCATTAATGAAAGCTCTCCCATCTTGGTGCCAGTGATGGTGATGAACCATTCATAAGGCTGGTTAACCTGCACAACTTTATCTGTCAAACAGCGTCCGGCATCCACAATGACATACCCGGTAGGTCCGCCTTGAAAATGGTTGCGCCATTCTTCGGGATAGCCTTGTTCCGCGTACCATTGCTTTTGCCAGGCAAGTACGTCTGCGAATTTCACTCCGGGTTTTAGGGAAAGGAACACGCGTGCTTCCACATTGGCAGCCGCATCAGTGACTTTTCTCACCTTGTCTGGCGGTTGGCCAAAATGCAGGAAGCGTGTCAGGTTGCAGTGCAGTCCCCAGCGCCTGGCAACAGTATGCAGCATCAGGTATTTTTCCAAGGGCTTTTCCGTCGGGATAGGATGCCGGTAATTAAAGCAGCGCTCATCGCTGCCCACAATAAGAACATCCACCTCCATTCCTGCTTTCAGGTGTTCGCAGTGCAACCTGGCGGCAATTTCCTTTTCTGTTTCGCCTGGTTTTACATAATATGCAAATGAAGTAAAAAGTTTGTCAGTTTCAGTTGCCAGCCAGCGAGTACGTGAAATTTCAAGGTCAGTCATCGGGTAGTGCAAATCCACCAGATCTGCATAGACATTCTGAACGCCTTCAAAGTCAGTATCCGATGCGATTCTCTTGCCCGCAAGTTCTTTGGCTTTTACGCGCACATCCCCGTCATACCACCGCAGGGTGACTAACTCATACCCCTGTCCGGCTGCCTGCTCTTCAAACAACCGGGCAACGTCCATTGAGTGTGCCACCAACCAGGATTTGTCTTTGGTTATAACGATTGTCCCGAATCCAATGTTGGAATTGCGTACCACATGGCTGTCACCGCCGCCAGTTGCCCAGGCAAAATGCTCACGAGTAGAGATCAGTAATCCGTCGAAGCCCTTCTGTGAGAGATATTCACGTACTCGCGTGCGCTTAAGACCCGCGTCGATTAATATTTCTGCCTGAGTGCCAATAATCATGAATTACTCATCTAATTAAAGTAAACCTTTTTTAGCGTAATAGGCTCGCGCCTCTTCCAAAATTCGATCAAGGTCCGCGTTCTGGCTTTCAGTCAGCGGTGGGTCTGCTTCATACGCGGCCAGCATCGTCTCCATTTTTTCCTTGGCATTTTCGAGGATAGTTTTCTTACCCTGTTTGATCCAGTCGTGGTATGAAAGCCTGTCACTGACTGCAGGAAGGAAGTGCTCTTTCTTCCAGCTGGTTAATGTATGTTTATTGCGCAGGTAGTGGCCTGGGATTGGGCCAACCTCATGGATGACATCCAGGGCAAGCGTATCGTGGTTTACTTCAATTCCTTGCACAAAGCGTCCCAGCATGCCAGCGATATCATCATCGATTATGGACTGCGCTGGATGGTAGGTCAGTTCTACATGAATACCGCCATGTAAATTAATAATGCTGGCTCCTGAAACAGCCGCAAGCGATGCGCTGATCCCTTTTTCAAATCCAAGCTGGACATCAATCAGTTCTGAACTCGAAGGTCCACACGCGCCGATCATGGTTGGAACATTGTACTTTCCGCGCCATAACTGGTTGAATGCTGCCTGGAAAAGCGATACTTCAATTCCGCCGGCTGCCGGTGAACCGGTCATCATATTGAGCGCAAATACAAACGCGTTGGCGAGGATTCCAGTTCCTGGGTTGACCAGCTGCACCATCACGATAGCAGCCATCATTTCAGCCAGGCTTTGAACAAGGGCTCCTGCAAGTGTTGCTGGAGCTGTGCCACCCATTACCGCGCCGCAGCCCACTTCAACAGGCAGGCCGCGTTCGGCGCAAGCCCAGGCGCAGTCAATTGCATCACCGTACCAGGTCAGCGGCGGTGCGGCTTCCATCGCCGCGAACACGTCAATACCCACCACATCAGCCATCTGCATCTCCCAGATGTGGCTCTCCATGGAAGAGCCTACCCTCTGAGGTTTAGAGAAATATTTCATGCGGCTCCAGGCGCTTACTGGCAGAAGCATCACACCCGGCACTCCTTGCAGTTCACAGTACGGGGTATAAGAAGCGGCCAAGTTGATATTCGGTAGCTTATCCAGGATTTTTACCGCCTGATGATTCTCTTCAATGGTTGGCACCCTCTGCTCCCAGGTATCCAGATCAATGGTGCGCATGCCTGGTGATGGGCAGAAATACAGCGTATTCCCGCCAATAGTCAGGTCAGTCTTTGGGCTCCTTCCCTTTAATAAAAAGCTGCTGGGACATTGCCTCAGGCATTCTTCCACCAGCCCGGATGGCATGCGAACGCGATTTAAGTCGTAATCTACCTTACAACCGTGTTTTTCAAAAAGCTTTAACGCGCGGTTGCTCTCAAACCGCGTCCCAGTGACAGCCAGCACATCTAAAGCGCCTCGGTGAATGGCTTCCACATCCGCTTCACTCAGAATCTCAAGCGGGTTGGCTTTGCGTAAATATCCTTTGGCGGTCATTGCAGCAAGTCCTTAACAATACCGACAGCATCCACTGCTGTCTCCCCATAAGCATCCGCGCCGATATGCTTGGCGTAATTGGCGTTTGTCGCTCCACCGCCGATCATCACCTTCACTTTTGAACGCAGACCTTCACTTTCCAGTTTTTTTATCACATTGCCCATTTCAGCCGCGGTGGTAGTAAGCAGCGCGGAAAGCCCAAGCACATCCGCCTTATTCTCGCGCACACCGGCAGCCAACTTATCAGTTGGAACATCTGTCCCGAGGTCAACTACCTTATATCCGTTTGCGATAAGCAGCGCTGCCACAATAGACTTTCCAATATCGTGCAGATCACCTTTCACCGTTCCCAATACAACTATCCCCTTATGTTCGGCAACTTTTCCGTCAGCAGTGATCTTGTCTTCCAGCACTTTTATTGCTGCCTGTGCACAATCGGAAGCGTAAATTAGTTCAGGCAGGAAAAGCTCGCCGGAGTTAAACCCCTCGCCTACGATATTAAGCGCTTCCGTGATTGCATTGAGCATATTCATTGATTCAAGGCCTTCGGCTATACCA
>Ga0315287_10007597_pt1 | contig 10877 bp, 10 predicted proteins | sample YL17G11_0_MG_FD_205037 | JGI IMG/M metagenome (GOLD analysis project Ga0315287, IMG submission 205037) | Sediment microbial communities from Yellowstone Lake, YNP, Wyoming, USA - YL17G11_0 | ecosystem: Environmental > Aquatic > Freshwater > Lake > Sediment | place: USA: Wyoming | collected...
ATTGAGAGTTTCCAGATATTGATGCTATATAGAAATAAGCTCTAGTGTATGTATTTCCCCCAATAGATTCAATATTTGATCCTATTCCATCTGTACTTCCGGATCCACAGAGTGCTCTGGCAGATGTTGATCCGGTCTTAACATTGGTTGATGAATATTTTATGGTGGCAGTTCCAGAATTATATGAAAACATACCAGAGACAGTGCTGGCATCATTGCCAACGGTGCCTTCAAATCCGTTATTAAAGAAGATGCCCATAATAGATTATGGTCCTAGGAATTTAATATTCCAAGTAATGGTCAGGCTATCTCCTGCTGCTTTTGGGATTCCAGTAAAGACTGATCTAGCCACTGTATTAGCAGCATTTGCAGCCGAACCAACTGTGCTAGTTACTAGCGTGGCTTCTGTAATAGTACCCGTCGCGGTACCGGCTGCTAGTGTTACTCTATAGGTAGCATTCGCTCCGTTACCCGCCGAAATCGTAGCGGCAGTTGGAAATGAGGTATCTAATGCCTGACCAGCCAAAAATGTAACAATTGCAGCACCAGTGCTAGACTTTGCTTCTGCCGTGCTGCTTGTGCCTACTTGGATTCCAGTTATTTTTGTTGGAGCACTGGCATTTGCTGGTGATACGCCCGCTATAACACACTGTGCATGATATAGATCACCGACATCCGTTATCTTGTTCCAAAATGGTTGTACTAGTTTAAGAACTCCATTTTTATCAAAAAGCTCACAGGTTCCATATCCAAAAGTCCCGGCCCCATCTGCATATTCACGAGTCTTGATCATGGTAAATTCCATGGCATCTGTTGTACCACTATCACTGACTGTCATATAATCCTCCTGTGCCTATTATCTCATACATTGTAAATAATGCCTTAATACTCATAATCTATTTGGACTACAAGATCAGTTGCCATAGTTGCTCCATCAACCTGAAAAAGATCTAGAAGTAATACTCCACCAGGAACTATATCTGTGATATCAATTGTTGTTACTTTTCCAGTCGTTACCGGCCCGGCCCCTATTGCAAGTATGGGCCTAGAAGAAAAAATTGTGCTGGCCAAATCTGCAGATGTTGGATGGTATCGGATATCAATAATTACTGGATTATCCACCGGAGCAACAGATAGACTAGCTCTTACGGATGTGATTGTCCAAGTATATTGGGTATCATTATAAACGGGCAGCCCAATTGCAATAGGAGCACCACTATCTGGGAGTACACCCGGATATGAAAAGGCCACTAGACCTATATACTTCTTAACTTCTAGAGTTTCGAGCCCGACCTGCATAGAATTTATTACAGTTGTTGCAGCTTTAGGGGATGGTTCTCTAGCATCTTGCCCCTCGGCTATTCTCTCGTAACCCATCTATGGGCCCTCCTCAAATAATTTATTTATCCGTAAAACTCTCTAGCCTCTTTGGGGCTGGCAATCTGGAACCCTTCTTCTTCAAGAATCCAGTCTGCTTCATCTGGTGATACAACTGCGAATGGGTGCTCTCTCGTAAAGGTAAATGTCTTTGTAGGTGTAGCAATATTAAAGCTAAAGTTACCTCTAGTCATTTTAATGACAATTGTTCTATCTGCATCTGTTACCGGCTTTACCGGCTTAATAATGCCAAGAAATTCTTCATCTACACCGCTCTCTTTAAGCGCAGCGATTATTTCGTCCTTAGATTTTATACCATCAATATCTACGGCATTATCTTCGGCAAGCTTTCGTAATTCTGGTACCTTAAGTGCAGTCAGTGACATATTTCCTCCTGTAGTCCCATCTATTATACCACTTTATATTACTAGGGTCGGGGGTGGGAATTTCCCACTCCCCGACCCTAATGGGTAGTTATCAGCCAGTCTTGACGTTCTTAGATACGACATATGCATCTGCATTTTCGATCTGAACACCAACACGAGCGAATACTGTGTACTCGATTGCATCCTTCTTCGGCTTGTACTCGCGTTCGACCTGAATCTCACGCTTGATACCCCAAATTCGGTTCTGCGGGAATGTCAATTCGACATATCCATGGCCAGCTACCGCCGGAGATCCGTAATTAAGGTTCTCTAAGAATAGAGGAACCTCTTGAATCGGAATTCCGAAAGCACCAAGACCCTGTACGACCTGACCAGCGGGACCGGAAGGTGCCGCTGGGTCACCACCGAGAATCCGCTGTGACAAGTCGAGCGGGCTAACGGTATTGGTGGTTGCTGTAAGGTTGTACAGATAGTTCTGGGCCAGGACTGATCCTGTGTAGAACTTCAACTGGTTCCGACGTTGCAGGTACTTTCTCGGCATAGCCTTAATAGCTGTGTCGAAGAGTGCCTTACCAATAACGGCACCAGCATGGTCTACAACATGGCCACTAGCCAAGGATAGCTTCTTAAATCCGTCGAAAGCCTTATACAGTGGGTCAGATGTGACCAGAGTGTCGCCGTTGATAGCTAAATCTTCCACATCGTTACCGAATGCAGTAGCCATCAGCCTTGCAATGTGATCCTCCAGTGCCGCCTCTTCAATGTTATCTTCAAGAGACTCACGGGAAAGCTCCCAGTCAAGACGCAACTTCTTGGTCGTCAGAGATACCTTAGAGAAGGTGGGATCTGCGTTCACACCATCGTCAACTGCTTCGGTAGCCAGGCGGACGATCTTCTGTCCGACGTTAACCTTGTCAATATCGACAACCTCTGAGCGCATGCGTACCGTCCGGCCTTCATTGGCTAGAACTGTCGCATCCCACATGTAGTCAATGAATACGTTAGATTGCTGCGGATTCATAAGGCCACCACCACCGGTCGCTGCCAGTGTAGTGGTTACTACCTTTTCAAATAGTTCATTATTACTCACGTTTATTTTCACCTACCTTTTCTTTTTATGATTTAGTTTGAGAGTCTATCGGCTGCGAGGAAGCTGCCATTCCAGATACTCTTTTCTGATTTTGTTATTACCTCTGTAGATCCGCCAAGATCTCCAGACTTCTTAGTTGCGGTTGCCGCGTCAATTACGTCAACCTTGGATACAGTTGAGTCTACGGAAGACTTAACCTCATCAAGCTCGGCCTTTAGTTCTCCATGAGCCTTCAATAGCTCATCGTATTTGGCCTCAAGATCCTTTGTAAACGATGTGATTGCCTCAGTGACAGTTTCGATCTTTGCCTCTGTATCAGACAATGCCTTGGTAAGCTTGTCCGAAATAGTTGTGGTAAGATCCTCAAGAGCCTTCGTGAAGTCCGGGCCTTCGGTGACCTCGGCCTCCGTAACGTCAGCCGCCTTCTCGACAACCTCTGTGGTCGCCTCTTCAACTACCTCTGATGCCTCAGTATCTACCGCCTTTTCTACGACGGGTGTTGCATCTGTTTCATTTTCCACCTGTGTACCTCCTTCACTTTGATTTTCCTCTGCTGTTTCTGAGAGAAACTTTTGAACAATGTCTCTAAGATTATTAGAGTCATTTGTCTCGATCCAGCCAATATTAGTCATTGGATCGCTGCAGATGGCACAATTGGCACTTTCTGCATCCTTAGCCATAGCAATGTTATCCTTATCGCACCAGAAGACCGTTTCTGTACTAGTTTCGGCTACCATTCCCTTTAGTACTAAACCGTCATCTGCCTTTTCAATAGAAAAGATATTAGCTAATTGGTTGGCCGGACTATCTACTAGACTTAGTTCTACAAGCTCATATTTATCTACGACTCTAATTGTTTTATCTAGCGCCTTATCAAAAATGGGGGATGACTCTAAAATCTTTCCCCCGATAGAAAATCCCGTAAGGGTTCCATCAATAACCTTTTCCCAGGTTTGCGGTGCGCCCTTACTAATATATGCCTTTACAAAAATACCATCATACTCTTTATTTGTTTGCTGGTCAAAATATCGTTGTTCTTGAAATGAAAGCATTCTGCCTACGGCATTATTTTGATGCATCTCTCGGACATTCCCCCGAAATTGTTCAAAAGCTGCTCGGCTAGCATCGGCTTTGAGGATATCGTCCTGTCTATCAGCGTTATCGAGGGTCGCAAACCCTGAGACTGTTCTATTTTCTTTGTCAACTTTCGCAAATGACATAGAAAGCGATATGGTATCGCCAGATACGTCCCAATGGGACTTGTTTATATCCATGGTTTACTTAGTGTAATGTATATGTAATTATAATGCAAATAAAATGACATTAAGGTGTTGCTCTACCGTCTCCCTGAGCGTTTCTACCGCCCGTACCGGCGTCAGATTGATTTGCCGCCCGATTTTGGTCCCTTGTTCGTGACTGATTAGCTGTAGCCGTTTGATCTGCTGCTTTCTGAGCCGTTAGATTAACCGGGGCGTCTCCACCCTCTCTTGGAGGATATCCAAGTTGTGCTCTAGCCTCATTTGGGGTTAATACTTGCATTCTTACGAGACGTTCTATAATCTTTGACTGAGTATCCTCATCTGTTAACGTCAATTCATTGAATTTAAGAATAAACATATCAGTAAATTCAGCAATGAATGGTGCTAATAGTGTTTCTAGTCTAGATTGTTCCGGCCTTGTTACCTGTTCTTTAAACCCTTTATCAGCATCCTTTGATGCAGCAAGTGATAGACCTCCTGCCATTCCCGCCTTAGATTTGGGAGTCCTATGGGCCATAAAGATTTCATCCATATTAGCTTGTCGATATTGAGAAAATGAGGCATCTTGCTTTCCGGCCTCAACCGGCTCCATCTTAAACTCAACTTTGCTTTGAGGATCATCTGCTGGCAAAGGAACGTAAAGCGTTCTATGATTCTTTCCCTTTAGATTGGTCTGGAAGAATTCAATTAATTCTTTTTCGGAACGTCTAGATAGTGTTGCACCCTTAAGTGTAATAACATATCTTGGCACAGCCTTAAATTCAAAGTAGTCCAGATTAAATCTGGCTGCGAACTCATCCCCAGCTAAAGCTTTAGCGGCAGGTACTATATCTGGAATCCCATAATATGTCTCTCTTGGGGTATATTTCTTAATATGAATGACTTCATTGGGTACTGGCTGACCACTAACCGGATCTACTGTTTTTAAATCTCCATAATTTCTAAAGAATATAACGTAGGGTCCGATCATTTGGACATAGCCATCACGCATAGTCCTAATTCTCATAGATGTAGAAGCTATGTGTCCAAAGTACCCTATCTTTCCAGTGGATGTCCGGCCAACCTCAATATATCCATTTCCGGTTGCCTCATAGTCAATCCAGACTTTACGAAGTACCTCAAGAAATGAGTTTTCAAAGTTTAGATTCTCTAAAACATCAATAAGTTGTTTTTCTGCATCATCTACTTGCTTCTGAATGGTAATTCTCTTCTTTTCAGAAGAGGCACCAGATAATTTATCGATCACCTTCTGTGTTGGATCAAGGTCGTACCCTAGACCTACGATGTTTGCAACCTTTGCATTGATAGCTGCAAAGTTTGATGGTGATAGCTCATATATTTGGGCTAGATAGTCTAGATTATAGGTTGGCTGAATAACACCAAATGCGCTGTAGGCTGTGTAGTACCCTAGTTCCATGGCATAGGACTGAGCACCATCTATACCTACATATGCCTTTGAAAGTTTTCTGTTTAACTTCCGGCGAGCGTCTGGTGTAAGACTGGTAATCTTAGCCAGAGCATCTTTATCTAACTTTTCTGCGAACGGGTCCTTATTGTCAGTCTTTTCAATCTGAGATCCAACTCTTACTTCGATCTCCTGGGTTACCGGCTCATCAGCTTCTTTAACTGTCACCATGTTGCCTCTTAAACCTCGCTTCATCCATAAATGCTCCTACGTCATACTCATCGGGGATCAACCCATCTATCATTCTTTGCATTTGAATCTCAAACTCTTCATCTGTGACCCGGCGGGCCCCTGAATAGTAGACCGGAGCTCCATCAGGATAACCATAATGGGCGGCTACCTGGCGAAGCTTAGTCATCTTGATTAGATCACCTTTACGGGCAGCGACATTTAAGAAGTTTCCATTACCATCATTTAGATATTGACCGTCTGGTAACTGCCATAGGTATATACCTATCGAAGCAGAGTCAACGATAGAAGTTCTCGGCTTTTTGGGTTTAGGTACCTGATTCATTACCGTATCATACCACATTTGACTTCCAAAGGCCGATTTTTGAACATGCCAATACCAAAATATGAATATTTTATGTATTATGAGGCAGAGGTAACCAACCAATTATAAGAGTATAGCACCGGTTCGACATATTGATCAATTGATATCGTTTCGATACCATCTATAGGACTATAGTCCCTGCCCATGGCAACAGCATAATGATTGGCTACCTGAGTAGCCGTAAGCTGGGATCCATATACGGCAAGCCCGTCATACCCATTTCCACTACTGGCCGAAGTCCCATCTCCGTGAGAGTTTAAGAATAATTGATTACCACTCACTTTACTAGAGGTAATAGCCACAATATGATTCCATGATCCATATTGTGGTGGAGTATATGTGCCAGCAACGAGGGGAGTCCCATTCAGATAGACAGCAGAAAAGGCTCCAGATCCAGTTTGAGTTATTCCAAGATTGCTTCTAAGAATAGCTCTGTGTGGGGATGAATTCTTAAGGCACATTATTTCTACCGACCCAATGCTTCCATTATATTCTGCATAGTATAGAAACTCTATTGTAGAGTACGAATAGTCTGCCAATTCATTTTCTAGCATTATTCCCGGCCCACCACTTGTTGGGATTAAGATACCGGATAAAGGATCTGGATCTGTAGATGGTTTATCATTATCGGATATAAATATATGTCCAGATGTTTGGGATACTGGAATAAGATAGGAATGACTATTAGAAGACAGAATTTTTTTTGTTGAATAACTCTTTAGATCTAGACCATCAAATATTGGTCTCCAATCGTCTGAATCATTTGTAGATAATTGAAGTGCTATAGATATTTCTCCGGGACTAAAGTGTGTACCAGCTACCTCACCATTATTAATTAAAGTATTTTGAAATCCAGAATATAGTGCAGCCGTTCTGCTGGTTGTACTTGGACGATTGATTGTTCCAACTGGCATAAGCGCCTGTTCCTGAGCAGATCTAGTTGTGAAAAAAGTATCTGCAATAGCAATTTGAGCACCACCAGAATCTACCTGGGAAGAGACTAATTGTGGGTATACCTTCATTGATCCCACCTGATATGCTGCGAGTGAACTATTAAATTGATACATACATGATGCTAATGCGGCATATGTTGGATCGGATAGATCAGCATATGCTCCGCTCCATATAACTGAATTGGGAACGGAGTTACTAAAAGCCAAATTATCTACATTAGGTGGAGGGCCATAGGTTTGATTATAATTAGTACCAACATACACGGTACTGTCATTAGAAATAGAGATAGGAATAGATACAGTTGATATACCGCCGATTGTATTAAGCGCATTAGCGGCACCACCACTATACAGTTTAATCGTTCCTGCATAAAATATCCATGCAAATGCTTGAAGTCCAGTAGGAACAGCAGTTTGATAGGGAGTTATAGTGATTGTCTGTACCCCGCTGGTATCGGTAACTACCGTCTCCAAATTTATAACACCTGAACCATAAATATACCAGGACCATGTTGTAGCTATACTAGGGTTGGTGATGGTTAAAAGATACTGTCTAGTAGTTGGAGCAGAAGTTGTGATAAATTTTCCAGCAATATATCCGCTCTCCGTTGAGAATATAGTAGATACGTTATCCTTCCACAAATATTTTCCAGCAGAAAGTAGTATTCCATTCACATAAGTAGGATTTCCTGGAACGTGATTAATATCTTTAATTTGAGGTAGAGTTATTCTATTTCTGCTATCTATAATGAAATTCTTTGAATTATCAGGAATAAAATTAGAACTCACAGTTGCTGAATCTATTATTGATTGGGAACTAATACAGTCAAAAAATTCTGCTCCATCAATAAGACAAATGTCCTTGTATCCATCAATACCTATAATTGACTCATATCTATCTTTGATTCGATTCACCGGAATAGCCCTATCGAAGAATGCTAGATTTGAAATAGTTGTTGCATTTCCAACAATTGATGAGGCCGCGTCTAACCATTGGAAGCTATCACTTACTACAATTTCATCAGATGGCTCTCCATTGACCACACAGTAAATAGATGATCCAGTATAAACCACGGCAACATGGTACCTTCTATATGGATAGGGGGCAAATACTTCAGCCATATGCTGACTTGTTCCGCTGACCCTAAATCTAAATCTATCCCTATAGTATGAAATCTCGGTATTAACTATAGATAGTATTGTAAAAATATTTGAACTATTTAGACTTGAATTCAATAGTTGATTATTTGCTGGTTGAACCCAAAATTCTATTGTAAATGGCTGGTTTCTTGTAGCAGGTTGCATAATGTTTTTTACATTTGGAATTTGAACATTGGAAAGAGTTCCGGGATAGAGTCCGGGAACTATTGGAAATCTAATAGTGTTAGTATACCCAGATGTTATATGATTAGCATTTCCGGAAATATCCTTATTGCCATTAGTCCCGCTGAAAGTATAGTATTGATATGGTTTATCAAGCATAACTTGATGGAGACCATTCCATTCTGTAACTACCGGCGCAGAACCCTGGGTAGTGAGTGTGCTTGAGAACTGACTTAATATCGGAGAAATAACAGATATTGGTCTGATGAAGTATGACGTATTAGAAGATGTAGATGATACTCCGAGGGATGCGGAAATGTTTATGCCACCGCCCATGGTGGCACTTGGAGCGGAAGTGACTCCTAGAGTGCTAGAAGTATTACGAGCAGAATAAAAACTATTTGGTGATGCTGAGGTTATACCAAGGGTGGCGGAAGTAGAGATTGTCTGATTACCGCCCATGGTAGCAGATGTAGTTCCTGTTACTGCCAAGCCTGCACTGATAGACTTAACCACAACCGCACTAGCAGTTGGAGAGGCAGTTGTTGGGGCGGAACTGCTTATTGGCTTACCAAGATACCCAGTGGCAGTTTGTGCTGATGTAACCCCAAAATCTACACTAGTGTTTTGTACCGATCCGCCCGCGCTCGGGCGCAGGGCCATGTGCCAAGAAACACCATTGAGTGCAGGGCTAATATCTAATTCAACCGTTCCAGTTGCACCCTGTGCTACATTTTCTTTATAGCTTACTACCTGCCCGCGACCGCCCGACTGCTGAGAAGTATTGGCCGATTCAATCCATGGCGATACGGTATGGATAGTTCCCGTAGTTGAAGATTGAAGGTTACCACCAGCTAGTTCAATACATCCAGCTGTAGTTGTAGTAATACTATTTATCTGTCTAACGGTAGATCCACCACCAGAAGCTAGCGTTGTGATAGGTCCAACATCTATTGGGGTAGTAGCGTGAATACCGCTGGCAGCATAAACTATAGCATTAGCTGGTCCCGCTGGAGTTACGGAATATACAAAATTCCATGTGGCCGGTTCACTACCTGTAGCAAATTTACCAAAAATAGCCATTACGTTAGACGTAGTATAAAATGTTGGGCCTAGAACAGTAGACCATCCACTAGGAATCGTTGGAAAAGTACCAGCAGCACTATTCTGTATAGAAAGAAAAATAAGTATATAATCACCAGATACAAATCCGGTCGGTTTTGAAACATTAAGATTTGCGGTAGTACCAAAAATAGTTGTATTACCAGTGAGTGCTCGGGTGACCGCTGTCATATTTAAATTATACCTTAGTTGACGATAAAAGCAGTCGAGCGGGTCTCTAGGACCCGCCCGCTGCAGTAACTAAGCCATCCTAAGTGGAAGGCGAATTCTCCCCCCTTCTGCTCGAATAGCACTAGATTGTTGGTTACAAACCAACCCTTGCGCTGGAGTCCTACCCCAGCAAAACTATTATACCACTAATGTCTTTTGAGCGTTAGGATAGATTGATAAGTTTTTGGCCCTATGATTCCATCTGGTGTACCCAAGTAGGGATGACGTTTCTGATAGGCAATGACGGCTGCAACGGTTGCTTTATCATAGACAGACGTTTGTGGGACCATCAATCTATTTTGAATCTCCTTAATGAGTGGCCCGGCCGTTCCAGGATGATATGGTCCATGGAAGGGTGGGGGAATAAATACGTGGGTGGGCGGGTTCGGCCTAGAGATTACTAATGGTGCTAATTGAACACCATTTAGTTCTGTAGACCATCCAAGATAGTTACCGAAATAGGTATAATTTTTAGTTACCATCCGGCCCCCGTATCCTGAGTTAGTCCCAATGAGACCTCGACCATTTAGTGATAGTACTACATGACCATTATCACTTAAATTATAAAACATTGGATATCCAGCAGGAGCAATGCCTGAATGCCGATGAGCTTTTGGAATAGCCCGCCATGCTGAAATGGCTGAAGGATATTTTGATGGCACCCCTAAACATATTCTTACATCTCTTAGGCATAGGTGCGGGTACCTGTCTCCACGAGCAATCATGGCATACATATTTGCTACCGCTCTTGCTGGTGAATTAGGCATCTTGCACCGCCGGGTCAGAGGGTGGATCAAGAATAACCGGGTCGGCATTGGGATCTGGAACTACGTCTCCGGGACCGGGCGGAACATCTGCTGGGTCCATTACTATATCCGGAGGCGGGGGTGTTACATCAGTATCTTCTTGTCCATCGACTATGATAATGGGACCGGGATCAACCGGAGTATCTGGAATATCCTGAACAGGAACATCCCCATCTCCGGCCGTTCCATCTGTAGCATTAGGAACCCTATATACAATTCCTAGGGCAGCTAGTGTGGCAATAGCGATTCCTAGCCATTCACTAGACGTAATGGTATTGTCTGTATATGCTACCCCTAGAGTTCCAAAGAATGCCACGGCGGCGGCAATCAGGG
>Ga0315287_10007598_pt1 | contig 10877 bp, 8 predicted proteins | sample YL17G11_0_MG_FD_205037 | JGI IMG/M metagenome (GOLD analysis project Ga0315287, IMG submission 205037) | Sediment microbial communities from Yellowstone Lake, YNP, Wyoming, USA - YL17G11_0 | ecosystem: Environmental > Aquatic > Freshwater > Lake > Sediment | place: USA: Wyoming | collected...
GGTGGCATGTTTCAAGCATCAGAAAGCGCCGCTCGATTTCCTGAAGGCTGCAAGCATTGTAAATAAGGAAATGCAAGATGCGCGTTTCGTTCTCGTTGGCGACGGTATCCTCCGTCCACGCATCGAAGCAGAAATCGAAAACCTGGGTCTGCAAAATGAAGTCATTCTCCTCGGATGGCGTAAAGATATAGCCGCGATTATAGCGTCGAGCGACCTCCTGGTTCTGACCTCTTTATGGGAGGGGATGCCGACGGTCGTTCCGATGGCGATGCGCCTCGGAGTGCCGGTGACTGCCAACCGGATTGACGGCTGCGCGGAACTGGTGAAGCATGGCATCAACGGCTTATTAAGCGCTCCGGGAGACCCGGCATCCATTGCGGATAATATTATAAAAATCCTGAAAGATTCGGTGATCCGCAAGAAAATATCCGAAAATGGTTTCCGGTTCACTATTAACTTTGAGATTGAAAGGACGACAGTTCTTCAGGAAAATGTCTATTTAAATCTGTTAGCCGGAGCAGGGAGACTGCCGGTAATTAGCTGAATAGTATCTGCTTTTCTCGTACGAATAATTCCTGAAGATTTATTTTTTGGTTGATGATTTCTGACTCTTGGGTTTCGGCGTCGGGGTTTCACCTTTGATGTCTTCATCTTCACCCGATGCATAAGCCGCCTTTTTTTCGGCAGCCGCTTTCGATGATGTTTTTGCCTCGAGCCGCGCAATATTGACCTTCATTGAGGACATTTCCTCTTCCTTGGCCTGCATCTCTTCGTACATTTCCCGTATGGCCGGCATTGGATCCTTTTTATCCTTGTAGAGTTCAAAGACTTTTTGCCCGAGATCGCGGCATAATCCTCTCATCGCTTTTGTAGCGCCTTCATATTGGCTACGTAATCTTATAATTTCAATTCCAAGGGTGACATCCTCCTGGACCTTGTTTAAAATTTCTTTAAAAGACGTGAACAAACCTTGAGTATCTTGCTTATCAGCCATTTTATTACCTCAAGTTTGAAATTATAGTTACTTAACAAAAATGGTCAAGAGAAAAGGCTAAAGATAACAGGCTTCTGACACTCCTTTCAGCTTGACCTGTTAATCTATTGGGATTAAAATTATTTTTTAGCCTTCATTATTGGAGGCTTACTGGGGATAACAGGGCATTTAGAGAGGGTTTATAACCAGATAGAGCTGTTAGTCGTCTATGGCAGTTTTATACTTGTCCTTTGGAAACAAACGGAATATATTGAATAAATAACTATGAGCGAAAACGTAGAAAGAGTTATCCAGCGGGTTGAGAAATACAATGCTCAAGGAAAATACAACGCTTCCATTGAACTCCTGAAACCCTTGCTCCAGGAACAACCGGAGAATATCCAGCTTGTCAACCTCATAGGCGCAAGTTGCGATCTTGCCGGCAAGAAGTTTATGGCAGTCAGTTATTTTCATAAAAGCGCCGAGCATTATTTTCAGAAAAAATTCTATGATAAGGCTCTCGCTGTTTATAAAAAAATCCTCAAGGTCCAACCGGATGATGCCCTGGCTTATGAAAGTTCAGCCAGAATTTACGAATCCAATGGCAATTTCAACGAAGCAGCAAATTTCTACAAATCCGCCGCTCAGAAGTATCTGTCAGAAGGAAATAAAAAAAAGGCAGTCACTCTCTTCAAAGAAGCTGTCAAACTTGCTCCCTTTGACCAAAAGCTGAAATTGGAGCTGATCGAGCTTTACAAGAAGCTGGGTGATACCCAAAAATCCATCGAACTGTACCTCGAATTTGCAGATAATTTTATAGCGAAAGGAGACTTTGCCGGGGCAAGGACAATTCTTGAAAATATACTTAAGCTTGACCCCAATAGCATCAAGGCATTGACACAGCTTGCGGATGTCGCGGCAAAGCTCGGCGACAAGGAACAAACTCTCGCTGCGCATCAAAAGATACTTTCGTTCAACCCTGACAATGCTGAGGCACTTTTTTCTTTCGCGATTGAATATTATGAACGCTTTCAGGATATTGAAAATACGGTAAACATGATAAAAAAAGCGCACAGGCTTCAGCCGGAGAATCTCGATATTCTTTTCAAACTTAAAGAATTCTGCCCGAATGATCTTGAAGTTCGGCAGGCGCTAAAGGTTTATTATCTGGATCACGGCGACAGAAAAAGCGCTGTGATGGAAATAATGGAAATCGCCAATATCTTCGAGCAATCCAAGAATAAAAGTATGGCGGATAAACTGAGGTTGAAGGCAAATGAAATGCTCAGAGATATTGAGTTCGAAGCTCATTCGTCTCTTACTATTCCAAAAGAAAAGGTGGTTTCTCTCGATACGTTGACAAATTCACGGCTGTCCGATAAGCAACATCAGGAAAACGCCGATACCAATCCTTACCTTGCTGGAATTCTGGAGAAAACGAGTACAGTGTCAACTAAATCTGAATACAAGCCGGTTTCTCCCCCGGAATTGCAGACGCCGCCATCCGTAAGGCAAAATGAATCCGCATCAGGATCAACCGGGTTTGCTCGTCAAAACCATCCACAAGTATCACCACAAATACAATCTCCCTCCGCTGAAAAATATACTTATCATTCTAATGGCGCTGGGAAGAATCATAATGCAACGCAGGAAAATCAGATGGCAATTGACAAACCGGGCTTCGCTTCCAATTCAAGCCCGGGTATTTCTTCCTATAAACCTGCTGTCGAAGCTTCAAAAAAGATTACGTTAAGCTACTCTCCAACCGAAACACACACTAAGGTCGAATCGAAAACCCAGCCTCTTCCAACCGAAAAGAAAACTGAAACCGACGAATTCGATTCAGTGATCATCGAGGATGTGGATATAGACCCGAATTCGCTCACGATCAAGGTCAGCACGGCGAGCTTCAAAACTTCAGAGATAATGGAAAAAATCGCTCAAACGGCCTCATCGCTATCTCAGAAAAGCGAAAAGAGACAAAGCGGTGAAACCGGCCCTGTCGCTTCTGATCGAGTGCCCGAGGAAGAGCACAAGGACGTATCCGACCTGCTGCAAAAGCTGCCGGATGAAAGAGTTGGCGATAGGACGGGGATAGCGAAGAAATTCGAGGTACTGAAACCGGAAATAACGAAGGAAATACTCGAAACCGGGAAGTTGTCTGTTCCGTCCGCCGGGCGTGAAAGTATTCCGCCACCCAATTTTTTAAAAGCGCGGATGGATGTTAAGGTTGTTCAGCTGTCCAAGGATGACCCGCTAAAATCATCCACTGATAAGTTGTCAGTTATGGATGGTGCACCGGAAATCTATCTTAAATTGACAGATGTTGATGAATTGGATAGATCATCTGACAGATACAGGATGGATCAAGGTCCGATGTCTGCTCCTGTTGCAGAGGTAAGCAGGCGGGATTTAAAGATTCTTCAGGAAAATAAGCCGAAGGTTCAGGAGCAGAACGGTTTTGATCTTCAAAATATTATCTCTAATCCAAAAGTTGCCGATAATACCGAACTCTCACCTATTACTGGGAAAAAACTATTCAGCGATGATACAGCAAATCTTAGTAAGCAAATGAACAATATTTTCAGATCGATGATCTCCGATGCCTTTACCGAACCGGTTGAGGATGATGAAACCCGTTTCAATCTGGCGATGTCATATATGGAAATGGGCTTATACGATGATGCCATTGCGGAGTTCAGAAGCGTTGTTGATAAAAAGGACTTCTCCGTGAAAGCTGCCCGCTGTCTTGCTATGGCGTATTCGCATAAACAGGACAATCTCGAAGCCGTCAAATGGTATGCAAAAGCCTCAGATCTGCTTCCTGACGGATCAGAAGAGCAACTGGAGGCCTTGTACTCCGCAGGTGATCTTTGCTTGTCGTTGAATGATTATGCTAATGCTCAGAAGTACCTGATGGAGGTGTACCGCCAGAACCCCACTTATCACGGTGTTATAGACAAACTGGAATATATTAATTCTCGCAGCCGGAAACGGGAAGAAGCTTAAGACTCCATCCTCACTTTTTTTACGGATATAGGGTATCAGCCCGCCGGCTTTGGCTGCAAGTATCTTTTCCGCAACTGTTTTGTGATTATTCTATCCCTTTTAAATATTTTTAACCTCTAAAAATATCTTCCTAATATGCTTCAATATTTTTTAACAGGGCCATTAATTATCATCACTTTATCAAATTCAATTGAAACAAAAAAAGCCGCCTCTTCGGGCGGCTTTAAACACAAAAGATTTTTAATTAGAAGTGATAAACTATCGAAACGATCCCCTGGCTCAGAGAGTCCGAAATCACATAAGCTCCGTCAATTTGGAATTTACCCTTAATGACTGTTCCTATTCCGAGAGTGATTCCGATTTCCGTTCCCTTAATCTGATCTGAGTAGTCTTTGAGGTTCCAACGCAGCTGCTCACCATAATCAGTGCCGCTGTAAAACGGCCTGTGATCCGGATTTGTGAAGAAACCTGCCCGGAAGAATATCGGTGTTTTGCCGCTGAGCATGGCGTATTCAGCGCCGACATGAATTTCAGTCGTGTTAGCAGTTTCATAGAGGCCGGAGATATCGTCTCCCCTGAAGATATCTAAACTGGGATCCGAATAAGTAGCAATGGCGTTTGCAGTAATTTGGGAATACTGAACCATCAATACGTCTGCAATTATAACGAATTCATCAACCGGCCTGAAAGCGATACCGGCACCGAATCTGTCCGGTATATCCAGCGTCAATGTAATATCGCTTAGAAAAGTTCCCGTCGTTCTGCTGCCCCCGACCCACATACCCTGTATGTAATCAATTTTGGGATTATAGCTGTAAACAGCGCCAATGGAGATTTTTGGATTTGGGGTGATCAATATACCTGCAGTGAAGCCTATCCCTGAGCCCGAATCATCAACATATGCTTCATTTTTAATAGTTCCTGACATATCCGCATAGTTGCTCCAGTTGATACTGTGGAGAACTGTGGAACTTGTGATTTTTAGCGTAGCATAGTTGATAGTAACTCCGACGGAAACTTCATCGCTCAACCTTGCAGCTGCTGATGCAGAAAAATAATTGCCCGAAAAGTCCATCTGTCCGACAGCGGGATAATAAGCCCACAATTCGCCAGGAACCGGTCTTGCCTGAAGGCTGAAGCTCTCCTGGTAATTGATGAAATTGCTCATCGAAAAACCGAAGCTGAAATTGCCGGCTGGAATTACTATGCTGCCGAAACCTGCATCTGCAATCGAACCATCGCTGAACTCCGTCAGGATGCCGGTGGCGAAGGAATCCCAATCAGCCGCACGGAGCGTTGAATAACTGGAAAATCTCGCCACAGCGGAAATCTCGGGTTTGGTAAGTATTACCATACCGGCTGGGTTGCTGTAAGCCGCGGTTGCGTCATCGGCAAGACCGATGAAAGCGCCACCCATAGCCATCGCCCTCGCTCCCGGAGGGAAGAAGTTGAACTGAAATCCCTGGTAAACCTCTTCATCCGATTGCCCGAGAATGTTGCCGCAGAAAGATACTAAAAGAAATAGCAGAAACAATGTTGATTTTTTCATACACTCTCCTCATTTGGTAATTTGGGTTAAAACCATATTCCCCTAAATTAATAGATGAATATTATCATATTAAAACGCGATTTTCAAATTTTTATTTTTTTGCAAGGGCGTAGAAAATAGGTTGGAAAAATATGGAGCATTTATTATCTTTAGGGCTTCTTTCCATATTGGTCAGAAGATCAATATCCGGATGATTCAGGAGATAACTTATGACACCGGCTTCGATAATATCGGCGAATTCTTCCACAAGGGAAATAAGCTTTCTGCCGAGATCGAACTGTTTCAATCCATCAGACTTCAATTCGCTTTTTAATTTTTCTTTGAGCCCTGTATCGGGATATTCAATTATCCCATCATAGTCAGGTTCGGAGGCGATGATGATATGACCTCCGTTCTTCGTCACCCGTACAATCTCCGAGACAGCCTTCCGGGGATTTTCCGTCCATATCAGGTAATAATGGCACAGGGCTATATCGAAGGTTTGTTCTTTAAATGGGAGCTCCAATCCGTCTGATGTGACGATATTTGCCGATGGACAGCAACGGGCAGAGAAAGTGGAATACTCATGATTTTTTTCCACACCGAAGACGGTCCCCTTAGTCCTGCCGACGAGTTCTGCGAGAATCACGCCGGTTCCGCAGCCAACCTCAAGTGTTTTCCTCGCGTTCAGAAGGCCAGCTCGTCTGTAAAGATAGTTCCTCGTTCCTTGCGTCCAGCCCGCCTGGGCTTGATAGATATTATGATTTCTTCCCTGGTCCATTTTAGGGGTTGAGAAAACAACCGTACTAAATGTTATATGGTTTAACGGTTTTAAAATTTCAATGTTGCGGAGAGAAGTCCCTGCTGGTAGAAGTCTGTCATCACATACGCGGCATTGATCGAGATCGAGCCCGAAAGCGAAAAACCCAGACCGCCTGTGAATCCGAAAACCGTTTCCTGTATCTGCCCGGAGGAATCAGCGGGATTCCATCTATAACTTAATGCTGGATCCGTTCCTATGTAAACCGCCCGATGTTCTGCGATAGTGAAGATACCGGCTCTTAAACAAAATGGATTTTCTCCGGTGGTAACCATATATTCAAGCCCGGCATGGATTTCCAACTTGTCTTTATGCTCGAACAGAGCGGCAATATTACCGCCGCGTTCTATCCCTAACGCATCGTAATCACCGCTTGCGACCATGACATCCGTTATTTGCGAATAGAAGATCAGGATGCCGTCCGCCGTGAGGGTCAATCTCTCGGATGGATTCCACATAAGGCCCGCTCCGAGGCGGTCCGGGGCATCGAAATTTATCTCAATTGTATTGAAATGCAAACCTGTTTCCTGTGTTCCGGAAAGATATAAATCCTGGGAGAATGTCATCGGGGGATAGTGATTGAATGATACGCCTAGCCTGAACGATTGCGAAGGTGTGAAAAGGAAACCTAAATTGAAGCACATACCGGTGTCGGAGCCGTCAACTACGGTTTCGCATATAACTGCTCCGGACGTATTTGAATAATCCGACAGATTGGCGGCGAGGATCGAATTTGTCGCGGCCAGGTTTGTCAGGGAAACCCCTGCGGATGCGCCGAAAGCCCAGAAATCGTTCAGCCTGAGCGCGACGGACAACGCAAACGTATAACCGTCGAGATCGAGCATTCCCTTTATAGGGTTCAGCACGTTTGTAGTGCCGGGAAGTAACCTTGCTTCAAGCGTGAATTCCTCGTAATAACTGATTGTATTAGTGACTGAAATCGCAGCTGTAATATTGCCGAACGGAAAAGCGAAGCTCCCGAAAGAAGGACTGACGATGTCGTCCGAAAATTCAGTCATGGTTCCGGTGGTAAAGGAATTCCATCCCGCCGCTCTCAGGGTTTTTGGCGAATCCATTTTAAATTCGGCGGTGAATTGAAGCTTGTCGAGATTAACAAGACCGGCCGGATTGAAGAATGCGGCCGATGTGTCGTCAGCTAAAGCGATGAAAGCTCCCCCCATTGCCATTGCCCGGGCGCCGGGAGCGGTGAATTGAAATTGAAAGCCCTGGTAAAGCTCTTCATCCGTTTGCGGATATACGAATGCGAGTGAAGCAAATATAAAAATAATAAACAGTGATATGATTCGATAACCTTTCATAATTCCTCCAGTATTTGGGAAATATCTCATACTGTTGAAAGCTATCGTATTTTATTATCTTTTTCAACAGGAGGGTAAAATATATTGCGATTAAAAAAAAGACGCGCAGATTTTTAAAAATTGCCGTTATAATCGAGGATTCCCTCCCGCTTGCCGGAGCCTGTTTTGTTTGATAATATCCCGCCATTAATAAAAACAGGAGGGAAATATGCTGGATAAAACCAAGAAACTATGGCCGGAGCTGGAATGGATAAAAGATGGAGATTTACGGGAAAAAACCGCAAAAACCTGGGCGCTCGCCATTGAGAGAAGCGCTCTCAAGGTCGAAGACCTCGATGTTATACCGTTCACGCTGCTCGTGGAAAATGTTAAGGTCAGCTTCATGGCGCATAAGCGCGCTGTGGTCCACATAGCCAAAGCCTGCGGTGAACTGATGAATCAGTTCTTCAAGGACGAACTTCCTGTCAATATGGATGTGCTTATATCCGGCGCAATTCTTGCCGATGTCGGCAAGCTCCTCGAATATGACAAGAAAGATGGAAAGACGGTTCAAGGGACCTACGGTAAATACATCCGCCACCCGTTCTCAGGCGTGGCGCTTGCCACGGAAGCCGGCTGTCCGGCAGAGGTATGCCATATCATCGCAGCCCACGCAGGCGAGGGCGATATGGGCAAACGATCAACGGAAGCATACATTGTCCATCACGCGGATTTTATGGCTTTCGAGCCGTTCAAGAACCGGATCAAAATCTGATAAAATTCATACAGATGCAGTTCCGTCAGCGATCAGCACTTCATAGAAAATTGTGATTGCAATAAATAAGGTGAATGAGCAGAAATTTTTTAATATTCCTGAAACGAGGCTTAAAGAGATGACACCTTCTTAAGCTTCGAGGATAAAAAAGGCTGTAAAGTCCATTTCAGGACTTTCATAGACAAGATATTAAAAAACCGACTATTCGAATCGCTCACTGTTTATAAAATAATATACTATACTCAAGGTGTATAATATATTAATATATTGCCGCATAAGCCTCATTTGATATTTTTATTCAAACGCTGTATAATAAATTCAAGATGTTTGAACCTGAAACAATTTTGATAAACGGCGATTGCCTGGAAGCGCTGAAGGAATATCCAGATAATACGTTTGATCTGATTGTTACTTCTCCTCCCTATGCAGATTGCAGGGTTAAAACTTACGGTGGCATAAGACCTGATAAATATGTAGAGTGGTTTTTGCCGCGAAGCGAACAATTCCTGAGAGTCCTGAAGAATACCGGAACTTTTATCTTGAACATAAAAGAAAAAGTTGTAGATGGGGAACGGCACACATATGTGTTGGAATTAATTTTGGCTTTAAGACAACAAGGGTGGTTATGGACTGAAGAATTCATCTGGCATAAGAAAAATTGCTATCCCGGGAAATGGCCGAACCGTTTCCGGGATGCCTGGGAGAGGTGCCTGCAGTTCAATAAAACCAGGAATTTTAAGATGTATCAGGACAATGTTATGGTTCCGATGGGAAAATGGTCGGAGAAACGGCTCAAGAATCTTGGTCAAAACGATATCATTCGATTCAATTCGCAGGTCGGCAGCGGTTTCGGCAAAAACATATCCAAATGGATCGGAAGAGATATGGCATATCCATCCAATGTTTTGCACCTGGCTACAGAAACCAAGAACAGGAATCATAGCGCAACCTTTCCGCCTGCCCTGCCCGAATGGTTCATCCGGCTTTTTACAAAGGAAGAAGATTGGATTTTAGACCCATTTGTCGGGAAGGGAACTTCCTGTGAGGCGGCGAAAAAACTCAGCCGAAACTCGGTTGGGATTGACATAGTCGCTGAATATATAGAGATTGCAAAATCTAATTTACTGACCGATGAAGCTGATATATTAATGAAAGAAGAACAAAACAATAAGCCAAAAAGAATTACAGGAATTTATCGAGACAAACATTCAATCATTTCACAAAAAGAGAATCGAAAAACTGTGTGATCTGAAGATTGAAACGATTCTGAAACGGAAAAATCCTTACCTTTTTAAAGCTAAAAATCAAAACACATCACATGATTTAATAAAAAGTATTCTCGATGCCTACCTTTCCTCTCAAGAGGAAGGCATATTTGGAAACTTTTTAGAACAGCTTGCCATATTTGTATGCGAACGATCATTCATGGGCAGGAAATCAACAACGGAAGGGATTGATCTCGAGTTCGAAAGAGACAATGTATTGTATATCGTATCAATTAAATCGGGTCCGAATTGGGGTAATAGCAGTCAAATAAAAAAGATGACGGATTTTTTCAGCAGAGCAAAGAAAATCAGAGGCGGTAACCTTTCAAAATCTAAAATCATCGCTGTAAATGGTTGTTGTTATGGGAAAGAAAAATACGTAGATAAAGGCGATTATCTAAAATTGTGCGGATAAGAATTCTGGAAATTCATTTCAGGAATCGAAAGCTTTTATTTAGATATTATCGAACCGCTAGGTCACAAAGCAAAAGAGAGAAACGAGGAATTCTTGATTGAATACAGCAAAGTTATAAATAAATTCACGCTTGCGTTCTCGAGAAGTTTTTGTTCGGAAGACGGTTCAATTCTTTGGGAAAAACTGATTCAATTCAATTCCGGAAAATGAATTCACAATAATAAAAGCCGATGTTTTTTCTATTTGATTAATCTTTTTTTTATCAGTTTTTTTATCTTGGCATATTTAGGTGGAGGGCCGGTGCGGACCTGTTTGTGGTCTATGAAGAGTGCGTCTGAGATGCCGGTTTTACGCAGGATTTTAGGATTGGATGTATCGATCTCGCGGAAGATGACTGAATCGCCGAATTCTGCGGCGGCTCGCTTCGCCCGTTCATAGGCAAGGTTCTGAGCCATACACCATCCATTGACGTATGACGTAACGGTGACTTTTCCGGGCGCCAATTCGGGTTTTGTCTTGCTGACGGCAAACCATTTAGGTTTTTTCGCGTCTTTCGAGAACGGTTTCCACAGCAAAACGGTCATATTCTGCCGGTCGGCTTTTTTATAGCCGTTCTTCCTGAACCACGATGCCTTCATCCAGAAGGGCAGGGCTAATCCCCAAGCGGCAATCCCTTTTGCGCCAAGTTTCTTCACGTCATCCTCCGCTGCTTCCAATAAAGAGATGCCCATACCTCTCCCTCGGAAATCGCCTCTTCCTTGTTTATGGCCATGTACCCAAATACAGGGTATGAA
>Ga0315287_10007599_pt1 | contig 10877 bp, 11 predicted proteins | sample YL17G11_0_MG_FD_205037 | JGI IMG/M metagenome (GOLD analysis project Ga0315287, IMG submission 205037) | Sediment microbial communities from Yellowstone Lake, YNP, Wyoming, USA - YL17G11_0 | ecosystem: Environmental > Aquatic > Freshwater > Lake > Sediment | place: USA: Wyoming | collected...
TGGGAAAATCGAGAAACCTGATTTCCTGTCTGATGACGCCGGAAGGGAGGGATTCCAGTTCCGTATCAAGGAGTTCTCTGTTGTTTTCTTGCGATGGGGCGTCAAACCAGACTTTGCGGGTCCGCGGGTCTATGTTATACAGTTTATACTTTCGCGAGATCTGACTTTTCATCCAGGAGGTCCCGGAGAAGAGGTCATAGGTTCCTCCCCGAAGATATAAATTCTCTTCATTGATCATCTTGCCTGTGACACGGACATCCATGATGGCTCGTGGATCAAGTTTCATATTCCTCAGGGAGCCGAGGTTGATCTCTGTGGAAAAACCGGTAAAAACCATCTGATAATCCCGGTTCGGATTCGTATGAATATCCAGGTTGTAGTTTATCGGTGTCATCCGGGGGATCAGGAGAAAGATCAGAAGGGAGAAAAGGAATGCCAGGACGCTGGAAAGGGTGATCATGCGCCTCCACGCCACTTCCCCGTCTCCCTGCAAAACCTTGTCTGAAAGGGAGCCCCGGGATATTGATACAGCGCGATATCTCGGTAAATGCTGGCGCTTCGAAAGAGCCTTTTCATCCTGGGCGAGTTTTTCCGTTTCATGGACAATGCCAAGCCAGAAAAGGGTGTAAACGGAGAGAAAGAGAAAAGCGCAAAGGAAAAGGGGGAACAGGGGGGATCTTGTCAAAACAGCGGTTATCACCAGCATGAGAAAGGATAGAAACCACATCCACAGGACGTCGCGCGGTTTTTTCGGATTAAAGGCTTTGCCAATCTCGAGAAAACCCAGCTGATAGGCAAACACCACATGCGTGGGCTTCAAGTCGAAAAGCAGAATCACCAGGGTAAAGACAATAAAAAGAATGGACGCTGCGTTCCATGCGCGGGTGTATCCTGGAAAGGGTTCGGTATTTTTGTTCATAAACCAGCTGGGAATAAGGACGAGAAGAAACAAACCGATGGCAATCGATGAAAAGCCCGGGAGAAGGCTTAACGTGAGAAAGCCTGCCATCGCACAGAGGTAAATGCCCCATTTTAGTTTCTGCCATGCCACAAGCCCCGCACCTCCGATACCGGCTTAACATGAGAATCCCCGAATCTTCTCTTGTTTCCGTATCAATCCGATTTTATTGATGCGAGATGGTAATGACGTCTCCGTCGCTCACAATCCCATTTGTGGGATCGTACATCTTCGTGCTCAGGTAGAGGGGAAGGATGGTTTCCAGTATCTGATTCTTTTTAAGATCATTGGGAGACATGCTGTTTTGGTCCGAGATTCCCGCGTTTTGGAGATATTTCCGGGTCATGATATCGAGATCGGAGTCGCCATCCGGACCTACGCTGACAAGCATGAATTGCAGTTCCTCGGTTGGTTGGAAAAAATAGATATAATCCTTCCACTGTCTATTCTTGACGAAGGGATCCTTGGGAAGAGTGGAGATATATGCCGTGGGCGCATTGAGATTGTTCAGATAGAAAGGATAATCATTATAATCCATTCTGTAATTCTGAAGCGCCCTTGACAGAACACGGTGTTCCTCCTTCACCCGTTCCACCTTGGTACTGACAACCAGATGTTTTGTGGAATAAATAAAAATCAGGGAGAGAATCAGGGTCACAGTGAGAACGATCAACATTTCAAAAAGGGTAATGCCCTTTTGCTTTAGAAAGGAAAATTTTTGAGCGAAAAAATACATTTTTCCCCATTTAAGTGTTTTATGAAATATATGTTATTTGTATTCCCTTTATGATATTTTTATCAACAAAAAAATGACATCAAAATAACGCTTTTCAAAGAAAGAGAAACAAATGTCATTCCTTGTAAAGAAGGTAGTTGTTTCTGATCTTGATGAAATGATTCAGGTCTTTTTGATACGAAGCGCGAATGGAGTCTACAGCTTCCCCCGTTTTTATCCTCTCGATCACAGCCTTGCTCCCTATGAGACCCGCATTCGGCTCCAGCTGATACGTCTCCGGGTTAAGTTTATACAGGGCTGAGACCAGATGTAATCCTGTGCCCATGGGATCAAAAGCCGTGCGATCCGTGAGGGATATCCGGCATCCATGACATTGTTCATCTTTGAATTTATTGGCTGCAGGGATGAAGTGATGAGGGAAAAACTGAATGCCCGGGAGATTCCGAGAGTTGAGCTCATTCGCCAGTTTATCTGCATCTATAAAGGGCGCGCCGAATACCTCAAAGGGAGTTTCCGTACCCCGCCCCACCGATACATTGGAATCCGATGCTTCTGTCAGGGCAATGGCGGGATACAGGATCTCCTGGGTCACATTGCGGATATTGGGGGAGGGATTCACCCAGGGAAGTCCCGTTTCGTCAAAAAACATGTTCCTCTTCCACCCCTTCATTTGAACAATGGTCAGATCGCACTGGATCCCGTAATACTCGTTGAACATCTTTGCCAGTTCCCCAATGGTCATGCCGTGGATGATCGGCATGGGGAAATAACTGGTGAATTTCAGGTAGAGATCCTTATCCTGGATGGGACCATCCACCCGGAGACCGGTAATGGGATTGGGTCTGTCCAGCACCATGAACGGTTTATCGTTTGTGGCAGCCTCCTCCATGCACATCGCCAGGGTGGAAATGTATGTGTAAAACCGCGCTCCGATATCCTGGATATCAAACACAAACACATCTATGTTTTTCATCTGTTCCTTTGTGGGACGGTTGGTCTCTCCATAAAGGCTGTAGATCACGAGACCGGATTTGGCATCTTTTGTGTCTTTGATCTGTTCCTCCGCAATTCCCTGGAATCCATGTTCCGGCGCAAAGATAGCCTGGAGATTGACATTCTTACTCTTGAGCATCAGGTCCAGGATATTCTTTCCCGAAGCATCCAGGGCGGAATGATTCGATATCAATCCCACCCGTTTTCCGGCAAGAGAGACAAAATCTTCCCCAACCAGAATATCCAATCCTGTCATGACCTTATGAGGCATTAATGCTCTCTGGATTCTGGAACAGGAAGAGACAAGAAGAGCTGTCAAAAGAAATACGAGACATATTTTCCGCATGGTGAATCTCCTTGAGAATCTATTATTGGCTTTATAAATCTTTCACTGAGGCAAAAGCCCGGCAGATGATCTCCCAGGTCTTCTGGGGATTATCCGGCGCAATGCTCGAGATGAAAGAACACGCATCAAATCCCCACACCGAGAGGTTGCGAATCCCTGCCTTTACAGCAATATTCACAGCAGTCGTGATTTCCTCCTCCCTGCCTGCCGGAACCTTGAATCCCTGGATCCAGATATGTCCCTCCCGTTCCAGCTGCCGGCACACCTTGACGACTTTTTGGGAAAAATACCCCACATACTCAGATACATCCTTTTTCAAGTGATACCAGTAAGGATCAGTGCCAAAGTTATCCAGGTTATCGAGCGAAGCCAGCTCCATCATCCATTCTTCATTCTGCGCTGAAGAGGGAAGCGAACACAGGGCGTTTTTGACCCCCGCTTCATGACCATGCTTGATCATCTCCCTGAGGAAATCCACAATGCTGTGGTGTTTGAAGGCTAACACCTCTTCCGTCTCCTCTAAAGGCATGGGATGATGATACCGGTCTTCGAATTTTTCCCGGCAAATTTTGCACCCGCACCCCCATGTATCGGGCCTGCCTCCCATCCATCCGGAAAGATAAAAATGCGGCTCATCCCAAAACAGATATTCCGCTCCTGTGGAAACTGCTTTATTGATCCACTCGTGCATGAACAGGCGGAACTGGGGATTATTCGGGCATGCTATGCCGGCCGGTTTTCCATCGCTCAGGATCTCGCACACCTCAGGATGCGTGGAGACAAACTCCGAAAAAGCCTCTCCGCCGAACACTTTGCCCACGCCCCACGGATCGATCTGCGTTTCCAGCCCGTTGTCCTTTGTGATCTTGATGATCTCCTTCATCGCGCCCGAGTAGAAATGAAAATCATTCTCACTGAAGGTATGTACAACGTATGTAAAATGCCTCTCCTTCAGATATTTCATATCCTCCGCCACATGGCGAAATATCCGATTCCCGAAATAACTTGTTCCCAGTTTCATGACTTCTATCTTCCTCCTCAATTTAGGATAATAAAATAGTAAAGATATATGACAACCATTTCTCCTGTTCGTCAATGGAAAAAAAGGAGGGAAGGAGTGCCCCAAAAGGCATCTCGATCTTTACATCCTCCAAAAACAGATTGCTTTTCTTTCTCCATAAGGCTTAGATATATCAAAATATTTTATTATAATTATATTTTTGGTTGGGGAAAGATTTTATGAATATATTTCGCATTTCAGAAGCTATTGGCGGGGGAGAGCGGTCTGATCTCCTTATCCCGGATCAGGGCGTGAGGATCGAACGCATCGTTTCTGCGGGGCATTCTTCGCCCCCGGGATTCTGGTATGACCAGGAACGCGATGAATGGGTATGCCTTGTCCAGGGCAATGCCACTATTGCCTGGCACGACGGACGCAGCCGCGATCTTTCACCCGGGGACTGTCTCCTCATTCCCGCTCATGAAAAGCACCGCGTGGAATGGACAAGTCAAAATCCCCCCTGCATCTGGCTCGCTGTCCATGGAAAACTTGCTTGATTTCGAAATATTATCACTAATCATATAAGATTAATCTGACTTCTCTCCCTGGCTCTCCCAGTAAGCGTCGAGGATGATCTGGCCTGTGGATTGCATGCGCCTGACAGCGGTATCAACCGCGCGCTCGTCGGATTTATTGAGCGGTCCCTTGCGGTCCGTGTTGATGATTTTTCCGTTTTCATCCGGCACCTGGCGAAGGAGCGCCAGCTGCAGGTTCTCGCTCAGCAAAGTGTCAAGATTGCGCCATGCGGGATGGCTCGGCGGGCTGATCGAGTCCGGAATCGTGTTCACAATATACTGATACAGGGTATCGCCCTTGAAGATGTCCTTATATCTGATGCGCGATGGAAGCACCCCCGCCTCGCGGTTGATCTCCTGGCCTGCTTCGAGTGTCAGCCACCGCGCGAACCGCGCCGCTTTCTCCGTACGCGTTTGATCCTCGGGATGGTTAAATACCATGAAGGAACCCACACCATAGGATGCCATGATCTGCGGCTGGCCCTGCATCTGCGGGAACTGCACAACTGCAATATTGAGCGGAGGCGGCGGTTCATCCCTGGGATGATCCTTCATGAACTGGAGACGGCGCTCGTTCTGCACCTTGACTGCGAACAGGGACCACAAACCCTGGCAAGTGACAGCGAGTCTGCGTTGTTTGCCACTAAAAGCGGTCCATGTGGCGTCATCCTGTATCCCGCCTGCGCCGGGCAGGCTGACCTTGTAATTGAATTCCATCTCCAGGAGACGGCGGATGCCGAGGCGCGTCTCTGCAGAGTCAATCACCATCTTTCTGCCATCCTCGCTCAGAATCTTCATCCCCTCGCCAAGCAGAAAAGGATACGCCTCCCATTTCTCATAGCCTGTATTGAATCCCACGCCATAAACATCAATAGCGCCGTCGCCATCGTGGTCGAATGTGAGTTTCTTCATTTTTTCGATGAATTCATCCCATGTCCAGAGTCCGCTCTCCGGCAGCGCCACTCCGCGCTCCTTGAAGATGTCCGTATTGCACACCATGACCATGCCTTCCTTGTACCAGGGGAATGCCCAGGTCGTGCCTTTCCACTGGACTGCGCGCAGGATCGAGGGATGAATATCCTGGCGGAATGTGCGGCCCTGGGGGTCGCCGGGGATTTTTTCATCCAGATACTTATCGAGCGGCACAAGCAGCTTCGCCTGCACATATTTCAGATCGAGCACCGCTCCGGATACATCAGGCGGACGGTATGCAAATGCGGCAATCGCTTTGCGTTCCTCGCCCTTACTCCAGCTCAGGCACGTGTACTGGATATCCACATCCGGGTGTTCCTTCTCATACCGGGCGATGGATTCCTCCAGCCATTGGCGCACCAGGGGAAGACGCGGGAAATCCCAGAACACGATCAGCGTCTTCCCATGCTCCCCCCTGGGCGGAGCGCAGGAGAAAATCAGAAGAGAGATGATGAAAAGAAAAATGACGCGCAGTTTCATGATACAAAACCTGAATATATTCAACGCAACATTGATTGAAAGACAACGCTCAAATTTAAAAGTTTCACATCTAAAAGAGTCAATCAATATTTTTATCTCCCCAGGTTATCGAGGCGCATCTTGAGAAATGGATTCTTATTGACATTGGAAAGGTGAAGTCATTTAAAGAAAACCATGAAAATACATGAATATCAGGCGAAGGAAATCTTCGCAGAATATGGGATCCCCACTGTGCAGGGCGTGGCGCTGAGCGCTGTGGAGGATGTGTATGATTATGCAGTGAACGCCGGGGCTCCGATCATAGTGAAGGCCCAGGTGCATGTGGGCGGACGCGGCAAGGCAGGCGGAGTCAAAATGGCGCGCACGCCGCAGGAGGCGCGCGACAAAGCCTCGAAAATATTCGGCATGAATATCAAGGGCTTCCCTGTGAAAAAGGTTCTGGTGTATCCCGCCCTTGAGATCAAAAGAGAAGCCTATATCGGGATCACCATTGATCGCGCCGCAAAAAAAATCGTCCTGATCTGCAGCGCAGAAGGCGGCGTGGATATCGAGGATCTTGCCCGGGAAAAACCGGAAGCCATTCTCAAGCTTCACGTTGATCCTTCCTCGAAAGCGCCGGGAAAAATTTTCGATGATCTGGCAGGAAAAATTTATCCTGAAGACTTTCTTGCCAATGAAGCTGCTGCAATCTTTTCCAGGCTCTATAAACTTTTCATAGAAAAAGATTGCAGCCTCGCAGAGATCAATCCCCTCATCCTGGATGAAACCGGACATTTGATCGCCATTGACGCCAAGATCGTGTTCGACGACAACGCCCTCTTCCGCCACCCGGAGCTTGCCGAACTCCAGGATCCGGATCAGGAAAATCCCAAGGAAATCGAGGCGAAGAAAAGCGGGCTTTCGTTTGTGGAACTCGATGGCAATATCGGGTGCATCGTGAACGGCGCTGGGCTTGCCATGGCAACCATGGACATGATCAAGGCTGCCGGAGGTCAGCCCGCCAATTTCCTCGATGTCGGCGGCTCGTCCAATCCGGATAAAGTCCTGAACGCACTTAAGATCATTCTGTCGAATCCGAAAATCAAAGCTATTGTGATCAATATCTTCGGCGGCATCACCCGGTGCGACGACATCGCTTCAGGCATCATCAAGGCAACCGGTTCCATTCCCATCCCTGTTCCCATCTTCGTGCGGCTCACGGGAACGAATCAGGACAAGGCGCGCGAAATGCTCCGCGGCACTAATCTCGTCTCCGCAGACACCATGCAGGACGTCATCGAAAAAGCCGTCTCCTTCGTGAAAAATTGAAAGTGATTGATCTGGGGTCTGGGGTCAATCCCCTGGATGAAATGAATTAAATTTCTTTCGGATGAGCTTGGAATCGGGCTCTATAAATAATTCAAATAATTATTCACATTGAAAATGATTCGATCAACATTTCGGCTATGGAAAGGGGAGGAACGATACCGATACCGATCCCGATAGGAAAAAACATGAACCGCCGCAGGCGTCCCGCCAACGGTTTACTCGCCCTTGGAGAGCGGGATTGAACCTTTTAAACTTCTCTCAATTCCGTCTTGACACATCACACTCCGGTTTTATATTATCCTTTTCAAGATAGTCGATTGATAAACCTTCAATCGAATATGGTCTAATATAATAGACTAAACTTATGAACCAGACGATCTACATTGAGACGACGATTCCAAGCAGCTATTACGATGAACGACCGGAGCCTGAGATGGTTGCAAGGAAGCACTGGACCCAACAGTGGTGGGACGGTCTTCGTGATCAGTATATGCTTTTCACAAGTGTAGCCGTTCTCGACGAACTCGGAAGGGGCAGCCACCCAGGCCAAGATAGGAAACTCACCCTTGTTGAAGGTCTGCCCTTGCTTGAGATTACGCGTGAGGTGGTCGAGATCGCCGAGGTGTATATCGAGCGGTATGTCATGCCCTCAGATCCGGCCGGCGACGCACTTCACCTGGCATTGGCTACCTTCTACAAGATGGACATTCTATTGACTTGGAACTGTGAGCATCTCGCCAACGAGAACAAGATGACTCATATCCGACGGACAAACGCGTTGATGGGATTATGGACGCCAGATATCGTAACCCCACTCAACCTACTAGGAGGGTAACGCAAATGAAGCAGGATCAATTGGTGGAAGAAGTGCGGTCAGCCCGACAAGACATTTCCCGGGAATGCGAGCATGATATATGGAAGTTGTACGCCCGCTACGCTGTCGTGCAGACCCAGATGAAGACCGAGGGCAAGCGGCGATTCATTTCACAATCCCCTGTTGTAAGCAAGCATGAAGTGTCGTCAGTCACATCTTTAGTGAATCGCTTGAATGGGGAGCGAGATCAATGATCTCGCAGTTCGGGATGATCTTGGGATCGGACTCCATAAATCATTCCAATAATTCTTCACATTGAAAATGATTCGATTAATATTTCGGCTATGGAAAGATGAGAAACGATACCGATTCCGATACCGACCCCGAGAAGTAATGGGATCGATCCACATCACAATCCCTTTACCGCCAACGGCGTCCCGCCATCGGCGGAATCGTATTTTAATATTGACATGAAAAATAATCTGGGATTTATTTAATTCTGCATTGGTTTGATGATGAGGTAACCATGCAATCAACAGAAACATATATCCTTCGAGATACTTCCACAAGGCGGGTCCCTGCAACCGTTCGCAGTCCGGTTGACGGGCTTTGAACCCATTCAAGGAGGTTGTGTTATGCCGATCCGCATAAGATGCCGTGATAAGCCGCTGGACTGGAAGCAAGCAATTGAATTCAAAGGAGTTAACGCACCCTTGGCAAGAAATCCCGAGGCGTGTTATACGGACAAGAAACCAAAGTTCCGCATCTTATGCGGATCAGTCTAATTATTGTTGGGCATCACGGGAGAGGCAGTGACATGAAGGGAGTTCTTCTCGTTGCCGTGGGTGGGGCCTTCGGATCAGTGGCAAGGTACAAGTTGTCGGGATACGTCCTGCACCACACCATCGACTGGCGATTTCCTGCGGGTACGTTTGCGGTGAATTTCATCGGATGCCTGGTGGCGGGTTTATTGGCGGGGCTCGCCGAGCGGCACGACATTCTTTCTCCCGAGACCCGCCTCCTGCTTTTTACAGGAGTGCTCGGTGGATTCACCACGTTCTCCGCATTCGGACTTGAGACCATGTTTCTGCTCAAGCGCGGTGATGTACTTGTAGCCGCAGCCAACATCGTTCTAAGCGTCGCCGCCGGGCTCGTAGCGCTGTGGCTCGGGATGGCGTTGGGTTCTGTGAAGGCGTGAGCGTGACGCCCAACAACCGGTTGCAGGCGACGCGCATGAAGCCGCGCGCGCCTGAACCGGAACGTTCGCCAATGAAAGGATTACGATATTGAAACCTGAAGATATATTCGGAATCATCGTCCGTGTGTGTGGGTTGTCTATACTCATATGTGCAATCTGGTATCTCGTCTACGGTATTGCCACGCTGCTGGGCCTGCCAGAAGACGTACCGGGGTATGGCACCGGATACTTCATAAGTGGTGTTATATTCCTGATTATGGGATTGTATCTCCTTCGCGGGGCACCCGGACTCTTGAGGTTTGCGTATCCTGCGATTAAGAAACGGGATGAGATTAATTTAGGCGAACCAGAGGGTCCAAGCGACGGGCAGCCCCGCGCTTGACCCTCGCCGTTCTGCGAAGAGGAGGGAAGAAAGATGAAGATGATCGCATTCCCGACGGCCGTAGTTTTGGTGGCGTTGCTCGGCACAGGCTGCAGAACCAGTACACCAAGTTCACCGATCCCGACAAGTGAAGCCGCACGCGCCCCGCAGTGCCCTGCATCCCTGGACATGAAGAAAGCGGAGGCAGAGGTCGAAGCACATTATGGCAAGGCACATCCCGAGATCCAGGAGTACGTCCTTTGGACAGCCAGAACGTTTGGGCCGGGCGGAATGTGGCTCAATGAAGATGCTTTTTCAGCTTTGCCGGATGACGCGCGTGAAAACAGAATTCAACACTTGGCGACTTTGTTAGACGGGGGAGAATATGGACGCCACCTTTGCGCCAAACTGGCGGAGGTGAGTGCCCTCAAGGACAAGCGCCTTGTGCCCGGCCTCATGAAGGTCGCAGCTTATCATCGGGAGGACGTTGACTACGATTGCCGCCCGAAATGGATGGCGGTGGCCGCGTTGGCTCGTCAGGAATCTGACGAGGCGGTGCCGTTGCTGATTAGCCTTGTTGATCATGGCAATCAGAACACTCGCCAGTGGGCCCGTGCGGCTTTGTCGCGAAAGACGGATCAGGACTTCAAGCAAGACAAGCAGGCCTGGGCCACATGGTGGCAGGCGCAGGGACACAAACCGATAGACGATAAACTACTGAAACCTTGGGAACCGCCGTCTCAGAGCAAGAAGTGATCACACACCACGACACAGAGGGAACAGATGGATAGCTTGAATAGCTTGGGGTCAATCTTTATATTATCGTATAATGAACAAAAAATATTGTCCATCGGCAAGAATACATGTTATCCTAGAGTCTGACCCCAATATTCCCTCCAACCGTTGGGCGCAAGACATTTAAGATTACGGACAATGGAAAATTGAACAGGGGAAGGGAGAGATCGTGAGAATAGCGATAGTTTTGTCATTGTTTGTGGCCGGACTTTTAACACCTGCCTTGTCTCTCGCATCTGATGCGACTTTGGAAACCTCTCAGCTTATAGTGAGTGATACCACAGGCAAACTTTCAAATGAGCAACTAAAAAAATTAGCCAACCATGCGCAGGACACACTGA
>Ga0315287_10007600_pt1 | contig 10876 bp, 10 predicted proteins | sample YL17G11_0_MG_FD_205037 | JGI IMG/M metagenome (GOLD analysis project Ga0315287, IMG submission 205037) | Sediment microbial communities from Yellowstone Lake, YNP, Wyoming, USA - YL17G11_0 | ecosystem: Environmental > Aquatic > Freshwater > Lake > Sediment | place: USA: Wyoming | collected...
GAACGTGGGCGCCATCACCAGCCTTCGTCAGCGGGGGGCCAGCCTGCTCCTGGCCGCCGACTGCGGCACCAGCTCAGTCGGAGAGGTGGAGCACGCCTGCCGCCTGGGCATGGATGTCATCATCCTCGATCATCACGCCATCCCGCCAGAGCTGCCGCCGGCCGTGGCCCTGGTCAACCCCAAGCTTCTGCCAGAAGCGGGTCAGGAAAGCCCCCTTGGAGACCTGGCTTCGGTGGGAGTGGCCTACAAGGCAATGGCCGCCCTCTACGAGGCCCTGGGGCGCGCCTGGCAGCCGCATCGCTTCCTCGATCTGGTGGCCATCGGCACAGTGGCCGACGTGGCCCCGCTGGTGGAGGAGAACCGCTATCTGGTGAAGGAGGGCCTGGCAGCCATCGCCAGGGCGGAGCGGCCGGGCCTGTGTGCCCTCATCGCGGTGGCAGGACCGCGGCCCGAGGGTGTGGACAGCGAGGCCATCGCCTACGCCCTGGGCCCTCGCCTCAACGCCGCCGGTCGCCTGGCCGACGCCAACCTGAGCCTTCGCCTCCTCCTGACGCAGGACAAGAGCGAGGCAGCCCAGGTCGCCCGTCAGCTCAACGCCCTCAACCAGGAGCGGCGGCGCCAGACCGAGCAGGCCCTCGCTACAGCGGGCGAGCTGCTGACCGCCGAGGACGCCCAAGCGTCCCTCATTTTCGTTGGCCATCCGGACATCTCCGAGGGCATTGTGGGACTGGTCGCCAGCAGGCTAGTGGACGAGCGCTACCGACCCGCCATCGTCTACCAGCGGGGCGAAAGCGAGAGCAGGGGAAGCTGCCGCAGCATCCCCGAATTCAACATTGTGGCCGCCCTCGGCCGCCAGGCCCATTTGCTAGTGCGCCACGGCGGCCATGCTCGCGCTGCTGGCTTCACCGCAGCCAACGCCAACCTGCCCGCCCTCAAGGAGGGCCTGCTGGAACAGGCCGCCAGCGAGCTTGCGGGGGCGGAGCTTTCGCCGGCGCTGGCCATCGACGCCGAGCTGCCACTCGGCCACCTGCGGGGTGACGACATCCGCTGGCTTCAGCGCTTCCAGCCCTACGGACAGGGCAACCCCGAGCCCACTTTCCTCAGCCGCGGCGTCTCCGTGGTGGAGGCACGCCTACTGGGCAACAACGGCCAGCACCTGCGCCTGAAGCTGAAGGATGGCCCTGTCACCTGGCCGGCCATCGCCTTCGACATGGGCGAACGGGCGGTGGAGGCTGGCCAGCGAGTGGACGTGGTCTACTCTCTGGCCAGCGAGCGGCGGGGCGAAGATGCCCTGGAGCTGCGCATCAAAGACCTCGTCCCCAGCGGCTAGGATATCGCCCCGACCTTGCCGCCCCCGTGCCCCTTGCGCTACAATCGCCTCTGGACGCCAGAAGGGAGAACGCCTCAATGAAGGAATACGCCACCGAGAACATCCGCAATGTGGCCCTTATCGGCCACGGCAGCACCGGCAAGACATCGCTCTCGGAGGCGATGCTGTTCAGCGCCAAGACCATTAACCGTCTGGGCCGTGTGGACGACGGCACTACCACCTCCGACTTCGACCCCGATGAGATTCGCCGCAGCTTCAGCGTCAACCTGTCCGTCCTGCCCTTCGAGTGGCAGGGAACCAAGCTCAACATCCTCGACACCCCCGGCTACGCCGACTTCGTGGGCGAGGTCAAGTGTGGCGTGCGCGCCGCCGACGCCGCCGTCATCATGGTCTGCGCTGCCTCCGGCGTGCAGGTCGGCACTGAGTATGCCTGGGCTTACGCCGACGAGCAGAACCTCCCTCGTCTGGTGTTCATCAACCGCATGGACCGGGAGAACGCCGACTTCCACCAGACGCTGTCTCAGCTCCAGGAGATGTTCGGCCAGAAGTGCGTGGCCTTCCAGCTACCGCTGGGCGCCCAGGCCAACTTCAGGGGCGTGGTCGACCTTCTCACGATGAAGGCCTATGTGGGCGAGAAGGGCGAGGCCCAGGACGTGCCCAAAGAGCTACTGGAGCAGGCGACCAGCCTGCGGGAGAAGCTGGTGGAAGCGGCCGCCGAGACCGACGATACCCTCATCACCAAGTACCTGGAGGGCGAAGACCTCAGCGAGGAGGAGCTCCGGCGGGGCCTAAGGATGGGGGTGCTCCGCGGCTCCCTCATTCCGGTGCTCACGGGCTCGGCCACCAAGAACATAGCGGTGACCCTGCTCATGGACGCCCTCTGCCGCTGTCTCCCCTCGCCGACAGATATGGCAGTGGCGGTGCAGGACGGTGAGCCCATCCAAGCCGACGCCAAGGGCCCTCTGGTCGCCCTGGTGTTCAAGACTACGGCCGACCCCTACGTCGGTCGCCTCACCTACTTCCGCGTCTACTGCGGCACCCTCAAAGCCGATTCGCAGGCCTGGAACGCGAACAAGGGCAGCGCCGAGCGCATCGGGCCCCTGTATCTCATCCGAGGCAAGAGCCAGGAGCAGGTGAGCCAGGTGCTGGCCGGCGACATCGGCGCCGTGGCCAAGCTGGCCGAGACCAGCACCGGCGATACACTGGCCAGCCACGAGAAGTCAATCATCCTGCCGGGCATCTCCTTCCCCGAGCCAGCCTTCAGCGGCGCTGTCCACCCCAAGAGCAAGGCCGACCTGGATAAGATGGGCAGCGCCCTCACTCGCATCGCCGAGGATGACCCCACCCTCCGCGTCAGCCGCAACCAGGACACCAACGAGACGATCCTGTCCGGCCTGGGCGATTCCCACGTGGAGGTGGCGGTAGAGAAGATACGCCGCAAGTTCGGCGTGGACCTGGAGATGACCACGCCCAAGGTGCCCTATAAGGAGACCATCACCGCCAGCTCCTCGGCTGAGTACACCCACAAGAAGCAGACTGGCGGCCACGGCCAGTATGCCCGCGTGGCCATCGAGCTGACGCCCTTGCCCCGCGGCAGCGGCTTCGAGTTCGCCCAGCGCATTGTCGGCGGCGTTGTGCCCAGGCAGTACATATCGTCGGTGGAGAAGGGTGTGATGGAGGCCCTGCAGGAGGGCGTGCTGGCCCGCTATCCCATGATCGACATGAAGGTGACCCTGTTCGACGGCAAGGAGCATCCGGTGGACTCTTCGGACATCGCCTTCAAGATCGCTGCCGCCGCTGCCCTCAAGAAAGGAGCCCAGGAAGCCCATCCGGTGCTCATCGAGCCCATAATGAACCTGCAGGTCGCGGTGCCCGAAGCCAACACGGGAGACGTTATCAGCGACCTCAACGGCAAGCGGGCCAAGGTGCTGGGGATGACGCCCGAGGGCACCCGGACGGTCATCGAGGCCCAGGCGCCCCTGGCCGAGGTGCAGCACTATGCCGCCGACCTACGCTCGATGACTCAGGGTCGAGGCAGCTACTCTATGCAGTTCAGCCACTACGAAGAGGTTCCCGCTCACGTCGTCCAGCGCATCATCGAGCAGGCCCAAAAGGAGCAGAAGGGCTAAGAGGGGCGGGGCCACCCCGCCGGCGGATAGCGTCAGGCAGTCTGGCGCTCGCTGGTCTCCCGGCAGGCCGTGACTGAGACCAAGCGGATGCAGTCGATCATCCGCTTCTGAGCGGCCAACTCGACCACCCTCTGCTGGAGGCCGGCCATAGTGGACGGCAGGTCATCGCTCTCCACTTCGTAGACGGCCAGATACTTCCCCTGCCCCGGGCCGGGGTTGCCCATCAGCTCATAGCGAGTGCAGCCCACGAAGCCCGGCGTCTCCAGGATATCCGGCACGTGGGTGTTGTCGTACCACTGGTTGAACTCTTTCTCCCGCGCGGAGTCTGTGCAGTCGGTGAAGACGAGAACGACGGCTCTAGGCATTTCCCCCTCCTTAGGATTCGAAAGCCTCCAAAGCCGTCACCCCGAGTGAAGCGAAGGGTCCAGATTCTTCGCTGGGCTCAGAATGACGGTGGACAGGGCTGTCCGCCCTCCATTTCGTAGCTGCAGACCTTCAGGTCTGCGCCGGAGGGCAGGGCTAAAGCCCTGCAGCTACGGCTGCGATTGCTTATCGGCGTCCACGATGCGAAAGAAGCGCCGCTTGCCCACGCGGATGGTGGAGCCCGGTCCTACCACCGCGCTCGTACCCTTCAGAGGAACACCGTCTACCTCGATGGCCCCCTGCCGAATGAGGCGCGTGACCTCGCTGCGTGACAGCCTACAGTGCTCCACAACCAGCAGATCGATTGCGAATTCGGCCGAAGACTGGCCACGAAATTGGAGCAGCACCTCTTGCGCTGACTCTTCTGGAAGCTCCCGCCGGCGGAACACCCGCGTGAACTCCTCCTCGGCCGCCTGGGCCGCCTCGGCGCTGTGGAACTGCCCGACGATCTCCCGCGCCAGACGCATCTTCACCTCCATCGGGTTCAGCGAGCGCGTCTGCAGGGCCTCCCCTATCTCCGCCAGCTCCTTGTCGGGCACGTCCGTCACCAGCTCGTAGTAGTCCATCATCACGTCATCGGGCAGCGACATCACCTTGCCATACATCTCCTGGGACGGGTCCTCCAGGGCGATGTAGTTGCCCAGGCTCTTGCTCATCTTAACCCTGCCGTCGGTGCCCACCAGCAGCGGCACCAGGAAGCACTGCTGCGGTTGCTGGCCCATCATCGTTTGGAGGTCGCGGCCCACCAGCAGGTTGAACTTCTGGTCGGTGCCGCCGAACTCCACATCGGCCTCAACGGCCACCGAATCGTATGCCTGGAGCAGGGGGTAGAGGAACTCGTGGAGGCCGATCGGCTTGTGCGCGGCGAACCGCTGGGAGTACTCGTCCCGCTCGAGGATCTGGGCCACCGTAAAGCGAGCGGCCAGGCGCACCACTGTCTCCAGGTCGAACTTGTCGTACCACTCGCTCTGCCAGCGGACCTCGGTGCGCTCCCTGTCCACCACCATGAAGAACTGGCGCAGGTAGGTCTCAGCGTTGGCCTTGACCTCCTCGGCGGTGAGCATAGGGCGCGTCTGCGACTGGCCGCTGGGGTCGCCGATGCGGGCCGTCCAGTCGCCCACGATGACCACCACCTGGTGGCCAAGCTCCTGGAGCTGGCGCAGCTTGCGCAGGCCCACGGCGTGCCCCAGGGTGAGGTCGGGGGCGCTGGGGTCAAAGCCCATCTTCAGGCGAAGGCAGCGGCCCGAGCGCAGGGCCGCCACGAACTCGTCCTCAGGGATGGCCTCCACCACGGCGCGGCGGAGGATCCAGCGCAGCTCCTCGTCTTTGGGAATCCTGACACTAGCCCTGCTCATGACAAGTACACCCTGGCGGCGGCGATGTCCTTTTCGATCTGCTCCTTGAGAGCGTCCATGTTAGGAAAACGCATCTCCCCCCGCAGGCGATGCAAGAGCTCGATGCGCAGCTCCTGGCCATGCAGCTCGCCCTCGAAGTCCAGGATGTAGGTCTCGACGGTCGGCTTGTCCTCGCCAAAGGTGGGGCGCAGGCCGATGTTGGTCACGGCGGGGTAGGCGCCCTCGACCAGGTAGGCGCGGGTGACGTAGACGCCGAAGGCGGGCAGGGCGCGGTCGAGGCCGAAGGCGATGTTGGCGGTGGGGAAGCCCAACGATCTGCCTCGCTCGGCGCCCCGAACGACAGGCCCTCTCAGGGAGAAGAGACGGCCCAGCAGGCTGGCCACCGTCTCCATGTCGCCTCGGGCCAGGGCCTGGCGTACGGCGGAGGAGCCGACCTTCTCGCCGCCGGTCCCCAGCAGGACCACCTCCTCCACGACGAAGCCCATCTCGCGGCCTATGACCGCCAGGGCTCGCGCATCCCCTTCGCGGCCACGCCCCAGGGCGAAATCGCTCCCCACCACCAGCAGCTTCATCCGCAACTCCTCCACCAGCAACGACACGAACTCGCGGGCGGAGAGCTGAGCCAGCTCGGAGGTAAAGGAGAGGATGGCCACGCTGTCCACCCCCAGCTCTCGCAGAAGCTCGATGCGCTCCTCCAGGCCGCAAAGGTAGGTGAGCGCGCTCTGAGGCTGAACCACCAGGCGAGGATGGGGATGAAAGGTGACCACCATGGTGGCCAGGCCTTCCCGGCGCCCTCGCTCCACCATCCGGCCGATGAGATAGCGATGCCCTCGATGCACGCCATCGAACACGCCGATGGCCACGGCGGTGTCGCACCCCAGGGCCGCCCGCCTGAGCTCCTTGCGCGCCAGGATCGCGCTCTCGGTCATGGAGAAAACGCGCCCCCTCTCGCCCTCTGAATCATCGCCTATTCTCTGCGAAAAAGGGAGGGCCGAAACCCTCCCGCTTCCCGAAATCGACTGGCCCTGGCGACACTATCACAGCCTCCCAGAAGGGTCAAGGCGAGACGCTGGCTGCCGCCTCGGTCGCCGCCAGTATTATGTCACGAAAGCGCCCCCTCTGCCTCGCCACGAGCTGGCCAGCCTTTATCAGCTCCAGAACAGCCAAGAAGACGACTATCACCTCAATGCGAGAGATGCAGGCCTCGACCAGGGCGCGGAAGGAGACCCGTCCGGAGCCGCTGGCCACTGCCCCCATCACCCCCGCCATCTTCTCCTGCACCGTCACCGTCTCCCGCTCGATAGCGCCCTCCTCCTCCTCGGGCTCGGCGGGCTGACGGTTGAGGGCCTCCTCGAAGATGTTCAGCAGACCCTCCAGGGTAACACCCTTCAGCCCCGGCGGCAGGAGGAGATCTTTGGATGGCGGCGCCAGACGTGGGTAGGCACGGCGCCCTTGTTCCTCCAGGCTACGAAAGGCCTCCGCCGCCTCCCGGAATCGCTTGTACTCCACCACCATCTGGGCCAAAGATTCACCCACATCCTTCTTTTCGTCCTCTATCTGGCGAGGCCGCAGTTCGGGCAAGAGGACGCGAGACTTTATGTAGAGCAGCCTGGCCCCCACAGCTATGAATTCGGCCAAGGCCTCGACGTCCAGCTCCGGAGCGGAACGCAGGTGGGCCCAGTACTGATCGGTGACCTGGGCCAACGACACGGCGGTGATGTCCAACTCCTCCTTCTCGATGAGCTGGAGGAGAAGGTCGAGGGGGCCCTGGAAGACCGAAAGCTTCAGCTCAAACACCTCTGCCTGCCTTATCCGTCTCCCGGGCCCCCCGGACTTCTGCCTTCGTCTAGCTCGCCGCCGCCAGCGGCCTCCCCACCGCCCTGGCCACCTCCCCCACGCGCTCCATCAACTGCTGGAAGCCGCCGAAGGTGAGGGACTGGGCGCCATCGGAGAGCGCCTGGTCGGGGTTGGGGTGCAGCTCCACCATGAGGCCATCGGCGCCGGCAGCCACTGACGCCATGGCCATGGGCTCCACCAGGTAGCGGTGGCCAGTGGCGTGACTGGGGTCGCCGATGATCGGCAGGTGGCTGAGGCGCTTGACCGCGGGAATGACGCTCAGGTCCATGGTGAAGCGGGTGCTGGTCTCGAAGGTACGAATGCCCCTCTCGCAGAGGATCACCTCACTGTTCCCTTGGGCCAGGACGTACTCAGCGGCCAAGAGCCACTCCTGCAAGGGAGCCCACATGCCCCGCTTAAGCAGCACCGGCTTGCCTGAACGGCCCACCTCGTCCAAAAGGCTGAAATTCTGCATACTGCGGCTGCCGACCTGAAGGATGTCAGCATAACGGGCCACCAGTTCCACATCACGCGGGTCCATCACCTCGCTGATGATCGGCAGGCCGGTTTCTGCCCTGGCCGCCGCCAGGATCTGGAGCCCCTTCTCCCCCAGGCCGCGAAAGGCGTAGGGGTTGGTGCGCGGCTTAAAGGCGCCGCCGCGCAGGATGTGGCCACCGGCCTCCTTCACCGCCCGGGCAGTGGCCATCATTTGCTCTTCGGTGTCCACCGAGCACTGGCCGGCCATGACCACCGTGTTGCCACCGCCGATGGCCACGTTGCCCACCTTGATGACCGTGTCCTCGGGCTTGAACTCACGGCTGGCCAGCTTGTAGGGCCGGCTGATCGGCACTACGTCCGCCACGCCCTCCAGCACAGCCAGCTCGTCGGCCAGCTCGGGATAGGTTTGGCCTACCACCCCGATGACAGTCCTCTCCACACCACGGGAGAGGCTGCCCTTGAAACCCAGATCTTTCAGGCGTTTTTGAACCCCATCGATATCCCTTTCCGTTGAGCCTACTTTCATCACCACTATCATCGGATTGCCTCCCTAGGGCTTGCCCTCAGGCTCGAACTGAAAGTCCGGCCTTAGAACCCTGGCCCCCCGCAGGTAGACGTGCACGATCTGGTCGGCCGTCTTATCCGTGTTCACATGCAAGAGAATGCGCAGGCACATAGGCAGGCTCCCCGGCACGGCCATCTCGTGCCCGCACAGGAGAGGCACATCGTTCCACCCCAGTCGACGAGCGGCCAGGGCGGGGAACTCGGCGTTCAGGTCGATGGTGGTGGTGAAGAAGGCGCTGACCACATCTTCAGGCTTGATGTCGTTGGCCTTCACCATCGCCGCCAACAGCTCGCCAGTGGCCTCCAGGATGGCTTCGCCGCTGTTGGCCTCCACCGTGGTAGCGCCGCGGATGCCTCGACACAGCATACCGAAGAGTTTCCCCCTCCCCCGCAAACGAGCCTGCCAGGCCGGCCCGCCTACCAGCAGGCGGGCTAGCGCGGAGCAAATGCCCCGGCCTGAAGGCCACCGGTCTTTCTAGATCGTGGCCTCCTGTCGGCCAGTAACCACCTCCACATATTCCCTCACCCTTTCCTCCCGCTCTTCGGCGGGTGCGCGGTCGATAACATCGATGATAGCACTACCAATGACAACGGCCTCTGCCCCCAGGCCGGCTACCGTCTTCAGGTGTTCCCGCTTGGAGATGCCGAAGCCCACAGCCAAAGGCAACGAGGTGTGGCGTCGCACCCGTGCCAGGAACTGCGGCAGCTCCGAGGGTAGCTCGCCGCGAGCGCCGGTGACCCCTGTCAAGCTGACGCAATATATAAAACCGCTCGCCTGAGCCGCCACCAGAGCGATGCGCTCATCGCTGCTGGTGGGCGCCAGGAGATAAATCAAATCGACCCCACGGCCAGCGCAGGCCGTTCGCACGCCGGCGGCCTCCTCGGGCGGCAGATCCACCTCGATCAGGCCGTCAGCCCCCGCGCCGGCAGCATCGCGGGCGAACTCATCGATCCCGTACGCCAGTATGGGGTTGTAGTATCCCATAAGCAGAAGCGGTATGGCAAGTCCTCGCGCCCTAAGCTGCCTCACCACGTCCAGACAGAGCGCCGGCGTCACCCCCTGCTGGAGAGCATGGTGGCTGGCCCGCTGGATGGTGGTCCCATCGGCCAGGGGGTCGCTGAAGGGTACGCCCAGCTCCACCATATCGGCGCCGCCGGCCGCCAGGGCGGGCACCAGCCGCAGCGTGGCCTCTACGTCCGGGTAGCCTACCGTCAGGTAAGCAATGAGGCCCAGCCGCTTCTCCTGCCGCAGACGGGCCATCGTCTCGCCGATGCGGCTCACGACCCCCCTCCCGCAACCACACCCACGATGAAGCTCACCGCGTTGAAGAGGAAATGGGCTGCGATGGGAGCCCACAGGGAGCCGGAGAACACGTAGGCCCAAGCCAGGAGCATGCCGATGATCGTGAAGGGGACCAGGCTCCCCAGGCTGAAGTGAAGCGCGGCGAATACGAGTCCGCTGGCCAAGGCTGCCCAAAACGTGCCCCAGCGCATTCGCAGGGCCGGGAAAAGAAAGCCACGGAAGAAGGTCTCCTCGGCGATGGGTGCTGCCGCTATCGCCAGCAGTGCCACAAGGGGCAGGGCGACCGCGCTCTCGAAGAAATCCTCGGGCACGGTACTTTGAGGCACCATCTTCCCAAGTCCGGACAGCTCCACGATCAGGAGATAGACGCCGAGGGTGAAGTAGGCTGCCAAGACCACCACCACCGGCACCCACCAGCCGCCGCGAACGGCGCGGCGAAAGCCCAGCGCTCGCCAGCCACACGAGTATCGCCGCACGCTGAACCAGACGGCCGCCCCCAGCAGGGCCACCTCCAGGACCAGGCTAGCTCCCAGGGCAACGACCATCTTGGCGTCATCGCTGACATCTTCCTCGCCAACGAAGACGACGCCCATCACGATGACCATGAGGATGCTGGCCGCCAGCACCCAGGCGCTGGCCAGCCCCAGGTCACGTAGCTGCCACGGCACCTGCGGTCCCCTCCCCTCACTGCTTTCTTGCGGCTGAACCAGCATATCCCTCATTCCTCGCCAAACCGATAGGCTGATTCTATTAATAGCATGAGCGCCCACTGCTAGCAAATTGGCCGCTTGGCCGCGAGCCCCCTCCTGCCGTACACTGCTCTCGCTGGGGCAAAGGCCATGCAGGACGCAGCCAAGGAGTGGGACGAGCGCTATCGCCAGGGTCTAACCATGCCCGACGAGCCAGCCGCCCTCCTAGTGGAGAACCTGTCCCTTCTGCCCAAGGGGGGCAAGGCCCTGGACATCGCCATGGGCACCGGCCGCAACGCTCTCTACCTGGCCTCTCTCGGCTTTCGGGTGACGGGCATCGACCTATCGGCGGTGGCGGTCGAGAAGTGCCGCGAGAAAGCGGAGCGCCTGGGCCTGCCTGTCGAAGCCCTCTTGGCCGACCTGGAGCGCTACCCTCTCCCCAGCGAAGATTACGACCTGATAGTCAACTTCTACTACCTCCAGCACAGCCTGACGCCCTCGATCGTCGCCGCCCTTCGGCGGGGCGGCGTGCTGGTGTTCGAGTCCTTCACCATCGACCAGCTCCAGTTCGGCTGGGGTCCTAAGCTCCCCGACCACCTGCTGCGCCCCGGCGAGCTGCGAGAGATGTTCGCTGGCCTGGAGACGCTGCTCTATCACGAGGGCGTCATCGAGGGGGACCGAGGGCCGAAGGCGGTCGCCAGGCTCATCGGGCGCAAGCGGGCCTAGCTGCCCGCCTGCCCAATTGGCCG
>Ga0315287_10007601_pt1 | contig 10876 bp, 8 predicted proteins | sample YL17G11_0_MG_FD_205037 | JGI IMG/M metagenome (GOLD analysis project Ga0315287, IMG submission 205037) | Sediment microbial communities from Yellowstone Lake, YNP, Wyoming, USA - YL17G11_0 | ecosystem: Environmental > Aquatic > Freshwater > Lake > Sediment | place: USA: Wyoming | collected...
AGCGCGTGTCTGCCTTTCCAAGCTCGGGGAAAGGTCCCGGATCGGTCGCCTGCTCCGATGCGCGTGCCTGCCTTTCCAAGCTCCGGGAAAGGTCCCGGATCGATCGCCTGACGTTACGCGCCGGTGGCCTTCACGAACTCGGCGTAAACACGATCCATCGGCTGATCGGCGTTGACGACCTGCAGCAACCCGCGACCCTGGTAGTGCTCGATCAATGGCGCGGTCTGCGCGTTATAGACCTTGAGCCGGTTCGCGATGACGTCTTCCTTGTCGTCGTCACGCTGCTTGAGCAGCGGCGCCTGCGCACCGTGGGCCGGGTTGTCGCAGTGCACGCCCTTGCCCGATGGCGACGAATACACGTTGAACACCTTGCCGCAGTCCGGGCACGTGCGACGACCGGTCAAGCGCAGCACGAGCGCCTTCTCGTCGACGTTCATGAGCACGACGGCGTCAATCGGCTGGCCCAGGTCGGCCAGCAACTGGTCGAGCGCGCCCGCCTGCGCGACGTTGCGCGGATAGCCGTCGAGGATGAAGCCCTTGGCCGCGTCCGGGCGGCCAAGCCGCTCGCGGATCAGTCCGAGGACGATGTCGTCGGTCACCAGTTCGCCGGCGTCCATGGCCGCCTTGGCGCGCTTGCCGAGTTCGGTGCCGCGCGCGACGGCGTCGCGCAACAGGTCGCCGGACGAAACCTGGGGGATGCCCTTCTGGTCACGCAGGCGCTGGGCCTGTGTGCCCTTGCCGGAGCCGGGTGCGCCTAGGAGTACGAGTCTCATGTTGCGGGGCCGTTCAGGGTCGGTTTCAGGAGGCGCGCACGTTACCGAAAATGCCCCGCCGGGGCCAGAAGCAGCTTCCACGGGAGATCCGCGCCGCGCGTGCAAAATGTTAGAACCCGGCGCGCGGCGGGGGTATCCTTGGCGGCTGACAAAAGCACGTAAGTCCACGATTGTGGACATATTTTCGGGAGCCACGATGAAGCAGCCGACCGGTCCGCGCAATGCCTTCTACGCCCAGTCGGGCGGTGTCACCGCCGTCATCAACGCGTCTGCCTGCGGCGTCATCGAGACGGCCCGCAAGCACCCGCGCAAGATCGGCAAGCTCTACGCCGGGCGCAACGGCATTCTCGGCGCACTCACCGAGGACCTCATCGACACCGGCAAGGACAGCGCTGCGGACATCCGCGCACTGCGCCACACGCCGGCCGGCGCCTTCGGGTCGGCGCGCTACAAGCTCAAGAAGTACGAAGACAATCCGGCCCAGTACGAGCGGCTGCTCGAAGTCTTCAAGGCGCACGACATCGGCTACTTCTTCTACAACGGTGGCGGTGATTCGGCCGACACGTGCTTCAAGGTGTCGCAGCTGGCCGGGAAGATGGGGTATCCCCTGCAGGCCATCCACGTGCCGAAGACAGTCGACAACGACCTGCCGATTACGGATTGCTGCCCGGGCTTCGGCTCGGTGGCCAAGTACGTTGCGGTGTCGATCCGCGAGGCTGGCTTCGACGTCGCCTCGATGGCCCGCACCTCGACCAAGGTATTCGTACTGGAAGTGATGGGACGCCACGCGGGCTGGATCGCGGCTGCGGGCGGCCTGGCGTCGCAGAAAGCTGGCGACGCGCCGCACATCATCCTGTTCCCCGAGATCGCGTTCGACGAGGCGGCCTTCCTCGCCCGCACCGAAGAGTGCGTGAAGAAATACGGCTACTGCGCGGTCGTCGTCTCCGAAGGCGTGCGCAACAAGGACGGCAAGTTCCTGGCCGACGCGGGCACTCGCGACGCCTTCGGTCACGCGCAGCTGGGCGGCGTGGGCCCGGTCGTGGCGCAACTGGTCAAGGACAAACTCGGCTACAAGTACCACTGGGCCGTGGCGGACTACCTGCAACGCGCGGCGCGGCACATCGCGTCCAAGGTCGACGTCGAGCAGGCCTACGCGGTCGGCAAGGCCGCAGTCGAGTTCGCGCTGCAGGGACACAACTCGGTGATGCCGACGATCGTCCGCACCTCGAACAAGCCCTACCGCTGGAAGATCGGCATGGCGAGCCTCGACCAGGTGGCCAATGTCGAGAAGATGCTGCCCCGCGACTACATCACGCCGGATGGCTTCCAGATCACCGCCAAGGGCCGCAAGTACCTCGCGCCGCTGATCCAGGGCGAGGACTATCCGCCGTACAAGGACGGCCTGCCGGTCTACGTGGTGCTGAAGAACAAACCCGTGAAAAAGAAGCTGAAAAAAGCCTTTGTGGTATAGTCCCGCGCCTTTTTTCCGGGGCTGATCGGGGCTTGGATCGAGTCGCAGAACTCGGCGCCCGCACCACCCCCGCCAGGATTACGAGTGAAGACCCGTTCGGGAGGTTGAGCATGACTACTGACTTCGCGCTGCTGCTCGCGATTGGCGCCGGCGTGGCCGCAATTCTCTACGGCATCCTGTCCGTGCGCTGGATCGTCGCCCAGCCTGCCGGCAACGCCCGCATGCAGGAAATCGCTGCCGCCATTCAGCAAGGCGCCAACGCCTACCTGAACCGCCAGTACACGACCATCGGCGTCGTCGGTGTCGTGCTCTTCCTGGTACTCGCGTTCTCACCGCTCGGCTGGGGCACGGCAGGCGGGTTCGCCGTCGGCGCCATCCTTTCGGGACTCGCCGGTTACATCGGCATGAACGTATCGGTGCGCGCGAACGTGCGCACAGCGCATGCCGCCAGCCTCGGCATCAACCCGGCCCTGCAGGTCGCGTTCCGCGGCGGCGCCATCACCGGCATGCTCGTCGTCGGCCTCGGCCTGATCGGCGTGGCTGCGTACTACTGGTTCATGCTCAGCGTTACGGGCAGCGAAGAAAAGTCGCTGCACGCGCTGGTCGGCCTCGCCTTCGGCGGCTCGCTGATCTCGATCTTCGCGCGTCTCGGCGGCGGCATCTTCACCAAGGGTGCGGACGTCGGCGCGGACCTCGTGGGCAAGGTCGAAGCCGGCATCCCGGAAGACGACCCGCGCAACCCGGCCGTGATCGCCGACAACGTCGGTGACAACGTCGGCGACTGCGCCGGCATGGCGGCCGACCTGTTCGAGACCTATGCGGTCACGATCGTGGCGACGATGCTGCTCGCCGGCCTCACGATGACGGCGACGCTCGGCCACAACGCCGTGCTGTATCCGCTCGTGCTCGGCGCCGTCTCGATCATCGCCTCGATCGTCGGCACGTTCTTCGTCAAGGCGCGCGACGGCGGCAAGATCATGAACGCGCTGTACCGCGGCCTGATCGTGTCGGGCCTGATCGCGGCAGGCGCGTTCTACTTCGTCACCACCAGCATGATGGGCGACGCGGCCATGCCGCTGTTCGGCTGCGCGCTGATCGGCCTCGTGCTGACGGGCGCCATGATCGTGATCACCGAGTACTACACGGCCACGGAATACGCCCCGGTGCGTTACGTCGCGGCAGCTTCGCAGACCGGTCACGGCACGAACGTGATCGCCGGCCTCGCGGTCTCGATGAAGTCGACGGCATTCCCGGTGCTCGCGATCTGCCTCGCCATCTGGGGTGCGTTCTCACTCGCCGGCCTGTACGGCATCGCGATCGCCGCGACGGCCATGCTGTCGATGACGGGCGTGATCGTCGCGCTCGACGCCTACGGCCCGATCACCGACAACGGTGGCGGCATCGCCGAAATGGCGGGCCTGCCGAAGGAAGTGCGCAAGGTCACCGACGCGCTCGACGCGGTCGGCAACACGACCAAGGCCGTCACCAAGGGCTACGCGATCGGCTCGGCCGGTCTCGCCGCGCTGGTGCTCTTCGCCGACTACACCAACAACCTGCAGATCGCCGGCAAGCTGGAAGTCTTCTCGCTGTCCGATCCGGCCGTGATCATCGGCCTGTTCATCGGCGGCCTGGTGCCTTACCTGTTCGGCGCGATGGCGATGGAAGCCGTGGGTCGTGCCGCGGGCTCGGTGGTCGTGGAAGTGCGCCGCCAGTTCAAGGAAATCCCGGGCATCATGGCCGGCACCGCGAAGCCTGATTATTCGCGCGCCGTGGACATGCTGACCAAGGCGGCGATCAAGGAAATGATCGTGCCGTCACTGCTGCCGATCCTCGTGCCGGTGATCGTCGGCTTCGGCATGAACTTTTTGCTCGGCCCCGGCGCAGGCATCCGTGCGCTGGGCGGCGTGCTGATCGGCACGATCGTCACGGGCCTCTTCGTCGCCATCTCGATGTGCACGGGCGGCGGCGCCTGGGACAACGCGAAGAAGTATGTCGAGGAAGGCAACTTCGGCGGCAAGGGTTCGGAAACGCACAAGGCGGCCGTCACCGGTGACACCGTCGGCGATCCGTACAAGGACACCGCTGGTCCGGCGATCAACCCGCTGATCAAGATCATCAACATCGTGGCGCTGCTGCTGGTGCCGCTGCTGTAGAGGCTTGGGGACAGTCCCGCAGGGGGCTGTCCCTTTCCTGTGTCCCGCGTCTCCAGACAGGAGTCGAATCCGCTCGCATGGAACTGATCCTGGTCTGCGGTCCTTGGAGCAGCGGCACCACGGTTGTCGCAGGCCTGCTTGAGCGACTCGGTTTGCGCGGCCTGCCGCCGTATTTCGTAACCAGCGATCCGCGCACGCCCAACAGCTTCGAGTCGATGGATTTTCGGCGGTTGATCGGCGAACTTCTCGACGAGAACACGCTGCGAATGCGCGTCGACTGGTCGCAGGCGAAGCAGCGGCTGTTCGAGTTTCGAAAGCGCCTTGAGCAACAGGCCGACGACGGTACAGTACCGCTGTTCCTGAAGTACCCGCCCTCGGCGCTCCTGATTCCGGAGATCTGCCAGGTCTTCACGACGCGACTGGTCTATGTGCTGCGCCCGATGCAGGCAATCGAGGCCACGCGCGAGCGCCGCAACTGGCAGGTCCAGTTCGGTGCGGCCGGCGCGCAGGCGCTGTACCCACCAATGTTCCAGGCGCTGATCGATCACGAATTCCCGACGCATCTCGTGCGCTACACGGAGCTGCTGCGGGATCCAGTAGCACACACTGGGCAACTGGCCCGATTCTGCGGGCTGCCGGCGGATGCCGCCGTCATCGCCAGTGCAGCTGCAACCGTGCGCGTGCGCAGCGCGACATGATCGAGTTCGAATCGTTCTGCTTCCTGCAGAACCACAAGACCGGCTGCACGCTGGTCGAGACCTTCCTGCGAGCGCACTGCAGCGAGGACATCGTTCGCTACGAAAAGCACTGGGCTCCGCCGGCACGCCGCTCCGGAAAGTTTTTTTTTGTCGGCGTGCGCGAGCCGCTGGACACCTATCTGTCGCTGTTCAACTATGGCATCGATGGTCGCGGCGAGATTTTCTTGCGCTTGAACGCAGCCGGCCTGGGCGCCCTATACGCAGCCGGCATCGACGGTTTTGCCGAGTGGCTGCGGCACATGCTGGATCCTCCAGGATCGGCGGCACTGTATCCGCCTGGTTGCGCGTGGATGGCAGCAGAATGCGGCCTGCTCACCGCTCGCTTCCTGCGGCTCGCGATACCGGGCTCGCAGCGTGGACCCGGCGGCAATTGGGCTTCCCGGCTCGCCGGGCCGGACTCGGTCGACACGGTGCTGCGGTATGAAACCCTGATACCGCAGTTGCGCGAGCTCGTCTGCGGTCCGCTGCGGCATGCGTTCGCGGACCTCGACGCCGCGTTGGCGTGGCTCGCGTCGCCGCCACGCGTCAACGCGTCGCAGCGCCGCGACCGCTCGGGCATGCCCCACGTGCCGGCGGAGTTGCTCGCGCGACTGGCTGATCGGGAGCGCCTGCTATACGACGCCTTCTATACTGAGCAGCGTCCGGACCGTATGCTGAGCACATGAGCAGCGCGATCGCATCCGCGCCGGGCCAGGAGGCGCTGACGCCGGGCCAGCGTCTGTACCTACCCGAATACGACCTGGTGCCGTTTCGCGAACCGACCCGCGGTTATCTCATCCTCGCGCCGCAGCGGACCGGCAGCAACTATCTCTGCCGCCGCCTGTGCAATGTGCGTGGGCGCTTCGGCATGCCGAGCGAGTATCTAAACCCCGTCGCGATCCGCATGCTGGCCCCACGCCTGCTGCCGGGCTCCGCCGCAGATTCGGTGCCGTTCGCCGCCTACATGGCGGCGGTGCAGCGCGCACGCACCAGCGCGGATGGCTGGTTTGGCATCAAGCTTCAACCCGCACAGCTTGCGGCGTTTGCGCCAGGCGACCGGGCGTTGTTCGATTTTGCGGCGTCCTACCAACGAATCGTCGTGCTGAGCCGGCGCGACAAGCTGGGGCAGGCGATCTCCGGAACGCTCGCTCAGCTCACCGGAACCTGGTTCAACGACGGAACGCCCGCCGCCATCGACCGATCGCACTGGCCGCAACTCTTTCCGGCGATCGCAGCCAACCTCGCGCGCTACATCGAGGAGGACCGCCGCCTCGCCGCGCTGGGCAAGGCGCTTGCCCGCCCGTGGTTGCGTATCGAATACGAAGAGATCCTCAGCGACGGGCAAGCTGCGTTTGAGCAACTCGTCGATTTTCTCAGCGTCGATGAGAACGTGATGCTCGAGGAAGCAGCAGACGTGGCGGTGCCGAAGAAGCCACCTGCCGAAACTTCCGAGGCGCTCCGCGCGCGGTTTCTGCAATATGTCAGCGGCGGCTGAGCCGGTGCTGCTCAAGACCGAATCGGGACCGTCACCTTGCGCGTACTGCCCTTTTGGGCAGCGGACGCCTTTTCATGCCGGAACACCGGCCCTCCCCAGCCTCTGGCAGGTATTTCCATGAGTTCGACGAGCACCCCTGCGAAAAAGACCGTCGTGTTCTGCGTGCCTGGCCGCACGTTCTCGAACAATTTCCTGTGGAGCTGGACCGAAACGCTGAGCGACCTGGTGAAGTCCGGCAACTTCAACGTGTTGCTCAGCAACCAATATTCGAGCTGCGTGCACATCGCGCGCGCAAAATGCCTGGGCTTGTCGGTCGAACGCGGACCGGTGCAGAAGCCCTGGAACGGAACGGTCCCTTACGATGTCCTGGTCTGGATCGACAGCGACATGGTATTTCGCTCCCGGGACGTCCTCGATCTGATCCAGGCGACCGAACAGCACCCGGTCGTGTCCGGGCTTTACATGCTGGAGGATCGGCAGCACTTCTGCGCGATTGAGAAATTCGATACCGAATATTTCGTCAAGAACGGCAGCTTCCAGGCGCTGACGCCGGCCCGCATCAGCGAATGGACTCAGCAGACCGGCAGCACTTACCTGCCGTGCGCCTTCGTGGGACTGGGTTTCTGCGCCTTCCGCCATGGAATCCTCGAGGATCCCCGGCTCACGTATCCCTACTTCTATTCGCCGGTGCAAACGATAAAAACAGGTCGTGCCGATGTTCCGGAGTACAGGGATCTTTCCAGCGAGGACGCCTCGTTGTTCCACAACCTGATCGAGGCGGGGCTCATCTCCTGCGTCATGGTGAAAACAGATTTGCGCGTCGGTCACGAAAAATCGGCGATTATCTAATCGCCGGCCGCTCAGCCGTCTGACGCGCGGGCCAAGCCACTTTTGATAATCCAGCGCTCCGGCCATGATTTGCTGAACCAGGTCCGGGCGAGTGATCCCGAACCTGCTAGCCAAAGCGCTCAAGTACACGGACGGGGCTTTGTGCGGCTCCAGGCGTCGCGTTTTGACGGGCTGATCCGTGTCCAGGTCCAAGACACCGGTGTCGGCATTCCTGCGGAGCAGTTTCAGTGCGCTGCCTGCCGCGACGGCACGTACTGCTCCATCACGGCCTGCTCGAGCAACTCGGGCGGCACGAGGCCCTGGCTGATCACGAAGTCGTGGTACGACTGCACATCGAATTTTTCGCCGAGCTGCAGTTCCGCGCGCGCACGGATGCCGAGCTGCTTTTCGTAACCGTAGAAGTACGACGTCGCCTGCCCTGGCGCCAGGAAGCTGTAGCGATCCGCCTCTTGCTTGGCCATCGGCTCGGAGAGCAGCACCTCGTTCATCAGGAACTTCTTCGCGGCTTCCGGCGTGATCTGGCCGAGGTTGACCATCGGGTCGAGGAAGGCGCGCGCGGCGCGCATCAGGCGCATCTGCAGCGTGCCCATCTGGCCCTCGAGCGGCAGGTAGGGCTTGAGGAACGATTCGGCATACAGCGCCCAGCCTTCGACGTTCGCGCTGTTGAAAGCGAACACGGCGCGCGGGATCGACACGCCGGCTTCCGTCATCTTGGCGAACTGCAGCTCGTGTCCCGGCCGCGCTTCGTGCGCCGTCAACGTCCACGTGATCGCGTCGAACTTGAAGTCGTCCATCTTCGAGCCCGGTGCCGCGTTCGGGTTCTCGAGCGGCAGAATGAACTCGGCGGGCTCGCCGGTATTGCCGATCAGGCGCGGCGGGCTCAGGTGCGGCGCGGGTTGCGCCGCCGATTCCGCCTCGGTGGCGAGGCGGATCACCGCCTTGCGGTCCGGCAGCGTGATGAGATGCTCGCGACGCACGATGTCTTCGATGGCGGCGAGGCGCGCGTTGTAGGTCGGCAGCAGCTGGTCGTTCGAGATCGACTGCTTCTTCAGTTCGCGCATCACGTCCTTGTAATCGGACGACGCAAACCCGCGCTCCTTCGCGATGATCCGGGCGAGCGACTGCATCTCGTCGCGTGTCTGCACGAAGCCGACGACGGCGCGGTTGATGAGCGCCTGCGGCTCCATCTTGACGCCCACGTTTTTAAGATTGTCCGCGTAAATCTCGGGCGGCAGCAGGTTCGTCTTGCGCGCGCGCGGAAGGATCTCGTTGCGCACCCAGGCGTCGTAGTCGGTCACCTGACTTTCGAGCACCTTGAGGTCCTTCTCGTAACCCTTGAGCCCGCTCTTCACTAACAGGTCGCGGATGCCCTTCAGGTAGCGTTGCGAGTTGCCAAGGTTCTGCTCGACTTCGGCCGTCCACGGACCGGTCAGGCCCGTCTCGCCGAAGCGCTCGGTCGACCGGTCCTTGGCCAGCTTCGTGATCGGTTCGTAGCCAGGCTCGCGTCCCGTGTACTTGCGCAGCCGCTCGAGCGCGGCCGGATAGCGAGCTTTGTCGACCCGTGGGTCGAGGAGTGCCTGGAAGCTGCCGAACAGCATGTTCGGCACATCGAAGTACGGCAGCATCAGTTTGCGCGTGAGTTCGCTCGAAGCACGCTGGTCGCGTTCCGCGCCGATGAGGATCTGCAGGTCCTGCTTCACCCGGGGGTCCGTGGCGGTCGCGAGCTTCGCCGAGAGTTGCTCGCCCACATTGCGCGAGTCCGCTTCAAAGCGCTGGTCGAGGTTCGGCCTGAGGTCGCGAATTTCCGCGTCGTGCCCATCGACGCCAAGGTTGGCAGCGACCTCCGGGGCGTACCTGGCGAGCAGTTCGAGCAATGGCTGCGCGTTTGCGTTGCTCTCGGTGATCCAGGCCGGCTCCGCCGCTTGCACGGTCGCGGTGAACGTCATGGCCGCCACCGCGGCCGCTTTCCAGATCGATCTCAGCATCTCGTGTTTCCCCCAGGGAGAGCGGTGACGGGCCTACAGCAGGCCGGCCGACGCGAAGCGCGAATCATGCAGGGGCGGGGTCCGGAACGGGATCCGTCCCGGCGCACGGTCTGCACGGTTCGTCGCACCCGGCCTGGCTGTCCGGGGCTGCCGCCGACGACGTGCTAGTCGTGCGGCTTCGCGGGCGGCATCTGCTCCACCCGCTCGATCACCGCCAGCATCCTTGCCGCCATCAGGCGAAATGTGTCTTCGCCCGGTTCGCCCGGTGTGTAGTCGGGAAAACTGCGTCGCGTACGATGGATCCAGTAGGTATCCGAGGGAACCTGGCCCGGAAACTCTGCCTCGATCCGATCCTTGCCGAGCAGGTATCCCAGCAGGCCGCCCCAGGTCGCGGTGGGATTGTCGGAATCCCAGCCAGCCAGCGCACCGATCTGCACCGTGCGCCGGAAGTCGGCGTTGCCGTAGAACAGGCTGACCAGGCTGGCTGCGAAATTGATACCCGCATCGAACGGCTTCCGATAAACGTAACCGTCGTGACTCTGCCGCTGATAGCGCTGGTAGATGGCGTCGCGCGTCGACTCCCAGTCCGACTTGTCCGGGTTGGCCTGGTAATGATTCCAGACGAAGTCGAACATCTTTGCCGGGTAACCGCCCTCCGGCAAGTTCGACCGCGCCGCATGCGCAAGGGCCTGCAACTGCGGACCGAGCGGCTGCGCGGCGTCGACGTTCGCGGCGAGCGCGTGCATCGTGACGTAGAAGCGTGCAATGTCGACCGCTTCCGCGCATGCCGTCGTGCGGATCGGCAGCTCTGCGAGGCGCCACGCGACGTCGGGCCGACCAGGCGCAAGCAGGCCGAACAGCTCCGTCGTCAGCTGTGCGTCGATCATCGTGCAGTCGGGATTCACAGCCGGGTCGCTCGTGGCGGGCGGCAACTCGCCTTGCAGCATGAGATCGAGGGCGCGCTCGTTCGACACCCAGAGGAAGTTTTCACGCTCCTTGCCGCCAGCGGGAATCGGCGCGTCGGTATTGCTGTAGATGTGCCTGATCCAACCGTCCCTGATCTCTTCCGCCGATAACAGGGGACTGGCGTGCTCGTTCATAAGATGCAGGTACAGGTACTCCATGTCGCTGTCGTCGTCGGCACCCCACGGCTGGCCACGGGCAAGCGAATAGAAGTCGATCGTCCGGCTGTGCGGCACGTACAGGCCCCAGATGTTCTTGTGGTCGCGCGTTCCCCAGTCGGCGTCCGTGTAGAACGGCGGCTCGACGCGGTCCATTTCGGTGATCAGGCCGGTCCAGTTGGCCAGCGACAGGCCGAGCCAGAAACCTTCCAGTTGTTCGATGCGCGGCGTGGGTGCGAAGTGGTCGGCCGCTGGAAGCGGATCGGCCGTGGCGACGCGGGCGCACAGGAGC
>Ga0315287_10007602_pt1 | contig 10874 bp, 2 predicted proteins | sample YL17G11_0_MG_FD_205037 | JGI IMG/M metagenome (GOLD analysis project Ga0315287, IMG submission 205037) | Sediment microbial communities from Yellowstone Lake, YNP, Wyoming, USA - YL17G11_0 | ecosystem: Environmental > Aquatic > Freshwater > Lake > Sediment | place: USA: Wyoming | collected...
CATCGACGGCTTTGATGTAATTAATGAAGATGATCAGGAAACTTTAGGCATCTATCATGGTGTGACAAGTGTTCCTATTGCAATCGATTTGTGGGATCTCGTATCCAATAGTCATGTCGCTACGCTCAATGTAACAATGACATACCAAATCACCGTTGATTGGTGGACAATTAACATCGCCGATATCTCAGCATCTCTTACCGATCGCCATAAATACGTTGCAAATATTACGGATTACACTAACATGATGCGCTCTTTCAAGATTCTTGAATTTTATGTCGATAATGAATCTTTTGAGGCGACTTTGATGCGTCTTCCGTTCCAGGTTGAGATTACCGGCGGTGAAGCTTGGATGCGATGGTATGCGACCACGGCTGACTTTGGAACGCCAGCAAATGCCCTGTATAAGGCTCCAGCGTATGAGGGCGGCGTAGGCACCACCTATGCGACGGACCCATCCAGAGTGACTCACAGGGGCGCTGTAATAACAAATTCATAAAGGATTAGCATGAATCAGCTTTTTGAAATGTATAAATTAGCTTTGGCTGAAGACCCCAATGCAATGCTTGCTAATAGAAAACGAGTTCCAATAGTAAAATCATTTATCGCCGGAGCTGATCCGTCAGGAATTGGATCCTTTAACGTCGGTCGTGTTGCATCTAATTCAACGCCAAGCCAAATAGCTGGGGTAACTGGTGGCGTGGTAAGTGGTGTATCTTTATTACCATCAGCTGTTGGTGGGTTAGTTTCTGGAACTAAAAGTCTTTTGAAAACCCATGGTGGATTAAAAAATAGATTTTTTGGAGCAGTTAAAGGTTTTGCGCGTGGGGCAACCTCTCCTTATAAGGAATTATATCATGGAATGGCATCCGGAAAGGCTTTAGAAGAATCAAAACACACTGGAGTATTTACACAGAAAGCAATATATCATTTAGGGAAAAGTCTTGGATTAAAACCAAATGATAATATATCAAATGTATTATCAAACATTCCTAAAGAAATTACTCAAAACCAATCATTTGATAATTCTATTGATTGGTTAAAAAATCAGATCGGTGGTCGTTCGAGGATGGTTGCTATGGGGTTTGGGGCTAGTGGTGGTATTGGTGGATTATCCGCATTTGCTCAATACAAACAGGGCAAAGAAATGGGTAATAAAGAAATGGCATATAATAAACAAATGCAAATATTAAAAGCTAAAAAAGGATTACGGTAATTCTAAAATTTTAAATAAAAGGTCACCATGATCGCGGGAAAATCATCTTATAGTATCGCAAACCCAACTTTGGGTTCTATAGCTCTTGGTAATCCAGCTATTTCCTCATTTTATGGGTTTATCACCTTTTCTGTTGGAACCCAAATAAACCTAAGTACGCCTTATCAATATGTCACACAACCTGAAAATGGTGATGACGTAACTATAACTATAAAAGATGGTGTACTTGAATTTTCTTATCCACAGACTCATCCATATGTCGGCGTTGGTGATTCAGTTGTGTTTGGGGATCCTGCGGTAACCGTGTTTTTGAATAAGAAAATCTCGACAAGAAAGTGGGAAGTAAAAGGATATACTACACATTTTGGAAATCCGGCAGATGTGTCTACGCCGGCTACTCTTATTAGAATTGATAAGACATTTGATAATTTGCGATCAGCTATTGATACCGAATCTTCCGAGTCTCTTGAAATTATTGGCAGTTCAAATTTATACTCACTTCGGTCGAGATTGAGGATAGCTTTGTATGAAATGGATGATACTATTACAAGCCCTATATCTATTAAAGGGTGGACGGTAGATGAGGGCTGCTGTGTTCAAATATTTACCCCATATAATTTAAAAACAGAGTGTAATAAATCACAAAGGCACGCTGGAAAACCAGGCAACTGTTATAGATTAATAAGTAATAATAGCGATGCAACCATCTCTATTCAGACATCATATACTATCATTGAAGGTCTTCACATTGATGGAAATAATCGCAATGACAATATTTTTATAAGTTATGATTCCCTATCATTATCGAGAACAAAAATAATCGATTGCCTGCTTGGGGGTGGCGGATACGCGATAGGCGCCACACTGGTTCCTTCAGATAATCAGATTATAAAAGGTAATACGATTTGGGATATAACTTATGATGCAATCGGTGGGGCTCATAATAAGATCACCGCGTATAACAATACAGTGTACGGTTGTGGGGCTTATGGTATCAATTTAACAGTGGATAATGCGACATGTAGATTAAGAAACAATCTGTTTCAGCAATGTACAATCAAATGCGTTTCAACCGCCGACCCGGTTAATGATGATATCGATTATTGTATAGTTGATGACGAATCGGTTGAAGGTCTTGGTGGGAATCATCAGCTTACCACGATTATATTCAGGGATTCGGCGAATGAAAATTTCACGTTATTCGTCAGATCCGATGATGTAGCTGTACGTGATGGAATCGCTTTGTCCAGCGATGCGTATTACGCGTTTGATACAGACATACTTCATTCAAAAATAGACGAAAGTTGGTCTATAGGTTCTCATCATTATGTGCGAGAATTGAGATTATCTATCTTTTATCAAAGCGTTGACGATCTAAAAACGGGCGCCCCTACGGTTACAATGGTCGATCCCGGCATTATGGTATTCAGTGTGGCTCAGACAGACTACCGTTTATGTTCCGGCTTCGTCGTTAATCTGGCAAGCGGTGATAAAGCGTTACTGTGGGAAAAGATTGATAATTCAACTTGGATAGTGACGAATGTGGCTGATCCAGGGCAATCAAATTTTCTATTTAATAGCCTTGTTACCAGCATTACATCTACATTTAGCACACAATATTTTGCTCTTACTCAAGGTGACGCCTTACCGGAAGGAACTCCCGGCATAGTCCCTTATATGGGAGACGATACACCTGTTGAATCCGATTTAAAAGTCGTTATTTATTGTTCGTTTGGTAACGAGCCTGTCGGTACAGAAACCACAATTGATATAAATTCAGATGAGACCAGAAACATTACCATCAAAACCCCCAACGATGTCGATGTAGATTGTAATACATCCAGAAGACATAATGGTGCATGGGATGATGATAAATATGGCGCTAAAACTACTGGTGGTAATACATTTAATGTCAATTGTGATTATTTAACTATTGACGGTTTACAAATAACCGTTATTGATGGTAGTAGTGCTATCTGCATATCATCCGGAAAAAATTTTACAATCATCAACAATATTATATATGGAGCCGGCGATGATGGTATCAAGGTAATTTCCGACGATGCAAGCTCAAATTCCGTCATAGCTAATAACTTAATTTATGATTGTGAATGTGCCGGAATTGATATATTTCATGGAAATTTTGTTCAAGATAATTCGTATATTCAGATTTATAATAACACAATTATATGCAAAGGCCAAGGAATTTTTATTTGGGCAAAACCGAATGAGCCATATACTTTGGCTATTCGTTTGGTAAATAATCTCGTGCAAGGAATTCCGGAAATCGGCGTTGGTGAAGTTGAAGATAGAAAAAATGGACCCGATTATCAAGGGCGTAACTATCAAATCATAAATTTTAATCCGGATCTCATGTCGATTATTTCGTGTTGGTCGCAAGATGATTCATTGAATAGATTCGAGGGAATTAATAATAAAGTTAATCAAGAACTTCATTTTGATAACACCGTAAATTACAGATTATTATTTTCAGATTCTTTGATAATGACTGATGTTGAAGATCTAAGAGCCGATGGAGATTATAGTTTTGAATATGATTTCCGTGGAAATTTAAGAAATGAAATAAAGTGGAATGTTGGTTCCGATAATTTCGTAATCTCATCGGATAAGTTGGCTAATTTTTCCGTTGGAACCAATTCTGGTAATCTTGATACTGATCCGGATGATCGTACGGCAATATTATCAAACAGTATCATGACGTTTAACGGATCAACTCTCGCTGAAACAATCGGGGTCGGTGACAAAATAACATTTCACGATTCCGATGTTCCAGCTACCCTGCTCTATTGCTATCTTTCAGAAAAAGGCGATGAGAATACATGGATTGTCAGGGATAATAATGGAAACCCATCAAGCGATACACTCCCTTCAATAACCGGAACTATAGAAATAGACAGCATAAAACGTGTTTCATCAACATTTGTTAATGCTTTGGACAGTTCGGGATCGGAAGATATTGAAACTGAACTTGATCTCGGATCAAAAGACATCAGTAGTAATTCTATTAAAGTTTTTGTTTGGGGGTATGCTGATAGCATCGATGATTCCGCTGGACCGCTTATCGAGGGGTGGACGTGCTCGTCTGATTATCCGATATCAATCGCAACACCGTATGATATTGTGACTCAATGTAACAGCAGACAGAGACACTCCGGTATATTCTCAGGCGATTTTTTTATGCTTCAGCCCACAAGCGGTGATGGGTTTGTCATAAATAATCAATATGTTCATCTCGAAGGTTTTCAGATAATGTGTGAAAGTGGGGATTACGGAATAAAAGTTACAGCGCCAAATGGTGGATATAATAAAATTAAATGTAATATCATCAAGAATACGAAAAATGGAATTTATATCGAAGACGCTGTTATCGATTGCCAAGTATGTATTAATATTATTTATAAAACAACGGGTACTTTTGAAATAGGAATACGCACAAAGAGCGGTTGGGTTCTTGGTAATACGATAGTAAATTTTACCGCTATCGGTGTATCTACGGCGTCGGCCCCACTCTATGATGTTACCCTGTCACACAACCTTGCAATAACAAACGAAGGCGCCGCGTCGTGTTATGCTACTACGCCCAATGATACCCTCATTTGTATAAGCAGCGATAATACCGCTACTGGTTATGGAAGTATACCAAACGCTAAATGGGATAGTGGGTATGTAGGGATAAATTTCCAAGATCCTGCGTCTGGAGATTATCATTTAAGAAGGGATGATGTTCTAGCTATATGCAGCGCCGGAGATATGAATACGGCGTTTATCGATCGCGATATTGATTCTGAAAAAATACCGATAGGTAGGTGGTGTATCGGCGCCGACTCCATCGCCGATATTGAAACTATAGACTTATATTTTTCAGCAAGCAAAGACACATCAAACCTGAGATCGGGAGAACCAACGGGATCAATAGTATCCGGTATAATGACCTTCAGCATTGCGCAAGAAGATGATCAACTCGGTATTGGCGATGTTGTTGATTATGATTTGGATAATAAAAATTGTTATTTGTATGAGAAAAGATCACAAACCGAATGGATAGTAAGGACAAAATACGGTATTATACCTGATGATATTACCGACGCCGTTATAAATTCCATCAAGCATGTTTTTGATGATTTTTCATTTTTTCCTTTTACGATACGCGGTTATCTTGGCGGTATCGATTTACGTTTTACCGATATGGTAAGAGCCGCTTATAAAATAAATATACCGTTTTATAAATCAACTACGAAATTTACCCATTATTTAGTTGTCAACGGATTTACAACCGATAAAAATAATTATTTTAGACTTTATACCCCAACCGATATTGTTAAGGAATGTAATACAAGGCAAAGACATTCAGGTTGGTATAAAAGCGCAATCCACACTTCAGCGGTTATATTTGAGACTGCTGGTGGTATTGTTGCTACAATACAATTATATCAAAACTACACCGTATTTGACGGTATCATAGTAATACCCGGCGCATTGACAAATCCTGGTGAATATAATCACGGAATCCTCCTTGAAAGCACGTTAGAAATTGTAGTATCCGGGTGTATAATAATAGATTCAAGGATAGGAATAGATATTACAAATGACGATTATTATGAACCTATCCACAAAAATGTAATTGTCAATAATATAATTCTCAGATCAATAACGGCTGGTATTATATGTGGTGGAGAAGACTTCGTATGCAATAATACCATCATAGACTCCACACAATACGGTATTGCTAACGCATCAACCGATATTGTTTATAATAATATCGTTCAAGGATCTGGGGTTGGAGATTATTTTGACGATACATATATAGAATATTGCGTAAGTAGTGACAGTACGGCCGGCACAAATGAAGGCTGTCAAATTAATACATTGGTTAATTTTATTGATCCCGCAAACGATGATTATCATCTTTCAAAAAATGATATTTTAATCAGAGGTGCCGCAAGACAACTCGTATATAGTAATTGTTTTAATTTTTCAGTTGACGCTGCAAATGTTCAACGTGGGCATAGGTGGGATCTTGGGGCCCTTGAATTTGAAACAAGACACGTTTATTATTCAGTGGGTGCGTTAAATATTGATGTTAAAACTTCAACAGGGTCTCTCAGTTTTGAAATTGTAAAATATGAAAACGAAAGAGAAATTAATAATTATAGTATTATTACATTTGGTGAAGATCAATTAGGCCCGAGTATGGGTATCGGGTGCGAAGTAAGATCTTTATCGCAATCGACTGATTTTCCAAATGGGTGTCTTATCAGTGGTAAAATAGATCGCTCTAATTGGTTGGTGACTGATTATTTAGGGTATCCTGTGGATGAAAAGGCTGGAACGGTTGAATCAATTAAGAGACCTTATCAATCATTGTCAAATGCCGTTACAGGATTGTTTGAAGGGTTATTTTCAATAAAAAATCTTCCGTATCAAGAAATTCAATTGAATATTGCGTGTTACGACGATGATGTTCCTGATGAATCGACAACAACAATCGAATTAGTAATAAGTGATGTTGACTTTTATTTGAGGATATATTCACCACACGATACCGATTATGAAGTCAATAAGAGCCAACGTCATACGGGTAAACCTCGTACAGGTTTTTATATTAAACCGATACGTTTTGATTTATTGCAATATCTTTTAATTAATTTTGGTGGTAACCTTTCTGATTTAGATGAAGGTAATTATGTAATTAAAGCATCAGAAACCGATTACATTGAAATTGAAGGCGTTTCCATGATGTTAGAACATGGATTGCCTGGTTATGGAATATGGATAAACTCTTGTAAAAATTATTTTCTTTCTTATAATATCATCAGTGATTGTTTTGGAGATGGGATATATACCGATGTTGCGCTTGATAGAAGTGACGATTTCATTGTTAATAATTTAATTATTAATTGCATAGGTGATGGAATATCGACAGGATCGCGACGAGATACCGTTCAAACAATTGACCCTGGATCAAAAACTTTTATATTTAATAATACAATTTATAATTGTCTACGTGGAATCCATTTAAATAATATTGTAACTGAAAATTTTGTAACCGGTATATGTATTAATAATATATGTCAATTGTCAAAATATCAAGATTATGTTAATGAATACCCGACAAATGGCGATTCACTTCAAATATCTTACAGTGTCAGCAGTGATGATTCTGTTGATATATACGGAGGAACAAACAATGATAAAAACAAAATTATTCAATTTATTAATGCGGGTTCGGAAGATTTTAACCTCCTTACTCGAAAAGATTACGCTGCTATTGACTCGGGGTTAGATCTATCGGAAGATTCTTTAATAGCTTATGCGGATGATATCATATCTCGTAATAGAGAGCCTGGATTCTGGGATCGTGGGGCTTTCGAGACTGTTGGGATAGAAGGTGTGGGTGAATTATTGTGTGGTCCAATTTCCATTGAGGGAATATGCATGGCCAGCAGCATAACACCAACACTTGAGATTCATTTAAGAAAACCAGATCATGATCTTCCTGATGTTATTAATAAACATTCAATAACCGAAATCAATGATTTTCTTACCGCTAATATTGTTTATGAATCATATAATCTGATTATATACGTTGAAGGTAATGAGTCATTTGACGGAACATTTGCATTTAAAGAGCGCCTTGGTAGTAAAACCGTAACGGTAAAAACATATCCACCCGAAAAGCATAATGGATTGTCTTCTATTTTATATGATGGTTATCTTGTTGATGATGTTTCAAAACAATCACTATTAATGTTTGAAGATCTTAAAATTTATTCAAATAATGAAGACGATAGTTATGATTTAATTTCATCTTCCGGGGCGACAAAAAAACTTAGATTTGTAAATTGTATCATTCAATTAAATAACAATAAAATCGTTACTATTGCCGGATGTATAGCACAAGTGGTTAATTCAATATTAATTTATCGTAATAAAGGAAATGAAGATACGTGTTATCTTTCTGATAATGATTCTTTAGGAGATTATGCTTACAATTCAATATTTTTAACATTTTCTAATTATAATATCGGTTTTCAATTAAGCACTGCTTTGTCCAACGATCCTATTATAAATTGCATGACTTATAATTATAATACAAGTTTCCTATTTCCATTTACTTGTATTCCGACAACTTTAACAAATTGCCAACAAGACGTAAACCCTATTATTGATGAATTTTTAATAGAAGAAAGATTGTTTGTTATATCGGATTTAATGGCTGGACCATTCATGTTAAAGAAAACTTCACCAGCGATAAACACCGGAAATAATACTGTTATACCCGCTGATGTTGAAACTGATATTGTTGGTAATCCAAGAATATTTAATTTTGGTATTGTCGATCTCGGTCCAAGGGAAATGCAAATACATCAATTGTCTTTCGGATCAAATAATATTCAATCAGTGTTTCAGGATAAAATATTCATAAACTTTGCAACAAAACAATGCTTCTTTGCAAAATCTGATTTGATTTTGAATGATCTATATCACCAGTTTGATGATAACCCGGAATATAGAGAAGAATTTTTAAAAGAATCAAAAATAGTTATATTATTAAAATCATTACGATCTGATTTTATCACATATACTGATAAGATTGATAAACTTGTTAATTCGTTTGAAGCATATTATGATTCCGAAGCTATGGCGATAGTCATTAAAAAAGATTTTAATGTATTCGGTGAACTGTTTAGTAATATATTCAAGGACGGCAGGTATGTATTTGAATTTAATGAAATACAAAGCCTGCTGTCCGTTTATATTAATGATACTTATGATAAAGGACCGTCCGGGGATAAGAATCCAGTCAAAAATATTAAATTCGGCGGAACATCACTTGTTTTAAATTAGGAAAGACAATGAAAATAGTCAACCCGAAAAGATCTACATTACAAAGCGATGTTATCCAGGCGTTCTCCGACGAAAGTAGATTTGTAGCCAGCGGAATTGCCAAGGGTTATACGTCTGAATGTTATTCGTGGATTGCTGAATTTTTATCAAAATCAACAAATAATAATTTTATAAACCCCCATTCTGCGTATGTTTCTTTTTATAGCGATAAGGAAATAGTATATCAAGAACTTGGAAATGTAAGCAGGGCTTATCAGGAATATTCATTTTTCTCAAGCGTTGCAAGACAAATTCTTCCTCCTCATAATTTTGAATTAAGTAAAAAACAATATGCGACAATCGGCAATAAAGGCGTTGAATCTGATCTTATCGAATATTTGAATATATCAGATCAAATGAAAATATCACAAGAACAATCCGACGATCAACCAGAAGAATTTCAGACAAAAAGTTATCATCACGGTTATTGGAGAGCTCCATCTTTTTATTCTACTGGGTATAGGATTCATCTCGATGATGCTAATACCAGCGCTGAGTTTTATGACAAATATTATTGGGGTGTTCCAAATCTAACTCATTCTATTATAGGTTTGGAAGGTGCAGAATTTCATTTTGGAGAATTTTGGAACGATCTGATGGATCCATCATATCAAACGTTTCATGAAATACGTGATCTTATAGGTAATGAGGGGGACGATTATCTTGAGAACGAATATCCAGCCGTCAGAAGAATGGTTGATATTAAATTCAATATCGCAAACAATAAGTTTTTTTATTTTCAAAATAGTTATGAATGGATTTGTTATTATAATGATACCACCCATTATAGTAATCACGAATATTCTCCGTATTATGGATTAGTAAACTTTTATTTTTCAGATGATGGTCAATCTATAATACATTTTCTTGCCGTTGATTGGCAACAAATATATCAAACATTGCCGGGACAGTCTTTAACATTTTATCCAAAAATTACAAGAGGACAAAGTGTTGAGCCGGCCAAAATTATCTCATACTGGAATGCTTCAGTAAGCGGTCAGATGGCTATCAATATGGGTGTTACCAATAGCGAATCCGACGATCAATCGAGAATAGTGTATAACGCTTGTAAGCACATGATTGATAATTATTCAATTCGTAAACTTGTCGGTGATGAATATCTTTATGGAGGTATAGATGTTGATACTGAAAGGAATAGAAGATATTCAGCGGTTGTGACAACCGAACCTTATATGGTAACCGTACCGATAGGAGATGGTGAGCTTGTTAAATATGCGTTCATTGATATTTTCGGTAATTTAATATCGGCATCAAACCCGTTCCATTACCATACAAAAAATGCCATATTTTTAAAAATAAAAGCTTCAAAAAGCATGATAACGGAATTGGATCGGTTGATAAATACTTACGATGTCAACACTGATATTATAGATACATTGATTATTGAAGATGTGATCAACGATTCAAGATACCAGCAACTTCTTACTGATTCAAAATACTATAATAATTTTACGGATGTGTCGGTATCAACAGAAATATTCATAAAGAGACAAGATGATTGTGTTGACGATCTTGTTGGTATAGATGGACATGATACATATGGAATTGCTGGTGATGGTACCCATAAAGAATTTGTCATTCCGACATTTTCGTTAGTAACGGAATCTAAATATAAAGATAGTCTTATGAAAGTGAACGGTATCGGTTTTGTATCAAGAATGGTTTATGTTGAAGATTATTCATACTGGTCACCGGTAAGAGATTTGTATATTTATTGTTCAAATTATAC
>Ga0315287_10007604_pt1 | contig 10874 bp, 15 predicted proteins | sample YL17G11_0_MG_FD_205037 | JGI IMG/M metagenome (GOLD analysis project Ga0315287, IMG submission 205037) | Sediment microbial communities from Yellowstone Lake, YNP, Wyoming, USA - YL17G11_0 | ecosystem: Environmental > Aquatic > Freshwater > Lake > Sediment | place: USA: Wyoming | collected...
ATGGCGAAGCGCGAGCGAAGCTCGGTGAGATCAGCGTCACTGACCTTCACGCCATCGATTTCAACGTCACCGGAATCCGGATCGTAGAAGCGGAGCAGCAGCGCAAAGATGGTCGTCTTGCCCGCGCCCGAAGGCCCAACGATTGCGACCCGCTCGCCCGGCGCAACTTGGAAGCTCACGCCTTTCAGCGCGCTCGTCTCGGGGCGAAGCGGATAAGAGAACACCACATCTCTGAACGCGATCTCGCCGCGCGGCGGAATCGGGAGCGGCTTGGGATGGGGCGGCGATTTGATCTTCGTCTCGATGGAAAGCAATTCAGCCAGGCGTTCAGCGGCGCCGGCAGCTTGGCTGACCTCGCCCCAAACCTCGCTGAGTTCGCCGACAGCAGCGGCCGCCAGCAGCGCATAGAGCACGAATTGGCCGAGCCGCCCTCCGGTCATGGTTCCGGACAGAACGTCTTGAGCGCCATACCAGAGCACGCCGACCACGCTCGCCACGACGAGAAAAATAGCGATGCCGGTCAATCCGGCGCGCGCTTTGGCGCGTGCGTCGGCCGCGGCGAAGGACCTCTCCACCGCGTCACCGAAACGTTTAGTCACGGCCCCTTCTTGCGTGAAGGCTTGCAAGACGCGGAGCTGGCCGAGGCTCTCGGATGCAAAGGCCGATGCATGTGCCAACGTGTCTTGCGCCTCGCGCGACAAAGCGCGCACCGCCCGTCCATAAGCCACGAGCGGGAGCACGATGACCGGGATGGCGGCCAGAACCGCGAGCGACAATTTCGGGCTCGTCACCACCATCATGCTGCAAGCGCCGATCAGAATGAGAAAATTGCGTAAGGCTTGCGAGATGACGGTGCCGGCCGCGGCCTTGACTTGCGTCGTGTCGGCGGTGAGCCGCGACATCACCTCGCCGGAATGCGTGGTCTCGTAGAAAGCCGGGCTCAATCCCGTGAGATGCCTGAACACATCGCGGCGCATATCGGCGACGACGCGCTCGCCCAGCCAATTGACGCAATAGAAGCGCGCCGCGCTGGCCAGCGCCAAAATGAGACCCACGCCCACCAGCGTGGCGAAATATTTGTCGACGAGATCGGGCTCGATGCCGGAGAAGCCGAGATCGATCATGCGGCGGACGGCGAGCGGGATGGCGAGTGTAGCCGCGGCGGAGACCAGAAGCGCAAGCAGCGCCGCAGCCAACATGCCCTTGTGACGCGCAAGATAAGGCTTCAGCGCGAACAGGGGCCTCAGCGAAGGGCGCGGCGCCCTTCCATTGGCGCGCGACCCCTCCTCGGCATCTAGGCCATTTGGCTTTGAACTCTGAAGCTGCACTTTTCTTGGCCCAGCGTAAGAAAGGGGCGGACTTTACGGGGATGCGGCGCCCACGGGAAGGCCTAGCCCTTGCGCCTTTCCGGCGCAGCCTTGTGCCCTGGCCGAACTTCCGTTATAGGCTGGCGCAAAGCAATCCTCCCCACTTCGAAGCGAGCTTTTGCCATGAAAAAGGACATTCATCCCAAGTATCACCAGATCAAAGTGGTGATGACCGACGGCACCGAGTTTACCACCTTCTCGACCTACGGTTCCGAGGGCGACACGCTCAAACTCGATATCGACCCGAAAACGCATCCGGCCTGGACCGGCGGCGGCCAGCATTTGACCGACCGTGGCGGCCGCCTGAGCCGCTTCAAGCGGAAATATGAAGGCTTTTTGAAATAGGCCCTTGACCTATTCGGGCTTCACGCCGAAAGCCGCCTCTAGCCGCGACATCTGGTTTTGCAATGGATTGCCCGCAGCCGCGCGCAACGGGATGCGGCTGAGGCCGAGCATCTCATCGAGCCTCACCACGCGATCCTGCAATTTCAGGCTTTGCTCGATCAGATCCCGCAATTTCGGCGGTAACGCCGACAAATCCCGGCTGGGCTTTTCGCTCCCCGGGCTAGGCAATTTGATCTTCCGCTGCTCTTCGAGCGCCTGTTCCGGGGTGAGTTCGCCCTCGCTGACGGCGCGGCGGATGAGTAGCCAGGACGCGAGCTGCATCAGCCGCGTCGTGAGCCGCATGCTCTCCGTGGCGTAGGCAAGCGAATGCGGCGGCTTCAATTTCCGCGCTTCCTTGCGGCCATCCCCATCGAGATAGGTCGCGGCCGCCTCGACCAGCGCCATGCCTTCCCGAAAAACGAGTCTGAATTGATCCGAGCGCTCAAATTTCGCGCCGAAGGAAACCGTGACCGCGTCACGGCTCCCGCTTCTTGATCTGCCGACCATGACCACCGCCCCCTCTACGCCGTACCCCGAAAGGCATATTACGACAATTAGAGAAAAGGTCAGCGGGTTCCGCGCCTGAATGGTTAACGGCGGCGCGTTCAGCCAAAAAAGAGCCGCCTTAAAGGCGGCTCAGGAAAGTTAACAGGGAGGCGTCAAAACCAAGTGGATGTGGCCACTCGATCCAGAGGACTGGATGACTGTGAGCGTAGGGGCAAACCCCTAACAACCGATTAATGCTAAGCCTCAATTTACCAATAGGATCCCGTTAACGATGGGCGACGGCGCTAGCGCTTGAAGATCGACTCCGCGGCGCTCTTCACGGATTGCTTCGAAGACAACGCATCCTCGACCCGCGCGGTCTCCGCAGTGAGAGTCTCGATCAACGCCTTCAGCTCCCCGACCGAGAGCTTGGTGAGATCCTGGCCAAGCTCATAGGCCTTCGCCTTCTTCTTCGGCTCGAGATCGTCGATGTCCAACTCTTTACCCTCTCAGGTCTCTTCCCTTTGCCGGCGAAGCATCCTAGCACCTTGACCGAACCGAACCCAACGTCACCTGAGGGACGAATTCGAATGCTGCCAGAGACCATGACCATCATCGAGGCGCGTGGGCCTGGCGGACCTGATGTGTTGGTCCCCGCCGAACGACCGCTCCCCCAGCCGGGGGCGGGAGAGGTTCTGATCAAGGTCGAAGCCGCCGGCATCAACCGTCCCGATGTACTTCAGCGCCAGGGTCTTTATCCCCCGCCCAAGGGCGCCTCCGATCTACTCGGCCTCGAAGTCGCGGGCACCGTTGCGGCGCTCGGGCCTGGCGCGGCGAGGTTCAAGCTTGGCGATAAAGTCTGCGCGTTGGTCAATGGCGGCGGCTATGCCGGCTTCGCCGCGGCGCCGGAGGCAACCACGCTTCCCGTACCGAAAGGCCTTTCGATGATCGAAGCCGCCGCTCTGCCGGAAACCGTCTTCACCGTCTGGAACAACGTGTTCGAGCGCGGGCAGCTGAAGCGCGGCGATTGGCTCTTGATCCATGGCGGCGCGAGCGGCATCGGCACCACCGCGATTCAGATGGCGGCCGCCTTCGGCGCGCGGACGATCGTCACCGTCAGCAGCGCGGAGAAGGCGAAGGCCTGCTTGGGCCTCGGCGCCACGCGCGCCATCAACTACCACGAGGAGGACTTCGTCGAGGCGGTGCGCGAGACGACGGAAGGTCACGGCGCCGACGTCATTCTCGACATGGTGGGTAGCGACTATATCGAACGCAATTTGAAGGCCGCCGCGCTTGAGGGCCGCATCGTGCAGATCGCCTTCCTCAAAGGCTCCAAAGTGGAGCTCGATCTGATGCGACTGATGATGCGGCGCCTGACGCTGACCGGTTCCACTCTTCGCGCGCAAAGCTCAGAGGCCAAAGCCCGCATGGCCAAGGCCATCGAGGAATCGATCTGGCCACTGATCGCCGAAGGCAAACTCAAGCCCGTGATCGATTCGACCTTTAAGCTTACCGATGCCGCCGCCGCCCACGCGCGCATCGACGACCCGGCCCATGTCGGCAAGATCGTTTTGGTGGCCTGACCGAACCGATTGCCTAACGTAGCCTCACCCCCTATATAGGGTCCATTCCCCTTCATGTTCATCGCATAGGCTCTCGCGCCGGAAGGGGGCGGGAGCTTCGCTTCACTTTTTAGGGTTTGGAAACCATGGACCGTACCCCTTTGATGCCCAAGGCGACCGCCGTTTGGCTGGTCGACAACACCTCTCTCACCTTCGAGCAGATCGCCGAATTTTGCGGCCTGCATGTGCTCGAAGTGAAGGGCATCGCCGACGGCGACGTGGCTCATGGCATCAAGGGCATGGACCCGATCTCCTCCGGCCAGCTCACGCGTGAGGAAATCGCCAAAGCCGAAGAGGCGTCCTCCCATAGGCTGAAGCTCGCCGAGGCCAAGGTCGAGGTGCCCGAGGTGAAGACCAAGCGCGGGCCCCGGTATACGCCGGTGTCGCGCCGGCAGGACCGTCCGAATGCCATCCTCTGGCTCTTGCGCAATCATCCCGAGTTGAAGGATAGCCAAGTCATGCGCCTCGTCGGCACCACCAAGCCGACCATCATCGCCATTCGCGAGCGCACCCATTGGAACTCTCCTGGTCTCGTCGCCCAAGACCCGGTGACGCTCAGCCTTTGCACCCAGATCGACCTCGACGCCGAAGTGAAGAAGGCGGCGAAGCGTCTCGCCAATGATCGGAAAGATACAGCGGGCGCCGAGCCGGCCAAGGCCGGGACCCTGATCCCGGCGGAAGAGACCATCGCGGTGGTTGAAATGCCTGTCGAGCGCGAGGCGCCGATGGCGACCACCCTCGCCCAGGAGGCCCGCATCGCCATGACCGCGCCCGACGTAGAGGAAGACATCCCCGACGCCGACTCCGTCTTCGCCAAGCTGAAGGACCTTCAGCGCGAATAGGCCGTGCAAGGCCCTCGCGAAGTTTGACCGAGATCAAAGCGCGGCCGCCCACTTCGCCAATGATTGACTCTCTGATTTTAGCTGAGGGGAATGATCATGAGTGCGGGCGAGATCGGTTTTCTGGTTTTGATCCTTGGAGCGACCGGCGTTTTCGCCGTTACACTCGCCTATTATTCAAGGGGTTAGAGACGGTCCCAAGCCTCTCCGGGGCGGGTCCCTTCCATTACCGCGATTAGACGCAAGGCAATTGATCGGAAGGCTAAAGCCCCGCTAGGGTGCGTCAAGGCAGCGCATCCAGGGGACCGGCCGGTGGCCAAAGCCTACGACGTCAATCTCGGCAAGACCGAAGCCAATTACCAGCCGCTGACGCCGCTCAATTTTCTCGAGCGCGCGGCGAGCGTCTATCCCGACCATCTTGCCATCATCCACGGGAGCCGCCGCTATTCCTATGCCGAGTTCTACGCGCGAACGCGAAGGCTGGCATCGGCGCTTACCGCATGGGACGTTGGTTTTGGCGACACCGTTTCTGTGATGCTGGCCAATACGCCACCAATGTTGGAGGCGCATTACGGCATCCCAATGCTTGGCGCCGTGCTCCACTCGATCAATACCCGTCTCGATGCCGAAGCCATCGCCTTCATGCTCGACCACGCCGCGACCAAGGTTCTGATCGCCGATACGGAATTTACGACCACCCTCAAAGCTGCGTTGGCGCTCGCCAAGGCAAAGCCTCTGATCGTCAACTATCGCGATCTCGAATGCGGCGTCGAAGGGACACGTCTCGGCGAGATCGACTATGAAGAGTTCTTGGCATCGGGCGATCCCGACTTCGCCTGGCAGATGCCATCGGACGAATGGAACGCCATCACGCTAAACTACACGAGCGGCACGACGGGCAATCCGAAAGGCGTGGTCTACACCCATCGCGGCGCCTATCTGATGTGTTACGCCAACACGTTGGCGACGGGCATGACGCAACATCCGGTCTATCTCTGGACGCTGCCGATGTTTCATTGCAACGGCTGGTGCTTTCCCTGGTCGATCTCTGCCGTCGCCGGCACCCATGTCTGCCTCCGCTTGGTGCGGGCCAAGGCCATCTACGACGCCATCGTCGATCATCGGGCGACACATCTTTCCGGCGCGCCCTTCGTCATGGCCTGCCTGCTCAACGCCACCGAGGAAGACAAGCGCCCCTTCGACCATCGCGTCGCCTTCAATCATGCAGCAGCCCCGCCTCCCGCCGCCGTTCTCGCCAAGATGGACGAGGCCGGCTTCGAGCTCACCCATCTCTATGGCCTGACCGAGACTTACGGCCCGGCGACGATCAACGAATGGCATGAGGACTGGGACGAGCTTCCGAGCGAGGAGCGGCTCGAAAAGCGCATTCGCCAGGGCGTGCGCTATGTCGCGCTCGAGGACCTAACCGTGATGAACCCCGAGACCATGGAAGTCGTGCCCACCGACGGCGAGACGCTGGGCGAGGTCATGTTCCGCGGTAATATCGTGATGAAGGGCTACCTCAAGAACAAGAAGGCCACCGACGAGGCCTTCGCCGGTGGCTGGTTCCATTCCGGCGATCTCGGCGTGCTCCATCCTGACGGCTATATCCAACTGAAGGACCGCTCCAAGGACATCATCATCTCCGGCGGCGAGAACATCTCCTCTATCGAGGTCGAGGATGTGCTGTACAAACACCCCGCCGTGCAGGCCGCCGCCGTCGTGGCCAAGCACGACGCGAAATGGGGCGAGACACCTTGCGCCTTCATCGAGCTCAGGCCCGATGCCACAGCCACCGCGGACGAGATTATCGCCTGGTGCAAGGAGAAACTCGCGCGCTATAAATGCCCGCGCCACGTCGTCTTCACCGAGCTGCCCAAGACCTCGACCGGCAAGATCCAAAAATTCAAGCTGCGGGAGTTGGCGGACGCGGTGTGAAGTCGCCGCTCCCTCTCCCCAGCGGGGAGAGGGTTGGGGTGAGGGGGTTAGGGCGTATTAGACCTGACACTTCTGCCCCCTCACCCGCGCGCCGAAACGCGCGACCTCTCCCCGATGGGGAGAGGTGAAGAGCACTTAATCCTGTCGAATTCCAGTTGCGCAAAGGCGAGCCTTCGCACCAAATTACCTGACAGGGGGAATCAGCCATCACGCTCGACACCAACTTCAAGGAGACCGCCGAGCTCGTCGCGCTGTTCATTCAGGCTGGCGCGGTGCTCGTCGTCACCTTCGGCGCCGTGCAGGCGATATCGCTTGTCGCGGTCGCTATTTGGCAAGGCGACGCCGACTCACCGCGCGGACGCGAAATCTGGCTCCGCTTCGCCACCTGGATCTTGCTTGCGCTTGAATTCGCGCTCGCCGCCGATCTGGTGCGCACCGCCGTGGCGCCGACTTGGGACGACATCTCCAAGCTTGCCGTCATCGCCACCATCCGCACCATGCTCAATTATTTCTTGGCCAAGGACATCGCATCCTTCGACAAGGCGGCAGTCGCGAAGCGGCGCCGATCGGCCTAAGCCTCAGTGACAAGGATATGAGTGCGCCGCCTACCAGCCGCCGAGCGCACGGTTGATCATGCCGCCCATGCCCTCGCGCTGGCGGCGGAACCAATTTGGCCGCTCGCGGTATTCGTAGGTCTGGGCTTGTTGCGTATAGGCCGGGGCGACGGGCGCCAGATAGGCCGCCTTCATCCATCCGGTCGTGTTGCTTTGCGGGTCGGTGACCTGGAGCCAGCCCTCTTCGCGGGAAACGACCTTGAGACGCCGCCCTGACGGGAAGGCGAATAGAACCGTCGCGGCGTCAGCGGCGCCCGAATACATGGAGGCGCCAGAGATCGCAATCTGGACCCATTCCTCTTGGGGCTCCTCGGGCAGTGAGCCGGTGGCCTCGAACTCGCTCGTCGTCTCGGTCTCGCGAGCTTCTTGCTCGACCGGTATGCTGATCTCTTCGTCTTCCGTTCCCGGCTGCTCGACAGTTCCCGGCTGCTCGGAATCGTCGGCGCTGCTCTCGGGCTGATCCAGGCTGGCTGTGACCTCCACGCCATCCTCGAAAGAGGCGGGCCCACTGGCCTCGACTGTCGCCTGCCAAGATTGCTCGGCCGCATCGGCCGACGCCTGGTCGGCGCTTTCGGCAATCGTCTGCTCATAAGCGAGCTTACGCTCGGCCTTGGCCTTGTCGCGGTTCGCGGAGGGGGCCGGTACGACGATCGAGAGGATGGCCATATAGGCCAAGGCCCCTACAATCACTAATATGCTGACCAGCTTTTTGATCGCCGTTCTCCCCTTCGTCCCGCGAGCGAATTGGCTCGCGTTGCCCTTCACTAGTTTTGACGCGGGATGCTTAACGAGAGGTGAACTATAATATCGACTTTAGCGTGGCGGGTACAAAAGAATGCATCTGGGGGTTAATCTAGAGGGCTTGCGCCCATGGCAGTAAGCGAGGCCTACAAAACCTTCCTCCAAGACATCCTCGCGGGCTTTGGGCCGGTCACCATCAGGGCCATGTTCAGCGGCGCGGGCGTCTACGCCGATGGCGTAATGTTCGCCATCCTTGTGAACGACACGCTCTACTTGAAGGCCGACGAGGCCTTCGGGCGCGATTTTGCCGCGGAGGGGAAAGGACCCTTCCTTTATCGCGCCAAGGGGGGGCGCCCGGTCGCCATGAGCTATTACGAGGTGCCCGAGCGGCTCCTCGACGACCCCGACGAGCTCGCGCTTTGGGCGCGCCGCGCCCATGGCATCGCGTTGCAAGCGGCCAAAGCCAAGCCGAAGCGCTAGAGCATAATCCCGAAAAGTTGCAGACTTTTCGGACAAGATTATGCGTCAAAGACAAAGACCTGGAGCGATGTCTATTGAACCTGGATGGACTCTAGATAGTCGATGATCGCGTCGACATCGTGGGGGCCGAACACGAAGATGGGCATGTCTGGGTGGCCGGAGACAATGCCCTCGGCAAGTGATTCGGCGAGGTCCTCGATCGGATATTTCTTGGAGAGCGTCCGGAACGGTGGTGCCGGGGGATGCGGACTGTCGCCCTCTTTGCCGATCGCATGGCAGCGCGAGCAATTCTCCTTGACGAGCACCTCTCCCTTGTCGGCCTGGGTCTTGTCCGCGGCTCTCGCGGGAGCGGCGAAGCAGGCCATCAACACCATCGCGCCGATGGCGACCGACATTCGACACAGACGGGTTCTACATGTTCGAATTGGCAATGGCCCCTCCTCTTTCTGTTCGGTCCAAATCTCGACCGCCGCAAAACCGTTCGCCTTGACCTAACGCAATTGCGGACCCAGACGCGCCAAAGGCCGCTCGGGGCACGAAAAGATCATGCCCCCCGCGACCTTTGTATAAGAGCGTATCGACGCCGAGCAGAAATCTCCGTCAAAGAGAACTAGTGGCTCGGTTCGTGTTTCAATTTTTCGATTTCATCCTTCAAACGCAGCTTCTGACGCTTCAATTCGGCGACCTTGATCGGGTCGGCTAACGGCCTGGCCAATTCCTCTTCGATTTTGCGATCAAGGGCACGGTGTTTTTCTGACAACTCCACGAGATGTCCTTCAAGCGCCATATCGGACCTCCATCGTCGTTGGTCTCGGGCTAAGCATAGTGACAAATCGGTGACGACTTGTCTAACCCCCAACTTGTTTTCCCCGTCACAGTTGGTTTCGGCGCGTGGCAGGACTTCGATCGTCCTCACCAAGGGCGCACCCCTTGCATAGGGCGGATTTCGCCGTAAACTTAGCCCTTCCAGGAGAGAGGGGCGTCCGATGGAGAGCGAGGAGGTTCGCGAACTCCGCGCGATGTTGGCCAAGCTTAAGCAGGAACATCGCGATCTCGACAGCGCCATCAATGCGCTCGAGGAATCGGGCCGCGCCGACCCGCTGCAATTGAAGCGATTGAAGAAGAAGAAGCTCTCGCTCAAGGACGAGATCGCCCGCATCGAGGATCAACTACTGCCCGATATTATCGCTTGAGGCCCAGCTTGGTGTCCCGGCGCGCGAGGATCCAGAGCCCGAATCCCGCCATCGCGGCCTCCACCACGAGATACCAATTGAGCAACGATGCCGGCATCCCTTCGAGAATGATGCTGAGCAGCCGCCCCGTGGCGAGTGACGCCATGAAGATAATGGCCCAGATCAAAGCCACGCGCTGCCACTCGCGCCTGAAGGCCGCCAGCGCGCAGAACAGGCACATGCCGAGATAGAGACACATCAAGGCCCGGAAGATCTGAGTCTCGTTCGGCGCCTCGACCGGGAAACCGAGCAGCTTCGGCAACACATTTGCCGGGTCGAGGCCGTAGCTCAGTGCGATCGGAAACAGCCCGACCGTAATCATCAAGAGATAAACCCTAGCCATCAATTCCGTGCCTCCTTTGTGCCTTGCCAAGCCGCGCACAACGCTTTAATCCCGCGCTTTCCCTGCGTTTGGCCCGTCATCCCCGAGCATACGATATGAGCCTAAAGAAGCCAGCCATCGGCATCATCATGGGCAGCCGCTCCGACTGGCCGACGCTGAAGGCCGCGGCCGTGGTGCTCGACAAGCTGAAGGTGCCGTATGAGACCAAGATCGTCTCGGCCCACCGGACCCCGAAGCGGCTCTACGACTACGCCACGCGGGCGCAAAAGCGCGGGCTGAAGGTGATCATCGCCGGCGCCGGCGGCGCCGCCCACCTCCCGGGCATGACCGCGTCGATGACCGAACTGCCGGTGCTGGGAGTGCCGATCGAGAGCAAGACGCTGAAAGGCCTCGATAGCCTCCTCTCCATCGCGCAGATGCCGGCCGGCGTTCCTGTCGGCACGCTGGCCATCGGCGAGGCCGGGGCCACCAATGCCGGCATCTTGGCCGCGCAGATTCTGGCGCTGAGCGACCCGAAACTCGCGGGCCGCGTTGCCGCCTTCCGCGCGGCGCAAACCGCCGGCGTCGCCGAGGCGGTCGAGGATGCGTGAGGCGCCGCTGCCGCCCGGCGGTACGATCGGGATTCTCGGCGGCGGTCAGCTTGGCCGCATGCTATCGACAGCCGCCTCGAGACTCGGGCTCAAGACCCATATCTATTCCGACGAGAACGATGCACCGGCTTTTGATGTCGCGGCCAAGACAACAATCGGCGCCTATGACGACGAGGCCGCGATCGCGGGATTCGCGCGAGTCGTCGATATCGTCGCCTGCGAGTTCGAGAATGTGCCG